>Ga0137404_10001559_pt1 | contig 15142 bp, 12 predicted proteins | sample CZOMad2_1_16fung_FD_108285 | JGI IMG/M metagenome (GOLD analysis project Ga0137404, IMG submission 108285) | Vadose zone soil fungal communities from Angelo Coast Range Reserve, California, USA - CZOMad2_1_16fungal (Illumina Assembly) | ecosystem: Environmental > Terrestrial > Soil > Vadose...
TAAAGCATATAATATACTTCCTAAAGTTCATAAAAAAAAAAAAAACCCAATATGAAAATATCTACTTTAGATTTAAATATTACGTATTTAGCATACATTAATATATATTTATTATTAATTTTACTTAAGAAATAATCTTTATTTAATAAAATTAAAAAGTTAATGAATAAATAAATGGATAATAATAATAAACTCAAAACTAAGAAAAATACAATTAGAATATAAATAAAATGAATGTTAATCAAGGTATCTAATGGAATATTGTGATCTACAGGTGAAAAAAAATTTATAATTAATCCAAAAACTGATTCAGAATTATTTGTAGAGGGCTTCGCCCCTGAAAAATTATTTAAATTACTTAAAACTTTATTTTTATTAAATTTGACTCTCTCTTTTTCCAAGTGTAAAGCTAATTCTAATAGATAAATCTCTGTTACTTTAGCTGTCAATTCTGGTTTTCTAGTAAAAAGATATTTACCTAAATAATAAGTACCGCGCGCAGCGCTTAAATGTTTAGTAAATGTAAAATGACTAATATTAAGATTATTTAAAAAATCTATTTGTTGCATAGAATAATAATACAATATGGTTTTATCTCTATTGTACATGTATAAAGGTTTCGCATTAGAACCACTAGGATTATTTGCTACTTTAATAGTATTTAAATTAAAACTAGGATCTAATAAATAATATTGTTCTAATACTATTTCAGATCTAAAATCAAAATTATTATCCAAAGGTATAATCTCTAAAGTAAAATTTGATAATTTAATATTATTTAGAAGTGGTATTAATTTTCTTTTAGTTTTATGTCTTAATTTTAAATAACCAAACAATCTAATAGCTAATTGTGCAGATGATCCAACATATTTTGGTTCTATATTATTATGTTTATCTTTATCTTTAAAAATGTAAACGCCTGGGATCTTAATTTTAAAAGATGATGTTCCAATATTATTTATAAGCATTTGTATGCGCGAAGCGCCATCTTTATCTAAATCAGTTAGAATTAACCTAGGAGCATTAATTAATTCTTTTAACTCTTCTTCAGTAATTTTAATATTACAATAAGCTAAAATGTCATTAATTATATGAGAATTTATGGGTTTACCGCTTTTTATTTGCTCATTTGCTAATTTATGAGCATATTGTATTTGAATAGACCGGCTTTTACCTAAAAGGCTGTTTATTTTATGCTTATCAATTTGATTATTTGCCTTACACTTAGAACTAAACAAACAATTTTTAGTATTAGTATTGGTATTGGTAAAGCTTATTGGGTTTTTTATAAAAAATAAGGTAACAGATAAATAAAGATCGTAATCGGAACCGTTAAAAAAATAAACCGTTGAATTAATAGCTCCTAATAAAGAAGAAACACCCGAAAGGTGTAAACTGAAGATAGCTAAATCCACAGATGCACCAGAGTGAGATTGTATTCCCGATAAAGGAGGATAACATTTTTTTGTTGGTAATCTCATATTAAAAAAATTAAATAAAAATTCAATAAATTTAATACTATCATTACACTCTCTAATTCTCACTAGAGTTCGGACTATTCCTTCATCTTATTTAATAAATTTAAGGTTTGATAGATAGTTTTCATAATTCTAACGTTAGTCCTAATTTTATTTAAATTTGTAAAATCTCCTTTATGTTTAACATAAGATCGCGATCAAATTCTATATTCTAAGGATTTCATGCCCTTCATCGTATTTTTGAAATATATAATAATATTTTCAATAGCACGTGAATTAGTTGTAGATAAAGAATAATAGCCTGCTTTTTTAAATTGAATTTTAGTTTTAATATGTAGTAAATGTTTAATACAAAGTAATACAATTTCATCAAGTTTTTGAATTACTTAAAAACCATGGACAAGTCTAGATTTATCCTTTTGAACTAAATAAAAACTACCCTCAGCTTCTATAAAACCTATTAATCAACTTTTACTCATAATTTTATTACCTATTTCAAAATTTAAATTTTTAATGTTAAAGGCGCGGAGCGCCGCTTCGCGCGAAAAAGCAGGTGCAATATAATTTAAAGGTATTTTTGCTTTTTTTAATTCACTAATAAGTGTATCTTTTTCTAATTTAGTTAAGGAGTTATTAGTTAAAATAATTTGAGCTTTTTTAAAAATAGTATAATTAAAAGATTTACTTGTTAGAAGTGAATATTTATCAAATATAGGTATTATTATTTTAGTTATTGTACTTAATTATCTAATTATAAAATCAGCAACTGTACCGTTTTTGTCTATATAAATTCTTCCTACCTTTAATTGTGTTTTAATAAAATGTAAAATCCTTAAATTATATGTGCTCTGTCCTAATTTATAAATTAAAGATCAAGAATTATTTTGTCTAACAACAGAAAAAGAACCGTCTCCGTCTGTGAACCCTACTAATCATTCATAAAACATTTATTTATTTTCAGATAATGAATTTTTATTAATGTTAAAAGTTGAAAATTTATAAATAAGATGCCTTACGTTTAGTCTCTGATAGGAAACTTTCTTTTTATTTATTTGCAAGCAAAGATTAGAGTAAGATAAAATAAGTCTATTCTCAGTATTTCCTAGGCGAGTAGTCTCCCTGTCAGTAAAATTTTTTCTCGCCTTGTAACTTAAAGTCTGAGCATTTACTTCCGATTTGAAGAACTTTCTCGCATCGAGTAAGGTTTTCTAAAATTATATTTCTATAATATAACAGCTTATCTAAAATAACTAAATTCTCAAAAAGAATTAGTAATAAAATCCCAACTGTTCATCCTGTACCAGCTCCACTTTCTACTAAAGCACTAAGCAATAATAAAATTAATGAAGGTGGTAACAATCAAAAGGAAACATTATTTAATCTTGGAAATCAAATTTACATAAGTAATTTCTTACTTAATTGGACTATGTCTTCATCCAACTCTGTTTATATAATATTCTAAGTATCTAATTTACTTAAAATTAAGTTGGAGCTTAGCGTATTAATGTATAAATAATTACACATTTCTAATATATTAATTAACTAGCTACTAATATATTAAAGTCTCTGAGGATCCTACTAGGAGATTTAATAATTTATCTTTCTCTCTTGGTTTCCTGCATATTCTCCCCTTACGCTTAATTGATTTAAGCTTTGTATATAAAAATTTTTACATTTAAAAGTTAATAAAATAAATGAAAATCAAGGAGTACCCCTGATTATTATAAATATTAATATTAAGAGTATTTTATATCTGTTCTCTTCGTTAAAACAAATTATTAGAGGAATTCTATGCAAATAGCTAAGTGCTTAAAAATCAAATCTTATTACTAAAATTTTAGGCATTAAAAAAAATTTAAATGATCCCAATTAAAATAATTTATTTTATTATTCATGTTATTTTTTGCTAAATATACTATATTTCTCCCTTCTACTGTAAAGTGACTGTTATTCAAAATTTATCTAAAAGCTTTCTTTCATTCTAAAAAATCTAAATACTTACTACTTAATAAAGAATAACTATCTAAATAATTTATTAATATTTTTTATTGAATTTTGGTTTTCTACTCTTATAATAGAATAAGAATCTTTATATCCCAATCGACTTCTTTGAAATAATTTTACATTTAAAAAGGAGCAAATTTGATCTAAAATTAGATTATAATTTGCTTGGGTTTTAGGGGTGCGAAGCACCATACGTTGTTCTAAACTAAATTTACAAATTATTTGTTTTAAAGAATATCTAATATAAAAACAACCATCAGCGTCTATAAAACCAGCTAACCAACTATTATTATGTAAAGGTGAAGTATCTAAAGAGAATTTGGGAAGGAATTCCCCACGGATTAAATGATTTTTATTCATTCAATTTATTAATTTATAAAATTGATCTATTTTGGGTGTTCTGAATTTGCCATTAATAAGAATTATAATTTTTTGTATTGTTTTTACTGCTGAAATTCTTAATTCTATGCTATTAGTTTTTCTTTTAACAATAGTACCTTTACCTAAATATTTCAATAGTTTTTCGGCTAAAGGTTTCTTTTTAATATTAAAAGTTATACCTAATATTACTCTATTTTCATTAGTAATACTAATATAACCTTCACCTTCTATTAAACCAGCTAATTAATAACCTAATTTTGAATCTCTTTGTAAAGTATTTTTAGTATAAGTAGAATAATCAAAAATTTTATTTTTATTAGCGGGCGATGCCCCAGTTAAGGGTAGGTCTAATAGACCAGGCCTGCTGACCCTTACAAGGGACTTAAATTTGGGGGGCGAAGCCCTTAAACTTTTTCCATTTTTGTTTGCCATCAATTTTGTTATCATAAGGCTCTCTAACCTTATTTCCTAATATCACTATTAGGTTCAGACTATGTCATCAATTATATAATTTTTATACAATTGTCGGGTTTTCGTGGAAAAATTATTGTTAACATTACTCATTTTCTAGTCGTTGAACGCTTTAATTCTGTATTCTAAATTAATTTTAGATAGTTATATGCTGAATTAAACTTCGCTGCAAATTGTCTTATTAATTAATAATATTAAGATTTCTTTACAATTTACCCAATTATAATTATAGGATTCCTATAAAAAGGACTACTGTACTTTATTTGGCCCCCTGGGCGTATAAATGTAAAATTTTGCACGTTTTTATTTATATTCGATTTTATCTTTTTAATTAATAATGCGCGAAGCGCGTTAAATCTTTTTTTATCATTTAATGATAAATCTTTAACCAATCATTTCGTTAGCTATTAACAAAGGATAATTATTTAAATATTGAATATGCAGATTTAATTTATTTAAACTAGTAACCTCTATTATCCAATAAGTTTTATCTATATTATGTTTTGAAACTCTTAATTAAGTAATAAGATTAAAAACAAAAACAAAAACAAAAAAGATTGTATTTTAAGCATTATTGGTTTATAGGATAGATTATTATAAGGTAAATATTGTCTTTGTTCTAAAGCAATACGTACTGCGCCAAGCGCCTTTTGTTAAAACTGTATTACTGCGCGAAGCGCCATCTATTCCGGTTTTCAGTATAACGAATTTTAAATCCTCCATCCCAGCTAATCACCCATTAGTATTTAAATCGCTAGTATCTTGGGAATAAACAGGAATATTGTAAGGATATTTGTCATTTAAGCATGTAATTAACTCATTAAATTGACTTATTTTAGGTGTTCTTAAATTATCATTCATTAAATTTATTAAAATTTTAATTATTTTTGAATGGTTACTATCCAAACTATAGCATTTTCTTTATTTTAAAACCTTATTCTACCTCCAAATAATTCTATAAATTTATTTACTAAAGGTAACTCTTTGTTAACAAAAGTTATAGCTATATAATGATATCTTATTTTACCTTTTGAATTAATTTTTTTTTTTAGATAAAATAATATGACCACGCGAAGCGGCCAGCGCCCTTCAAATAATCCAGGATAGAATTAAAATTATAAATATTACCTTTAATATTAGACAAATCAGAAGGCGCGTCGATGATTGTAATTATTAATAGAATAAAAAGAGGTGACTGGCGCCCACAGTATAAATTATACGCCCTGACTAGCAAATTTTTTATTTTTAAAGTAATCCGGTGCTCCAATATGAATAGGTAAGAAATAATTACCAAATCCTCCGATTAAAGCGGGCATACGTTTTTATCGTTAGTTTTCACTAACGTTTGGACTATATCTTTACCCTGCTTTTGGCACGGGTATTTACGTATAGTCTCTGAGGATCCTACTAAGTAAAAGTGTTTAATGCTTATAAAGCCCTTATACCTTTGGTTTCCTGCTGATTGTCTAATCTTTTGAAATGTTACTGTAATTTGCCGCTTTTCATTTAAGAAAACATGCAATACTAGTTCCAAAAGCTCTAAAAATATTCCAGCACATAGTAAAAAGAAAATAATATATTTCTATATTATCCGGCCATGCCTATTTATTAAAATTTAATAAATTAATCAGTTAAAAATATTTAAATATAAAGAAATTATTTTTTTTCAGAGCTTACATAAGTAAATTTTCATTTCCCTCGATAATAACCAGATTTATTACCCTTTAAATATTCTCTAATTACTTGTCGATCTCCTTTAAGTTCCTTAGCTAAAGAATTTAATGAACTAAAATTTTTATTCAAACTGGAGGCGTCATCTTTAAATTCAGCTCGGATAAATTTGGATGCTGGATGCTTAACTTGATAAATCTCTCGTTTTTTTAAAACAAGACCCTTAATTTCATCTAAGGTTAATAAATTAGTACTAGTACTTTCTTCAATTAGATCTAAAGATAAAAAAAAAGCATCTAAGTATATTTTTCCATAATTTAAACAATCCTCAAGGGTTTTATGATGTATATTTATTGAATTATACATATAACTTTTAGAGTCAAAAATATATAATAAAGTAAAATCTGTAGTATCATACATAAAAACTGGTGTACCTCTTTGTTTTCTTAATCGTTCTCGTATTTCTTGCTTCATAGGCTCATGATATCCAGAGCTACTAGCTACTAAATCTACATTTAAATTAGGCTTTAAACTGTTTATAAAATATTGTTCTAATTCTACTACTTTTTCTAATTTCACTGGGGACGGGCCCCCCATAATATAAATAGTTAATTTTATATTAGTAAAACCATATTTATTTAGATATCTAAGAACTCTTCTTTCTTTACTTTTTAATATAGAGGGCATAAAATAAGAAGAGATTCGATTATACAAATTAATAGAATGACCCACATACGAGTCTTTGCCATCTAAGGATTCTCAAACATAAACACCTTTTTGTTTTTTTGTCACTCTAGCTATTATATCTCTATTATAGTAAGGATCTGTTACTATAACTTTAGTATAATTTTGTTTGGATTTAAAGGGCGGGGGAGAAGCCCCCCTTGAATTATTATCATTTGAATTATTATTACCAACTGTTACAATAGTATGGTAATTTTTTACTCTTAAGAATTTAAATAAATTTAACATTTGCAATTTGTTGACCATAAAGAATAACATTAATAGCGCGTGAGCTGTTATTATAACGTTAAATAGCTGATGATCCCCTTGTAAAAATTGAACACCTGGAGCAGATAATTCTAATCTTATAAGTAAAGAGAAAGCTGTAGCTATCATACCAGCAAATATAGCAAAGACTAAATAAAGAGTCCCAATTTCCTTGGCATTAGTAGAATAAAGACGCCAATCCAAAAATAAATTTAAAAATAAATAAAAACAATAAATTTGTTTATTCAAGTTAACACTGAAGGTGGGCAGGGGCGAACCCCATTTTGTCAGAGTTTATTTTGTAATAATTTAATTATTAAATTATTATTATCATTACTAATTAATTTTGTTGTTATTTTTGTTTTTTTTTATTCTATTTTGGAATAGAGGTGATTCGAACACCTAAGGATTTTAACCCGAACAATTAGCAATCGCCTTAACTTACCAATGAAAACTATTCCTTAAATAATTTTTATTAATAACAACAAAAACAAAAACAAAAATATATATATATATATATATAAAGATATAAATATATATTTATATAATGAGATAATTAGGAATCCTCCCCTTTTAGTAAATTTTACTAGTATTGACTGTATAGCAATTTGTACATATAATTTGTAGAATTTTTTAATTTAAATTAAAAAAGTGTATTGTTTGTATATATATATAAAAGCATTACTTTAATTAACTCAATAATTTATAATTTATTAATTTATATTTACTTAATTTTATATCTATTTAAACTTTGATTTTTGTTTTTTGTTTGTTTTTTATAATTAAATAAATTATTTTATTAATAATAATTTATAATAAAAAAAGGAATAAATTGAGAATATATATATATATATACATATATTTTAATTATATAAATATAATATATTAATATATAAAAAAGGGGATTAATAAAGATATAGGTATATAACTATAGATAAAAATAATTTTAGTAATTAATAAAAATTATATTTTGTATTTTTATTTTTAATTTGAATTTGAATTTGAATTTTGATTTGAATTTGAATTTGAATTTTTTTTTTAATAAAACTTTTTTCAACTAAGAATATAATTAAATAAAATATATTATAAGAATATAAAAATTATTTAAATGGAAATATAGTAACACAAAAGATATTTAAATTAAATTCTTATGTAATTATAAATATATATAGAATATTTAATTAAAAAACAAAAAACAAAAAATAAGAAATATAATGAGAAAAATTAATGTAAATAAATAGCATCTTTAATATAAGACATAACTAATAATACAAATACATAAGCTTGTATTATAGATACAGCTACTTCTAATCCACATAATGCAAGGAATAGAGCAAAAGGTAGCAGAGTTAATATAGAAATAATATAACTACTACTAAACATTTGATATAAGAAAGAAGATAAAATTTTTAATAAGGAGTGTCCAGCAACCATATTAGCAAATAATCTTATTCCTAAAGAAAGAGCTCTAGCTAAATAAGAAACAGTTTCAATAACAACAAGTAAAGGTACCAAAGCTAAGGGAGTTCCAGAAGGTAAAAAATATGAAAAAAAATTAAATTGATGTAAATATAAACCTAAAATTGTAACACCAGTAAGTATAGTAAAAGATAATCCTATTGTTACTATTACTGAAGTCGTTATTGTATATGAATAAGGAATATTACCTATTAAATTTACTATTAAAATAAAAAAAAATAATGAATAAATAAAGGGTAAATAAATTTCTTTTCCTAATTGTTCTTTTACCATTGAATTTATTGTTATAAATATACTTTCTAACCCTATACTTCATTTAGAGGGTAAAATTTTAGTTTCATTATTACCCATAAAATGTATTCCTATTATTAATATAAATACTATTATTGAATATAAGGCTAAATTACTTAAAGTTATATTTAAATAACCAAATAAAGGTGCATTTATACTTATTAAATTACTTACTTCGAATTGTTCTAAAGGTGAATTTATTAAATTAATATTAGATGTATTATATATATTATTTATCATTATTATTTTTGGTTTTATTTTTATTTTTTATTTATTTTTTAATTAGTACTACTGTGTAGTAGAAACGAAGACACTTTTGAAATTTTTAAATTAATGTTCAATAATATGAATATATAAAACAGAACTGTTTTAAAAGGAAAATATACCTATAGATACTAGGAGGGCTACGGCACATCACGCTATACTGCGCCACGACACGAATCGAGTTATTGAATAAGGCGCGGAGCGCGATAAAGAAATTTAAATTTATGGGGATAATTATGAAATAATATAGTATAATATATAATACTATAATGATTATTATATATTATATAATATAATTTAAATATAAAATAATTTAATATTTTATAATTATAACTACTTATAGTATTATTTAATAAAGACGCTGCACGCCCTATCATTTAAATACTATTAATAAGAATAAACAAAACAAAAAACAAAAACAAAAAACAAAAAACGCGCTGCGCGCCACAAAACAACAAAAATAAAAAACAAAACAAAAAATCAATTATTCCTTCTATAACTATAATAAACTATTGTACTTTTTCAAAATAACTAATTATTATTTTTAATTTAGGAATATTTTTTCCTTTATATTAAATTTTGATTATAAAATAATTGCTGTTAAATATCCAATAATACTTATAAAACTTTAAAATTTATAAACCAATATAAAAATACCCCCCGCCCCCCGCGAAGCGGCCAGCGGTTCGAAGCGCTTAATTGGATCAGCACCATCAGGTATATTAATATCTAATTAATTTAAAATTTAGGGCGCGCAGCGCCTAAATGCTAGTCTAAATTTAGAATATTTATTTTGGTTAAATTTAGTTATTTATTTTTTTGTTTTTTTTAATATAATTTTTGTTTTTTTAATTTAAAATTTAAAAACAAATATATTACTTAAAACTAAAGATATTTAATTCTAATCCGCTTTATTCTTTTTATTTTTAATCACTTTATTTGAACTAGTTTATTTTTTGGTAGTTGTACGAGATTCAGAGCTTTATTTTCTGTAGTTGTACTAGATTCAGATCCTTTTTTTTCTGTTTTAGATTCTTTTTTTTTTTAATTCATCTGTATCTGCTTCTGTTATTTTATCTTTATTTTATCTTTATCTTTTTAACTTTTTTATTCCCAGAACTATTGCTAGAATTATTACCCCGGCCCTTTAGCCCATTATTTTAATAATATCTGTAAAATCTGCTACTAATTTTACACTATTACCACGCGAAGCGGCCAGCGCTTTGCTTTTTGTGCTCTACCCCGCGAAGCGCCCAGCGCTTTCTATTAGAGTTAATATTTTGATACTATATAAGATATAATTTGATTAATAACTTAAAATTGTAAGTAATCAGTTGCGTAGCGCCTTTATTAAATTACATACTTCAAATTGTTCTAAGGTTAGATTAATTAAATTAATATTAAATAAAATAAAAAATTATTTATCATCATTATTCTTATTTATTTTTTAGAATTGTTTTTTTTTTTAATTAGTACTACTATTAAGTAGGCGCCTTTTTAAATCAACTAGATTAAATTTCAATGTATATGTATATATACAAAAATAAAAATTTATTATATGTATTTATACATATAATATTAATATATTTACTATTTTGACATTTTTTGTTTTTTGTTTTTTTTGTTTTTTTACGTATAATATTAAAATATTTTCTATTATGGAAGTGAAATCAATAGGGATTTAAATAATAGTTATTATTTAATTTTTATTAAGTATTATTTTTTTAATAAACATTATATATATATTGAAATATAATTAATTAAAAAATAAAATGATAATCAATATATTATTACATAAAAGATTGAATAATAATAATTTTTTAAAAGTATAAATATACACAATATTTAATATTAATAATATTAAATTTACCCTCTAGCCTATCCCGCCAAAGGTATAAATTTAAATTGTAAAAAAGATTAAAATAAATAATAAAATTATTAAGAACTGAACTATATATAAACGAATCACTCAATACTTATTACTATTTTAATTACTATATAATTAATTATAGAAAATATTTTTTTAGTACGCTGGGCTTCACGGTGTGGTCCTAATTCCCCTAGTAATGTTTAATAATATTTTATATTGTTTAATAATCTGTATCAAATACAAATTAAAATTAATACTAAAACAAAAAAAAAATTATTATATATTATAGAAAATATTCTTAAAAAATAATATAAAATTACGTAAAAGGCAGAAAAACTTTTTTTTATTAAAAGCTTAATCTTTTCAAGGCGGGGGGGGGTACCACACACCACGCAAAACGGCATTGTTAATAGAAATAACTCTAATAATGAAAATACCGAACGCGCGCAGCGCCTTTAATATTATAATAATTATAATAGTTTAATAAAATATTATTACTCTTTAAATTAATATAAATTAGAATACTCTCTTAATTATATTCAATTTAAATAATTATTCATTTTTTTTATAAGATTTAATTATTAATAAGAAAACTAATAAAAAGAAAATTTAATAAAAAACAAAAACAAATATTAGAATAAAAAAGATTGTTTTTATAGTTTAGTTCTAGATAAAGTTTAAGTATCCTTTTAAAGTTTAAGTTTAAGTTACAGTTACACTGTAAGTTTAAGTCTAAGTTTAAATTTAAGTTTAAGTTTAAGTTTAAGTTAAAAAAGGACAATTTATAACATCAAGTCTAATAAATAAATTAGTAATGCTAAACTAAATACTTTACAGTAATTTCATTCGCATCCTATCTAGAAATGTTCTATTTCTTATAATATCAGAGATTTTTATCAATTAAAAAAGATAAATAAATCTGAGATAGTATCTAGGGGGTAATTTCACGCTTGATATACATTCAGCACTTAAATATAATGTTTGTGGCTACCCAACTATGCCTATTAATTATTTTATATAAATAAATTAATTTTTCAACAATTGGTACACTAGAGAAACATAACCAATGGATCCTTTCGTACTGTTAGGTCGATCCCTTTTTACTATTTTTTCCTCCAGAAGATAGGGACCATACTGACTCCTATTAATTAAATTAAATTATAAATTAATAATAATTTAAATATTATTGCTGATCATTAAGGCGGCATGCCGCCTTATAAATATAATTCAATTTAGTTTGGACTATATCTTATCCTATTAAGGATGGAAACGTATAGTCTCTAAGGATTCTACTAAGTATATTTTATTATACTTTTTGTTTCCTGCTGATTGCCCAATTCTCAATGGATTATTACTATATTCTTCATTAAGCAAGAGAAGTACCAAGAGTTCTAAGGGATTTCCAGCATAAAGTTTCCTTTGTCGACGCAAGTCAGTCTATCTTCTGTTAATTGAAGGTTTTATTAAAATTCTACTTAATTATTTGCCAGTAATTTTATTTAAAAAACTAATTATACTGCGCTTGCCGCTTCGCGGGGGGGATAAAATTTTATTTAATGTAGTTTTTTATTACTAAACAATTTACCTTTGAATTCTAGTCCAAATTTTCTTATACGCTTAAAATGAGTAGAACTAACTCCATACTTAGATAAACAAGATTTCACACTTGACTCATAACTTAAGAATTCACGACTTTGGTATTCATAAATTCAAACACCAGTAGATGAAGAATTATTTAAGTTAGTTATATTAATAACAGAACCTTCTGGAAGTCTATAATGTGAAAATAAAAAAATATCTTTTCATAAAAGACCGCGCGCAGCGCTTAAATGTCCCTTAACTGAATTATAATCAATAGGATATATAATATTATTTGAACTTTTTACACCAGTTCTAGATAATTCTTTCATTCCATAGATTAGTTTTTCAGATCCTTTAATGATAACATTATCCGCGCGCAGCGCTTCATATTGGTAAAATTTGGTTAATGTACTTAGTTTTATTCTATTTTTTTCAGGCATAATACTACCATCATTAGAAGATACTAACAAACTAGTATTAAGTGTAGGATAAAGAAGCATCCAAAGTTGTTCTCTAGATTGTATAAATTCTTTAGTCAGTATTTCAGAGTTATATTCTTCTGCTATAATTAGCATAAAGCTCTGAATAGAGTACAGGTCAATAGACTTAGCCAGATTTTTATTTACTTTAGTACTTTTACCAATTAAAGAAGATTTAATTCTAGATGCCATAAAGTATTCTGTAAGTCGTCCTTTATTTGTAAAAAAACGAAGAGCCGAACCTACATAGAAAAGACCATTATTACGGCATCATAAAATATATACTCCACCTTTTTTTGTAAGTTCTTTTTTAGCTTTGGTTTTATCCTTACTCAAATCAAAAACTCGAACTAAAGAATTAATAGAATACTCAGTTCGAATTAAATTAATACGATTAAGTAGAGCACTCAGAAAAATAGGATATTTAATATGTGTTACTAAGGGTATTTTGAAGTCTGAAGAACTAAAATTAAAATAAATTCGTTTATTAATTGGAACTATTGATTTATTATTTTTATTCTTTATTTTCATTATATTCATTATTTTTGTTTTTTTTAAAATTCTTAATCTGTAAATTTAAATAATTAAATTTTTTTTTTTTGTTTTGTTTATAGAAAATTGGGGTGGTCCGAGAATTAATCTACGTCGTATTAAACCCAACTCGCGTACCCTTTTAATCGGCGAACAGCCGAACCCTTCCAAGATTTTTCACCCAGAGGATAGGATGAGTCGACCAAAATTTGTTACCGCTTAAGCTATTTATTCTAAGCTTCCAATTTTCACAAATTGGTTCAGACTATATCATCAACTAATATAATTTTTATATTTTTTGGTTTTTTTATATATACAATTTATTATTAATACTTTAACCTTAATTTGAAGGTATCTTATAAAGCATACTGGGTACAATATGAGGTTTAATTAATTTAATTAACAAACTACTATCTGTAGATTGAAATTTAATCACAAAATATTTATTCTTATGTGGAATAATTTCACTATTAAAACCAAATTTTTCATTTAGTTCCATACTTAGAATTTTGTTTTCTGTATAAGTATAACTTTGAGTATGAAGGCGCTGCGCGCCTTTTTTTATCTTTCTGTAGTGAACCATCCCCCATTATTCAGTATGCTAATCCTATATTACTAAGATGATTTTTAATTAAACCTTCTGTTATTTGTTTAGAATTTTTTAAATAAAATAAATTTCAAATTTGAGTAAAAGATTCATGGGAAAAAGTTTTAAATCACAAGCTTTTTATTAAACCTTTTCTATTACCATGTAAATCTAAGCGTTTGCCAGGTTGAACCATAAAGCAATAAAGTTTGAATTTTAAAAATAAATGAGATAAAAATTCTTCTTGTTGATACCCTTGTTCAAATTTAATTATAGCATGTTTACTTTTTTTATACATACAAGCATCGCTTAAAATCATACCTATTGCTATCTCTCTTAATTCAGAAGGCGCTCCGCGCGTGGTAAATTTTTTTTTCAATCTTGTCAATATTTAGAATTTAGATGATAACCATCTCTTATATTTTGTATTTGTTTTTGTTTTTTCATATTAAATTTTTAAGTAGTTATTTTTTAAATATAAAATTATTATATGTTAACTGCAGCAAAATAATTTTGGATTAAGATTCACTATTCCTTATTTAATTGGAAACAAATATACTATATATTAAAACTGTGATTAAGATATAAAATTATTATTAATTGTTGGGCATTCATGATAGGAATATTGTTTGCATTACTCACCTATTAGTCGTTGAACGTTCTAATTTGCTACTATTGTAATAAATAGTAATGTCGAAATTAGCTTCGCTTCAAGTTATCTCTTTTTAATTTAATAAGATCGAGAATTAGATTAGTAATCATTAAAGAGATTTTCTTGTAAATTAACCCAATTTTCTTAAAAATTATTACTAATTTTACTCGACATTTAACTATCGAGGTGTCAAACAGCTGGCACAATGTGTACTCTCACCAGCTATTAACCTGTTATCCCTAGCGTAACTTTTCAATATTTGTTATCACTTATTTTTTTTATTAATAAGTTTCCAATTTTTACAAATTGGTTCAGACTATATCATCAATTAATTATTTATTTTTAATAATTAAATTAATTGTTGGGCATTCGTGGTAGGAGTATTGTTAATAGAACTCACCTACTAGTCGTTGA
>Ga0137404_10001561_pt1 | contig 15137 bp, 9 predicted proteins | sample CZOMad2_1_16fung_FD_108285 | JGI IMG/M metagenome (GOLD analysis project Ga0137404, IMG submission 108285) | Vadose zone soil fungal communities from Angelo Coast Range Reserve, California, USA - CZOMad2_1_16fungal (Illumina Assembly) | ecosystem: Environmental > Terrestrial > Soil > Vadose zone...
AGCGCTGCCTTGTGGAACAACGACGATGTTCGTGACATTCCCCGCAAGTGGGACCCGGGACACTTGAGCCACCTGCGTTACACCTGGAAGCGAGCGAAGCCTGGCTTCCAGCAAAGAATTCAGTTCCTTGGTGCGGCCGGCGCTGTACCCAAGTTCAAGCGGATTTAAGATCGTAACGTTCAGAACGGATTTCGTCTCAAAGCCCGGATTTGTGGAAAGTAGGCGTACCGAACTTCGGACCAGCATGCCCGCGCCAATCAGCAGCATCAAACAGACAGCAATTTGCAAGGCAACCATCCAATTCCGAAAATGCGATTTCCCTCCGCTTCCAAACGCGGCGCCTTCATCCTTCAGCGATGAGCTGAGATCCAGCCTGGTCGAATGAAGCGCCGGCGCCAGCGCAAATGCCACGCCGGTAAGGACTCCGACGATTAGTGTATAAAAAAGAACTCTGAAATTGGGATCAAGGTGAACTGGAAGAGTTGTTCCGCCAACACTTAACCCTGAATTCGAGAATGAGTTGAGCAGATAATTTGCCACCACGCGCAGCGTCCACCAGGTCACAATCAGACTGAGCGCGCCGGCGATCTGAGCAACAACAATTCCCTCTGTAACCAACTGGCGAATCAGCCGCCATCGGCTGGCCCCCAGCGCCAACCGAACGGCGATTTCCCGGCGCCGTTTTGCTGCTTTGCCTAGAAACAACCCAGCAACGTTGGCACAGGCAATCAAAAGCACCAGTCCAATTGCGGGCTGGAAGACGGCGAATCCGATCTCAAATCCCTTTTGGCCGCGCCCATACGGCACAGCTTGTTGCACACTGACTCCGGATTTTTGATCCGTATCGGGATGCTCGCGATGGAATGCATCGGAAAGCACCGCGAGATTTGCTTGCGCTTGTTGCAGGCTGATCCCCGGTTTCAGCCGGCCATTCACTTCGCAACATAGAGTATTTCGCTGCTGAGCTGGGCTTAGGGGACTCAAAGTCGCCGCGAGCGGCAACCACACGTCAGGGACCGCAAGGCGCGTACCCATGAAATCTGCCGGAGTGATTCCCACAATCACAGCCGAAATTCCACTAAACATCACATTCTTCCCGACGATTGCAGGATCACGCCCAAACCGCCGCTGCCAGAAATTCTCGCTCAGAAGCGCCGGATAGGTACCGGGAATGTTCTGATCTTCTTCCGGCCGGAAAAGGCGTCCCGCCACGGGATTCACACCGAGCACAGAAAAATAATTCGCGCTCACGAATACGCCCATCACGGCCTCTGAACTTCCATTCAACTGTACCGGTGCGCTGATTCCCAGAACTCCGGAGGAGCTTGAAGACGACGGAGACGAAAGAAGGGAAGCTCCGCTCATTCGAACATGCCCCGGGCGCAGAGCGGAAAGACTCGTAAATACCGTTTGATGATCGCGATAGTAACCGAACTCGTCGTAATTAAACGGAGTAAAAGGAACCATGGATGTAGCCGAGGTGCGGTAAAGTTCGGTGACTTTTTGCGGGTCGTTCACTGGAAGAGACTGAAGCGCGACACTATTGAATAATGTGAAAAGCGCGGTGTTCGCCCCAATTCCTATCGCCAGCGCGACGATCGCCGCCCCTGTGTAGCCGCGATCTTTCAGCAAAGTGCGAAATCCGAACCGTACATCCTTTGCAATGGAATCAATCCAGGAGACCAAATCCGCATCGCGCGTTTTTTCCTTTAGCAGTGTCGTATTGCCGAATCTTTTCTGTGCCGCGCAGTGCGCCTCTTCCCGCGACATTCCATCAGCAACATTCAGTTCCGCGCGCATTTCGATGTGCGCGCGCAGTTCTTCATTCAAATTCTCGTCCAGCGCCTCGCGCTTCCACAGATTTCTCATTCGGTTGAAAATGGACATGCCGCCTCCTTATGCTAGCCGCAACACTTCCGCTACCGCCTGCGTGAATTTGCTCCACTTTTCTTCTTCCAACGCCAGTTGCTTCCGGCCCTTCGGTGTAATCCGGTAGTAGCGCGCCCGGCGGTTGTTTTCCGTCACGCCCCAATCGGCGGCGACCCATCCGTCTTGCTCCATCCTGTGCAGTGCCGGATAAAGCGAGCCTTCCTCCACGCGAAGCACTTCACTGGACACGCGTTCGATGTGCAGCGCGATTCCGAACCCGTGCATCGGCGATCGCAGCAGCGACCGCAGCACCAGCAGGGTCAGCGTACCTTGCAGGACGTCATTCGCAGCCTTGGTCACCAGAACTCCTATAGACAACTATATGAGTAGACGCCGTGCAGCGTGAAATGTTTCATCGAATTTTTCGGGGAATCTGAACGCAGGTGATTACGGACGGGCGGGACGCGGACCAGCTTCGGAGATTTCGCGGCGGATTGTTGTCAGTGCCTGTGCCGGAGGTCCGATGCGCTTGTATTGCGTGGCTTCTACGCGTTCGTGAATTTCTGAATTGAACAGGAATTTGCGGATCGTGAAATCATACTGATACAGAGTCGGCAGCCAAACGCCGGGCTCAACTTCGGATTGCTCGATGATCGCGCGGCCATCCTTGTACACTTTTCCCGCAATTCCTGCCATGAAGGAGATGTCCGTAACGAGCACTGCGTCCAGCTTCACAAGTTGCTCGGATTTTTCATCCACCCACGCCGTCGCGTTTGCGTGTTTCAGGTATTCCGTTTTCAAAGAAGTGGGTTTGTAATTCGGATTTGGATCCAGATGATATTTCTCAACCGTTCTGCCGTTTAGCGTTTCGCGGCCCATCCATGTAAAAACAAAAGCGTCGCGAATCGCGGCCACCAGCTCTCGCCGGTCTTTGTTGCGCTTTTCCACTTTCTCGCGATCTCGCTTCGTTTGTGAATTCGTGGAATCGGCGGCGGCTTCCAGCATGCGCGCGGTAATCAGCATCTGAGATTGAATCACCGACGGATCCGACGCGCGGCCATGTTCCGCCAGCAACACGCGCGCGGAACCTGCCCCGGTCGGAATGATTCGCACCGTGCGGTCTTCGCCGGCGCTCGGGCTCATATCGTGATCGTGAACGACGCGCCGTTCCACTCTTTGGAAAATTTGCAGCGCTTCGTCATTGGTGTTCTGATTCGCCAGCGTCCGGTCGATCAACGCCATACGTTCGGCGTCGGAACTAACAGGCTCCCTTTGGTTCTGTGCTCCCTGATCCAAAAACTCCGAACGGGCGTAGCCCGACACCGCCGCGAATGCGGTGAGTACCGTTCCGAGCAAAATTAACAAGCGGCGCATAGGTGGATGAAGTTCCGCTGACTGGGCAATACGTCTACAGTCCTTAGATTCCGCGTGCAGCCGGGTCGTTGCTTTAGGCAGAGCGCTTGCCCCACATCGGAATTTCACCGAATCTTCAAATTTTAGCGAAAAGCCGTGAGAATTGCTAAAATTGACCGTCGTCCGCCCCTGTTGGGCACGGGTAAGGCACTCTTTCGACACTTCTTCCCCGAATTCAGGCTGCAGGGAAACTTTTGGCGGCATCCCAACGTTCTATTAGGTAGGAAATTTAGGTGCAAGTGCGCATGAACCAGCCTCAAAACCAGAAAAGGGTGTCGGCAAAGGTCGCGCTGGGCGAAACGTTTAACCTGGCGCTAGATACTTTGCGTGTGCACAAACTGCGAAGCTTCCTGACGCTGCTCGGAATTATTCTGGCCGTGGCGACCCTCGTCGGCGTCATGTCGGTGGTCTCGGGCCTGAACCTCTACGTTTCCGACAAAATCGCCAATCTTGGGGCAAACGCGTTTGTGGTAAACCGCTTCGGCATCATCACCAATCAGGACGAATTCCTGAAGGCGCAGAAGCGCCCGCTCGTGACGTATGACGATTACCAGGCGCTGGTCGATAAGATGAAGCTGGCGCAGGCCGTCGCGGTGATCGAAATAACCACTCAGGACGTCCGCGGCGGCGATCAGTTGGACGAGGATGTGAACGTTTTCGGTGTTTCGCCAAACTACGTGGAAGTCCGTGCCATCGGAATCGATCGCGGCCGCGCCATCAGCGAAGCCGATGACAACCATCGCTCGCCCGTATGTGTGCTGGGCATGGATGTGGTAAACAAACTTTTTCCGAATGTCGATCCGCTGGGAAAATTCGTCCGGGCCGGCCCGGAAGAATTTCAGGTCATCGGCGTGACCACGGCACTGGGCACCGCGTTCGGCCAGCCGCAGGATAATTACATTCAAATTCCTTTCCACACCTATGAAAAGTCCTGGCACACGGCACGGAATTCTCTGACGTTTTTCGTGCAGGCGCGCTCGCCGGAACTAATTGACGCCGCCGAAGACGAAGTGCGCGTCGTGCTTCGCGCTCGCCGGCATATTCCTTACTCCGATCCTGACAATTTCGGAATTATCGGGTCGTCTTCCATCACGAATTTGTGGCAGCAGTTGACTGGAAATATTTTTGCGCTGGCGATTTATCTGACCGCGGTTTTTCTGGTCGTGGGCGGCATCGTAATTATGAACATCATGCTGGCCAGCGTAACCGAACGGACGCGCGAGATTGGCATCCGCAAAGCGCTGGGCGCGCGGCGCACGCACATCGTCACACAATTTCTTGTGGAAGCCGCGGTGCTGGCCGCGGTGGGCGGATTGATCGGCATCGGCCTGGCGGAATCCATCACCTGGGCGGTAAAGGCGTCCGGTGTTTTTCCAATGTCCACACCGCTGAGCGCCGTAATCATCGGACTGATGCTTTCAACCGGCGTGGGATTATTTTTTGGAATTTATCCGGCCATGCGCGCTGCAAGACTGGATCCGATTGAAGCGCTCAGGGTCGAAAATTAATTTTTTCTGCTGCACGGATAAGAGGGAAGAATCGTGGCACAAGGAACGCTGGACAATCTGAAACTGGGAATGGATACGCTCCGCGCACACAAATTGCGCAGCTTTCTGGCGGTGCTCGGCATCGTCATTGGCGTCGGCGTGGTAATGATTGTTGTCGCCATCATTCAGGGATTCCGCCAGCAGGTTGTAGACAGCATCAGTTCCTTCGGCGCGGATACCGCATTCGTCAGCCGATTTAATCAAGGCCCGAACAACGGCAGGCGTCCCAAGGAAGAACGCGAACGCAAACCGTTAACTGTGGAAGACGGTGACGCCATTCGCAATCTGTGCCCAGCGGTCAGCAACATCACAACCTGGATCACGCAGTGGGAAACGCAGCACAAAGTCTTCTATCAGGGAAACACCGTAACCGGCCCGGATTTTCGTGGCGCTCAACCCAACTATCCTTACGTCTACGCCAACGCGACTTTGAAAGAAGGCCGGTTCTTTACGCAAACCGAAAATGATCATCGCGATAACGTCGCCGTCCTCGGCGAAGACACCGCCAAAGCTTTGTTCGCGGATCTGCCCGCCGTAAACCGCAACATTATTGTGGATGGTTCCAATTTTCTGGTCGTCGGCGTATTGGACAAGCCGGTCGGAGGCTTCGGCGCGAACAATGAAGACCGCCGTCTGATTGTTCCGTTTCTAACATTCACAAAAATTTTTCCCGCGGCCTACGAAATTTCCATTCGCTTTCAAGCGAAACAGGATCAGCTTGATACCGCCGTGGATCAGGCGCGCGAAGTTTTGCGCCGCCGCCGAAACGTTCCGTTTGACAAGCCCGATAGTTTTTCGATCTCCACTTCGCAGGAACAGATTCAACAATTCGATTCGATTGTCAAAGTCGTCGTCGTGGCAACAGTCGTGATTGCCTCCATCGGCTTGCTGATTGGCGGAGTCGGTGTGATGAACATCATGCTGGTCAGCGTTACGGAGCGCACCCGCGAAATCGGTGTACGCAAAGCCATCGGCGCGCGTCGCAAAGACATCACTTTGCAATTCCTGTTTGAGGCCATGGCTTTAACCGGCACCGGCGGACTGATCGGCGTGGTCACCGTCGAATCAATTGTCTTTGCCATCCGCACATGGAGCAGCATGCACGCCGTCGTGCCATGGTGGGCAGTCGCCATGGCGCTCACAGCTTCACTTAGCATCGGATTAGTTTTCGGCGTGTGGCCGGCAATGAAGGCGTCGAAACTCGATCCTGTGGAAGCCTTGCGCTACGAGTAACGATTTACCTCAGAAAGGCTACCATTCAATTTCTGGCAACAAATTCAGCCTAAGTCCGGTAAAGTCGCGTCACGGCGGGTCATAACTTATTGATTGTCGGGACCTTTTGGCGCCGCCCCTTGTGCTACAGGTTGGCCAAGCTTCATGCCGGGCATTACTCCGGCAAGTAACGGATCAGCAGCCAGCGCTGCGGGAAATGCTTTCACATATTTCGCCAGATGCGGCAGCATGAAGCTGTGGTAGTGAAAATCCTTCATTTCCTTGACGGCTTGGTCCGAAGTCCAGTGATCCACAGCAATCCGATACAACGCCACCATCACGCCCGTGCGGTCTGCGCCGTACTGACAGTGCAGGAAAATTTTTTGGTCCGGGTTATCGCGCAGTAATGAGAAGAATGCCAGAAGCTGATCGTGCGATGGCAAGCCGCCGCCGTGCCACGGCAAACTGACGAAGCGCATTCCCGCCGCTTCAACGGCTTTTTTCTCCGCGTCAACTTCGCCGTGTTCATCGCGCAAATCCACGATGATGTTCATTCCAAGTTTCTGAAGGTCGGCATATGAGGAATCATGCGGTTGCGCGCCGCGAAAAAAATTGCTTGCAATGCTACCCGCATTCGGCACGCCCTGGATGGACAGGATTGTTGCCGGCGCTCCTACCGGTGCGATCTGCGCAGAAGTTCCAATAGCGCCGAACGCAGCGACTGCCGCGACAAGTACTAGACCCAGCGAACCATTCTTCAAGCGAATTTGCATATTCACCGCCTTTCGCTCCTAATCGATTAGATGTTCCCAAAGAAAACGGAGATGCACCGGATCGATTTCCGTGTAAGTCATTGTAATTTCGGCAGTGAAATAATTATCTGTGGCCGTTTTGCAACACAACCACTACAAATAGACATGCGTTGACTCATACACCAAACATTTTGCGATTTTCTGGTGATTTCCTCTTGACAAGTTTTCGAAGTGGATTGATACTGCCCCCCCAGATTAGGGGGATCGTGAAATAGTTTTGGAGCGTCGACACCGCCTCCTGAACTCTTCGCGCTGCCTGCCCGGTTCAAAACGGAAACAAACGACGGGTGAAACTCCCGGCGTCGGCCCGCTCGATTTGTTGGATCGGCGTCTAATGTAAATTCGACGGCCTTTTGAGCGTCGCGATTTTGCATGGGAGTTGTTTTCGCATTTGCCGGGCGCGTTTTGCGGCACGGGAGCCCGAAATCGAGTAACACCTGTTTGGAGAAGCAGATGTTGCGGCCCTCACTCTTGTGCGAGGGTATAATAGGGGGTACCGCTTTCGCGGGACTTCCCTGAAATGTGCGGAGGCGGACAATGGCGGAAGTGAGAATGGCTTTGAACGAAGAAACGATGCGAACGGCTACGAAAGTTGCGGACACAACCGGCAAAAAAACTGGTCTGGAATTTATACGCCATTATACAGATGGGAAAATTTCTCCGTTTGACGCCGTGGAATGGGAACAGCGCACCGCTCTGATTGGAAATGAAAAGGGACAGGTAATTTTCCGCCAGGAAAATGTCGAAGTGCCGAAGTCTTGGTCGATGACGGCTACGAACATCGTGGCCTCCAAATACTTCCACGGAAAGCCCAATACTCCGCAACGCGAAGGTTCGGTGCGCCAGTTGATCGCGCGCGTAGTGGACACCATTGTTCGCTGGGGCGAAAACGGCGATTATTTTGATTCCGATGCTTCGCGCGACGCTTTCCGCGACGAACTCACGCACTTGCTGGTTGAGCAGAAAGTGGCCTTCAATTCTCCGGTCTGGTTCAACGTCGGCGTTCAGCCCAAGCCGCAATGCTCCGCCTGCTTCATCAATTCTGTGCAGGACGACATGAGCTCCATCATGGGCCTGGCGAAAACCGAAGGCATGCTCTTCAAGTGGGGTTCCGGCACGGGGACGAACTTCTCCTCGCTGCGCGGCAGCAAAGAAACGCTATCCGGCGGAGGCATCGCCAGCGGCCCTGTCAGCTTTATGAAGGGCTTCGATGCATTCGCAGGTGTAATCAAGAGCGGCGGAAAAACTCGCCGCGCCGCCAAGATGGTGATCCTCAACATGGATCACCCCGACATCGTGGAATTCATCGAAAGCAAAATGAAGGAAGAGCGCAAGGCGCAGGTACTGATTCAGCAGGGCTACGATCCCGCGATTGACGGCGAAGCCTACTCTTCCATTTTCTTCCAGAACGCGAACCATTCCGTGCGCGTTACCGACGAATTTATGCGCGCCGTGGAAGAAGACCGCGATACCTGGACGAAGAACGTCACTGATGGCGCGCCTTGCCAGCAGTACAAAGCCCGCGATCTTCTGAAGTTGGCTGCCGATTCCGCCTGGCATTGCGGCGATCCCGGCATGCAGTACGATTCCACCGTCAATCGCTGGCACACTTGCAGCAACACAGCGCGCATCAACGCCTCAAATCCTTGCTCCGAATACATGTTCCTGGACGACACCGCCTGCAACCTGGCCTCGCTGAACTTGATGAAGTTCAGTGGCGCCGGCGGCGTGTTTGACGTAGACGGTTTCCGACACGCTGTGGACGTGACCATCACTGCGCAGGAAATTCTGGTGGATAACGCCAGCTATCCGACGCCGCGCATCGAAAAGAATTCACATGAATTCCGTCCGCTCGGTCTGGGTTACGCAAATCTCGGCGCGCTTCTGATGTCGCAAGCCTTGCCGTACGATTCCGTCGGCGGTCGCGATATGTGCGGCGTAATCACCGCTCTGATGACAGGTGAAGCCTACGCGCAATCCGCGCGCATCGCCGAACGCCTGGGTGCATTCGCCGGATACGAAGTCAATCGCGAACCGATGCTTGACGTAATTCGCCTTCACCGTGATTCGCTTTTGCCCATCAAAGAAGAAAATGTGCAAGCCTCGCTGCGGCAGGCCGCGCAAAAGTCGTGGGATGACGCGCTTGAACTCGGCGAAAAGTTCGGCTATCGCAATTCGCAGGTCAGCGTGCTTGCGCCGACAGGAACCATCGGTTTCATGATGGATTGCGACACCACCGGTATCGAGCCGGATCTCGCGCTCGTGAAGCACAAGAAGCTCGTTGGCGGCGGCGTAATCAAGATCGTGAATAACACGGTGCCCGAAGCGCTTCAGAAGCTCGGCTATTCAACCGACGAAACCGAAGCGATCGTTGCGCACGTGGATAAGACGGGCAGCATCGAAGGCGCTCCCGGCTTGAAGGATGAGCACCTGCCGGTTTTCGATTGCTCGCTGGCCGTAATCGGCGGCCGCTCGATTGCCTGGCGCGGACACGTGGGTATGATGGCCGCTGCGCAACCGTTCCTTTCCGGCGCCATCAGCAAGACCATCAATATGCCCGAAGAATCCACCGTCGAAGACATCATGAACGCCTACGTGGATTCCTGGAAGAAAGGGCTGAAGGCTGTCGCAATTTATCGTGACAATTCCAAAGGTAGCCAGCCGCTTTCCGCTTCCGGCGCGAAGAAAGAGGAATCATCGCAGCCCACGGCTACTGTTCAGCCGGCCGCGCAGAATCTTTCGCCCGAACAACGAGAACTTTTCACGCAGGCGCACCGCCGCAAATTGCCCGACGAGCGCAAAGCCATCACCCACAAGTTCTGGCTGAATGGTCACGAAGGCTACATCACCGTCGGCATGTACGACGACGGAACGCCCGGCGAAGTTTTCATCAAGATGGCCAAGGAAGGCTCCACGCTTTCCGGAGTCATGGACGGATTTGCGCTCACGCTCAGCATTGGTCTCCAGTATGGGGTGCCGCTGCGCGCTCTGGTCGATAAGCTGATGAACACGCGCTTTGAGCCGTCCGGCTTCACGCACACTCCGGATATCCGCATGGCCTCCTCGGTGCTCGATTACATCGCGCGGTGGATGGGCGGGAAATTTATTTCCACGGACTACCTGAAATTGCAGGGCGAAAATCAAACCACCAGCGACGTAATGGCCGGACCCTCAATGCCCGCCACCGCGCCGCAACCGGCTGCTGCTTCACCAGTCACCACCACCGAACCGCCGCAGACAACTTCACGCGCCAGCTTTACCGCACGCACCATGGCGGCCAGCGCGCCAACCTGCAGCAACTGCGGCATGCTGATGACGCCCAACGGCAGCTGCTACAAGTGCTCCAATTGCGGCGGCACCAGCGGCTGCAGCTAGATCACAGATAAACTTAGTTGGAAATTAAAACGGGGCACGGAACATTCCGTGCCCCGTTTTAATAGGAGGTACGTGTAAATTCTAGATTCGTTGCGCGACTAAAAGTTGTGTAAACCGAAAAGGCCCATAGAAAACAAATATGTCAAAATCGACGCAGCGATCGTTCCGATCCAAAAGAGTACCCAACGATATCTCACCCAGCGTTCTCGATATCCTGACATCTGAACGAGGACATCCACCACATACCCCGCGCAGTAAAAAACATTGGCCAGAACCGCGCAAAGGATCATGAACAGAATCAGCTGGACCGTATACTGCGCCCTGACGGTGAACTCTGCTTTGGCTATTGAATAATTCAGTGCGAAACACACGGCGACCACCAGAATTAAGGCGGCGTTGTAAACCAGCCGCATCTTTTCCCAATATCGGATCGCATTGGTGAGAGACTCGCGGAAAGGGCTCGTGTCCATTGGCGGAGATAATTGTAACTCCTCAACAAGAGGGGCGATATCGAAACGCGCGAGCAGTCCACGCAATAAAAAATAAGGATGGCCGACCTAAAGGTTAAGATGGTCTGAAGCAGAGCGCGAAAATGAAAATCACACTTAACATCCCAGATTCCACTTACAGGCGTTTGCGGAGACGTGCCGCAGACGAAGCGATCACCGTTTCGGATTTGATCGTTCGTGCGATTGAACAGGCTCTTGGAGAGCGAAATCCGAAGTCTAGAAGGCGGGTCAAGTTACCGATTGTTCGATCGAGGCAGCCCGGGAAACTTCAAATCGACAGCGCCAAAATCTACAACGTGATTTCATTTCCGTGATTCTTCGCGCTTCCGCCAAATCAAACAGGCCCAAAAACTGAAAGCGACCAGAATCGCGTCAGTATCGCCGCGAATGTCGCTCCGATTGAAAACAGCACCCAGCGCAAATTCGACCAGCGTTCGCGAAATTCTGACATCTGAACCAGCACATCCACAATGTACGCCGAGCAGTAAAGGACGTTCAGCAGAATTCCGCAAAGAATAATGCTCAGGAACACATCAACGGACAACTTTGATCCCAGCGCCGAATGATTCCAGGCAAAGCATCCGGCAACGACCAGGACCAAGATCACGTTGTACACGACTCGCATTTTTTCCCAATATCGGAGTGCGTTCGTAAGTGATTCGCGGAAAAGGCTGGTATCCATATAGAAAGAATACCAGAAGACAGAATGTCGTCAAGTACTTTGCTATGTAAAGTATAAATATGTTACTTCGACCTCTGGAATCCGAGGGAAGGCTAACGAAAACGATTTTGTTGCGCTAAAAACAATAAGGGGGCCCACCCTGGGACCCCCTTTTGTGACACCACTTATTAAAGCCCTTATGCCCCGTCGCGGAGCGGGCTACCCCCGGGAAAACATCTCATCGACCGTTGCACTTATCAATGCAAGTCTCTGGCCAGAATGTGGAATTCCACAGAGCCTTCGCTAGTTGTTTGATTTTGCGTGGGTTATCTGGAATATAACGGAAAGACGCATCGGGCGGCACGCACAACAAATTCCGTTTTTCACAGATAATCAGCTGATTTCTATGTTCTGGCGGATTCTGCAAGAGCTGGTACTAGGCGCCCAGCGCCGCCTGAATCGCCCCCGCAATAGCCGCGGCCCAGCGTTCCACATCTTCCGCGCGCTCGGCTTCGACCATCACCCGCGCCTTCGGCTCCGTGCCCGAATATCGCAGCACGACGCGCCCGGAATTCCCCAGCGCTCGATTCGCTTCGGCCAGCGTCTGCACAACTTCCGGAATTTCACTTAGCGGAGGCTTGCTGCGCACTTTCACGTTGCGAATTGTTTGCGGAAATATCTTCAGCCCGGCGATCAGCTCATCCAGAGGTCCGCGCAGCGCCACCAGGCTCGCGATTTTCGCCGCTGTCAACAATCCATCTCCGGTTGTCGCATCGTCCAGAAAAATTATGTGGCCGGATTGTTCGCCGCCTAAAGTGCATCCGCTGCGGATCATTTCCTCCAGCACGTAACGGTCACCCACGTCCGCGCGCGCCAGCCGCAAACCTTCTGCTTCCAGCACGCGTTCCAATCCCAGATTCGCCATCGTCGTGCTCACCACGCGTCCGCACTTTAGTTGTCCCTTGGATTTCAAATAGCGCGCCATCGCCAGCAGAATCCCGTCACCATCCACCAGCTTTCCGCTGGCGCTTACAAAAAGCGCGCGGTCCGCGTCGCCGTCAAACGCCACTCCCAGCGCGGCGCGTTCCGAAATTACGCGCTGTTGCAATTTTTCCGGATGCAGCGAACCGCACTCCGTATTGATGTTCCGCCCGTCGGGCGTGTTATTGATCGCCACCACGCTTGCGCCCAACGATTTGAAAAGTTCCGGACCCAGCCGGTACGCCGCGCCGTTCGCGCAATCCAGAACCATTTTCATTCCGGCAAAGCTCGCGCCCGGCAGCACTCGCGCGCGCAAAAAATCCAGATACGCCGCATCCAGCGCCGGATCTGCTTCCAGCCACAGAGCTTCGGCCGGCTCGATTTCTGCGCTCAGAATTTCCGCTTCCAGTTTTTCTTCAATTTCATCCGGGAATTTCATGCCCGAAGCCGCGAAAAGTTTTATTCCATTGTCGTGATAGGGATTGTGCGAAGCGGAAATCACGATTCCCGCCGAAAATTTCCCGTGCTGCACCAGGCACGCCACGCCCGGCGTTGTAATCACTCCCGCCGACGCCGCGGAAACTCCCGCTGCCGCCAGCCCCGCCGCAATTTCTCCTGCGATATGCGCGCCCGATTCTCGCGTGTCCATTCCAATCAGCACCGCCGCTGCCGGAGCAATTTCCGAAGGCCGCAGAAATTTTCCCAGCGCGCGTCCCACGCGAAATAGCGTGCCGTCGTCCAACGGAAATTTTCCGGGGACGCCGCGAATTCCATCGGTGCCGAAAAGTTGTTTGGCCATACGGAATAGAATCTCGAACCGCTGAATTTACTGGGCGAGTCAGTCTAACACACGCGCAAAAACCGTCGCTCGTGTAGTCGGGTTCGCCGAACCCGGGGATTCTTCACGCGGTTACGCCGGCTTGCGAAAAACATACTTTTCTTGTTTGCGGAACGGAACCCGCTGCCACACGCTGCGCTCTTCCACCATCCCCATCGCCGCCATATGCTCGTGAATATCCAAATGATGATTCAAATGCATCGGGTGCGCTTTCGTGGACCCCGCCGGCACATCAAACGCCATCAATCCGCCCGGATTCAGCTGCGAAGCAAGAAACTTCAGCTCGCCCGGTAAATCCGGCAAATGTTCCAGCACATCGAACGAAAAAATCGTATCTAGCCCGCGTTTCTGCGCCGCGGCTGCCAAATCTTCTTTAGAATGAAAAAAGTCCACCGCCAATTTCTGCCGCTCCGCCCGATAACGCGCAAATTTCATCGACGTGCCGTCCACATCAAAATAAATTGACGGATTCCCGCGTCGCGCCAGCTCCAGAATAATTTCGCCGTTCCCCGCGCCGTAATCCAGACACGCGCCGCGTCCATATTTCAGCATCTTGATGCTGTCGCGAATCCGTTTGTATTCCAGGTTGTATCCAGAGATCGCAAACATATAGAGCTCGGAATTCTCGCGGTACCACGCCGTCATTTTCTCGCGGTCGTTTTCGTCAAGATGCGCGCCTTTCCAATTCTTCGCGAGCTGTTCGTTGCTGGTGGCCCACAATCCCCGGATTTTGTCGTCGGAATAGCCGGTGAATTCCTTCAGTTCGAGCTTGGCTGCGACAAAATTCCTGGCGTTTTGTTTGTGCGCACGCGCTACCAGCGCTCCAGCAGCAAGTGTTGCGATAAAAGCGAAGGCGGTAAATGCCATGGGAGAGTTCCAGTTCGCATGCGCTCTCCGACCAACCTCGAAAATTTCCTGGATACTGACAAGCGCGACAGCTAGAGACCATCCAACTGCCGGTCTCTGGCTTGTAACAACCGCAAGGTGAAGTGAAGCCACAATCAGGGCGCTCGCTAGCAAGAAATCGAATGGCATCGTGAAAACCAATGTTCCCAGCAACGCCGAATCTGTAATCCAGAAATATGACGAGGAAAACTGGGGCGACGTCACTCGTTTTGCGGCGAGATTTGCGACAGCGAGCCAGGCGCACGAAGCCAGAACGATTTCAACGCCTCGGATATTTGTGCTGAATGCCAGTGCAATCACCAGAATCGCTGGAATCAATCTCCACCGAATCTTAATCTGCCAACGAAACCGCTTCGTCCGATTCACATTCAGGTGCAGGTAGTCCGGCGTATAGAACAGGGAACCCGAAAGCGCCGCGATAACAAATGCGAAAATAATCACCGGCATTCGCGTAGTGACTCCGGAAAGTCTCCACGCGTAAACCGCAGCCGCGATCGTACATGCTATGCACACCCCGCCCCACACGCGGCTGCGCATCAAATATTTCTGCTGTTCAGTAAAATTCACACCACGCGAAGTTTAGTGGTGTACTGGTGCGTTTGGCAACGTGCGAACGTAGTGCACCAGATTCCACACCTGGTCGCCACCATACGTTCTTCCGAACCCGGGCATACCGCTCAATCGGATTCCGCCGCGAATAATCACGAAAAGTTCCGCGTCAGAATAATTTTGGACGTGCGTTGCGGCCAGCGACGGCGATTCCGGATACAACGACGCCCCCAGCTTTGTCGGAGTTCTGCCGTCGTATCCGTGGCAGCTCGCGCAGGATGATCCATAACTTGTGTGCCCATCTTCAATCGTGTCCGGAGTGTTCTGAGTTTCCGCCGGCAAAGTCTGCTGCGCCGCGTGCGCCACCAGAATATGTTTCGCGCGAATCGCCATATAATTTTCAATTCGGCCGGGGCGATCCAGCGCGCTGATTTCCATGTGCTGCAGCACGAACCAACCGCCCGC
>Ga0137404_10001564_pt1 | contig 15126 bp, 18 predicted proteins | sample CZOMad2_1_16fung_FD_108285 | JGI IMG/M metagenome (GOLD analysis project Ga0137404, IMG submission 108285) | Vadose zone soil fungal communities from Angelo Coast Range Reserve, California, USA - CZOMad2_1_16fungal (Illumina Assembly) | ecosystem: Environmental > Terrestrial > Soil > Vadose...
AAGGTTCAGCATCTTTCACGACCTTCTTGTCTGATTCCACAGGCAAACCTGGCTGTAACATCGTAGGGGACGGCCCTAGTGTATCACTTCTCCCTACCTCCCTGGAATCCATATTGAGCCAATCAGTTTATGGATCGCGCTCGCCAACATTTCTCACAGTACTATCCAAATAAAACAGAACAACCTGAAATCACTTGATCTTACAGGGAGAACTGTTAGCTTTAAGTATAAGGCTTCAAGTCTCAGAAAACCATGCCCTCCGCCGCTCTATATCATTACCATTTGGGCCACGGCAGCGTGATCTCTGTGCCGGGCAAGACCGAAGCATTCCAGATCAGCGGCACCACGGAACTGAATAAGTCGGTGGACCTGGTCAGCAGCTTCCTGCTGGCACGCAGCGTGCCCTTCCGTAATGGCCTGCGGACCGGCTCGGACGTGACGGGAATGGGAGCGGACGACGCGCTGGGGCGGCTCAGCTTTGTCGATACCGACACCGTGCAGGTGCACCGTGGCAGTGGGGATGGCAGCGCTCCACAGTTCTTTGCGCGGGGCACGGCGGTAGAATTCGCCAGCAGCATGGTAGCGAGCGTGCAACGGGGCAGCATCGCGCTTGGCGGCGGGGTGACGTCGAATACCGCCACGATCAGTTCGGTGGACCCGACGCGTTCGGTCGTCGTGTTCCTTGGGAACGACAGCGATACGGCGACGATCGACCGGATATTTCCGAAGGTGGAGCTGACCAACGCCGCGACGGTGACGGCCAGCCGCACCTCGGGGACGGGGACGATTCACGTCGGCTTTGCGGTGATCGAATTCGCACCCGGCGTGGTGAGCCAGATCCAGCAGGTCAGCAAGACGCTAAACGATCCGGACACTTCCGGCAATGTGACCCTGACATCGGTGGATACGAGCCGCACGGTTTGTTTCCCGCGCGGCTTTACGGTCGGTGGCAACAGCAGCATGGCAAACACCGTTGCGCTGGGCTACCTGGCCGACACGACGACGTTTACGGTGGAGCGCAACGCCTCGGCAGCTGGGGCCACCGTGACCTACGAAGCGACCGTGGTGGAGTTCAACGCCAGCTATGTCTCGGTCCAAAGGGGGCGCACCACCATGGCGTCGGTCAGCAGCGCGACGGCGAGCGTGACTTCTGTAGCGCAAAATCAATCCTTTCCCCTGCTGCTGGGGTTTAAGACCAGTGGCTCGGGCGGGACGGAAAGCCAAGTGTTCGGGACCGTGCACCACAGCGCGGCCAATACGATCACGGTGGAGCGGGGGGAGGCGAGCATTGCGAGCTTGACTCTGAGCTGGGAACTGGTGACCATGTTAGTGTAACGAAGCAGTAGAGCAGTATGGCAGTCACCGTCACCGTCCTTCCCGCCACCACCAAGCTCATCGCTCTGGCGGACCTCAAGGCTATCCTCGGCATTACCGACGGCGCGAACGATACGCTGCTCGGCAACATCATCCAGCGAGGCAGCGATGCCATCGCTCGGTTCTGCAACCGCGTCTTCGCGCAGCGGACCGTCATTGAGACCCTGCCGGGGACCGGGGGGCAGTTGCTCAAGCTGAAGTTCGCGCCCATCACCGCGCTCACCTCCATTGCCTTCGACGGCGACACTGTAGACAGCGACAGCTATACACTGATCGAGCCTGACGCCGGGATGGTGTATCGCGAGGCGGGATGGTTTTATACCGGTCACGCCTACGACTATGCCGCCACCTATACCCACGGCTACAACCTGCCGGACATGGCCGGGGCCGATACCTTGCCCTACGACATTCAGCAGGCCGCGCTGGAGCTGTGCAAGGGCATGTGGCTGGCCCGGCAGCGGGATCCTTCCGTGACGATGGAATCCGTCCCGGATGTGTATACCGTGCAGTACGGCGCCAAGAATGGCGGCTCATTGGGGGCCATTCCGCCGAACGTGGAGGAACTCCTCTTGCCTTATAAGGAATTTAAGCTGTGATGGCGGCGCAGGTCCAGGCGTTAATCGCCGTGGCGGGTGAGACGATCACCTACAAGCGGGTCATGCACGGCGCCTACAGCACGGCCACGCTGCAGAGCGCCCCTTCGGTGCAGAGCTATACGATCAAAGCAGGGGTACGGGAGTATCGCGCGCGCGAGATTGCAGGGCTGGTTCAGCAGGGCGACCGGGAAGTCCGTATCGCCGCAGCGGATCTGAGCTTTACGCCCAGGCCGAACGACCAGGTCGTGATCGGCGGCAAAACGTTTCAGGTGGTGTCGGTCAATACGCGCAGCCCGTTCAATGAGGCGGCGATTCATATCGTGCAGGTGCGGGGCGGGAATGGGTAAAAGCCTTTGCCAAGACAGGAGCGCTGGAATCTGGTGAGGGAAAAAAGAAAGGCCGTGCATCCTCTGCACGGCCTATCGTCTGTGTGCAGTATTTACCTTTATAAACTGAGCTCGCAGTATGCCCTGGCGGCTGCGTGCACGTGCGCCGGCGGCACCATGTCAATCGTGGCGTCTGCACGGAGTGGGCGGACGGCTTCGCGCCCGGCGTCCCAGCGGGCGTTGAGGGCGAGGAGACTGGCATCATGACGCGCGGCCAACCAAGCTTTGAACTGTGTGTACCTGTGGTTCCCGTTTATTCATAGCTATTGAAATACTTGACTTTCCCGTCTCTCAGCCTCACTCTGGAGCCCAACGATTCCGCTTTAGCTCTCGCTCCATGCGATGAGGTGATGCCCGATGCACCCTATACTTGCGGCCCTACTGACATTTCTGACGACGCTGCCCCGCTCTCATCTTGCTCTGCAGCTTGAAATCGTCGCCCTCCGCCACCAGGTGGCCGTCTATCAGCGGTCCGTATCGCGTCCCCGTCTCCATGCAACCGATCGCTTGCTCTGGGTCTGGCTCTCGCGCTGGTGGCCAGGCTGGCAACAGGCTCTAAAGTTCGTCCAACCCCGGACGGTCATCGCCTGGCAGAAGAGACGGTTCCGAGACTACTGGCGGCGCTTGAGTCAGAGCGGCAAGCCGGGACGACCTGTCGTCTCCCAAGAGGTACGCGAGCTGATCCGAGATATGTGGCACGCCAATCCCACCTGGGGCTCACCTCGCATCGTCGGCGAACTCCAGAAACTGAGCATTCACGTGGCCAAATCGACGGTGGAGAAGTATCGCCCACGATCGCGTAAACCCTCCTCGCCACCGTGGAGAGCGTTCCTGAACAACCATGTCGAGGACTTGGTCTCTTGTGATTTTTTCACCGTGCCAACGGTGACCTTCAAAGTGCTGTTTGTGTTCGTAATCCTGGTGCACGATCGACGGCGCATCGTGCACTTCAACGTCACGCAACACCCCACCGCGCAGTGGACGGCGCAGCAGGTGGTGGACACGTTCCCCTGGGACGAGGCCCCGCAATATCTCCTGCGCGACCGCGATGGCATCTACGGTGACGCCTTCCGGCAGCGGGTGTGGCATATGGGGATCGCAGAGGTGGTAATCGCCCCCCGGAGTCCGTGGCAAAACCCCTATGTCGAACGGCTCATCGGGAGTATCCGCCGTGAATGCCTGGACCATGTCATCGTCTTGCACGAGCGACATCTGAGACGGCTCTTGACTGGGTACTTCCAGTATTATCATCACTGGCGCACGCACCAGGCGCTGGAGATGGATTGTCCTGTGCCGCGGCCGGTCCAACGGCCGGAGGTCGGCCCGATCCGGAAAGTGCCAGAAGTCGGTGGGTTGCATCATCACTATGAGCGTCGAGCAGCGTGATGACACAGGCGCCAACCTGCCGGTTTACAGTTGCGACGGGTTTTCGGGACCCACAGGTGGTCTGCTCGGCCACTATCGTCCGCTGTACGCCTTGGAGCAGAGCTTTAGCTTCGGCGAGCGTCAACCCAAGTGCGTCGGGTTGCAATGCGCCCCGTTCGAACTCCGCCACGTCTTCAACACATTGGGTTGCCCCATGATCCGACTCGACAATGACTTGGATGCGGACTTTCATCTACCACCTCCCACTACTCCCACCTCCACGCCTCATCCCCCAAAGCGTAGAGTTTGAGACGCCGGTTCATCTGCCGACGGTCAACATGCTCCAGCTCCAGCCATGCTTGCAGGAGCTCCAGCTCGGCCAGTTGGTCCCGGGCCTCGTCGAGGTCGCCTGTGCGGACACCCTCCAGCAGGTCGGCGTAGCGGTCCAGGAAATAACCAGGTGAATACTCGTCTTCAAGTGCCATAAAGGCCCAAGGCCCGCCACAGTCTTCGGGCGGCGCCGCGCGCTGACCGCCAATGCAGACAGGGTAGATGCGCTTCCGGTCCCATGGGAGCCGGCGTTCCACCCGGACCACATGTTGCCACAGGTCCCCGAAATCGTATTCATAGAGGAAGCGTTCGTTCGGGCGAAAGTGAAAGTCGGCAAGGTGTACCTGGCGCGGGTCGTCGCGAAAGCCGATGCCACCAATGCGACTGATGCCGTAGTCTTTGCCACGGATACGGAAGCGATGCAGGTGGGCGTCATCCCAGCCCATGGCGATTTGCAGGGTATGATGGAGATCAGCGATGGTGCTGTCGCCGCGCACCAAGAGCCGGCGCCAGATCAGGGGCGAGATCTCGCACAGCCACACGTGGAGCTGATAGACTTCAATGATGGAGGACGGCTCGTTCATGGCATCGCCAGCTTACCACGATTGACTGCCATGTCCAGCCAGCATAACTCCAGGCAGCCCCCACTTTGTGATGGTCTCGTGGTGCGGGGGTGTGGACGGCAGACCGGCGGGAGGACGATGGGCCGTCACGAGGCGGAGGGCTGAGCGATGGGATGTCCGGGCCACATCGAGGGCTGCGCGGCGGAGGCATTCCGCTGTCCGTGCGGGATACTGGCGTGCGAGCTGCACGGGCACGCGGACGTAGGCGACGACCCGTACTGCCCGCATTGGCTGCGGGCCGAGAGCATGGCTGAGACAGACGGGCGCGGGTACGAGGACATCGACCTGTCGCGTTGGGAAGAGGGGCGCGCATGAGAGTGGTGATGTGCAGAAATCGGATCTGCCTATTTTCCCGCGCGATGAGCTGACCGACCGAGGGAGGGGTGGAGGCGAAGCCGACGGGGTGAGGAGCGTCGCCGCTGAGCGGCCGTCTCCAAGGCCACCGCAGAGGAACGCTGACAGGGAAGCCGGGCGAGACTGCGTCCTGTCCGCGGCGCTCGTCACCACGAAGCTCATCACCGTACAGCGCCTCAAGGTGTCGCGGCGCGAGTTCTTGTCGTGGTGCCAAGCCGGTCGAGCATGGTGCCTGATCCGTTTGGGTTTCGAAGGAGCGCTCATGACGATCGGTGTCCTGGCTCTGGTGGGAGTCACTCCTGACCGCGTGGCCGCGCTGACCGCTGCCGGGTACGCCGTCCGCGAGGGGAAGCAATCTGCCAACCGGACAGACGCCGTGTGCGAGGCAGCCGATCGCGTCAGGGTCGTGCTGACCAACGGCCACGGCGGTCTGAGCGGCGACGAGATGGCCTGGCTGCCGACGCTCGAGATCATCTGCGCCGTGGGCGCGGGCTATGAAGCGGTCGATCTGGACACCGCCCGGCGCCGGGGCATCGTGGTCGCCCATTGCCCCGACGCGAACGCCCCCGCGGTCGCCGACTCCGCGATGATGCTGCTGCTGGCCGCCACGCGGCACCTGCTGCAGGCCGATCGCGTCGTCCGTGCCGGGGGATGGCAGGAGCAATGGCGTGTCGAGACCCCGACCATGACGGGCAAGCGCCTGGGGATTCTCGGGCTCGGAAACATCGGGAGCAGTATTGCGCCGCGCGCCGCGCGCGGCTTCGACATGGCGATCGGCTATCACAACCGGGCGGCGGTCGCCGGCTCCCCCTATCGCTATTTCGCCAGTCTCCTCGCGCTCGCGACGTGGGCCGATTGCCTGGTCGCCGCCGCGCCGGGGGGCGCGGGGACGCGGCACCTCGTCAACGCGGACGTGCTCGCCGCGCTCGGACCGCAAGGCTATCTCGTCAACGTCGGGCGCGGGACGGTGGTGGAGACCCAGGCCCTGATCGACGCGCTGCAATCGCAGCGCATGGCGGGGGCTGGCCTGGATGTCCTCGAGGGTGAACCGAGCGTCCCGCCACTCCTGCCGGAGCTGCTGCAATGCGACAACGTGGTGGTCACGCCGCATGTCGCCGGGCGCGCGCCGGAGTCGCGGACCGCGGCGACCGCGTTGATTCTCGCCAACCTGAACGCGCATTTTGCCGGCCAGCCGCTGCCCTCTCCGGTCTCCATCAAGGCCTGAGCCCGTCTTCCCCAACCCTGCTCAGAAACTTCACAGCTTGGGAGATCACGCGAGACCATCAAAAAGCTGGGGGTGACTCGTCTGCCCGGGGTAGAATGAGCCTCTCATATGGATTCTACTTGATGATTGTGCATGTGGCTGCTACCCTACAGAGCCTCGATCACGAGGTGCGTTTGGAGGGCAGCCCATGTACAGAACAACGGGTTGGAGCGAACAAAGGTACCAAAAGTTTTACAGGACTTCTCTATGGTCAGAAATATCAATAGGTTATACGATCGGTAACTGTGGAGTTTGTCTCATTTCCATCGAAATTTGCGAAGACCACCTTATTCGTAACTCATTGTAAAATATATTAGCCGAAAGGCTGTGAAACTTTTGGTCCCTTTGTTCGCGTCGACCGATCAATCAGCAACTCTATGCTGCCGAGTCATGGGACGAGATGGCCATTGAGCAGCGATCCAAAGCCCTTTTCGAGCGAGCCATCACGATCTGGCCTGGGCCGCAGCCGAGTTCTACACCGCTGTGATCAATTCCCACTGGTCACATAGGTAAAATCCCACAGCAGCGCAGAGTTGAGTTCCTTTCGCCCCAGCACGTTATGCCCTTTGCACGGCAGGCTCCCTGTTGGCGGTAAACCGCCGGGTTCCAACAACTCCGGGCCACCAGCGGGAACCCAATGACCGTGACAAAATCGCCAACCGGGGGTAGAATCAGAGTCATGAGTGTTCATCGCGGAGAGAGCCGTATGCAGATTCATATCGAGCTTCCAGAAGATGTCTCCCGAACGTTGCAAGAGTGCTGGAGTGACGTGCCACGCCGAACGCTCGAAGCCATTGCCCTTGAGGGCTACCGGTCTGGAGCCCTCTCCGAGAGCCAGGTGCGACGGCTCCTTGGCTTTGAAACCAGGATGGACGTGCATGCCTTCCTCAAGCAAGCCGGGATACCCCTACACTATACCAAGGCCGACTTCGAAGAGGACCTTGAGGCCCACCGCAAACTTGGGCTCCTGCCAAACTGATGATCGTCATCGCCGATAGTGCACCGATGAACTACTTGGTGCTCATTGGTGAGACCAACCTGCTCCCCACGCTGTACGGGGGTGTCGTGATCCCCACGGCGGTGCTGATGGAGCTTCGTTCCCGTGGCGCACCAGCGCCGGTGAGGGAGTGGGTGAGCCATCCCCCCTCCTGGCTGCGCGTGGAACGGGTTGACCCAGTCCTGCTGGCCGAGACGGCTCTCAACCTCGACCCCGGAGAACGAGAGGCCATTGCCTTGGCCCGTGAGCTTCAGGCTGAGCTTGTGGTGATCGACGACCAGGCAGGCCGCCGAGAAGCCCGCCGGTGGCATTTGACCGTGACCGGCACATTAGGTGTGTTACGTACTGCCGCATCCCGAGGGCTCGTCCAGTTCAGAGAGGTACTCGATCGCCTCCAGCAAACCAACTTCTATATCTCGGCTGAACTGCTCCAGCAACTCCTTGATGAAGATGACTCAAGCACCTAAGTAGGCCATGTCGGCCCAGTGAGAACGACGCTGTCACCAGCGGAAAAGTGGCGATAAATCTCCTGAAAAAACAATCGGTTGCGATTTCAGCCGTGCTTGGCATTTTCGCAGATTTGGGGCCATCTGAGCTTCTAGAGAAACCCTTGTGACAAATGGAGTTTCAGAGCTCCATTGCCGCTGGTAACAGCGTCGTTCTCACTGGGCCTACCTGGAACGCTTGTACCGCCATCCGTGGGCCACCCTGGCGGCGAGCGCGCTCTTGGTGAGGGTAGCGGGCAAAAGCGTGAGGAAATGTCCGCTAACGGCTGGCGGGGTCGTCACGAGCGACGAGTACAGATAGTTCCTTCGTCAGGCTGGTTGCAGTTATCTATTTGAAAAGAAAGGTATTAATTGTCTGATCTAGGTTCAGAGGTGTCGAAGAGCTTCCGCCAGTACAGCGTGATGAAGTGGTCTAAAATCTCTTTGAATTATAGGTCCTTACAACTTAGCGTGCATTTTTACATCACTTCGCCCGCTACCCTTATCTCCAAGCGCTCAAACGCCGCAACGCGCCACTCCTGCACAACCTCGCGCATTTATCTTGAAAAGGATTAAAAAAACCTTGACAGCCCCCTCAGAGCATGTGTTAGGCCAAACTGTCTTGAATCCTGTTTGACTCCATTTTCATGGAGAGCATCAAAAACCTGGGGGTAATCCATTAGTCTGGAGTAGAATGAGCCAGCCCACCGGTGTCACCCAGACTGGAGGACGGCTCCCATGAAGATCAGAGTCCAACTCGTGGTGTGCGATAACAATGGCCACGAAGCAACCTTCACCGATGTGGCTGTCCTCGAGAAGGACTGCCAGCGCATCGAGCACCTCGGCTTGACGCTCTCTAAGGCGAAGCAGATCCTCGCCGCGCTGCAGCAACGCCTCGTGGCCCATGCGCAGTGTGAACACTGTGGCACGGCTCTCAGGATCAAAGGGTACCATCCGCGCACCTTCCGCACCCTGTTTGGCACGGTCACCCTCACCAGTCCACGCCTCTATCGTTGTCGTCGTCGTCAGCGGCGCAAGACCACCATCTTCCGGCCACTGAACGCCCTGCTGACCGACTCGGTCGCCCCCGAGCGACTGTTCATGGAGACGAAGTGGGCCTCGTTGGTGTCCTACGGCCTGACCCCCAGGTTCTTGATGCTCTCCTGAAAGCGTGTCTACGAAGCTCGCACGATGGCAAATCTTAGAGAAGCTTCGTGCCTCTTCATGATCAAAAGGTAGAAGAATGGGCACTCTCCTTATCCGCAACGCCACGGTTTTAGTCACAATGGACGCCCAACGGCGCGAGATCGCCGATGGGGGCCTGTTTGCGCGGGATGGCTTCATCGAGCACGTCGGGCGGATGAGTGAGCTCCCCTCGACGGCTGACGAACTCCTTGATCTGAGCGGCCACCTTGTCCTACCCGGGCTGGTGAACACTCATCACCATCTCTATCAAACCCTCACCCGCGCGCTCCCCGCCGCCCAAAACGCCGACCTGTTTCATTGGTTAGTCACGCTCTACCCGATCTGGGCCCACCTCACCCCTGAAGCGCTCCGAATCTCCACGCTCACCGGGCTGGCGGAGCTGGCACTCTCCGGCTGCACCACCGTCTGCGACCACCTCTACATTTTCCCCAATGGCTGCCGGCTGGACGACGAGATTGAGGCCGCGCGCGAGATCGGCATGCGTTTCCACGCCTCGCGCGGCTCGATGAGCCTGGGCGAGTCAAAAGGCGGTCTGCCGCCTGACCGCGTGGTGGAAGAGGAAGCCTTCATCCTCAAGGACTCCCTACGCCTGATCGAACAGTATCACGATCCAACACCTGGTGCGCTGACGCGAATCGTGTTGGCGCCGTGCTCGCCGTTCTCGGTGACGCCGGAGTTGATGCGGCAATCGTCCCGGCTGGCGCGGACGTATCGCGTGCATCAGCACACCCACCTGGCGGAAACCCTGGACGAGGAAATATTCTGCCAGCAAAAGTTTGGCCATCGCCCGGTGGCGTTGATGGAGACGCTGGACTGGGTCGGCGACGATGTCTGGTTCGCGCACGCGGTGCACGTCAACGACGCCGAGATCGGGCTGTACGCGCGCACCGGTTGCGGCGTCGCCCACTGCCCCTCATCCAACATGCGGCTCGCGTCCGGCATTGCGCCTGTGCAAAAATATCGCGCGGCGGGTGTGAAGGTCGGTTTGGGTGTGGATGGTTCTGCCAGCAATGATGGCTCCCACATGCTGGGAGAAGCCAGGCAGGCCATGCTGTTAGCACGGTTGGGGCTCGCCGAGGACGCGCGGCGGCCGCTCCGCGATACCATGGGGCCTGCATCGCCGGTCCCCCGTCCCCCGTCACCATTGACGGCCCGCGAGGCGCTGGAGCTGGCCACGCTCGGCGGCGCGACCGTGCTCGGGCGCGATGACATTGGAACGCTGGCGCCCGGCAAGTGCGCGGACTTCTTCGCCATCAATCTCAACCGGCTGGAGTATGCGGGCGCCCTGCACGACCCCGTCGCCGCCGCCATTTTGTGCGCGCCGCAAAAGGCGGACTACACATTCGTTCACGGAAAAGCCATTGTCAAAGAAGGACAGGTCGCTACGGTTGAGATGGGGCGCGTGATTGAACGACACAACCGCATCGCCTGGCAGATGGTGGACGGCTCATAGAGACGATCCGGCGGATCATCTCTACGAGCATCAAACATGAACCTCTGTGAGGCCCTCCGTTTGCGCCCCCGCGAGGTCGTCGTCTTCGTGGGCGGCAGTGGGAAAACGACGGCGATGGTCCGCCTGGCCGGCGAACGGGCCTCCGCCGGTCAACGCGTGATTACGACCACAACCACACACCTCGGCGCCGACCAGACCGCGTTTGCGCCGATGCACGTGATCAGCCCGCCCGCCGATATCGCCACAATTCGTTCCGCCCTCCACACGCACCTCCATGTGCTCGTCACCGGCCCACTCGATCTCGCGCTTGGCAAGGCCACCAGTGTGCCTGAAAACTTGATAAAGCAATGGTGTACCCTACCTGAGATGGCCGCCGTCCTGGTCGAGGCGGATGGCGCACGCCAGCCCCCGCTTAAAGCACCCGCCGACCATGAACCCGCCATCCCGGCCTTTGCCACCCACGTAGTGATCGTCGTTGGCCTGGAGGTGCTGGGCCAACCGCTGACAGAGGCTGTGGCGCACCGCCCGGAACGGATCGCAGCGCTGGCGGGCTTGCCCATCGGCCCGATCATCACGCCAGACGCGCTCGTCTGTGTGCGCCTGCACCCGCAAGGCGGGCTGAAAAATATACCCGCCCGCGCGCTAGTCAGCATACTGTTAAAAAGGCGGAAAACCCTGCGGCTGCTCACGTGGCTGGAGCCGTCTCAAAGCAGCTGCTCCAAAACCCCGCCATCGAGTCCGTTCTGATCGGTGCCGCTCAACTCGATAACCCGTGCGGTCAAAAAACTCAAAATCACCATTGCAGCAGCGGTTACGCCCACGCGCATGGAAATTCTAGGACGGATTGCCTATTCAAGCACGCATTCTTTCAGTGTCTGAGCATTCTCACCCCAGGATAGGCGGGTAAATCCTCCGCGATTCGAGTTTCGCCTGGTTTGTTCAGGGGTGCTGGAGTGGGTTGTCGACCGGAAACCCCTCGGCCGCTGCTGCCATGAGAAGAGCGTCGTCTGCCGCCACGAATACCGGTACAGACAACTGTTGACGTTCAATGGCCTCGCGGACGGCCATGGCACACGCCAAGTGTAGCGCATCGTAGGCCCGCAACGGATACTTTTGCAGCAACGCGCAGGCCTGCGTGATGATGGGCGGCGTGCTGGTGGCCAGCGCATACGATTGCGTCATGTGCTCCAGGACTTGCTGTGCGAGCTGCTGTGCCTGGTCGGCCTCTAGGGTCCCTCCCCGGACGCGGCGCTGCAACGCACTCACGATTTCCGGTTGCGTCAGCACCGACGTATAGATCATTTGGCTGCTCTGCTGGGCGACGACGGCTTGCACCCACGACGAACCCGACCTCCACCACATAACGCTTGGCCAGGGCGCTGGTGTCAAAGTAGTATGAGGGCATTACCGTCGATCGTCCAGGATAGTATGCGACAACGGCGGGCCCGGGATCTCTACCGGAGTAAAGGCCGCTTCGGAGCCACACGGGGTCCGCGGGATGGACGCCAGAATGCCCTGCGCGAGCATCTGTTGATTTGCCTGGTAGTACTGGACCTGCTCATCGTCAACCAGGAACGTGTGAATCAACTCCTCCAGGGTACACTGGCGCTGCTGGGCGAGGACCCGCAAGCGGTCGTAGGTTTCCTCCGACAGTTCGAGCACCTTGCCCATGAGCTGTCTCCTCTCTTGTGACGATCGATGGCGCCACCTTCAGGCCGCGTCGCAGTCGTAGTACTTGAGCAGTCCCCCCAACCGCTCTCGGCACCGGATAGGGCCTTGTCGCACTGTCCTGTGGCCTGGCAAAGGGATCAGCACGACATTCCCCATGTCCTGATGGGGGCGCTCTTGATGATCATGCGCGTCATACTGTGTGAGCGCATGGCGGAGGGACGCTGCCCCACAGAGAATTAACCGTGAGAGACACTCCTCCTTGACGGAGCGGACCCAGCGCTCCGCATAGGCGTTGAGGTTCGGACTCCGGGGCGGCAGAGGCACCCGTTTCACGCCTGCCTCATCAATGGTGTGCTGAAACGCGGGGCAGAACTTCCCGTCTCGGTCATGGATCAGATACTGCCCCGGAGCGAGGAAGCCCCAATCGTCCATGGTCATATTGCGCGCGATCTGCACCATCCAGGCGGCATCAGGATGCGACGTCACCCCTGCCACAGAAATGTTCCGACTTCCAAGATGGATAACGAACAGGACGTAATACGTCACGAGCCCACACCACGTCCATACCTCGGTGGTAAAAAAGTCGGTCGCCACCAGCACGTCCATATGTGTGCGGATAAACTCGTGCCATGTCGTGGTCCTCTTGAGTTTCGGGGCCGATGGAATGCCATGGCGCTTGAGGATGTTGCCGACCGTCTGGTCGCTGACCGTGTATCCCAAGTTGGCCAGGGCGCCCACCATGCGATCGTAGCCCCAGGAGCGATTCTCTTGAGCCATGCGTACCACCAAAGCCTCCAGCTCCTGGTCGATCGTGGGACGCCATGGCGACCGGCGTTTTTGGGAGCTATCGAACTTCCGCGCCGCGAGCGTGCGGTGCCAGGCGAGAATCGTGTCAGGCTTGACGAGGCTGGCCACTTCCTCCAACGCCTTTTTGCCTAGCTTTTTGCCAATCTCAGCCAGCGCCTTGCGCGCCCCATAGCTGAGTGGCACGCGCCCCTTGATCTGATTGCGGAGAACCCGGTTCTCCGTCACCAGGTACTCGTTGCGCAACAGCGATTCCTGATCGACGGTCCCCGTGATGTATGCCAATACGTGCGTCCAATCCATACGCTGCTGCCCCTCCGTCTATGCTGCCCATACTGACGGTGAGTATGCACGATCACGACGCGGAGTACAAGACGAAGGGAAGGCTATGATGGGTTCATAACCTCCTAAAAAGGGAGCATTTGGATTATTTGACCATGCGGGGAGCGCCATGACCAGGCGCAAGGCTAGGTGGGGACGCCCTCAATGATGCTCAACGCGGCCTGGGTCGGCATGACGCGCACCAGCGTGAAGCCCGCCGCGTTAAGCAGCACGCGATACTCCGCCTCGGTCCGTTCCAGCGCCCCGTAATGCACTAGCATGGTGATGTCGTCCAGTGGACCTAGTGATGGCGTAGTCCTGGCGGGGAGGACCCCCTCCATCACCAGCAGTCGACTGTGCGCGGCCATGGCTCGGCGGCATTGGGTGAGGATCGCCTGCGCCTGCGGGGCATCCCAATCGTGGATCACGCGCTTCAGCAAGTAGGCGTCACCACCGCCCGGCAGCCTCTGGAAGAAGTCGCCGGCCACGCGGGTACAACGGTCCGCGACGCCGGCGGCGTCCAAGAGCGACTGCGCACTCTCCACCACGGCGGGGAGGTCAAACAGGACGCCACGTGCCTGCGGGTAGCGCTGCAGGATGGCGGCGAGCAGGGCCCCCTGGCCCCCGCCCACGTCGATGATGGTGGCCATCCCTGCAAAGTCATAGGCCTCCAGGATTGCCTGCCCCTCGGGACCCGACAGACTCGTCATCGCCGCCTGAAAGCATGCGGCGGCCTCGGCATGCTGGGCATAGTAGTCAAAGGCGCCCATGCCATGCACCCGGTTGAAGGCGGCCTGGCCCGTGCGTACGCTGTCGAGCAGGGCCCCCTCGGCGCGCCAAACCCACTCCTCCCCGGAGAGGACCGCAAAGGGGCGGAGCGAGGCTGGGGCCTCTGTCCGCAAGAGGTCGGCCATAGGGGTCAGGCGGAAATGCTGGTCCGGCTCCTCGGCAAAGATCCCGAGGCTGGCGAGGGCACGGAGGACGCGGTAGAGGGTGCGGGGATGGGCGCCAACCGTCTGCGCCAGTTCCTCGCTGCGTTTGGCTCCCTCGGTCAGAAGGTCGGCAATCCCGAGCTTGGCCGCCACATAGAGCAATTGGGTGATCCGAGCCCCATGGAACAGGTGCATCAACGCCATATATGGCGGCCGTGGGGTCATCCCGTCGGGGTGGTCCGAGGTCGACATGGACAGGCTTCCCTCCGTGACGCTGAACGCTTGATGGGATCGAAAGGTTTCTACATAACCTTCACGACAGCTTGCCGGGGAATGTTTTTTAATCTGAACTGGTTGCAAGTTTTGCTGTTTTTTCTAAGTTATTGTAATATTGATGGAAATGTGATTTCATAAATTGCATCAATCATCTTCAGGCGAGGCCATGGCACTATGAACGCACCTGCAACAAACGCTGTAACCACGCCGATTCCCGTCCAACTCTCCGAAGCGGAGTGCACCGCATGTATCTTCCCGCACCTCTCGATGCCCAAACGGGGTCCGAAGTGCACACTCGGCTATCATCGCCTCTTTAATCTCATCTTGTGGGTCCTCTATACGGGGATGCCATGGCAATGCTTGCTCATGCCGAAAGACGCCACTGGCACGCCTGAACTTCATGACACCAATGTCTACAGAGCATTCGCCAAATGGGCCGACGATGGGTCACTCCAGCAGGCGTTCATCGCCAGTGTGGGGCATCTCTCGGACGAGAAGAAACTCGATGTACGCATACTCCATGGCGACGGGACCAACACCGTAGCCAAAAAAGGGGCGATGGGATCGGCTACTCGGGCTATACGCACCAAACAGGGGAGAAGGTCATCGCCATGACGGACAACCATGGCGATGTGTTATCTCCACTCCCCGTAGCACCGGTCAATGAGACGGACATGGTGCTGCTCCCG
>Ga0137404_10001566_pt1 | contig 15116 bp, 14 predicted proteins | sample CZOMad2_1_16fung_FD_108285 | JGI IMG/M metagenome (GOLD analysis project Ga0137404, IMG submission 108285) | Vadose zone soil fungal communities from Angelo Coast Range Reserve, California, USA - CZOMad2_1_16fungal (Illumina Assembly) | ecosystem: Environmental > Terrestrial > Soil > Vadose...
CGGCCCGCCGATCACGCCGGCGAAGCCGGCGAGCCAGGCGCCCAGGCAGAACACGAGGGTGAAGAGCCGCGAGACGCGGATGCCGACCACGCGGGCCATCGCCGGATCGTCGACGCCCGCGCGGATCATCGCGCCGAGCCGCGTCCGCTCGAGGAGGGCCCAGAGGGCGACGGCGAAGATCACCGCGATGAGGCTGATGGCCAGGCGATACGTGGGGAAGCCGAGGCCCAGCAGCGAGGTGGCGCCGCGCAGCGCGCTCGGCGTGGCGATCCGGATGGGATCACCGGTCCACACCATGAGGCAGACGTCGGCGATCATGAACGAGAGGCCGAGGGTCACCAGGACCTGCGCGAGCTCGGCCCCGCCCAGCCGGCGCAGGATGAGGCGCTCGACGATACCGCCCAGGGCGGCCACCAGCAGCCCGCCCACGAGCGCGGCCGTCCAGAAGTCCATTCCCCGCGCGATCAGGCTCGTCGCGAGATACGCGCCGAGCATGAAGAACGAGCCGTGCGTCAGGTTCGGGATCTTCATCAGGCCGAAGATGAGCGAGAAGCCGGCGGAAAGGAGGAAAAGGAGGCCGCCCAGCGTGATGCTGTTGACCGCCAGCACGACCCACAAGCTCATGAAGTTCCGGTCCGAGCGGCGGCTTTGCCGCCGCAATCTGCTTCTGGGGGAGGTCGGGAGGGGGCCGTCCCGGCCCCCTCACGTCTTGAGTGGCGGATAGTCGCGCGAGTACACCGGCTGCGACAGGAACCACTTCTCGTCGTAGGTCCAGAACTGGCTGACCTTGGGATAGGTCTTGATCGTGGTATTGACGAGCTTGTCGCCCTTCTTCTCGCACCGCCGGACGTAGAAGCTCCCGACCACGTTACCGAAGTGATCGAAGGAAAACGGTCCGCGGGGCGTATCGGTAAGCGCCACCGCGCGCAAGGCCCGGTTCAGCGCGTCCTTGTCGTCGGTCTTCCCGCCCGTTTTCTCGAGCGCGGCTTCCGCCACCATGCCGTTGATGTAGAGCCCGGCCGAGTAGAGGCCGGGGATGTTGCCGTAGTCGCGCACCATCCCATCGATGAGGCGCTTGTTGCTCGGCGTGTCGAGGTCAGCCGTGTAGGCCGAGCACGAGATCAAGCCGACCGCCTCGTCGCCGAACGACTTCAGCAGCGCGTCGTCGCAGGACGGCCCGCCGCCCAGCACCGGCAGCTTGAGGCCCTGGTCCTGGTACTGCTTCATGAACTTCAGGGGGTTCGAGCCCGCGAACCCCTGGACCACGGCGTCGACGGAGCTGATCTGGGCCAGATACGGCGTGTAGTCGGGCGTCACGAGCGGCGGCCACAGCTTCTTCACCACCCGGCCGCCCGCGTCCTCGAAGACACGCTGGAAGCCCGCCATCTGCTCGTGACCGAAGGCGAAGTCGTCGGCGATGGTGATGACGCGCTTGAACTTCAGCTCCTTCGCGGCGTAGTCGGCCAGCGGGTGCATCGGCTGCGCCGAGGTCGCGGAGGCCCGGACGAAATACGGGTTGGGCCGCCGCTGCGTCATGTCCTCGGCCGCGGCCAGGCTCAGGATCGGCACCTTCGCCTGCGCGGTGTAGTCGGTGATGGCGAGCAGCTCGAACGCCGCGAGCGGCCCCAGGATCATGTCCACGTTGTCGCGCTCGACGAGCTCTTGCGTCTTGGTCTTGGTGCCGGCGGGGTTGCCGCCCGTGTCGGCGACGACGAGCTCGACCTTGCGCCCGGCGAGCGTGTAGTTCCGGTCCTTGAAGAAGCGAATCGTCCCCTGCTCCATCTGGATCCCGCCCTGGGCGAGCGGCCCCGTCTTCACCGTGAGCAGGCCGATACGGACCGGCTTCGACTGCGCCACCGCCGGGAACGGCAGCGCCGCCGCGAGCGCCGCGCCCGCGGTGCCCGCCAGGAATTTCCGTCGATCGGGACTGACCGCCATGCCAGGTCCTCCTTTTCATAGCCGCGCCTCGGCCGGCCGGGCCCCAGCCCCGCGACGGCCTGCGGCGCGCACGCCGGCCGATTCAGTAGCTCTTGGGGAGCCCGAGAACGTGCTCCGAGAGGTAGTTGAGCACCATCTGCTGCGAGACCGGCGCGATCTTGTAGAGACGCACCTCGCGCCAGAGCCGCTCGACGTAGAATTCTTTCGCGTACCCGTAGCCGCCGTGGGTCTGGAGCGCGACGTCGCACGCCTCGAAGCCGGCCTCGGCCGCCATCAGCTTGGCGGTGTTCGATTCGGCGCCGCACGGCCGGCCGTTGTCGAAGAGCCACGCGGCCTTGAGACACATGAGCTCGGCGGTCTCGAGCTTCGCCCAGGCCAGCGCGAGCGGGTGCGCGATCGCCTGGTTCTGGCCGATCGGACGGTCGAACACGACCCGGTCCTTCGCGTACTGCACGCCGCGCTCGAGCGCCGCGCGCCCGATCCCGACCGCCTCGATCCCGGTGAAGATGCGCTCGGGGTTGAGCGAGTCGATGAGGTGATAGAAGCCGCGGCCGACCTCGCCCACGACGTTCTCGGCCGGGATCTCGAGCCCGTCGATGAAGATCTCGTTCGAGTCGACCGCCGCCCGGCCGAGCTTCTCGATCTCGCGCACCGTGATCCTGGCGCGATCGAACTCCGTGAAGAACAGCGTCATCCCGCCGAAGGGCGTGGCCGCGTCCCGGGGCGACGTGCGCGCGAGCAGCAAAATGTGGGTCGCGTGCTTGGCGTTGGTGTTCCACACCTTGCGCCCGTTGACGACGTAGCGGTCGCCCTGGCGTTCGGCCCTCGTCTGGATCCGCGAGGTGTCCGTGCCGGCGTTGGGCTCGGTCACGCCGAAGGACATGACGATCTCGCCCGCGGCGACGCGCGGGAGATAGCGGCGCTTGAGGCCCTCCGAGCCGTGCTTGATGACGGGCATCGGGGGGAAGAGGTAGAAGTGGATCGGCGAGGCGCCCGTCGTGCCCGCGCCGGCGGCGCAGATCTCGTGCAGCATCAGCGTCGCCTCGGTCACGCCCAGGCCCGACCCGCCGTACTCTTCCGGAATGATCATGCCGAGCCAGCCCGCCTGCGCGAACGCCCGGATCCAGTCCGCCGGGTACTCCGCCTTGCGATCCTTCTCCAGCCAGTAGTCGAGCGAAAAGGATCGCGCGAGCGTGGCGACTTCCTTGCGGATCAGCTCCTGCTGCTCTGTCAGCTGAAAGTCCATGGGCGCGATTGTAGCCCAACATCCGGTTGGCGGTCGCCGGGGCCGGGCGGGGGCGCCGGCCGGGTGGCACCCTCGCGATCGGCTCCGTCACCCTCGGGGGGCCCACTCCGCCGATCGCGAGGGTGCCACCCGGCCGGCGCTCCCGCCCGGCCCCGGCGAAAGCACGTGGTGGTCGCTCCGCGTCGCGGGGGTGAGCGTGGAGGCGGCGGCCCAGCGCGTCCCCATGACTGCGGGCGTGGTGCTATGATGCGCGGCATGGCGGTGCAGGGGCTGTATGCGCTGCAGAACGGGTTCATGGGCTTCGAGCGCTCCGGGCTCTTCTATGGCGAGTTCTCCGGCGACCGCGTCCAGATTCCCATCGCCTGCTGGCTCGTCCGCACCTCCGAGGCGATGATTCTCTTCGACACGGGGCTGTCGCCGCGCGCGGTCCCGGGCATGATGCGCAGCGACCCGCTCGCGCGCTTCACGGACGAGGATCTGCTGATCCACCGGCTCGACCTCGTCGGCCTCGAGCCCGACAACGTGGACATGGTCGTGCTCTCGCACCTTCACTTCGACCACGCCGGGGGTGCGGCGCTCTTCCCCAAGTCCGAGCTGATCGTCCAGAAGGACGAGTACGCGTACGCGCACTACCCGAGCTCGTTCTTCGAGTCGTTCTACTATCGCAAGAACTTCGACCTGCCGGGTTACCGCTGGCGGCTGCTGGACGGCGACACCGAGCTCCTGCCCGGCGTGACGATCCTGAGAACCGACGGCCACACGCCCGGCCACCAGTCGCTGCTGGTCGAGCTGCCCGAGACGGGCCCGGTCATCCTCACCGGCGACGCGTGCTACTGGCACGAGCACGCCGACAAAGAGCGCGTGCCCGGCGTCGTCTGGAATCCGACGCTGGCGCTCCACTCTCTCCGAAAGCTGAAGACGATCGCGCGCCTCGTGCGCGGTCGCATCTTTCCCGGTCACGATCCGGTCTTCTGGGAATCCGTCAAGCAAGCGCCGGACGCCTACCGCTAAGGGTCAAGGAGAACGCCATGAAAGACGGCCTCAGGTTCGTGGACAGTGACATGCACATCATGGAGCCGCCGGATCTCTTCGAGCGCTATCTGGATCCGAGGTTCAAGGACCGGATCAGCGTGCCGGTGGGCGCCGACGGACGTCCCAAGCGCGGCGCCGCCGGCCTGACCGTCATCGACGGAATCCCGACCTCGGACATGGACCTCCAGCAGTACCGCAAGCGCGTCCGCAACAGCGGGCCGCAGAGCACGCAGCCCCTGTCGGGCTCGCGGCTCTTCGACACCGGCCGGCTCGACTTCGCCGTCGAGCGCGACTACGACCCCGTCGCCCAGGTGATGGGCATGGAGCTGGAGGGGGTCGACATCGCGGTGCTGTACCCCACCGCCGGCCTCGCCTTGCTCGGACGCGACAACATGGACCCGCAGCTCTCGCTGGCGATCTGCCAGGCGTACAACAACTGGATCCATGAGTTCTGCGCGTACAGCCCGGACCAGCTCAAGTGGGTGGCGATGCTGCCGGTGCACGACGTGCACCTGGCCTGCCGCGAGCTCGTGCGGTGCGTCCGGCAGCTCGGGGCCGTCGGATCGTTCATCCGCCCGAACCTCGTGAACGGGCACTACTGGCACTCCAACTACTGGGACCCGCTCTACACCGTGCACGAGGAGCTGAACGCCACCTGGGGATTCCACGAGGGCGTGAGCGCCATCTACTCCCGCATGATCCCGCTGTACGGCGAGAACCGCTTCTATCGCCACGTCGCCAGCCACTGGATCGAGATGCAGCAGGCCCTGATCGCGATGGTCATCGGCGGCGTGTTCGAGTTCCATCCCAAGCTCCGGGTCGGTTATCTGGAGGCCCAGAACTCCTGGGTGCCGGGCGTGCTGACCCGCATCGAGTGGGATTATCCCCAGTATCGCGACTCGCACGCCCCGTACCTCGCGCTGACGCCGCGGGAGTACTTCCGGCGCAACTGCTGGGCGGCCGTCGAGGGGAGCGAGCCGGAGATCGAGGCGACGGCGGGGCTGATCGGCGCCGACCGGATGTGCATCTCGACCGACTACCCGCACTTCGACTCCAACTTCCCGCACGTCTCGACGAACCTCTTGAAGAACGTCCCCCGCGAGATCGCCGCGCAGATCATGGGCGGCGGGGCGCATCTCTACGGTTTCACCGACGAGCACTTCAAGAAGGCCGCCGCCGCGGCGGCGAAGATCGGCTCGCGGCGCTGAGTTGAGGCGAGTCGGGGGCTCGAGCCCCCGGCTTCCTCGTCACCGGGAAGGCCGGAGCCGCGGGTCGACCGCGAGCAGGAAGAACAGGAGGTACGCGGTTCCTCCGGCGAAGCCGCCCAGCACGTCGCTCAGCCAGTGAGACCGCAGGTAGAGCCGGCTGACTGCGATTGCCAGAATCAGCAGCACCAGGAGCACCGTCCCCGTCCACCGCCAGACCCGGCGCAGCTCGATGGTCCACAGCACGTAGATCAAGCCGCCGAAGAACACGACGGCGCCGAAGGTGTGGGCGCTCGGGAATCCGTATGGAGACAGCTTGGGGCGAGGGCGCGCCACGATCCACTTGGTGAGCGCGAAGGCGATGAACGATCCGACGACCATCGCCGGGACGTGCCGGGCCAAGCGATGGCCGTGGCGCTTGAGCAGAACGAACGTGAGGGCGCTCAGCGGGATCAGCCCGTAGCCTGACCCGACGCCGCTCAGCACCCGCATGAGAGACTTGACGTGCGGGTGCGCCGTCGACCGGGCCAGGGCGTCCACGGTGTGGTCGAGGTCGAAGAACCGCTGGTCGAACGCGAACGCGGCGAGGACAAGGAATGCGAGCGCAGAGACGATCGCCAGAAGGAGCACCGCCCACCGGAGCGCTTGCATCGGTCGGCCCTGATTATGGCACGGCGGCCTTCGACGACATGCAGGCACGGCTCGGGCGGCTCGACTGGCGGGCCATCGAGCGCTCGCTCTGGCAATGGGGCTACGCGAAGACGCCCCCCGTGCTCACCCCGTCCGAGTGCGCCGAGCTGATCGGCCTCTACGGCGAGGACGAGCGCTTCCGGAGCACGATCGACATGGCGCGCTACAAGTTCGGCGTCGGCGAATACCGGTACTTCGCCGCGCCGCTGCCGCCGCTGGTCGAGGCCCTGCGCCGCCACGCCTATCCCCCGCTCGCCGGCATCGCCAACCAGTGGGAAGCCGCCCTCGCAAGCGCCATCGTCCATCCGCCGACTCTCGACGGGCTGCTCGCGGTCTGCCATCGGCGCGGCCAGACCAAGCCGACGCCGCTGCTTCTCCACTACGAGGCCGGCGGCTACAACTGCCTGCACCAGGACCTCTACGGCGACGTCGTCTTTCCCCTGCAGCTCACGTGCTTCCTGAGCCGGCGCGGGGTCGACTACACCGGCGGCGATTTCCTGCTGGTCGAGCAGCGGCCGCGCGCGCAGTCACGGGGCGAGGCGATCGCCACGGAGCAGGGCGAGATCGTGATCTTCACGACGCGGCACCGGCCGGTCGAGGGCACGCGCGCCGTCTACCGGTGCGCCATGCGGCACGGCGTGAGCCGCGTCGCGTCGGGATCCCGCTACACACTCGGCGTCATCTTCCACGACGCCAAGTAGGTCCGACGACCAGCCGCTTTCCGTCCTCGCTCATGTGATATCGTGCCGTGCATGAGCGCGGCCGCCCGCCTCGCCGAGTTCATCGTCAAGACGTCGCTCGAGGATTGCCCGTCGGAAGGCGTCGTCCGGGTCCGCCGGGCCGCCCTCGACACGCTGGGCGTCATGCTGGCCGGAGCCGACGAGCCCGTCGCGCGTATCGTGCGCCGGGTCGTCCGTGCCGAGGGGGGCATCTCGCTCGCGACCGTCGTCGGCACGCCGCTCAAGACCGCGCCCGGCTGGGCCGCGCTCGCGAACGGCGCCGCCGGGCACGCGCACGATTTCGACGACACGAACTTCGCGCTGCTCGGTCACCCGAGCGTGCCGCTCCTGTCGACGGCCCTGGCCGCCGCGGAAGCCGAGATGGCCGACGGGCGGGCGCTCGTCCTCGGGTACGTTGTCGGCTTCGAGGTCGACGTGACGCTCGGGCGGGCGCTGAACCCCGACCACTACACGCGGGGCTGGCACGCCACCTCCTCGATCGGCACGCTCGGCTGCGCCGCGGCGGCCGCGCGCATCATGGGGCTCGACCTCGTCCAGACGCGCAACGCGCTCGCCATCGCCGCCTCGCACGCCTCCGGGCTCAAGGAAAACTTCGGCTCGATGACGAAGCCCTACCACGCCGGCCACGCCGCGCGGAACGGCCTCCTGGCCGCCCAGCTCGCGCGCGAGGGGCTGACGGCGTCCGAGACCGCGCTCGAGGGCCGCCAGGGCTACGCCGCGGCCTTCGGCGGCTCACACGGACTCGAGCAGGCCCTCGAAGGGCTCGGCCGCACCTGGCATCTCCTCGGGTCGGGGATCGCCGTCAAGCCCTACCCCTCGTGCGCCCTCACGCACTCGGCGATCGACGCGCTCATCGACCTTCGCGTCGAGCACCGGCTGAGCGCCCGCGACGTCGCCGCTGTCCAGGTCGGCGTGAACCGCGTCGTCCCCGACGTGCTCGCGCACGCGCGGCCGACGACCGCACTCGAGCGGAAATTCTCGATGCAGTTCTGCGCCGCCGCGGCGCTCGCCGAAGGCCGCGTGGACTTCGGCTCGTTCGCCGACGGAGAAGTCGCCAACCCCGAGGTGCGCGAGCTGATGGAGCGGGTCTCGATGGTCGTCGACGCCGGCCTGCCGGAGGGAGTCGAGCAGCATGCATGGAGCCGCGTGACGGTCCGGCTCCGCGACGGGCGCACGCTCTCGACCGAGGCGCGGGGCGCTCGGGGCCACCCCGACACGCCCCTCTCCGACGCGGCGCTCCGCGAGAAGTTCCTCGCCTGCGCCGGCACGGTCCTGGCCCCGGACGAGGCCGAGGGCGTCGCCGAGCAGATCGGCCATCTCGAGGACATCCCCGACATCCGCGCGCTGACCTCGCGCCTCGAGGGAAATCTAGACTAGGGTTCGAACAGGAGACCGGAATGGGCGTGCTCGACGGGATCAGGATTCTCGAGCTGGCGCGGGTGGCGCCGGCCGAGCTGCCGGCGATGATGCTGGCCGACATGGGCGCCGAGGTTCTCAAGATCGAGACGCCCGAGCCCGGCCGCGCGACGAGCGACGAGTGGGTGCGGCGGACGATCTACACCTTCGTCAACCGCAACAAGCGCTCGATGACGCTGAACATGAAGTCGCCGGAGGGGCAGGCGGTCTTCCGGAAGCTCGCCACGACGGCCGACGTCCTCGTCGAGGGCTTCCGCCCGGGCGTGATGAAGCGCCTCGGTGCCGACTACGAGACCCTTCGCCAGCTCAACCCGCGGCTCGTCTACTGCTCGCTCTCGGGCTTCGGGCAGGACGGCCCGTACCGAAACTACCCTGCGCACGACATGAACTACCTCTCGCTGGCGGGGGTCCTCAACCTGATCGGCGAATCGGACCGCAAGCCGGTCATTCCCCTCAACCTGGTCGCCGACTACGCCGGAGCCAGCCTGCACGGCGCCCTCGGCATCGTGCTGGCGCTCTTCGCTCGCGAGCGGACCGGCCGCGGCCAGCACGTCGACGTCTCGTACCTCGACACGACCGTCTCGCTCCTAGCGGCGACGCCCAACATGCGCTTCTTCTTCAGCGACGGCCTGGCGCCGCGCCGCGGCGAGGGATTTCTCGGCGGGTCCTACCCCTACTACGCCATCTACTCGACGCGCGACGACAAGCTCCTCACGATCGGCTGCACCGAGCCGTGGCTCTGGGAGAACTTCTGCAACGCGATCGGGCGGCCCGACTTCAAGCGCTTCGCGCGGAGCTCCGATCAGTTCGTGCGCGCCGCCAACGCCGAGGAAGAGGCCGCGCGGCGCGAGATCGAGGCGCTCATCAAGACCCGCGACCGCGACGAGTGGTACGACTTGCTCGTGAAGGCCGACGTCTGCGTCGGGAAGGTCTACGACGTCCCCGAGATGGTGGAGGACCCGCAGATCAACCACCGCCGGATGATCGTGGACGTCGAGCACCCCACCCAGGGGCGCGTGCGGCAGATCGGCGTCGCGATCAAGCTGTCCGACACGCCCGGGACGATCCGAAGCGCGGCGCCGATGCCCAACGAGCACACCGAGGACGTGCTGAAAGACTTGGGGATGACGGCCGCCGAGATCGCGGAGCTCAAGCGAAAGGGAATCGTCGAGTAGCGATCGCGTGACGCCAGCCTGGCGCCAGCTGACGCTCCTCTCGCTCGCCGAGTTTCTCGCCCTCTCGCTCTGGTTCAGCGCCTCCGCCGTCTTGCCGGCCCTCCAGCACGACTGGGGCCTCGGTGACGGCGGCAGCGCCGGCCTCACGATCGCCGTGCAGGCCGGATTCATCGTCGGCACCCTCATCAGCGCGCTCACCAATCTCCCCGACGTTTTCTCCCCGCGCATGGTGATGAAGGTCGGCATCACGCTGGGTGCCCTGACCAATGCCGCGCTCGCGCTCTGGGTCTCGAGCCTGGGGCCGGCGCTGGTGCTCCGGTTTGCGACGGGCCTGTGCCTGGCCGGCGCCTATCCCCCGGCGATGAAGATCATGGCCACCTGGTTCCGCGAAGGCCGAGGGCTGGCGCTCGGGATTCTCGTCGGCGCTCTCACCGTCGGCTCGGCGGGTCCGCACCTCATTCCCGGTCTCACCGAGCTCCCCTGGCGCGGAACTCTGCTCGTCGCCTCCGCGCTCGCCCTGGCGGGCGCTGCCCTCGTCCAGCTCTGCGTGGCCGACGGACCGCACCGATTCCCGTCGGCTCGGTTCGACATCCGGATGGCGACCGCCGTCTTCGGCGAGCGGGGTCCCCGCCTGGCGTGTCTGGGCTACCTCGGCCACATGTGGGAGCTCTACGCGATGTGGGCGTGGATCGCGGCGTTTCTCGCGGCGAGCCTCGACGCCCGCGGCGGCGGCAGCTACGCCGGGCTCAATCCGAGCGGCGCCACGTTCCTTGTGATCGCGCTGGGCGCGCTCGGCTGCTGGGCCGGCGGGCTCGCCTCCGACCGGTGGGGCCGGACGGTCCTCACCATGACCGCGATGGCGCTCTCCGGAGCCTGCGCAGCGACGATCGGCCTGACGTTCGGCGGCCCTCCGCTCGTGACCCTGCTCGTCGCCGTCGTGTGGGGCGTCACGGTCATTGCGGATTCCGCCCAGTTCTCGACCGCGATCACCGAGCTGTCGCCGCCCGCGTACGTCGGCACGGCCCTCACCACCCAGACGTGCGCCGGCTTCGCGCTGACGATGGTCTCGATCTGGCTCATCCCGCCGCTCGTGACGCGTGCCGGCTGGCGGTGGGCGTTCGCCGCGCTGGCGATCGGGCCGGCGCTCGGAGTTCTCGCCATGGGCCGACTTCGGGCACTTCCTGAGGCGACGAAGCTGGCCGAGGGCCGTCGCTGAACGGGCGAGCGGTCCGGAGAGGTCAGACGGCTGGCTGAGGAAATGCCTGGAGTCGGCGCAGCAGCGGGAGGCCCTGACCGGTGAGCCACTCCTTCGTCGAGTCGTACCCGTAGCGGAGCGCCGCCCGACTCGCCTCGAAACCCATCGACGGCCCGAAGAGGGGCGTGTCCTCTCGCGTGGGCTGGATCAGGTGGAACTCGCTGCGGGGATGCTTGATCCGGAGCGTCGACAGGCCGAGCTGCAGCAGGTTCTGGCTGTAGATGCGGCCCGCCTGCTCCATGATCGTGTAGAGGCCACGACTGCGCAGCGGAACAACGCCGGAGTCGGGGCTCGGGACGAGCGGGTTGATGACGATCACGACGTCGGCACCCGCCTCGGCCGCGAGATCCGCGTGGCCGCTGAAGCCGACCCCGCCGTCGACGTAGTCGCGTCCGCGCAGGGTATAGGGCTCGAAGAAGCCGGGAATCGCCGAAGACGCCGCCACCGCCTCGCTGATCGGGACGTCTAGAAGCCCGTCGCGGCCGAACACGACACGCTGCGCCCGGTCCAGGTCGATCGCCGGGATCAGCAGGACGCGCTCGAGCGCCGTGAAGGAGTTCTGCAGCCCGGCGCTGGCCAGCGTCTCGCGCATGTATTGCTCGAGCGCCGCCAGCGAGAAGAACCCGGCCGGCAGGTCGCGCTCCGCGGCGGCCAGCATGTCGGGGACCGAGCCGCGTACCGCGGTCATCGCGTTCTTGCTGACGGCCCAGAGGAGCCGGCCGAACCGGCCCGCCGCATGGCGGAAGGAGTTCGTGGCGTAGACGGCGCCGCGCCGGAAGTTGAGCGGGTGCTCCAGATCCTGGTCGATGATGCGATAGATCTCGGAGGCGCGGACGCCGTTGGCGAGGAGCGTCGCCACGACGGAGCCCGCGCTGCAGCCCACGTAGATATCGAAGTCGCCCGCGCCGTTGAGCCGCTCCTCGATCGCCGCGATGACACCGACTTCGTACATGCCGCCGATGACGCCGCCGCCCGCCAGGGCCAGGGCGTAGCGGGGCCGTCGCGACCGCCAGCGGCCCACCACGCGCTCGAGGAAATTCATACCTGACTCATTCTAGCAACCTTGTCAGCAAGCGAGTTGCCAGCCTAGCCCGTATCCGGAAACCGCTAATTTCACTGACGATCACTCCAGCGGCCGATTGTATAACTGTGGGGCAAAGCGGCAAGTTCTTTGACACCTGGTCGGTCCCCTACCGCGGCTGGTCAAGAGCACTGCGAGGCTACCGATCAGGTCCGGACCACCCCCTCCGGAACGAATCTTGGCTCGGGTCTCGGCGCGCCGCGTCGCGGTCCAGTCGGGTGGCTAGGAACGACGCCAACTTATAACCCCACCCTGTGCTTGGTATCGGCCTTGCTCCGAAAAAGGCGCGATGATCCGATGGCTCCAGGAGTCGGTCCGCCACACGCGCGCCTCGGGACCGCGCGCCGGTGACCGCATGAACGCCGGGCTCCGAGCCGACCTGCACATCCACACGCGGGAGGCGGAGCCCTTCATCACCTACAGCGCTCGCGACGTGATCGCCCGCGCGGCTCGCGAGGGCTATCGCGTGCTCAGCATCAGCAATCACGACACGCTCACCTTCAGCGACGAGCTGGCCGCCTATGCACGCGACCACGGGATCGTGCTGATCCCCGGCGTGGAGGCCACGGTCGAAGGGCGCCACGTGCTCGTCTACAACGCCGACGTCGCGCCCGACAAGCTCCGGACCTTCGCCGACCTTCGTCGATATCGGACGCCCGAGTGGCTCATCGTCGCGCCCCATCCGTTCTTCCCGGCGTCCTATTGTCTGCGCGAGAAGCTCTGGCAGGAGATCGAGCTGTTCGACGCGATCGAGTTCAGCCACTTCTACACGCCTCGGCTGGATTTCAACCGGGCGGCGGTCAAGCTGGCCCGCGCGGTGGGTCTGCCTCTCATCGGGACGTCCGACAGCCACCTCGACGAGCAGTTCGGGACGACGTTCTCCCTCATCGAGGCCGAGCCTTCGGTCGAATCGGTGCTGGCCGCGATCAGGAAGGGCCGGCTCAGCGTCGTCAGCCGACCACTGAGCCTCACGCGCTGCCTGAGTATCGTCGCCCGGCACGCGCTGGGGGCCGGTCGGGAGCGTGCGCGGACGCGGCTACGACCGTCCCCTCAGACGATCCTCACGCCGCGCTAGCGCGCGGCCCCTACGCGAGGTCGAAGACCAGCACTTCGGCGGGCTCGAGTCCGATGAGCCGGAGCGTGGGCTGCGCGCTGACGGCGGCGCCGTCCCCCTGCCAGAGGGGCTGGCCGCTGAGCGTCAGGGAGCCGCGCGCGACCTGCACCCACGCGTGGCGCTCCGGATTGAGCTCGTGAACCACTTCCTGGTCGCGCTCGAGCAGCACCGAGTAGAGGCGCACGTCCTGATGGAGAGTGACGCTCGAGCCGCCGCCGCGAGGGCCGGCGATGAGGCGGAGCATGCCGCGCTTGTCGGGATCGGCGATCGCCTTCTGCTCGTAGCTCGGCTCGTAGCCGCGACGGTCCGGCACGATCCAGATCTGCAGGAAATGCACGAGCTCGGTCGGGGAGGGGTTGAACTCGCTGTGCGTCACGCCGGCGCCCGCGCTCATCCGCTGGACTTCACCGGGCCGGATCACGGAGCCGGTCCCCAAGCTGTCCCGGTGCTGGAGCGCGCCGGCGAGCACGTAGCTGACGATCTCCATGTCCCGATGCCCGTGGGTCGGGAACCCGCGACCGGGCTGCACGCGGTCCTCGTTGCTGACGCGCAGGGTGCGGAACCCCATGTGGCTGGGGTCGTAGTACTCGCCGAACGAGAACGTGTGAGAGGTGTCGAGCCAGCCGAAATCGAAGTGCCCGCGGTCCGCCGCCGCACGTCGCGCGATCACAGCTGGGTCCCGGCCTGACCGGCTTCCCTGATCCGGCGCAGGCGCTCGAGCTCGGGCGTGACGTACTTCTCGCGGCACTCCGGACAGATCCCGTGTGTGAACTGGGCGTCGGAGTGCCCCTCGATGTAGGTCTCGACTTGCTGCCAGTAGTTCTGGTCGTCGCGCACCTTCTTGCAGTAGGAGCAGATCGGCAAGAGCCCCTGGAGCTGCTTCACCCGCAGGAGCGCCTCTTCGAGCTCACGCACCCGCTCGGCCAGGGCGGCCTGAAGCTCCAGCATCCGGAAGCCCACCTGGACCCGCGCGCGCAGCTCCTCCCGCTCGAAAGGCTTCACGATGTAGTCGTCGGCGCCCGCCCCGAGCCCGGTCACGATGTCCTGAGTGCGGGCCTTGGCGGTCACGAAGATGATATACGGCTTCGGCTCGCGGCCCAGCGCGCGGATCCTCGTGCAGAGCTCGAGGCCGTCCATGCCGGGCATCGTCCAGTCGAGAATGGCGAGGGACGGCGGATCGTCGCCCTGAAAGAGCTCCCACGCCTGCTCGCCGCCCGACGCCGAGACGACCTGGTAGCCCCACCCGGTCAGGGAGGTCTCGTGCAGGCGACGGACGATCGGCTCGTCGTCGACGATCATCACCCTCACGGCGCCGCCTCGATGTCCAGCCCTTCCGGCCAGGCCGGATCGGCGAAGAAGGCCATGACCTGCTCGAGCTCGCGCGCGATCCGGGCGACGAGGTCGGGGCTGTTTTCCGTGTGTCCGTCGTGGGCCGCGTCCTCGAGCGCCAGCGCCGCGCTCTGCAGGCGCGTCGCTCCCAGAATCGCGGCCGAGCCCTTCAGACTGTGCGCGACGTGCTCGAGCTGGCGGATGTCGGCCGCGGTCATCGCGGCGCGCATCGCCTGCAGCCGCTTGGGACTGTCGTCGACGAAGATCCCGACCAGCTCGCGGAGCAGCACCTGATCGCCGCCGAGCCAGCGCAACGCCACCGCGAGATCGACGGGCCGCTCGGCCGCGCCGTCCACGACGTCACACCTCCGTCAGGTCCTCGCCGACGGCGATCGCCCCGGCGAAGTCTTTCCCGGCCGCGGCCGCGAGCTCGGCGGGCACCGACCCCAGCATCAGGTGAGTGAGCACGAGCTTCTTCGCGCGCGCGTCCCGCGCGATCCGGCCGACGTCGGCGGGCTGGGTGTGGTAGGAGGCCAGGTCCTTGATCTTCTCCTCCAGCGTCGGCCATCCACAGCCGGGATACCAGGTGGTCCTCGTCATCTCGCAGCACTCGTGGATGAGACAGTCGACGCCGTGGCTCCAGCGCACGAGGTTCTCGCACGGACGCGTGTCGCCCGAGACGACGATCGTGCGCCCCCCACCCTCGAACCGGAAGCCGAAGGCCGGCTTGACGGGGTCGTGCTCGACCAGGAACGCGCTCACCCGCACGCCGCCGACCTCGAGGAGCTTGCCCTCCTCGATCTCGGTCACGCGGACCTCCGGCGGGCGCCGCTCGTGCATGTGCGCGCGACGCACGTCGATGTCCCAGGTCAGATAGTCGAGCAGCTTCTCGACC
>Ga0137404_10001572_pt1 | contig 15089 bp, 8 predicted proteins | sample CZOMad2_1_16fung_FD_108285 | JGI IMG/M metagenome (GOLD analysis project Ga0137404, IMG submission 108285) | Vadose zone soil fungal communities from Angelo Coast Range Reserve, California, USA - CZOMad2_1_16fungal (Illumina Assembly) | ecosystem: Environmental > Terrestrial > Soil > Vadose zone...
AGCAGCTGGTCGAGGTCGAGGTCGCGCCATTCGAGTTTCGTGCGCACGGCGGGCAGCCCTTCGCGCGCATCGATCACCAGGCTGCCTTCGGCGTGGCCGTCGGCCAGGCCCAGGGTCAGCGGCGTGATGTCGAGCACGCCGTCGTCCAACCCGGCGCTGAGCTGCAGGCTTTGCACGGCGCTCAGCTTGGGAACGTGGAGCTGTTTGATCTTCAGCTCGACCTGCGCGTCGAGGTCCTGCAGCCGGGCCAGCGGCCAGGCGTGCGCCGAGAAGCGCCGGGCCGAGGGCTCGGGCGCGTCTTGGGCCGAAGTGGGTGCCGCGTCCGGCTTGGCGGCCGCCTCGTGGTCGTGCCACAGCCCCAGATCGTCGACGTGCAACACCTGGCTTTGCAGCGAGGTGTGCAGCATGGCCCGCTCGTTGCTCACGTCGAGGTTCAGCTCGCCGGCCAGGTCGGTCGCGCCGATCTCCGCGTGCAGCTCGGTGAATGCATAGTCGGTGGCGGTCTTGTGCAGCTTCGCGCTGAGGCGATACGGCCGGGTCGCCGGCACGCTGATGTTGAAGAACGGCCCGAGCTGGGCCAGCGACGGGCCGCTCAGGTCGAGCTGCGCATCGATGCCCGCGAACTTGAAGACATCGGCCGCCGAGCCCACGGCCTCCAGGTGGGTTGTGCCCGAATCGAGCTGGCCGCGCAGCGAAAACGAGCGGCCGGTTTCCTGAAAGCTCAGCTCGTCGCTGGTCAACGCGTCGATGACAAAGGCCTGGCCCCGGTAGCGGCCGCTGAACCTGAGCTGGGTGCGCAGCGGGTTGTCGGGCAAGGCACCGGCTTGTTCGGCCGGCAACGGCGTCGCGGTGGCGTGAATGTCGATCTGCAGGGCGTCGTTGACCAGATGGACGGTGCTGCGTTGCGCCAGCAGCGCCTGCACCTTGACCTGACCCGGGCCTCGGTCATCGGGTTTCGTCAGGCGCCAATTGCGCAGGCCGTCGGCCCGGCGCTGCATGTCGACCTCGGCGTCGACCAGCCGCAGGCGCGAAATGATGGGCCGCCACTCGACCAGGCTGCGCCACGAGAAGGTGAAGGCCGCCTCGCCCGCGACCGCGAAGGGCCGCCGGCTGGTGGACCAGGGCGCGTTGGCGATGGACAGGCCGCGCAGGCGGACCGTGGGTTCCAGAGAAGCTTCGAGACGGACGCTCAGGTCATCGATCTTGATGTCGCGCTGCGAGGTCTCGGCCAGGTACTGCACGAGTGACGGACGCAGCCAGTTCCAGTCGAACCACCAGGCAAATGCTGCCCCCATGACCAGGAGCGCCAGCACAACGCGTGTTTTGAAACCCAGGGAGCGCAACGGAGAGTTCATGGCGGCGAGGCAACAAGGCGCTCGGCCCGTGGTGATGGAGCGGCAAGGCTAGCGGGCGCGGCCTGCCGCTGCCATCGGTAAGAACCTATTTGTCTGTAGGACGGGCCGTGCGGCGCGTGCTGCCGGCGGGGACGCCGGGTCGATCAGCCGAAGAAGTGGCGAAACACGTCGGGCTCGTTGACTTCGCGCATCACCAGCCCGCGCATCGGTTCGCGAAAAGGGGTCGATTGCTCCAGCGTGTCCAGCGTTGCGGGCAGGGTCACCGACCATGCGGCTGCACCCTGGTTGGCTGCGCCGCGCACGGTCTGGCCGGCCAGTGACGGCAGCTCTTCCCATTCGATCGTGTCGCTGATCTGCGGAACCGGATATCGCGGGCTCAGGCGTTGCGGTGCGTTGTGCATGGTGCTGGCCTTGTCAGGTTGAAATCGGCGTGTTGCCAAGACTATCGGCAGGCAGTGCGCTGCGATGAATGCATAAGCGCCCGATCTGCAGGCCAGTTGTGCAGGCAACGCAAAGCATCGTGACAAGATGCACGCAAGTGGCCGGGGCGGCGTCTTGACGCCGCAAGATCCTCGATGTTGTGCCGAGCCCTGGCGCCGAAGGCGCGGCATCACGGCCGCAACAGCAGCTTGGTTTCGCCGGCACGTTGTTGATGCCAGGCGGCCAGCATCGCGCGCCGGGTGTAGGGCTCGCTTCGCCCCGACAGGGCAAGCGACAACCGTGTCACGAGGTCGTGCGTGCGTGAGGGCGGCGCCTGGGTCGGCATGACGAGCAGCCACACGAGCACGCCGGCCGGCAGCCACCCGGGCACACGCACATGCGGCATGCGGGCGACCCACAGCGCGGCCGCACTGGCGCTGCCGCCCAGCGCCAGGCCGGTCGCGACCTCGGACCACGAGTGCGCAAAGAGCTGCACGCGCGAGATGCCGATCAGCAAGGCCAGCGCTGCGCCGAGCAACACCGCCGTGCGTTGCGCCGGCGCCGACAGCGACGAGGCGAGTGCGCCGAACACCAGCGGGTAGACCGCCGCGGCAAACATCGCGTGGCCGGACACGCCGGTGAAATTGATGGCCGCGACGCCGAGGCCGTAACCGATGAAGGCGACCTTGGTGACGGTGGTGACGAGCACGGCGAACGCCAGGCTGACCATCCAGGCCAGCGACAGCCGCGAGGCTTCGGCCCGCAGTCCGAGCCACAGCGCCAGACCGAGGGCGGCGGGCAGCAGGATCTGCGCTTCTCCCAGCCGGGAGATCACATGCCAGGCGGGGGAAGGCAACAGCAAGGACATGCGCCGATGGTAGCGCCGGGCCGTGACGCGACGACCCGCCCAACTTCGGGGGCCGGCCGGACACCACGCGCCGCGGAGACAAGGTGCTGACGAGGGCGGGTGCCGGGCCGCAAACTCACTCCCGCGTCTCGAGCCAGTGCAGCAGGGTGGCGTAGAACCGCTCGGGCTCGACCGGCTTGGAGAGGTGGTCGTTCATGCCGGCGGCCAGGCACAACGCGCGGTCTTCGGCAAAGGCATTGGCCGTCATGGCCACGATGGGCAGAGCCTGTTTTCCCGGCAGACAACGGATCGCCCGACTCGCCTGCAGGCCGTCCATCACGGGCATCTGGACGTCCATCAGCACCAGCGCGTAGTCGTTGCGGCTGACGTGGTCCAGCGCCTGCTGCCCGTCGTCTGCCAGGTCCACCGCCAGGCCCAGGCGCGTGAGGAATGCGCGCGTGACCTGCTGATTGACCGCGTCGTCGTCGGCCAGCAGCACGCGTGCGCCGTGGTGGCGCGTTTGCAGCAGCAGCCGGGTCGATTCGGCGGACGACGCAGCGGGCACGGTGACGTCGTCGGCCACGCGGGTCAGGCGCGCCGTCATCCAGAAGGTGCTGCCCGCGCCCGGCGCGCTCTCGACGCCGACCTCGCCACCCATCATGTCGGCCAGGCGGCGGGCGATCACCAGGCCGAGGCCGGTGCCGCCGTATTGGCGCGAGGTGGAGTCGTCGGCCTGCGAAAAAGAGCGGAACAGGCGCGACTGCTGTTCCCGGCTGAGGCCGATGCCCGGGTCTTTCACGGCGATGCGCATGTGCACCGCCGCGGCGTCGCCGGAGGCCAGGCTGGCGTGCACGGCGATCACCCCGCGCTCGGAAAACTTGATCGCGTTGCTGAGGAAGTTGAGCAGGATCTGCTCGATGCGCAAGGAATCGCCGCGCAGCCGCGCGGGCAGGTCGTCGGCGATGTCGTATTCGAGCTGCAGGTTCTTGGCCTGGGCGCGCCCGCGCAGCATGTCGAGCGTGTTGGTGACGGCATCGCGCGGTGCGAACACGCGGTCTTCCAGCGTCAGGCGCCCGGCCTCGATCTTCGACAGGTCGAGGATGTCGTTGATGATGCCCAGCAGGTGCTGCGCGGCGGCATCCACCTTGCCGAGCTGCTGCAGCGCCTCGGGCTGCCTGACCTCTTGTTGCAGCAGGTGCGTCATGCCGATGATGGCGTTCATCGGCGTGCGGATCTCATGGCTCATGTTGGCGAGGAAGGTGCTCTTGGCGCGGCTGGCCGCTTCGGCCACCTGGCGCGCCGCCTCCAGGTCGGCGGTGCGTTCGCGCACCAGGTCCTGCAGGCGCAAGCGATGCGTCTGCAGTTCGAGTTCCGCGTTGCGTCGCTCGGTGATGTCGAGGAAGGCGCCCTGCACCTGGAAGATCTGGCTGCGCTGGTTTCGAACCGCTTCCCCGATGGTGCGTACCCAGGCGCGGTGACCGCTGTGCGTGACCAGTTGCAGCTCCAGCTCGTAGGGCACGCCTTGGCGTGCGCACATGCCGAAGGCCTCGTGCAACTGCGCGCGCGACTCCGGAACGTACAGGCTGTTGACTTCTTGCAGGGTCGGCGACGACCCGGGCGGCATGCCGTGGATGGCCGCGGCTTCGTCCGACCAGGTGAGTTGCCGGTCGCGCAGGCGCACCACCCAGCCGCCCATGCGGACCAGCTCGCTGGCCATCTTCAGCATGGCTTCGCTCTGGCGGGTTTTTTCCTGTGCCCGGTACAGGTCGGTGATGTCTTGTGTGGCGCCATGCAGGTGCAGCAGGACGCCGTCGCGCATGACCGCACGGCCGCGCGACCGGGCCCACAGGGGGTTGCCCTTGGCCGTGACGAGGGCCACGTCCAGGTCCCAGGGTTTTCCGTTCGCCATCGCCTCCTGCACCGCGGCCTCCAGTGTCGGGCGGCTTTGCGGCGCACAGAATTTCAGCAGGCTTTCGGTCGACAGGCGCATGTCGTCGTCAAGCTCCAGCAAGCGCCGGAGCTCCGCAGACACCACGACACGCTGGGAGGGCACGTCCAGCGCCCAGCCCCCCACCTTGGCCAGGTCGCCGGTGCTGCGCAGGCGCTCTTCACTGTCGAGCAGAGCCTGCTGCACGCGGTAGGGCTCGGACACGTCGCTGAAGACCAGCACGGCGCCGACCCGCCGGCCCTGGCTGTCGTTGATCGGGGCCGCGCTGTCGGCGATCGGACAGGCCGTGCCGTCGCGCGCCAGCAGCGAGGTGTGGCTGGTCAGGCCGACCGCCTTGGAGGCGCCCGCCAACACCCGCTCCACCGGGTCGGGCGCGGCCTCTGCGGTGTGCGTGTTGATGGGGCGGAAGACCTCGCGCAAAGGGCGGCCCAGAGCCTCGGCACTGGCCCAGCCGGTCATGCGTTGGGCGGTCGCATTCATGCGGGTGATGCGCCCCTGCGCGTCGGTGGCGATCACCGCGTCGCCGATCGAATGCAGCGTGGTGGCGAGGTTTTGTTCGCTGTCTCGCAGGGCCTGTTCCGCGGCCGTGCGCGCTTTCAGCATCGAGTGGAACTCGGCAAACAGCGCTTGCACTTCGGTCGGCGCATCGGCCAGGGTCGGGCTGGACAATTCAAGCTCGGTCGGCAGCGGTGCCACGGCGGCCTTGCGCGCCAGGGCCGCCAGCGTTTCGATGGGGGCCGACGTGCGGCGCGAGGTGAAGTAGGCCAGCGCCGCGGCCAGCAACAGCGCCATCGTCGACAGCGATGCGGTGACAACCAGACGCTCCTTGACGGCAGCGTAAACCTCGCTGACCGGGATGCCGACGGAGGCTTGCCAAGGGGTGCCGTCGATCGGCACGCTCGAATAAATGCGGTCGATGCCGTTCTCGTCCGTGGCCTGGCCGGTCGAACTGTGTTGCGGCACCAACGACTTGAACCAGGCCGCCGTGCCGATGTTCCGGCCCACCCATTTCTGCGGCTCGGTGCTGCTGGCGATGACCGTGCCGTCGGCGTCCACGATGCGCGCTTCGGCGCCCAGCGGCAACTCGTTGGGCCCGGCCGACAGAGGCAGGTTCAACAAGTTGACGGACATGGCGATGGCGCCGCTCGCCTGCGGGTCGGCGTCGCGAACGATCGGGTGCGCCACGACCACGACCCAGCGGCCGGTGAAGACGCCTTGTGTCACGTGCGCCAGCGTGAAGGCCTTGGTGGCCAGCGTGCGGTCGAGAAACAGGCTTGGGTCGAGTTTCGGCGTGGTGGCGGATGGCTTCAGGACGGAGCAGACACGCTCACCGTCGCGCGACACCGTCTGCAGATTGCTGTACTGAGTGAACAGCTTGTTGAACGAATTGAAGAACGGGTCGCAGTGCTTCGGGTCGAGCGCCTGAACCATCGGCTGCTGCGCCATGTGGATCAGCAATTCCTGCGTCCGCTGCATCAGGCGCTGCGTTTCCATCGCGACGATGTGCGCCGAACGCATGGCTTCGCTGCTGGCGCGATCGGCCTCGAACCGGGCCTGTTTGTAGGCGTTGTAAGAGAGCAGCGCACCGAACGGCAGCGCGGTCGCCAGGACCAGGATGGCCAGGTGAGCGCGAATCGGCAGTGCTCGGTTCATGGAAGGCGACCGATCAACGTGCCGGCGCGGCGATGGCGCGCATCGCATCGCGGCCGCGATCTGATGGCACGCCGGAGGCGACGGCATGCGGGATGCAGCGGAGCAGGCATCAGGGAGCTCGATACACCAGGTTTCACGAAGCGCCATGGAGCGCCCACAGCGTGGGCCCAGTCGAGCATTTCGGCATGGGCGTGCCTCGGTGTCAACAGTGAGATATGTCAGGTATGACCGGATTGGGCGCGTGACTTTGGTGCAGCCCGGGAGCCTGTCGGGCTTGGGCGTGCACACGGGCCGGGCTGTGCTGACTCATCAGCCTCCGCAGCCCGCGTTTTCGTCCTACAGCGAGGTGCGGCGGCCGGCGCTTTTCCGCGCCGGCCGCAGGGCTTAATCTGGCGTCAGACCCACCGTCGGCACTGCTGGCCGTGACCTGAACCCTCACCAGGAGATTCCCATGATTCGCGCCATCGCTTTGTTCGCCGTGCTGGTCGTCCTCGGCCTGTTCGCGCTGTTGAACTGGACGGCGTTTGCTGCCGTCACGCCCTTGTCGCTGGGCTTGACCACGGTGAATGCACCGCTCGGCCTCATCATGCTTGGCGTGGTGTTGTTCAGCGCCTTGCTCTTCACGCTGTGGGCTATTTCCATGCAGGCCGGCGCGCTGAGGGAGGCGCGGCGTCAGACCCGGCAGCTGCAAGCCCAGCGTGACCTGGCAGACCGGGCCGAGGCGTCGCGTTTCACCGAGTTGCGCCACTTCGTTGCCGAAGAGGTGGCCAACATCATGCAGTCGACCGAACAGGCGCGCGCGATGGTGATGAACAGCCTCGACCGCTTGCAGAGCGAAACGCGCAGCTCTCTGGAAGACTCGGCCAATTCGTTGACGGCCTGCCTCGGCCAGCTTGAAGACCGCCTGGAACGCGGCCAGGTGCTGCCCGGCGAGCCGGCGCGCAATGGCCTGGACATGCCGTTGCGCCGCTGAGCTGCGGTTCGCTTTTCACGCCGTCACGGTGCCGGCTGTGCCGGGGTGCCGGGTGCCGCCACGGCCTGCGCGGCGTGTTTGCCCCTGAAACGCCTGTGCCCCCACTGCTCGGTGTCGTCGACGAAGGTGAACAGCACCGGGATCACCAGCAGGCTCAGGAAGGTCGAGGTAATCAGCCCGCCGATCACGACGATGGCCATCGGGGCGCGAAAGCTCGGGTCCACCCCCAGGCCCAGCGCAATCGGCGTCATGCCGGCGCCCATCGCGATGGTGGTCATGACGATCGGGCGTGCCCGCTTGTGGCAGGCGTCGAGGATGGCGTCCCAGCGGTTCAGGCCGTGATCGCGGCGCGCCAGGATCACGTAGTCGATCAGCAGGATCGAGTTCTTGGTGGCAATGCCCATCAGCATGATCAAGCCGATCATCGACGGCATCGATAGCGCCGTGTGCATGACGAACAGCGCGAGGAACGCACCCGGGATCGACAGCAGCAGCGCCATCAGGATGGTCACCGGCTGCACGAAGTCCTTGAACAACAGCACCAGCACGATGTAGATGCACAGCACGCCGGTCAGCATCGCCAGGCCGAAGCTCGCGAACAGCTCGGCCATCGCCTCGGCGTCGCCCACCGAGGTCTGGATCACGCCGGCCGGCAGGTTCTTCAGGCTCGGCAGGGCCAGTGCCGCGGCCTCGACGGCGCCCAGCGGTTGCTGGTTCAGCTCGATCTCGAAGTTGATGTTGCGCAGCCGGTCGTAGCGCGCGATCTGGGCCGGGCCGCTGGCGATCGCCAGCGTGGCCACGCTGGACAGCGGCACCGGGCCGCGCGCGCCGGGCACCGGCAGGCGCGACAACAGCTCGATGTCCTGACGCCCGTTGTCGGACAGTTTCACGACGATCGGCACCTGGCGCTGGCTCAGGTTCATCTTGGCCAGACCCTGGTCGTAGTCGCCGGAGGTGGCCACGCGCAAGGTGTCGGCGATGGCCGCCGAGGTGACGCCCAGGTCGGCGGCGCGCGCGAAATCGGGCCGCACGATCAGCTCGGGCCGCACCAGGCTGGCGCTGGACGTGACCGCACCGATGCCGTGGATGCTGCGCAGCTCGCGTTCCACGATCTCGGCGTGTGCGGTCAGCGCCTGGCCGTCTTCGCCGGCCAGCACCAGCACGTACTTTTCGCTCGATGCGCCGAGGCCGACCTTGACGCGCGCCCCGGGCAGCGCTTCGAGCGCGGTGCGCAGCTGCGCCTCGATGGTCTGCTTGCCGACACCGCGCCGCTGGTTGCGGTGCGTCATGTTGATCGTCAACACCGCCTTGCGCACGTCGCCGCCGGTTTGCGGCGCAAACGGATCGGCCCCGGCGCTGCCGCCGCCGATGGCGGTGTAGACGAGCTGGATGTACGGGTTTTGCTGGACCAGCACGCGCGCCTGTTCGGCCAGCGCATAGGTTTCCTTCAGCGTGCTGCCGGGCGGCAGCGTCAGCGTCACCTGCGTTTGCGACAGGTCGTCGGGCGGGATGAAACCGGTGGGCAGAAACGGCACCAGCGCGAACGAACCGAAAAAGAACACCGCGGCGCCGAGCGTGGTCCACAGGCGGTGCTTCAGGCACCACGCGACCCAGCGCATGTAGATCGTCAGCCAACGGCCTTCTTTTTCTTCGTGCCTGGGTTTGCGCAACACATACGCGGCCATCATCGGCGTCAGCATGCGGGCGACCACCAGCGAGAAGAACACCGCGATCGCCGCGGTCCAGCCGAATTGCACGAAGAACTTGCCGGGCACGCCGTCCATGAAGGCGGTCGGCAGGAACACGGCGATCAGCGTGAAGGTGGTGGCGATCACGGCCAGGCCGATCTCGTCGGCCGCTTCCATCGCGGCCTGGTACGGTGTTTTTCCCATGCGCAGGTGCCGCATGATGTTTTCGATCTCGACGATCGCGTCGTCGACCAGAATGCCGACCACCAGCGACAAGCTCAGCAGCGTGACCACGTTGACGGTGAAACCGAAGGCGTGCATCACCGCGAAGGTCGGGATCGCCGACAACGGCAGCGCCACCGCCGACACCAGGGTGGCGCGCCAATCGCGCAGGAACAAGAACACCACCAGCACCGCCAGCGCGGCGCCTTCGTACAGCAGCTTCATCGAGCCGTCGTAGTTCTCGGCCACCGGGTCGACGAAGTTGAAGGCTTCGGTCAGCGCGATCTCGGGGTGCTGCGCTTTCAATTTGTCGAGCGTGGCGCGCACGCCGTCGGTGACCTCGAGTTCGCTGGCGCCGAGCGAGCGCACGATCTCGAAACCGACCACCGGCTTGCCGTTCAGCAGCGCCGCGGAGCGCCGCTCGGCAATGGTGTCGCTGACCTTGGCGACCTGGTCCAGGCGGATGCGGCGGCCGTCGGTCAGCGTCACCTCCATCGCGGCGAGTTCGGATGCCGACTGCACCGTGGCGAGGGTGCGCACCGATTGTTCGGCGCCGCCCAGGTCGGCACGGCCGCCCGAGGCTTCTTGCTGCACCTGGCGCAGCTGGCGCGAGATGTCGGCCGCGCTGGCGTTGAGCGCCAGCAGCCGGGCCGGGTCGAGTTCGACGGCGACTTCGCGTTGCACGCCGCCGACGCGCGTGACGGCGCCGACGCCGCGCACCGCCAGCATGGCCTTGGTGACCTGGTTGTCGACGAACCACGACAGCGCCTCGTCGTCCATGCGCTCGCTGGAGACGGTGTAGGTCAGGATCGGCGTGCCGGACAGGTTGACCTTCTGGATCACCGGATCGCGCAGCTCGGCGGGCAGGTCGGAGCGCACGCGCGCCACCGCGTCGCGCACGTCGTCGACCGCTTCTTGCGTGCGCTTTTCCAGGCGGAACTCGACCATGAGGGTCGCCGTGCCGTCGGTCAGCGTGGTGTAGACGTGCTTGACGCCTTGCACCGTGGCGATCGAGTTCTCGATCTTGCGCGCGACTTCGGTTTCGAGCTGCGCCGGCGATGCGCCCGGCAGCGCGGCGGTGATGGTGACGGTCGGCAGGTCGATGTCCGGAAAGTTCTGGATCTTCATCGCCTTGAAACCGAGCAGCCCGGCCAAGGTCAGCATGATGAAGAGCAGGATCGCCGGCGTCGGGTTGCGGATGGACCAGGAAGATACGTTCAGCATGTCGGTGTCTCCGGGCTCACGGGGTGGCCAGCTTGGCCGAGGCGGTCGCGGCCGGGGGAGCCGGCACCACGCGCACGGTGTCGCCGTCGGTCAGAAAGCCGGCGCCGGCTGCCACCACCTTGGCCGAAGCGTCGAGGCCGCTGGTGATCTCGATGCGCTCGCCGACGCGGCGCCCGATGTTCACCTTGACCTGCGTGACCTTTGAGTCGGGGCCCACACGCAGCACGTAGCTGAAGCCGTCGCGCAGCACCACGGCGCTTTGCGGCAGCGTCATGGCCTGGCTTTCGCCGACATTGAATTCGCCGCGCGCGAACATGCCGGCCTTGGCCGGACCGGGCTCGCTCAGGTCGACGTAGACCAGGCCGTTGCGGGTTTGCAGGTCGACGGTCGGCGCGACCCTGCGCACCTTGCCCTTGATCGGCATGCCGTTCGGCGGGTTGATCACGACGTTCAGGCCGGGCTTGATGGCCATCAGGTCGGTGGACGCCACCTCGGCGCGCCATTCCAGCCGGCCCTGGCGAATCATGCGGAACAGCTCTTGCCCGGCCGGCAGCACGGCGCCGACGGTCGCGCTGCGCGACGAGATGATGCCGCTGTCGGGAGCCAGCACCTGGGCCTGTCCGAGCCGAAGTTGCTGCACCTTGGCGGCGGCGCGCTGCGCATCGAGCCGCGCCTGCGCGGTGCGTTCGGCGGTGAGGTACTGGTTGATCTGCTGGGCGCTCAAGGCGCCGCTGGTCTGCAGTTCGCGCGCGCGCTGCGCGTCGGCCGCGGCGGCGGCCAGCGTGGCTTCGGCCTCGGCGACGCTGGCCTTGATCTGGGCCACGTCGGCCTGCACGGTGTCGGGCGCAAAGGTGGCCAGCACCTGGCCGCGCTTGACGACATCGCCCACGTTGACGCGCACCTCGGCCAGGCGCAGGCCATTGGCTTCGGTGCCGATGAGGGCTTCTTGCCAGGCAGCGATGTTGCCGTTGGCGGTGATCTTCAGCGGCACGCGCAGCGGCTGCTGCTGCGTGAGCGTGACCGACAGCGCCGGCTTGATGGGTGCCAAGGCCTTGTCATCGGCAGCGCGAACGCTGAAGGTGACCAGCGCGCCGGCGATCAAGCCGGCGCCGAGCAGGGGCAGCAGCACCTGCGGTGGCAGGCGCGCCAGGGCGAGGCGTGTCGACAAGGAAGCGGCGCGGCGGTCGGAGGGGGTTGTCATCATGGCCATGGGGTGTCGTTTTTTCGAAATCAATTGCTGGCTTGCGTGCGGGTGGCCGAGGTGGCCGCGGCGGCATCGCCGGGCGCGGCCCAGCCGCCGCCGAGCGCGCGGTACAGCGAAATCCAGGCCGCCACGCGTTCGCGTTGCAGGTCGATCAGCGCGCTTTGCGCCAGCACCGCCGAGCGCCGCGCGGCTTCCAGGTCGAACAGGCTGGACAGGCCGCCCTGGTAGAGCGCCTCGGTGGCGCGCAGCGAGTTCTCGAAGCCTTCGACGGCGACGCGCGCATCGTCGTTGCGTGCCGATGTGCTTTGCAGCTGGACCAGCGCTTCTTCGACCTCGCGCACCGCGCTGCGCACCTTGCCGCGGTACACCACGCTGGCTTCGTCGTAACGCGCACGTGCGGCCTGCACGTTGGCGGCGCGTACGCCACCATCGAACAACGGCAGCGTCAGCTGCACCGGGCCGACCGACCAGGTGGTGAGGTTGCCGGTGAACAGGCTGGACTCGACCCGCGTTGTCGCGATCGAGCCGGCCAGCGTCAGGCGCGGATAGCGCAGCGCCTGGGCCTGCGTCACGTCGCCGCTGGCGGCCACCACGTCGAGCGCGGCGGTGTACAAATCGGGCCGCTGGTTGAGCACCGCAGCCGGCACGCTTTGAACGCCGATGTCGGCAGGCTGCGGCAGCGTGGCCTGCGCGCTGGCCAGCTGCGTGCGCAGCGCGGCTTCGTCCTGCCCGGTCAGCGCGACCAGGGCCTTGACCTGCAGGTCGCACTGCGCGCGCTGGTTGGTCAGCAGGAGCTTGCCTTGCGCGGCGCTGGCACGCGACAGCGCCGCGTTGGCCGGCGACTGGAAGCCGGCCTTGGCGCTGAGTTCGGTGAGGCGCGCGGTCTCGGCGCGCGAGCCGGTATCGGCCTGCGTCTGCAGCACCTGCGCTTCGCAGGCGCGCAGCGCCAAATAGGTGGACGCCACTTCGGCAGCGACCGAGACGCGTGCGCCATGCCAGTTGGCTTGCGCGCCGTCGAGCCGCGCCTGGGCCGCATCGCGCGCCGCGCGGTTGCCGCCGAACAGGTCGATCTCCCAGCTGGCCTGCAGACCGACCGAGGAGGTGCTGGCCAGCGGCAGGCTCGGGTCTTGGCGGCCACGCTGGGCGCTGGCGCTGGCGTTCAGGTTGGGCAGCAGCGCGCCGACCGCCTGGGCGCGGGTGGCCCGCGACTCTTCGATGCGTGCACGCGCCGAGGCCAGCGACGGGCTCACGTCTTGCGCGCTGCCGATCAGCTGGCTCAGCAGCGGGTCGTTGAACTGCTGCCACCAGCGGTTCAGGTCGCTGAGCTGGCCGTTGTGCGGCAGCGGCGCCTGCCATTGCGCCGGTGCCGCGGCGGCCAGCGTGGGCGGCGGCGGCAGGTTGGCGCAGGCGCTGAGAAAACCAGAGAAACAAACAGCCAGCAGGCAGGGGAGTTGGCGCAGTCGGGCAAATGGCATGTGCAAGGAACCGGTTAAGAACAGCGCATAGCGGCGTGCGGACGAGGTTGCCGAAGGCCGGCTGACAGCGCAGTGTCCGCCGGCAGTTTGCACCCGGTCCGGCATTGGCACACCGCGCGCCTGGCCGACGCGGGCGGTTCGAGCTGGCCTGCGGGCGGCCCGGGCCATCTTGCCCGCTTTCATGCTTTGTTGCTCGCGGGCCGGCCGGACAGGCGGCGCGCCTTGCAGAAACTGCGCCCGATCGCGCCGATCCGCTTCAGTGCAGCGGCAGGTCGGCCTGGCGTGGCGGGCTGCGATGCATGAGCCCGCCGGGCCGTCCCAAGGGCGAATACCGGAGTGCGCAGCACGAAGGTACTCCAGTGAGCCCGCCGGGCCGTCCCAAGGGCGAATACCGGAGTGCGCGGCACGAAGGTACTCCAGTCAGCACGGTGTGCGGCACGTAGCCGCGCGAGTCGAGGTTCCAGCCGTCGGTGGCCCGCGCATCGGCCATCAGCGACACGCGCAAGGCACCGAGCTTCTTGGCGCCGGCCCGCACGACGATGGATTCGCATTGTTCGGCCGTCAGCTGGCCGGCGAAGATCGCCCAGCGCTGCTGCGCCAGCGGGTTGCGCCAGGCGTCTTCGATGGCCCAGCGCAGCTCGTGCGCGGCCACGCCCTTGCCGGCTTCCAGCACACGCGGCAGCAGCGCGTGGAAGAAGGTCTGGAACGCGCGCTTGACCAGCTTGCCGGGCAACAAGTCTTCAAGCCGGGCGATGCGGTGGCTCCAGCCGGGCACCATCAGCTGCTGGCTGATGCAGGCCTGCAGTGCCTGTGCCGGGTTGAACAGGCGCAGCCGGTTCGGCGGCAGCACCAGCAGCGGGATGGTGCAGGCCTCGGCATGCGGCAGCGGCTCGACAAAGCTGCACAGCACCGCGACACGCGCCCACTGCGGCGCGGTCAGACCGTGGATGCCGGTGCGTTCCGCGGCGCCTTCGTTGGCGTGGGTCGCGCTGGCCTGGAGCTGCTGCGACAGTTGCCAGGCCTGCCGGTAACCCAGGGCCGCCTTGGCGTGGTTGGCCTTGGTGCTCATGACCGCGAGGTTGCCGGCGGCGTAGCCGGCATCGCTGCGCACGCGGTCGACCGAGGCGTCGCTGCCGCTGCCGTCCAGCGTGGCGCTGCTCAGGGCCATGCGTGTCACCGGGCAGTGGCTCACATCGATCTGCTGCAGGTAGTTGGGCGTCAGCTGGACCAGCTCGACGCTGCGCCCGCGCAGCCAGGCGTGCAGGCGCAGCTGCAGCCACTTGCGCACATGGCGTGTCGGCTCCAGCGTGCGCAGGCCGAACGCGGCCTGGCCGGCCAGCAGCCCTTGCAGCACGAACGAAGGCTCGTGGGCATATGGCGCGGGCGGCGTGACGCGGTAGTGCGCGTAGTCCCAGCCGAGCTCGAAGCCGATCTGTTCGTGCACGGTCAAGCCGGTCGCCGGCAAAGGGGAAGAAAGCTGGAGTTCGATGCTCATCGTGGTGTCCTGTTCAGTTCACTGCAACCGTTGCAGCGATCAGGCAGTGTTGCGGGACACTGGCTCATGACGTGAGCCACCGACTGCTATCGCACGGTGCGACAGCAAGTTATGCTGCGCGTGTGGCTCATCTGGTGAGCCACAGGGCTGATAGGGCCGGCAAACCAGGGCGGCAAAAACGGGAACGACGTGGACCGCACCGAACGCTTCTACAAGATCGAACTGCTGCTGCGCAGCCGCGGCTGCGTGGGCTTTGGCGCGTTGCGCGACGAGCTGGCGGTGTCGCCGGCCACGCTCAAGCGAGACCTGCAGTACCTGCGAGACCGGCTCAGCGCACCCATCGTCTACGACCGCATGGACAACGGCTACCGGTTCGAGTTGACTCCAGGCGGCGCCACGCCGGCGCGGCATGAGTTGCCCGGCCTGTGGTTCAGCGAGAAAGAGATCCACGCGCTGTTGACCATGCACCAGCTGATGGCCGGGCTGGACGACGACGGTGTGCTGTCGCGCCACCTGCAGCCGATGGTGGACAAGCTGCAAGGCATGCTGGGCGCCGACGCGGGCGCGGCGCGCGAGGCGATCGCG
>Ga0137404_10001574_pt1 | contig 15086 bp, 9 predicted proteins | sample CZOMad2_1_16fung_FD_108285 | JGI IMG/M metagenome (GOLD analysis project Ga0137404, IMG submission 108285) | Vadose zone soil fungal communities from Angelo Coast Range Reserve, California, USA - CZOMad2_1_16fungal (Illumina Assembly) | ecosystem: Environmental > Terrestrial > Soil > Vadose zone...
AACTCCCGCGTATAATTTGTCGCGACGAACTCATGTAGTTTGAAAAAGCTGTGACTTAAAACAGTTGCCTCTTTTCATCAGATATTCGCATTGCCCACATCAAGCAGTCGGCCCAAGCGGGCCAGGAATTACCAAAATTCAGATTCCTTTAGATTGCGTTGGGAGGTGTTGCAATGACGGCACGGGAAATTCTTTTTGGCTTGGCTTTGTTATCGGTTGCGATAAACACGACCGCAGCCAATCCCTCGCTAATGACAGACACGAATTCCGGGAGTGAAATTGTGTCACACGACGGCAGTCCGAAAACTAATTTGCCACTGGTCCTGGAAGACAATGTCTTCAGCTCAGCGTATTACGACGTGCTCGTTATCTTGAGCGCCAGGAATCGTTGTAGCGAATTTTTTGGCGGCGCTGCAACGATCGATATTTTCAATCGAATGGTTGCAAAAATGCGAAAGCATTATTTCTCGGCAAACATCGGCATCCGCATGTCTGGCAAAACCGAGAACATCATCGATCGGCAAACGAATCGAGTGTACCGGCTGTTTGAAAAAGTGAGTATTAATGGCAACGGCCCATTTTATCGAGGTAAATACTTCAATTTCGATCAGTCATTGCCGGGTGTTGGCACTTACAAACCAGCCACGCGGGAAGTCCGAGTCTTGATGTTATTGCACGAGTTGGGCCACGCCGTAGCCACCGACGATGGCAAATGGCTACTGCCTAACGATGGCAACGACGAAGTCCTGAGCCGGAGCAACTCGATGAAGATCGAAACAATGTGCGGAAAGGAAATAGCGGACCTGGGACGAGTTGAAGGCAAAACAGAAGTGGCGGCCAACACTGTCGATGAGAAACATCACTGACGGCGACCTTAAATAGAAAGCGCGGAAGAAGAAGAGGAGCTAACGGAGAATTCTATGAACTCACTCTCAAACTGGAAAAGCGAACGGCTGGAACCTTTACCCGGAAACGGCTACAGCGCGCTTAGTTCTTCACGACATAAAATAACGACGGTCAAACAACTGGCTGTCAAGTTGTTGCGCGAAGTGCAATCTATTAGAGAAGTCGAAGTAAGAAGTCTTAGCACCGGCGTCGATTTCTATGAGGAAGTTACTCGCTTTGAAATTGACCTGATCAAGTGTGCGCTACTGCAAACCGCAGGTCATCAAAGAAAGGCCGCGAAGTTGTTGAACCTAAAAGTCACGACCCTCAATTCCAAGATTAAGCATTACAACATCAGCCTCAATGGCTTTGGCAGCAGTTTGCCCGAGGGCGGTGAGAAGTCCGCGACAGAGGAAATCCGTCACCCGTCGTAAGCGCCAGTTAATGGCCTGCGAAATGCTTTCCAACACCCAGCAAGCTGAACGCGGCCGGGTGTTTTTTTGCGCGGTAATGCTGCTATTGTCAATCACGCAAAACCGAACCTCCGAAAATCCAGATGCCTCGATGGCGTGTTGACAAAGCAAATACACTTGCTCATCCAGAAACAACAATCTTTTGTTACGCAAATCCAATTTCGGCAATCTGCCTTTTTGTATGATCACAATGAGTCGGCCCAGTGGAGTGACGAGTTGGCCTAATCATAGTGCGATGCCAAAGGCACACTCATTGCACTTCTCAAGCGACATCAGCTTGAAGCTGAGTAGCCGGTCATCCGAATAATCGGAGCCAAGTCTCCTGCATGTACCTCGCCGGCTAACGGATCAATAAATCCAGAAGCTGCCTATCGTTTGTTAGTTCCTTTCTTCCCAGAACTACCAGCTGCTAAAACGGCGTGCTTCGTTTCCCGGAAAGTTGAGAAAGGAAATGATCATGAACAAGAGTAAATTTAGACGCGCGGCAAACGGTGGGCTGCTTTTGCTGTCCGCAGTTTTCGCCGTCCTAATGATGGTCGGGTCCGGGCTTGCCCAGAGTGAGACCGGCCAGATCACAGGCAAAGTTACTGACCCGAACGGAGCAGTTGTTACTGGAGCCGCCGTCACTCTCAGCTCCGTGGAAACAGGGGCGCAACGCACGGCAACCACGAATGACGAAGGAGTCTATACAATCACAAATTTGCAGCCCGGCGTCTATGAAGTAGTAGTGGAGGCAGCAAACTTTGCCAAGTCCACACAGCGCGTGCAAGTGACGGTCGGCGCAAAAGCGTCGCTTGAGACAGCGCTTTCAGTTTCAGGCATCAGTACCGCGACGATTGACGTTGTCGACAACGCCGGCGTCGAGGTCAACACACAGACTCAGGAGTTGTCGAACGTGGTAAGCGGGACGCAGATTCGCGAGTTACCGACGGTGACACGCAACCCTTACAACCTCGTCCAGTTGTCCGGCAATGCAACCACAGACGATCCGAGCACTTCGCAGAATGGCACTGCTGGAACGTCCACTTTTCGCGGCGCGGGGGCATCTTTGAACGGTCAGCGCGCAGCCAGCACCAACGTCCTGCTTGATGGCGCGGACAATAATGATTCTTACACGGCGGTCATCGGCCAGAACATCCCGCTCGACTCCGTACAGGAGTTTCGCGTAATCACAAGCAATTTCTCGTCAGAGTACGGGCGCGCGACCGGCGGCATCGTCAATGTGGCGACGCGCGGGGGCAGCAACGAATTCCACGGCACGGTATACGCATTCAACCGGCTCTCGAGACTGGCTTCGAACGGCTTCGCCAACAATGCCACCGACGTTCCGCGTGGAGTTTTTACGCGTAACCAGTTCGGCTACTCAATTGGCGGACGCATAATCAAGGACAAGCTGTTCTTCTTTAACAGCAGTGAGTGGACGCGAGTACGCAGCCAGGGTGAGTTGCTGGCATTCGTGCCAACTCAGCAGTTAATCAACCTGTCAGCCCCGGCCACACGAGACTTTTTCAGCGGCTATACGCTCGCCGCTCGGCCAACCGGCAGAATTCGCACGGCGAGCGAGCTTGGAATCACCGGCGTTCCGGGCAGCACTCCGGCGTTTCAGGAAGTCGCTTATTCGGTCCCGACAGATCTTGGCGGCGGTTTCCCGCAGAACGATCTTTCGACAGTAACTCGAGTCGACTGGATCCTAAGCGACAAGACGCAGATTTATGGCCGCTATGCGCTGCAAGACAACATTACATTGCCCGGTACGGGAGCCAACAGTCCCTATGAAGGCTTCAACACCGGCACCACCGCCTACAACCAAAACTTTCTCGCCTCGCTGACGCACACCTTCTCACCAAAATTTGTGTCGGCAACGAAGCTGGCTTTCAACCGCGTCAACACCGGCAACCCGCTTGGTGATCAACCGCCCGGTCCAACGCTTTACATGAACGAGACTTTTGCGGTTAACGTTGATCAGAACACTCCGGTCAGTGTTGCGTACCCGGGTTACCTTCCCTTCACTCCCGGCAGCGCGATCCCAGCCAATGGTCCAAGTAATCAGCTTCAGATCTATCAGGACTTGAACTACCTGACAGGCCATCACCAGTTTCGGTTTGGTGGGCAGTTCTTCAACATTCAGCAAAACCGAACCTTCGGCGCTTTTCTTAATTCTGTGCAAACGCTCGGCAACAACAATGTCCAAGCCTACAACAACCTCGTAGCGGGACAACTCGTGAAGTTTCAGGGCGCTGTCGATCCGCAGGGCGGCTTTCCTGGAAGCCTGGTGACCACACCTCTTAGTGCACCGTCGTTCAGCCGCAGCAACGTTTACAACGAGTGGGCCGCCTACGTTAACGACGCCTGGCGCATTGGTTCGTCCGTAACGTTGAACCTTGGACTGCGCTACGAGTTTTACGGCGTGCAGCACAACAAGAACCCGGAACTCGATTCCAACTTCTATTTTGGTTCCGGCAGCACGTTGCAGGAACGTATCCGCAACGGCAGTGTGCAGATCGCGCAGAATAGCCCGGTCGGTGGGTTGTGGCAGAAAGACTGGAACAACTTCGCCCCACGCTTAGGCTTCGCCTGGGACGTCTTCGGCGACGGGAAAACTTCTTTTCGCGGTGGTTATGGAATGTCTTACGAGCGAAACTTCGGAAATGTGACATTCAACGTGATCCAGAATCCCCCGGCACAGACAGTGATAGCGCTCACGGCCGGTGTCGAGGTGCCTTCGTTATCGATCTCGCGTGACAACGCTGGACCGTTGGCGGGAAGTGGCACGACGATTCGTCTACCTGGCGCGAGTCTACGGCATGTTCGGCAAGATATCGTCAACGCCTACGCCCACTTCTGGAGCGCGGCATTCGAACACGAACTGGGAACAGGTACTGTTGCCTCAGTTGAGTACTCCGGTTCGGCGGGGCGCGCCCTCTATTCACTGGAGAACATCAATCGCACCGGCACCGGACTGGTCTATCTCGGCAGCCGTGCCATTACGCCGACGGGCGGCACTTCGACACGCCTCAATGGCCAATACACAAACATCAACACCCGCGCCAACAACGGCTTCTCGAACTACAATGCTCTGATCATGGGAATCACCAGCAACAACTTCCGCAACCAGGGCTTGGGGTTCACGGCGCGTTACAGCTTATCAATCGCAAAGGACAATCTCAGTTCGACGTTCAGCGATTCAAATGCGAATGCGAGTCTGGGTTTGCTCGACCCATTTGATCCGAAGCTCGATTATGGCTATGCAGATTTCGATGCGCGTCACCGCTTTGTGACCAGCTTCAACTATGAAATCCCGTTCTTCAAGAAGGCTGACAGCAGCTTTGTCAGGAACGTCCTTGGTGGTTTTTCGCTGACGGGCATCTTTAGTGCGCGGAGCGGCAATCCGTTCACGGTCTTTGACTGCACGACGGCCAGCAGCGGCGCTTGCCCGCGTTACGTGCCGAGCACCGGCGCAGTCACTTCCTCCTCCGGCAGTCTACAGTCGGTAGGAGCTAACTCGTTCAACTATATTCAACTGCCGGCCGCTAATCCGTTCGTGAATCCGCTGAGCGGAAATGGCGTGGTTGGTCCGTTCCCAGCCGAGATGTCAAAGCGTAATGCTTTCCGCGGCCCGGGCTATTGGAACGCTGACCTGGGTCTGTACAAGCGGATCAAGTTAAACGAGACATACAGCATGCAGCTTCGCCTGGAAGCCTTTAACGTCTTCAACCATGCGAACCTGTTCATCGTACCGGGCTCGTTGGACATTAGCGGCTTCACCGATGCTGCAGGCAATCCTACGCCGAGCTTTATACCGGCGCAGCGTGGCGTCTTTACCAGCGGCAACCTCGAACGCCGGAATGTGCAACTGGCAGTGAAGTTCATCTTCTAGTTGGCTGACTACTAACTTTGCCGACGCTAACAACCGGTAAAGCTAAAAAGGGGAGCAGCTTTTTGCTCCCCTTCTTTCTTTCCATTAACCTGCGAACGTTACTCCACCGTTACTGCAATAGCCGTTGTCTTCAAGATCCGCCGCTGTCAGATTGAGAATCGCGGACCCGGGCAATGCCTGAAAATCAAGTCATGTACCAAGACTATGTGATCCAGTCCTGTGTAGCCTGTCTCTAGCCGTCAAACTAATCCAGTTCGTGACCAGGCCGTCTAAGACTCAATCGCCCTCCGTCGTCATTCGAATGGTAGAACAGTCCGGCGAACTTTGTGGGCTTTGGTGATTGAACAGACGCTTGAACCCCTGGCTGACAAAAATCGCACCAACCGATGTCCTGATTGCAACAAATGCTTCTTTCCTGTAAGCGATGGAATTAAATCATTGACTACTTCCTCGTGTTGCTTTATAAATTGCGCGTCCCCGAGATTCCTCTATTCCCGGGAGGAAATGCTCATGAAGTCAATCCTCATCGTGATCAGCTCATCAGAATTGCGCGACCGCTTTTCTGACATCCTTTCTCAAGCCGGCTACCATGTCATCACAGCCGCATCAGGCGAGGGCGCGTTAGAGCTGGCAACATCTGTTGACCCTGATCTAGTGCTTATGGCTATTGTGATGCCAAAACTCGATGGCCTACAAACTGCATCTCGCCTGCGCGCACTTGTGGGCGCCAAATCCAGACCAATAGTTTTGCTTGGAACTGTTCCCCCCATTGGCCTTGATGAGCAACCGCTGGCTTCCCTGGTTGATGATTACTTAAACCTTAATGTTGGTTCCGAAGAATTGCTTGCTTGTGTAGCCAGGCACGCAGTAACTGGAACGGTCTGAATCTCAGTGCCCTGTCCTGAGCAAAGCCAGCGCATCACTTTCCGCGCGAAAATCCTTCAGTATTAATCTCCGATCAGGCGAAGTTCTTAAAATTAATCAATGATTTCGCTGCAAGCTTTTTCATTTGATAAACTAACTCATCGAGGTTCGAATGAACACTACCACCACAATCCTCATCGTCGATGACACGCTGGACTTGCTTGAGCTTTACTCGCTCTGGCTACGGGAGGCCGGCTACAAAGTTTTACAAGCAACCACTGGCCGCGAATGCCTGTGCCTGGTTGCCGAACAGTTGCCGGATCTTGTTTTGTTGGATGTGATGCTGCCGGATCTGGATGGTATTGAAGTTTGTAAGACAATAAAGTCCAACGAGCAGACAGCCGCGATTCCGGTAATAAACGTCTCTGGCAGGCGAACTTCTGCTGATAACGAGGCCGAAGGTCTCGAGGCAGGGGCTGATGGTTATTTGACCAAGCCCTTCGATGTGCGCACGCTCCTGGCACATGTAAAAGCGTTGCTGCGAATGAGGCAAACAGAAGAGGCGCTTAAGAGAAGCGAAGAAAGGTTTAGAGCGGCTTTTGATAACGCGTTGGACGCAATGTTAATTGCGGATGACAACGCACATTACGTTGATGCTAACCCCTCTGCCTGTGCGATGTTTGGAGTCTCAAGAGAAGAGATGCTGCAGCGCAAGCTTTCGGATTTCGTCGAGCCTGGCCGCTATGGCGAAGCTGAAAAAGCGTGGCAAGCATTTGTCGAGGAAGGTGAACAGTCAGGAGACTTTCGCCTTTATCGACCCGACGGAACCACGCGGGAACTTGAATACCGGGCAAAGGCCAGGTTTCTTCCTAATCGTCATTTGTCTATACTCCGCGACGTTACTCAGCGGAAGCAAGCTGAAGAAGAGCTACGCCGGGCTCATGACGAACTGGAAAAACGAGTCGCGCAACGCACGGCTGAATTGGTAGCAGCCAACTCGTTTCTTCGAGATGAAATTGCGGAACGTAAAAGGGCGGAGTCCGCGCTTGCCGAGCGTCTACGTTTTGAAACATTCTTAACCGAACTCTCGGCCGCCTTTGCTAACTTGCCCTCGCATCGCGTTGATGAGGCGATCGAAGAGTGGATTCGGCGCCTCGTCAACTTTTTGGGGATTGACCGCGTCACTTTCTCCGATTTTGAAGAAAACGGTCAATTTTATCGAAGACATTCCTACTCGGTGCCCGGAGTCAAACCGCTGCAGGTCGCCGCTCGGTTGAATGAGCAGTTTCCCTGGGTAACGGAAAAACTTCGTTCGGGAAATATCGTCCGCTGGTCGCGCATCCCGGAAGACATACCTGACGAAGCCGTTATGGAACGACAGTATGCCATCGAGTTGGGAGTCAAATCGAATCTGTCAATCCCGATCATAATCGACAACTCAGTAGTATGCACCATCTCTTTCGCCTCAATACGCACCCACTCGGAATGGCCTGACGAGATTGTGGGACGCCTGCGACTAGTAGGGGAAATCTTTGCCACTGCATTTGTCCGTAAGCGGGCTCAGGAGTCATTGAGGCAAAGCGAAGAACGCTGGCGACTCATAGTTGCGGGTGTTAAAGATTATGCGATCTTCATGCTCGATGCCGACGGGAATGTAGTAAGTTGGAACGAAGGTGCGAAACGCGTAAAAGGTTATGCCCAGGAAGAGATCATTGGCAAACATTTCTCCTGTTTTTATCCCCGAGAAGACATTCAGGCCGGCAAGCCAGCGCGAGAATTAAGAGTTGCAGAGGACGAAGGGTGGTCTGAGGATGAGGGCTGGCGTGTGCGTAAGGATGGGTCGCGCTTCTGGGCCAACGTCATCATAACAGCATTGAGAGACGAGTGCGGAAACTTGCGGGGTTTCTCGGAAGTTACGCGGGACATCACTGATCGCAAACGGATAGAAGACGCGCTCAGGCAGAGCGAAGAGCAATACAGCGAGCTGGTCGAAAGCATTAACGACATAATCTATGCGACCGATGATAAAGGTGTAATTACCTATATCAGTCAGGCTGTGGAGCGCACGATTGGCCTCAGCGCTTCCGACATCATTGGACAACCGTTTACTAAGTTTTTACACCCTGAAGACGAGCTTTTTGCACTCCACAATTTTCAACAGAGTGCCTCGGGTATTAGTGAGGCACTCGAATTTCGAGTAGTGGACAAAGCTGGCGGCATCCGTTGGGTGCGAAAATCGAGCCGGCCCATCTTTCATGGCGATCAATTTATGGGGACTCGAGGCTTGGTTACTGACATCACCCAACGTAAGCACGACGAAGCCTCGCGAATGCAGTTGTTGCGGCGGCTGGTCACGGCGCAGGAGGAAGAACAGCTGCGACTGTCTCGCGAACTTCATGATCAGACGGGCCAGTCTCTGGCGGCACTTATGCTCGGGCTGAAGTCGATCGAAGATTCTGATCAGCTTAGAGAGTCCCCTCGCAACCGACTGCGGCAGTTGCAAGAACTCACCAATCAACTTGCGCACGATGTTCATCACCTGGCTGCCAATCTACGGCCTACTGCGCTTGACGATCTTGGTCTCCACACAGCGTTGTCAAATTATTTGGAAGAATGGTCGGACCGCACGAAGATACGCGCAGACTTCCATTGTAATGGTCTTATGAAGGAACGCCTCCCCAGACAAATCGAGACAGCGGTTTATCGCATCGTTCAGGAAGCGTTGACGAATGTAGTTAAGCACGCAAACGCACAAAACGTCAGCGTCATCGTCGAACATCGCAGTAACAGGGTGCAGGCTATCATCGAAGACGACGGCATTGGTTTCGATGCCGAAAGGATGCTGAGTGCAACTAATGAAGATCGCAGGTTAGGGTTGGTGGGAATGCAAGAACGAGTAGCATTGCTGGAGGGGGATTTGAATATTGAATCCACGCCGGGCTCTGGCACAACTGTTATTATCCATATTCCAGTCTGAAGTGAGCAGTCGGAGGCACATACTAAGTGACGAAACTACGAATCTTCTTAGCAGATGACCATGCAGTCCTGCGTGACGGACTTAAAGCACTTGTAAACGCTCAAGCTGACATGGAAGTCGTGGGAGAAGCTGACAACGGGCGCACCGCCTGGTTGAAAGTTAAGGAGCTTTTACCCGATGTCGTGGTCATGGATGTCTCTATGCCTGAGCTTAATGGCGTCCAGGCTACTGAGATTCTCAAGCGAGAGTGTCCTCAAGTAAGAGTGCTGGCGCTCACTGCTTATAAGGACAAGGCTTACCTGGACCAGTTGCTTAAAGTTGGCGCTTTGGGGTACGTGCTTAAAATGTCGGCAGCTAAGGAGTTGATCGAAGCCTTACGAGTGGTCGCCGCAGGGAATGTGTATGTTGATCAGGAGATGACTGAAAAGATCGCTGAGGGTTACGTTCGCAACCAATTCCTGAGGGGAGCGACGCGGCAACGTGATCTGACGAGCCGGGAAGAACAGGTGATACGCCTCATTGCCCAGGGCTATGCCAATAAGGAGATCGCAAGCCAACTTGATATTAGTGTCAAGACGGTCGAGTCTCACAAGACTAACGTAATGGAGAAGCTGGAACTCAAAAGCCGCACTGAAATTGTACGTTATGCAGTTCGGCAAGGATGGCTGCAAGACTCGTAAATTAGAGACCTCACCTCCAATCCCTTGTTCAACATGCCCAGAGCTAGGTCAGGGGATTCCCCGACCTCTTGCACTGTTTTCCTGATAGCCAGCGTCACCGGCGATAAATAAAAGTATTACAAGACCCCTTGCAGAGAATTCGCGGGGGTACGCAGCAAACAAGGAATGCAATTTTGTGCTCACCTCAGCGGACACCACGATCAAACTCTCTCCAGACCCACCCACGCTCGGTTCACCGGCAGTCTCTGACCAGGCTAAGAGCTTCAAGGTCCTTCTAATTGAGGACAACGTTATTGATGCTCAGTTACTGCGGGCGGCACTTGCTGCTAACGGGAAAGGTCCGGCTGAAGAGCCTATCTTTTATCTAGAAAGCGCCAGCACGCTTGCCGGGGGTCTGAAGCGCCTGGCTCAAAAAGACATTGACGTTGTCCTCCTCGATCTTTCGTTGCCGGACAGCCAGGGTCTCGAGACTGTTGCCGCTGCCCGGGCACAATCCCCGAACGTGCCTATCATCGTTATGACCGGACTTGACGATGAGGCAGTGGCGGTCAGCACATTACGACAGGGGGCGCAAGATTATTTGGTCAAAGGCCACGCTGACCGTCGCACCTTGATACGAGCCATCCGCCATGCGATTGAACGCAAGCGTGCGCAGGAGGCGCTGCGCGAGAGTGAAGAAAAGTTTCGCTCGATCGTTGAAACTACGAATGAATGGATTTGGTCGATCGACCTGCGCGGAGAACTCACTTATAGCAACCCTGCTGTTAGGGTAATTCTCGGATACCGCCCGGAGGAGCTCCTTGGCAGATGTTGGGCGCTACTCATGCATGAATCTGATCGGCAACTCCTTTTGACCAGGTTGGCTGAGGCTGTTATCCAAAAGACTGGTTGGTCCGGATTGGTGATGCGGTGGAAACACAAAAACGGCACCTATCGACACCTTGAGAGTAATGCGCTCCCCATCCTCGATTCAAACGGAAATCTTTTAGGTTATCGCGGGTCGGATCGAGACATTACCGAACAGGAGCAAGCGAAGCAGGAGCGCCGACAACTACAGTTGCGATTGGTGACCCTACAGGAAGAGGAACGACACCGGCTTTCGCGCGAACTGCACGACCAAATGGGTCAATCCCTGGCCGCTCTTATGCTGGGACTCAAATCAATGGAAAACGCGGATCCGAGTCAACATGCAGGCGGACTTCGTTTGCATCATTTGCACGAGCTTGCCAATCAACTGGCGCAGCAAGTGCACACTGTGGCAATGGACCTGCGTCCCACAGCGCTGGATGACCTTGGCCTTGAGACTGCTCTATCAAATTATTTAGAAGAATGGAGCGAGCGAAGCAGAATACCCGCAGACCTGCACAGCGCGGGGTTAGGCGAACGTTTGCCGACACACATCGAAACAACGGTGTATCGCATTGTGCAGGAAGCGCTCACTAACGTGCATAAGCATTCTAACGCACGCAACGTTAGCGTGATTGTAGAGTTTCGTGACAATCGGTTACAGGCCATCATTGAAGATAACGGGAGCGGTTTTGATACCGAGGCTTTGATCAGTGCGCCGGTTAAAGATCGCCGCTTGGGATTACTTGGGATGCAAGAGCGAATTGCGCTTGTCGGGGGGTCGCTAAATATCGAGTCTACTCCCGGCTTTGGCACCACACTCTTTGTACGAATTCCCGCATCAGGCTCAGACCAGGAGGCTGCTCATTTATGCACAAGCTACGCATCTTCTTAGCCGATGACCATGCGGTGTTGCGGGATGGACTTAAAGCCCTGGTAAACGCGCAACCGGATATGGAGGTGGTGGGTGAAGCGGACAATGGCCGCACCGCATGTCTGAAGTCGAGGGAGCTACTTCCGGATGTAGTGGTGATGGACATTTCAATGCCGGAAATGAACGGTGCGCAGGCCACCAAGCGCCTCAAGGAATTATGTCCTCAGATAAAAGTACTGGCGCTTACTGCTCACGAAGATAAGGGATATTTGCGGCACCTGATCGAAGCGGGCGCCTCAGGGTTCGTGCTCAAGCGCGCCGCGACCCTCGAGCTAATCCAGGCAATCCGAGTAGTCGCCACCAATGGATCATACATTGATCCAACTTTAGCGGGCGAGGTCCTAAGCAGTTCCATGCGAAAGCCTCGTCGACAGGACGCCTCGGACAGCAAAGAATTAAGCGAGCGGGAAGCAGAGGTGCTGCGCCTGGTGGCTTGGGGGTACAGCAATAAAGAGATCGCTGCGCAGCTTCGCATTAGTGTTAAGACAGTGGAAACGTACAAGGCGCGGCTAGCTGACAAGCTGGAACTCAGGAGTCGCACTGAAATTGTTCGCTATGCCGTTCACCAGGGGTGGCTCCAGGATACCTAGTCTTCATCCGGTTTTTGCGCTCTTATTCACATCCTAAGATCTCTCTCTTCCAATAGTCAGGGAATTCCCCGACAGACTTCGTTGTTCTCCCCATAGCCAGAGAACTCTCCGGAAGGTGATAACTGTCTGTCAGCACCACCGGCCTCAAGCCGCGAGCGAAACAGAAACGCAAAATGGCTCCTCCCACACAATCCCGTTCCCAGCATCACCCGAACCAGCTTCTCGCGCGCAACCCTTTGTCCATTAAGCGAAAATATTTGGGTTTTCAGCTAGCTCTTTTCGTCCTGCTCTTAGCGTCGTTCGCCGTGTTTGAATTTAACGTTGTCCGTAACGGGCTGTATAAACGGGCGGAGGAATCAGCCGCGAGTCTAGCCGAACTTCTCCAACAACTTCTAGTTGAGAATCCCCAACTTTTAAATGCGAACTCATTGCAGCCCGTCATTTCCCGCTTCGACGAGTCGCTTCCAACTGTTTCCCAGTTGAGCGTAGTGGATTACGCCCTGCGGAAAATAGCTGACTCAGATCCGGCAATGGTGGGTCAGGCAGGTGATAGGAAAGTTTTTGCTGAAGTCGTGAACAAGGCTCAATCTCAATCTTACTTTTACAAAACTGATGGCCTTCAGTATTTGCGTGTCACCAGCCCGTTGATGGGCGCCTATGATCCATCCAGGAAAAGCAATGTAGCTGGCGCAGTTTCGATTGTGGTACCGGTCTGGACCATTGATCGGCAGGTGAAGCAGCAGTTCCTTGAGATCATGTTTGTTCTAATCGGACTTACCACAGCTGTGGGCGCAATCCAATCCGTTGTTGCGCAGCGGGGTCTTATTCGTCCGTTGATTATCTTGTCCTCGGTTACCAGAAAACTCGGCGAAGGTGATCTTACTGTGAGATTCCGAAGGCCGGGTAAAGATGAGATTGGCGATGTCGCTCGCTCTATAAACAAAATGGCTGAGAATTTAGAGAGTAAGAACCGATCGCTGTTGCTGGAGATTAGTGAACGCACGAGAACGCAGGATGAACTCCACCGTGCCAAGGAGCAAGCGGAGGCCGCCAATCGTTCGAAGAGTGAATTCCTTGCCAACATGAGCCATGAGATAAGAACGCCACTAAACGGCGTGACGGGCATGTTGGGTTTGTTGCTCGATAGCGAGCTGAATAAATCCGAACGCGAGCTTGCTGAAATGGCGCGCGCGAGCGCTGAATCCTTATTATCGATTATCAATGACATTCTCGATTTTTCGAAGATTGAAGCGGGCAAACTTGAAATTGAGCAGGTGTCATTTGATTTACGCGCCCTGGTCGAAGAAGTAATCGGCATCGTCACGGTAAGAGCTGAGGAGAAGAATCTCGACCTTATTATTCCTTATTCGCAAACCGCGCCGCGTCAGGTTGTCGGCGATCCCGGCCGTATCCGCCAATGTCTGCTCAATCTTCTTTCCAACGCGATCAAGTTTACCGAGCGGGGCTATGTCTATCTCGCCGTCGAGAACGAGGAGCAGGGCAGCGGGCAAAGAGATTTCAAGTTCTCTGTCACTGATAGCGGCATCGGCATTCCCTCCGATAAACTCGATCACATCTTTGAAAGATTCACTCAGGTAGATAATTCCATCACGCGCAGCTATGGAGGCACGGGTTTGGGCTTGGCGATTACGAAAAGACTGGTCGAAAGAATGGGTGGTAAGGCCGGTGTCTACAGCGAGGCGCGGAAAGGCTCAACTTTTTGGTTTAACTTGGCACTGCCTCTGGATCCAAACGCGCAAAGGATGACCGGCGCTGCCGAGCTCGCTGATGTCCGAATAATGATCGTTTCTGAAAATGAAATTAACCGACGCGTACTTCATGAACAAATAATAAGTTGGCGCATGCGTAATGGCAGTTGTGAATCGGGCAAGGAAGCTCTCAAACGGTTACGAACGGAATATGAGGCGGGAGATCCATATCAAATCGTGCTTATTGATTACAAGTTGCCGGAAATGAATGGCTTAACACTCGGCAAACTCATTAAAGCTGATGCCTCGCTGAAAATGATTAAACTTGTCTTGCTCACCTCGGTTCGCCATCAAGGAGATATTGACCGTGCAAAACAAGTGGGGTTCGCAGCGTATCTCACGAAGCCCGTCCGCCAATCACAACTAATGGACACACTCGCAAGTGTTTGGGCCACAGAGTCCGCGACCTCGGCAGAGATCATTACGGATCGGGCGTCGCGTAGCGGGCGCAACGTCCCGTTTGAGAAAAGTAATGCCCACGTACTGGTGGTCGACGACAACGCAATCAATCAAAAAGTGGCTCAGCTGGCTCTGCAACGGCTGGGCTGTCGGGTGGATCTGGCCGGCGATGGTAGAGAAGCAGTCGAGATGACGCGCATACGTCCTTATGACCTCGTGTTCATGGATTGCGAAATGCCCGTGATGGATGGATTCAAAGCCACTGCCGAGATAAGGCAACGAGAAAATGGCTCGCAGCGCATTCCTATCGTGGCAATGACTGCGCGCGCGCTTGAGGGTGACCGTCAAGAGTGTCTAAGAGCGGGAATGGATGATTATGTAAGTAAGCCACTTCGTCTTGAAGATTTTGCCCGCACACTAAACCGATGGGTCGGCCTTTGTCGCCAGAACGGTAAACCCGAGAAGCATAAAACGGAACTTGAGGCGCACCCGGTCATTGGTGTGAATGACATGGCACGGCTGCGAAGCCTCATTCCGGATGAAGCGGTATTGTCGGAACTGTTCGACCAGTTTGTCGATCAAGCCAAAGAACTGATTGCGCAATTACACACTGCTGTGGGAAAAAATGACGCAGAAGAAGTGAGAAGACTGGCGCACAAACTCCTGGGAGCGAGCGCAAATCTCGGGGCCGCGCCAATGTCTCAAATCTGCAAGCAGCTTGATGAGAAAGGTTTTACACAGACCTTGGAAGGCGCGACCGAGCAGCTCTCAGAATTGGAGCAAGAGCTTGCG
>Ga0137404_10001576_pt1 | contig 15075 bp, 13 predicted proteins | sample CZOMad2_1_16fung_FD_108285 | JGI IMG/M metagenome (GOLD analysis project Ga0137404, IMG submission 108285) | Vadose zone soil fungal communities from Angelo Coast Range Reserve, California, USA - CZOMad2_1_16fungal (Illumina Assembly) | ecosystem: Environmental > Terrestrial > Soil > Vadose...
CTCCGCGCGGACGGTCTGCCGCTTCATCACCCCGCGGCGGCGTGCTGCCGACGCGGGGCTCCGTCCAGAGTCGCAGGGCTCACCGTCTACCCGTCCCCAGGGGCCGTCCGCCCGTGCCGTGTCGTGTGCCATGGTCTGCCCGACCGCCAAGCCGTCTCATGCGGCGCAGACGTAGGTGGCTCAGCGCGGCCCCAGGCCTGCAGGTATGGCGCGGGCGCCTGGGCTGAGCCACGCCTTTCTGGCCATGGTCCGGGAGCGTCGGGGTCATGACCTGGCGGCGTGGATCGCAGCGGCGAGCCAGCGTGGGAGTGCGGCCCGCGCGCGCTTCGCGCGGGGGCGACAGGACGATTTGACGGCGGTCACCGCCGGGCTCACCCGAGCGTGGAGCCACGGCGTCACTGCAGGCCAGGGCCACCGCGTGCAGCGCATGAAGTGCCAGGGCTATGGGCCGGCTGTGCCCGGCTCCGACCGCGCATCCGGCCAGCGGCCTAGGCAAGGATAGCCTGCAGCGCACCAACCGTGAGGCCTGGAGGACCACCCCATGACCCCCGGCGACCACCACGATGCTCGAGAGCCCCCCGGGTTGCCTCAGGCCCGCGTCCGCGACCGCCGTGCCCAGGAGGGTGCTCTGCCCGAGGCCCTCCGTCAACAGTGCTGAGCCGCAGGGGCCGCCGTGGTCCCGGCGTTGATCGCCCGGCTGGAGGCCGCACTGGCGGATGACGAGGCCGCGCCTGCGGAGGCCCTGTGCCAGGCAGTCGACCTCCGCGGCGCCCTCGGGGATGCGCGGGCGGTCCCGCTCCTGCTGCAGGGCTTGGCGCGCGACGACCGGTGCGCCGGGCTCGCCCTGCCGGCCGCTGCGGCTCCGCGCACGCTGGGCCCTGCGGCCCTCGACGGCTGTCTGGCGGCCTCTGCCATGACGACCCATGCGGCCTGCCGTGATCGCCTGGCCGGCGTGATGAGTCGGGGCAGGGTACACGACGAGCGCCTCGATGCGTGCCTCGTCGAGACCCTCCAGCGGACGCCCGAGCTGGGCGCGCATGCGCTCGCGGCGTATGGGGCGATGCGGGCGCTGGACGGGCTCGCGCTCACCTTCGCTACCCTGCCGCTTCGTGACGAGGCGACCCCCCTGGCCAACCAGCTCTTTATTGAGCGCCGCGCGGCTCGTGAAGATGTGGGGGGCCAGTTGACCGCCGCCCAGCACCAGAAGTGCGCGGCCGCCGATGCGGCACGACGCCGGTTTGTCGCCCCGATGCCCTGGGTCGTAGACCCTCCTGCGGCGCCGGCCTGGCGCACGCCCCTGCGGGCGACGTCAGTCGTGGGCACACGTCCTTCTCTCCCTGCGGGGACCCGCACACGCGGACGGAATGCCCCCTGTTGGTGTGGCAGTGGCCAGCAGGATAACAACGGTCATCTCCTGCTCGCACCGCCCTCGCGGGAACGCCTGGATGCCATCGGCATCGTGGCTCGAGACCATCCCGCCAGGGCTGCTCCGCAGCGGGGTCCTCGCCGTGGTGGGGCAGCCCACCGCGGGGGATGCCTGGCGCCGCGGTGGTGACCGCCATGTCCCAAGGCTGAGAACGGATGGATGACCCCAGGAGCTTAGGACTGGACGATGAGCGATGCGGCCCGTGAGAGACGGGTTCTCACCAAAAATGACGAAGAGCCCGGAAATGTTGGCGAGGTTTGGCATGGGTGCCGGGCGGAAACGTCATGGCGAAGCTCATCGGCCTGCCGGCGCGCTTGGCCTCCTCAGCCAGCGGCTTGAGCGCCTGCGGCGTCTTGACCCCTTTGGCCAATAGCTCTTTTGTGAGTGTGAGGGCCTGGCCATTGCGGTTCAGGTAGAAGGGGATGATCATGGGCTTTACCGGGGAACCCAATAGCCCCATGGTGGAGGCGTACGGCATACCGAGGAGGATGTGCGTCGCTTGGTTCTCCCCGAGGGTCAGGCGATCGCGGATCACTGCCCAGGACGCTTCCTTGGAGATGGTCGATTCGATGCCGTATTGCTTGAAGAACCCTAACTCATGGGCCATGACGATGGAGGAACAGTCGGTGAGCGCGATGATACCAATGCGGACATTGGGAGTCTCCGGCCCGTCCCCGGCATAGGCCCCACCCACCCACCCGCGCGGCAGACCGGCCAGCAGAAGGGCCAGCGCCCCTGTCGTCGAGGCCGCCAAAAAATCTCGCCGCGTCTGCGGCGTCTGCCATTTTCGCCGGGGCACCTCCGGTGCCACGACAGCTGACTCCGCCATGCGAACATGTTCCCTGTAGTTTCTCTTTAGGTCCATCTTGAGTGAACTGCTCCGTTCGGAGGTAAGCGGCGTTGCGCCTGCTTTGGCAAGCTCAGCCATTGGGGTGTTCTGGGTGGCGACAACCGACGCGAATAGCGTCACGCCGACGGCGCTGCTGCGGGCAACGTGGGTCAGAGAATTGTGCACAGTCAGTGCCAATGTCCCGGATGCCAACTTGCCGCAGCTAAGTGTTGGTAAGGTTGTGCAAATAATCCATGATTGCGATTTCAGAACATGCCCGCGCGAGAGGACATGCTGCCTAGAGCTGTTGTTCTAGCAACAATTGGTCAGCAGATTGCGCACCTGACAACAGAGGCCGAGGGGCAGGCAGTGCATGGATGGTGACTCAAGTGCCAACGACTTCATCCTGTACGGCAAGGGCGGAGAGTTCGCCAGCAATAAGAAAGGTGCGGAAGAGTCTCGTGTGACACTCACGAGACCGAAAGGCGGGAGCAACAGGGAATACAACGCAGACCTACACACCGGAGGAGTTCTCCCTACGCGACCCAGAGGTCCACCTTGAACGTGAGGCGAGCGGCTTGAGCCCGAGTGCGAGGTGACTCGCCCGCCCGGTTCTGAGGGGAGCGTGACATAGCGATGTAGCGCGCCTACCCGACCATTTACTGGGGAGTGGCGGTGAGGCTAGTGGGTGGGGCGGGAGGGATGGTATCTCCTCCGCCCATGGGGGTAAATTCATCAGCGCCCATATCAGCGCCAGCCCCTAATGGCCGGGAGTTGCCGTCGATGTCAGTGGTTACGACGGAAAGGGCTGGAGCTTTGTCAATGGCTTGCGTGGCAGTTGACAAAAGGTGCAGATCTGCGGCATTGGGGTTCACGAACATACTGGGGGTGGCGGACCCGTTATTGCCGCTCTGGACCGCACTGGCCCCATCGCGTGAGAGGTTGATGGGGGCGTCGGTGAGGTTGTTGCGTGCTTCGCCACCCGTGGTGGAGGCAAAGCGGAATTCAATTGATTCACGGAGATTGCCATTGGTAAGGATGGTATTGTGGTAGACCTTCGTGTTAGGCGAATCGTTCACAATTATGGTGCCGTCAGATCCAGCTTTGCGGCTGGCACTGTACAGGCCCGGATCCATGTAGACAAAGTTATTGCGGATCGTTCCTCCCTGATTATCGGTGCCCGTAGTACTCTGCAGCCCGTAGGCCACGGCACGGTCCACATTGATAAAGACATTGCCTTCGGTGAGAACATTGCTGGAGTGGTTCCAGATGAGCACCGCTGGGTTCCACAGGTAGGCCGCCGTGTCCGGGGTATGGAAGTTCTTGAACAGGTTATTGCGGATGCTCCAGTTGTCCACAGCATGGGCGCTGATGCCGTTGGTATAGCCGACGCCTGACCCATGGTCGGTGGCGGGCGGCCCGGCCGTGTACTCCATCCAGGAGTATTCGAGGATGCCGTTATCCACGCCAATGCCGTTGGGACCGTCCGTAGGGTTGGACTTCACGAACTGGGAGCCGGCGTTGAGCAGCTTCACACTATAGACATGGGGAGCCTGAGCGCCGGAATTAAAGACAATAGCGTTGTCATATGTGTCCCGAATGGTGAGGTGGGCAATGGTCGTATTCAGTGCATTAGACCAGATACCAACCAAGACATTCCCATGGTTGGGGTTGTCCATGCCCTTGCCGACCAGCACAACCCCGTCGCAGCCCGACGTTCCCCGAATGGTGACATTGTGCTTTCCATTCAGATACAGCGAATTGGTCAGGTTGTAGGTGCCGTTGGCAATCAGCAGGGTATCTCCGTTCTGGGCATTGGCCACGGCGCTCTGCAGCGCTGACTCCGTCGAGACATTCACCATGCGTGTGCCGGTCATGGGGAGCGCCGGAGCGGCGCTACACGGATTACCGGCGGGCTGGGCCTGGGCCAGCCCAATGATCCAGAGGATTATGAAGGTACCCACCAGGGCCGTCCCCCAGGCCTGGGTGAGGGTGCTGTGGGGCTGGTCTGAGCTCGTACGTTTGACTGCTGCGATCGGTGCGGATACTCGCGCCATAATGCCTCCGTTGCGCCGTGTGCCGGTGGGCACGCGCGCTCACGATCCACCGTCTGTCACACCTGAGAGTCCCCCATTATACGCTCGTCGCGCCGCTCACGCGCATGTCCTCACACGCGTCGGCCGGGACGCCTAGGACTTCTCTGGCCTCACTGTGACCCCATTAAGAGTTACTTGCGGGGCATGGTCATGTCCGCCTGGATCTTACTGGCCGACAGCGCCTGTTGGTACATGCGGACCTCATCAATCCGGCCCTGAAAAGACTTGCCCCACACACTATTGCCCCCGGTCCGGAGCGGCTCCGATGACGTCGTGATCAAGCCCGTCCCCGGTGCGCTCTGGACCCGGCTGCCATTGACATACAGCTGGAGAGCGGTCGCAAACGCGATGTAGCTTGCCGCATCTGTGGGAACGTCGTGTTCTTCCCCGCCAACGCGTACCCCCAGCGCCGTGTCGAGATGGGCAAGGCTATTGTCCTGGGGGGCTGAGACATCACAGTCAGGTCACGCAGGACCGGGGTTTGACCCGGAACCGTGGTGGCGAGCTGGGCCAAGACCGACTCTGTTGGTTAAGTCAAAAACACGCAGCAAAGCGTGCTTGCAGCGCGACGACAATGATTATGGGCACTCCAGACACCGGCCGCCTTCACCTGTCGGGCTTCTCGGATAATCTGAGGGGTATCAAAGGTGCAGGATTTCTCCTGATTATCGGTGTGGCGATACACCCCGACGACCTCGCCATCCGTGCCGATGAAGAGCGCGGCGATATGCTCGACCACATGCACTGGTTCATCTAATCCATCCTTAGTTGGGCATAAAAATGACATCCACCCAATAGCTATTCTGGTGCCAGGTATCGGTCGGAAACGCACTACTCCCAATATGATACACGCCATTGGGGCCATCGGTTCCATCGGCTAATCCAATCAGGGGGCCCTTGGTACGCGCGGTAATAAAGTAGTTCTCAGTTGTCGCGTTATGGCCATCGGGAGCGAAGTAGGAGATGACATACGTCGTATTCGCTTGGATGGTCACGGGGCTCGAAAACAGCATCTGCTGCCAGCCCGTCCTGGTTTCTCCGCTAAACGTCACGCTTTTGAGCAACGTGCCGGTACGATCCCAGAGCTTCGCCTGATGCGTGCCGGTATTCCCCGATCCCTTATAGAAGCGCACCCCCGTAATCTCGCCGGCCACCGTGGCTTGGAACTTGAGGCCTAGTTCCAGTGCCCGCGTGTCGGACACCGCGGCCACCTGTGGGAGATCCGTGGAAGCCCAGAGACTACAAGGGCACACAGGGGGTGGCGCGGGCGCCGTCATAAAGCGCAGCGAGAAATTGGCCAAGGCATTGCCGGCCTGATCCTTGGCGCCGATGATCGTCAGGGTATAGGCGGTATTGGCCGCCAGCGGACTTGCCGGCTCAAGGGAGACGGTCTTCGTACTGGCGTTGTAGGTCACTGATGCGGCGATGAGCGCGCTTGAGGGGTCCCGCAGCTGAACCGTGGTCGCGTTGAGCGTGCTGGCATCCATCGCCTCGCTGAACGCTACGGTGAGGGTCGTGTTGGGGTCAACGTTGATCGCGCCGTCTGCGACAGAGCTAGTGCCCACCGTCGGCGGGGTCGTATCCCCTGGAGGCATTGGGACGGTATAGGCCACTTCGGTGGCGTAGGTGCTTTCGTTCTGGGACGTGTCATAGGCGGTGACGGTGATATAGTAGGTTTGCCCCTCCGCCAACCCGGCAATCACCACTTGCGTGGCTATGCCCGCGTCCAGGGTCGTACTATACTGCCCGGCACTGGTGCCGTAGTGAACCCGGTATCCGCCCAGATCCGTCAATGGACTTCCATTAGCGTTGGTGGTCGGAGCCGTCCAGGACACTTGCACCTGGGCGGCCTGCACGAGGCTCACCATCAGGGGGAGCCCACTAATGAGTATAACAGCACTGAGCACCGACAGGGGTCGATGGCATCGGTTGGACATCGCGTGCATCCCTCCTCTCTTCTCGAGAGGGAGGACACCCACCTCAGGTCTCCCATTGACACCGCCCAGCAGATCTCTACAATGGGTAGGGCCGACACCGGTGATCCTCTTCAGCGGCCGATGCCGGCGAACCTGAGGAGGTGCCTTCCCCGGCTCCTCCCTTAGGGAGGTCGGGCGTGGGGACCGTTGCTGGGAGGCACATCCCCATGCTCGACCGTTTTTAGCTATGAAGGCTGGTGTCTGCGGGGGGATCGCGTGGGGGGTTCACCTCCTTTCCACGACACGTGGCGATACACACCGTGTCAAACTCCCATTGGCTCTTGTATATGTGCGCACTAGTGGGATGTTAACAGGACGGTGCCACCTGAATGGTGACGTCCACACTCGCACCGATGGCGTGGCGAGCCGTTCTCGACGAGGCGCATGCACATGGGCGCTTCGCGGGCCGTATCCGTGTCCGGCGGGCGGATATGCGCGTAATACGCCTTCTGGCAGCAATAGACTGCGGCGGGGGGATCAGGCGTATGGGGAACGGGGCATCTCCTGCCCAGAGAGGCAACCCAGCGTCAGCAGTTGGGCCGGGCGATGGACCGCGACCGGGCCGGGAGCACCGGCAGGGCAGGTCGTTCGGAGGAGGGGAAGAGACTCACGTGTCGTTTCCTCATGGACAGGCTCCGTAGCCATGGCAGCTTCAAGATCAGCGGAACTGAACAGCTGAGGAAAGGCGAAGTGCATCAATGTCTCCCCTTATACCATAATATCAGCAAATGTCAAAAAAATGTTTGCCGTCCCTGACGAGCATCGCACGTCTCTTACGCTAGGCGAACCGTAGGAACCGGCACTTTTTCGCGCCCATTGAGTGCATCGCAGCCCCCTTTTTTGGGTAGTTTTCGTCACGAATTGCCAGGGCCAAATGTAAAAAGGGAAATTCGAAGTGGTCGCGACATTCAATATTAGGTCTGGTCGCAGCTGCAGTGCCACAGGGCCACCATGGGTTGCCACGGTGCGGATTTCCATCCGCAGGTGGCTCGGCATCGCGGGATCGGGAACGTGCTCAGGGAAAAGATGGTTATGTGAGGCGCGGAGGCTGACACGAAGGTATCCTCCTCGTCTGGGATGCTGCGACGCGACCCCAGAAGAGGGGTGCTGGAAACCACCACACCATTACAGCCCTCGTTTCCGTCCCACCATGAACAGCGTCGGCCGGGGATCCACGACTTGTCCTGCCGAGCATTGCCAGGCTTCCCGCATGGCCGCCAGGCCATGGATGCGCTCCTCAGCGGTGAGGGCTTGGTAGCTGGGACGTGCCTGGAGTTCTGTAAGCACGGCCTGGAAATCCACGGCCTTGTGGCGCTCGACCACCTCGCTCCGCATACGCGTGAATCCTGCGCCATGGAGCAGCGCTTCGAGGTCCGCGAGGGTTGGTAATCGTCTGGCTTCCATCTCAGCCATGGTCGGAAAGAAGCGGAAGGGAATCCGCTCCCGCGTGGCCTCGGGTGTGATGGTGCGGATGATCACGAGGCCTCCAGGCTGCAAGATGCGTCTGACCTCCGTCAGCGCCTGAGCCCGATGGGTCACCTGGTGCAGCACCAGCGAAAGCAGCACGCGGGCAAAGGTAGCCTCAGCAAAGGGGAGCGCGTCCGCATGCCCTTGGACCCACCAGAGGCCATAACCTGCAGGCTTCTGCGCGGCATACTGCACGAGGCGGAAGGAGACATCGACCCCCACCACGCGAGCGCCGGTGAGGGCCTGCAGGGCTAGGGTAAATCCACCCGTCCCACAGCCCAGATCCAAGAGAGGCGTCGCAGGGGTCAGCTGCCCCATCCGGATCAGCTGGGGCACCCAAAAGGTCAGGTTATCTGATGCATATCGGGTTGTATCAAAGGCTCGCGGATCGGGAGACGCCGCGGGCTGGGTCCTATCAGGTGGCATCGGACGGCGAACGGCTTCTTCAGGGGACATGTGCTCGTCTCCCAGACACTCATACGGCAGATGGCTATCTCATCTTTATCCATTTGGGACACAAGTGGCGAACCGAAAGACCGGGGGCTGCTATTTGTCGCCTGGGTTTTTCAGTGTCGTGTACAATCCTCGGCGTGTCAAAATTTATCTCTTTGATTATCAATGAGTTGTACTCCAAGGATGTTATACCCTACGGAAATGGATAAAGTCGAGCCAAGTCTTTGAGTACTCGCATCGCGGCATTATGGCCGGCTGAGCCGATCACCGAGCCTGCCGGGTGACATCCTGCGCTGCAAGAATACAGCCCGGCTATGGGCGTGGCATAGGGCATTCGTCGGTCAAAGCCGAAGGTATTATCGACATGGTGGATATGTCCATAGCTGATGCCGAAATGTTGCTCGATCTTGCCGGGCGTCAAGGTAAAGACATCCACCACACTACTGCTGAAACCAGGCGCAAATTGGTCCGCGATGCTCAGCAGATGCTTGACGTAGCGCCCCTCTTCATCCTCCCAGCGCTTGTTTTTGAGCTCATACGGCACCCACTGCACAAAAAACGCGGCGCTGTGCCGCCCCTGATCGTCCTGCAAGGTCGGATCCACTGGCGTATGGGAATACAATTCGATGGGAGGGAAGTCGGCCAGTTCGCCGGCCTGCACTTTTTCGAACCCCTTCCGGATCTGGCTGATCACATCGCCCCCCTGCGGCAGCAGATGAATGGTAGCCTGATGCTGGCCAAAGTTTGTGGGTAGGCACTGAAACGTCGGCAATCTGTCCAGTGCAAGGTTCACTTTCAAGGTAGTGCCAGTGCGCTGGAAATTGTCCAGCTTGGCGTTGAAGGCTGGGGGAAACTTGTCTCGACCCACCAGCGTGCGCATGCGGAATGGGTCGGCGTTGCTGATCACGACGTGGGTGTCGATCTCGCGGCCATCCCTCAACACCACACCGGCGACCTGACCACCGTTGGTTATAATGTGCTGCACGCCAGCTCCGGTCCAAATCCTGGCCCCGGCCTCTATGGCCAATCGCGCCAGCTCTTTGGTGATGCTGCCCATCCCACCTTCCGCAATCATCCACGTGCCGTCCGAGCCCGGCAAGCGGCACATATTATGTACCAAAAAATTCATCCCCGAGGCTGGGGTCCCGAAGCTGCCGTGCAAGCCGGGGAAGCCATCGGTGACGGCATACATGGCGAGCAGGAGCTCGCTTGCAAAACCAAACCTCGCCAAATAATCCTCCACAGGACGTGTGACCAGATTGATGAACGTTTCACGCAAAGGTGGGCGGAGATATCTTTCCGCTGTATCATAGACAGAGAGCGGCTCTTCCAGCCAACTGGGAGCTAGATCTTCTCGGATCTGCGCTATTTCTCGGGTCAGTGCTTGGTGAGCTTTCCAGTCCCGTTCGGAGAAGAATGCTAGAAATTGTTGGCGCAGCTTCTGGACATCGGATCCAAACAGTAAGTAACGACGGTCAGTGGTGGGCAGGAAATAGTGCGGATCGCGGCGGATCAATGTGAATTTCGCCTGTAGTTTGGCGATGAGCTCTGGTGGCATGAGGCCGAACAGATAGGCGCCCGACGAGGTGCCGAGCTTCGGGGCCTTGCCAAAAGGATACTCGGTTTTCGCGGCTCCTCCGATGATCGCCTGCTCTTCGAAGACGTTCACTGTCAGTCCATGCCTGGCCAGCATGACCGCTGCTACTAAGCCATTATGGCCAGCGCCAATGATGGCCACATCGGTGACAGTTTTAGTCATGATCAAGTCCTGATAAGGATTGCTAACCTGATAGGAACAACACTCTTAGCTGAGAAAGACCTGACGTAGCCTCTTCAAGACCTACCGCAATGCTGATGGTTAAGCGACAGGATACCTCCTTTGTGCGCTGGCAGCAATGAGGGTTGCATCACCCCTCGCGCCACGCAAGAGCCGTGAAGTAGCGGGGCGTCCGGGAACCTCGTCGTTTGGACATCAGTCAACGATGCGTGAGGCCGTCAGGGCATCCTTTCCTAAGGTATTTCGTCAGCTTCTACCGTCATAGCCCTGCCCGCGCTGCTGGGGGGGATAGCCGTCAGGACGAGCAGACTGCCTAAGGCCACGACACCGGCGAAGAAGAGAAACACCATCTGGTAGCTGCCGGTCGCGTCGAACACGAACCCGGCGGTGATGGGTCCCACAGCCTGGCCACCGATTTGCACAGGCAGGGTGATGCCACGGATGGTCCCGAGGTGTTGGCGACCGTAGTAATCGGCCCAGGCGAGCCGGAGGAGCAGGTGCAGCCCACCGACGCCACTGCCAATGACAGCAGCCGACAGAATACCCCACGCCAGTGTGCCGGAGAGGGCGGTTCCCATCGCTCCCAGGGCAACACAGATTCCTGAGATGGCCAGGACGAAGCGCACGGGAATCCATCGTGTGATGGCTGACCACAGCAGTCCTCCGGGCACCTGGGCCAGGGCGAAGACGCTGGCCATGATGGCGGCCGATGGACCGGGAAGCCCCTGGCGAATGTAATGGCCCACCTGGTGTAAGCTCACCCCGGCCTGAACCAGGAATCCCGTCGCGGAAAACACCGCCAGTATCCAAAACGCCCGCGTCTGCAGCGCCTGACTCAGCGTGAACTGGCGCTCTGGCCTGGGGTGAACGTCCGACGTTCTGCGGCCATCTGGCACGCGCTGAGGTGTCACGACCTCAGGCTGGCGGGATCGCGTGGGGGATGGGTCTGGCTCTAGGCTCATATCCTCCGGCCGGCGGGCCATCAACAAGACACCAGGGATAATCCCGGTGGCTATAGTGAACAACCCCAAGAGCGTCCAGGCACTGCGCCACCCCCAGCCGGTGATCAACTGCTGGGCGACAAATGGCATCAGGGCCAGGCCCGTGCCCTGTGTCACCCCGAGGAGCGCCAGGGCAAAGGACCGGCGGCGGACGAACCAGTTGCTAATGGCTGTGGAGCTGGCCAACTCGAGCGGGCTGGCAAAGACCATACGACCGGGCACGTACAGCGTGTAGAAGGCCCATGTCTGGCTGATGGCGGACAGCCCAACAGCGCACGCCCCGGCCACCGCCGAAGTGGCGCTGATCATCCATCCGGAGCCGTATCGATCGATCAGGCGGCCGACGAGGGGGGAGATGACGACGGCACAGACGCCGCCAAGGCTGACGGCCCCAGCGAATAGCCCGCGGGACCACCCGAAGGCGTCGGTCATGGGGACCATGAACACGGAGAGGACCGCTACCGACATCAAGGGGCGGGCAGCATAGCTCGTACTCGCAGAGATCGCGAAGACGACCCAGCCATAGTAAAAGGGACACCGTCGCGCCAGGTGTGCGCGCAGGGAAGGGAGACTCAAGATGTGCAGGCTACGTGGTGCGTACATGAGGGCGTCCAAGACTGGCAGCGAGACGTTATTCCCTCTCTGGCCAGCGACTGGTGTAGAGCAACAAAAGGGCAAGCACGCCAACAAACAGACTCGCCCCGACGATGGTCAACACTCCCGCGCCTGAAGCCATCCCACCTTGGGTGGGGAGATTCACCACCAGCAGGACCAGAGCGATCCCTGCCGCCAGGGAGAGTCCGGCGATGCGCATGAAGACGGCCAGCCACGCCGTCAGCACGCCAGGCTCGACGTGGCAATGCCTGAGGTAGGCGAAGCGTTGACTGCCATCCAGGAGCGCTAGAAGAGTGATCCCGGCGCTCAGTCCCAGCCACACGTTCGGGGGCTGGGCGGTAATCACCAAGGTCAAGGTCAGATTGAACAGGCCCAGTGCGCCACTCCATACTACCAGAAGCGGCATCTCGGTCACCCAGCCGAACACGGCTAGCCCACCTGTCAAGATTGTCAGGACGATGACCCCGCGTGCCTGGGAAAAGAGCAGTGGATACAGCGACCAGAGCAGCGTCATCAGCCCCAACCAGCAAGCCAGTCCTATCTTGTGCGCCGCCATCGACGACCTCGAGACAGCACAGAGTAAAGACCAGCCAACGGGTCGTCTGAGTCCTGCATCACCACCGGCATCCCCGAGCGCCGCAATTCGCGCAGACGCAGGTCCATTTCCAGACGCCACAGGCGGGCAGTGGCTTCGCTATGGCGTTGATGGCGTGACATGGTCATGACATGGGCGGGGGAGATAATCAGTAACACAAATTGAAACCCGCGGGCGAGCAGATCGTGCAGGGCCACGTCGATGCGCGTGTCGAGCATGGTAGTGATGACAAAGATCAGCGCTCCAGGAGGCAGCACGCGGGGCGGAATGCGTGCGATGTCGGCGGTCAGATAGCTAAACAGTGTTTGGGTCCCCAGCAGCGCATCCAGAATGCGATACAGCTGGAGTTGCCCCGTCGCCGGCGGCAGCCACGTGCAAACGCCACCGTAATGAATCAGCCCGACCCGGTCCTTGTGATACAGATAGTGCGCTGCCAGTGATGCGGCGGCGCGCACTGCCACATCCAGGGTATTGGCCTGCAGCGTGCCCAGCGACACCAGGGTGTCGAGCAGGATGACCACATCGGCATTGCGCTCGCAATAATATTCGGTGACATAGAGCTGCTGCCGCGTCAGGGATGCCCGCCAGTGCACGCGACGAATACGATCGCCAGTGCTATAGGGACGGATCCCGGCAAATTCCAACCCATCGCCGGCAGTGCGTGAGACATAGTTGCCGAAGGAGCCATGCGTGTGTATCGGTGGAAGATGATGCGGCAAAGGTACCACACGGGGATACACATGGCACACCTGGTCATAGTGGTATTCCGCCAGTAATGGTTGGAGGTCGGTGCCCGGGTGGACTCGGCTATACAGGCGCCCGAGGACATACTTACCACGCCGCGGGAAGATGACCTCGTGCTGCAAGGTGCGCTCCTCCCCCTCCTGAAGAACCAACAGCACACGATGACGGCCCCCCGGGCAGACCGCTTCGGGAGGGACGAGATGCCAGATTTCCATCGGCGGCACGGCGGTCTCGGCGCGGATCGTGACCTGGACGGTGACACGATCCCCTTCAAACGCCCGCAGCGGCGTCATCTGGCAGCGCAGCGAGAAAATGGGCTTATCCTGGATCAGACGGCTGTGCAGTAAGGCGATGACGAGGGGTAGGACGACCAACAGCGGTTCGAGACGCCGGGCCACAGCGCTAAATACAACGCCGGCCAGCAGCAGGCCGAAATAGTAATAGTTCTGCGCCGAGTTGCGGCGCTGCATGGCCATGATCATCATTCCCTATTGAGCTGCCTTGAAGTGCTGCATGACAGAGTTTTCTGCTGCGGCAGAGATGAATCTGCCGTGCTCGCCATGATAGCACGTGTGAAGTCCGTCAACTCATAGGATGGCCGTCTCACTATAGCGCTGAGGAGCTATGAGCCCGATCCGCGGTCGAGCGACCCTGATCCAGCCACACCTGCCCGCGTGGCCTCTGCGCGGGGGACCCAGAAGGTCATCGCCATGGCACGGTACAGCGTGATGGCCGTGGAGAGTTCGGCACGGGCCTCCTCCGGCCGGCCGGTCTTGGCATAGAGGGTGCCGAGGCCCAAGCGGCAATGTGCCTGCAGCGGGCGCATGCCGCACTCCTCGGCAAGGCCGACGGCCTGCCGGTAGTGGCCTTCAGCCTGGTCAACCGCTGGGGGCTCGCGGTGCATGGCGATCTCGCCGAGGAGGCGCAGGGCCCGTGCCTGGGAGCCACGTTCCTTGCGGCCACTGGAGAGCTTCAGAGCACGCTCGGCGAGGTGGAACGCGTCATTTAGATGGCCAATCGCGAGGTAGGCCTCGCCCAATCGGAGCATCGTCGAGCTGCCTCCCATGCCGGGCGTTTCCCGTATCTGCACCTGCTCGAGCAGCGCCAAGGCCTCGGCGCTCCGCCCCGACAGCGCAAAGGCCAACCCCAAGCTCGCGGTGATCCCTGGTACGTAGAGCGGGACATGCGCGGCGTGGCACTGGGCGAGAGCGTGTTCGAGCACCGAGATGGCACGCGGGAGATCTCCTTGGACCAAGGTCAGAGAGCCAAGCCTCTCCTGCGGCATGAGCGTGCTGCCAAGGTGCCCAGCGGCCTCGGCAATCCGCACCGCGTCCCTTCCGTAGGCGTGCCCTTCGGCGAAATCTCCCAACTCTCTCAAGCAGTCCATCAACCACGTACGGACCCTCACTGAGTGCAGCATACTCATCCCAAAACGCTCATGGCGCCACTCGCCTTCAAAGGTTGTCAGAGCGTGCCTGAGCATGTCGATCGCCCGTCGATACTCCCCCAAGGAGAAGTACACCGTGCCCAGATAGCCAAGCGCTATGGACTGATTGACGATATCCCCACTGGCGGCGGTGAGGGTCAGGGCACGCTGACCGCAGGCGATCGCGTGATCATAGTCACCTACGGTCCAAAACGAGTGCGTCATGGAGGTAAGAATCTGCCCCAACCGCCGGTGGTCGCCCAGCTTTTCCGCGAGTGTTTCGGCTTCGCGCAGGTACTCCAAGCCTCGTCCAAATTCCCCGAACTGTACCAGCGCATTATACAACTCACGGAGCAGATCGATACCCTGGGCGAGCGTCTCACGCTCTGAAGACGGGTGTCGGAGCGCGACTAAGGCCTGCTCACAACAGACGATCACCTCGCGGTAGGCCGAGCGCGCCATGGCCTTGTCGCCGGCCTGTCGATAGTAGGCGAAGGCTTTGTCCCACCGCTCGCCTCGGAAGGCATGGTGGGCGAGCTGGTCGACGTGCTCGGCCAGACGCTCAGGGTACAGCCGTTCGAAAGCATCCACGATCTGCGCATGGACGGCGCGCCGCCGCTCGTGCAGGAGACTGCCGTAGGTCACCTCCTGCGTGAGGGCATGCGTGAAG
>Ga0137404_10001581_pt1 | contig 15056 bp, 16 predicted proteins | sample CZOMad2_1_16fung_FD_108285 | JGI IMG/M metagenome (GOLD analysis project Ga0137404, IMG submission 108285) | Vadose zone soil fungal communities from Angelo Coast Range Reserve, California, USA - CZOMad2_1_16fungal (Illumina Assembly) | ecosystem: Environmental > Terrestrial > Soil > Vadose...
GAAGCGCCAAAGGCGCGCGATGTAATAGCCCGGGCCAACGGCCCGGGTATGATTCGCGCATTAACCGGAAGCGCTGAAAGCGCGACATGTGGATGCGCTAAGGCGCCAATACTTCGAGAAAGGCGCCTTCGGGGAGCAACGCATTTCGCGCTTTCAGCGCTCAATCAAACGACAATCGCCGCACCCGGCCCGTTGGGCCGGGCTATTACATCCCGCGCCTTTGGCGCTTCTACATCGCGCGCCTTCGGCGCTCAAGACAATAACCTGCCAATCACATGATTTGATGAGTCAAGTATGTTAGTCCCCAATGATCGGTTGGTGCCGAGCTGATTCAAAATGTTGACATTCGTAGTTCTAACGGCGTACCTTGCGGGCAGACCCGTAAGACCGAAGGTTCGTCAGGCTCCCCGTCTAGTCAACCTCAACCGAAAGGCGGTTCTTATGCAGACAAATTCCTGTTTCACTTCTTCGAACTTAATCCGAACGTTAGTTGTTTCGTTCCTTTGTTGTGTCTTTGGCCTGAGCGCGGCCCATGCTCAGGAAGCAGCTGCGCCCAAGGCAGCCCTGGACTTTGAAGGCAACAAGATTTTCCAAACACAAGAGTTGCTCGAGGTTGCCAACAAGTGCCTGGCCGCGAATTCTAAGTCCCAGGATGAGGACGCAACTCTCGATTATTGTTTAGATAGAGTCACGCACAGCCTGCGTGCCAGGGGTTACCTTCAGGCCCGGTTGAGTGAGCCGCGGCACGAGCAGACTGAAAGTGGATCCAGGACGATGGTCTCGGTTACGGAAGGCGCGCTATTCCGTCTCGGCGAGGTCGCAATCAGCGGCACGAGAACGCTGGCGCCAACCCAGGTTCGCGAAATGCTGGCCATGAAAACCGGAGACATCGCCGATGGCGGCAAGATTAGCGAGTGGCTCTTCGAACGCGTGAAGAAGGCCTATGGCAACCTGGGATATATTCAGTACACCGTGGAGGTCCAGCCGACATTCCATCACAAAGACGGAGCGAGTGAAGGTGTGGCTGACTTTGCCGTGACCACCGATGAAGGAGATGCCTTTACTGTCGCCTCAATTCGATTCGATGGAAATGGAAGTGTATCCCGGGACGCATTGCTGCGCGAGATGTTGGTGCGGAACGGCGAAGTCTTCAGCCAGGACTTGCTAGAGGACAGCCTGACAAGATTAAGCCAGAACGGCCAATTCGAAATGATCGACGCCAACCGGGACGTCGATTATGAGGTTGATAAGAAGGCGCCCAGAGTGAGTCTTACGATCCATCTGAAGAAGAGAGTAGCCGGCGCGGCTTTGGGTCCACGACCTCGCCCGATGGGACAAGTCGTTGTTATTCAGCCTCATTGAATTCGCTGCCGCTAATTGCGGCGGCGCGACACGGTGAAGGACGGTCAGATGAAAGAGACAAAGGCACCGCGAATCTTGGCCGTAGATGGCAAGACAGAGTTAGAGGTTCACGACGCTGAGAGCCACCCGCACTACTTGGATGAGAAAGATCGGAAGGAGACGATCGAGGGAATAACGCGCGGACTGGAAAGCATGAAGCAATGGCGGGGCAAACCGGCGACGGAGTTCTTTCGCGAGTTCTTTGTCGAGAAAGGCATCCCTGAGCGCGAATGACGGAATAAGGGATCGTATAGCCGATGCGTTTAAGCCGCCAAAGCGGAAGGCTTCACCTCTCGGTTCAAGCGATTGGCAAGCGTATCCGCTGTGACATCGAGATCGTAATCCATTTGCAGGCCCAACCAAAACTGCGGCGACATGTGGAAATAGCGACCAAGCCGCAGGGCAGTATCCGCTGTCACACTGCGCTTTCCCGATACAATCTCATTTATTCGTCGCGACGGGACGCCAAGATCCAGCGCCAGGCGATTCTGCCTTAGACCCATCGGCTTCAGGAATTCCTCCAGTAGCACTTCACCAGGGTGAACGGGTTTGAGTTGCTTCTTAGCCATAATTTTCCTCGCTAATGATAATCCACAATCTCTACATTGTCAGCATTGCCTTCCTTCCATTCAAAGCAAATGCGCCATTGATCGTTGATGCGAATACTGTACTGACCGGCGCGGCCGCCCGATAATTTCTCCAGTCGGTTAGCAGGTGGTACTCGCAAATCTTGCAGAGTGACGACACGATTGAGCATTCGCAGTTTTCGTAATGCTACTTGCTGAATATCGGACGGAAGCCTCCGGGATCGTTCACGGTTGAAGATTTTCTCGGCTTCTTTGGAATTGAACGATCTGATCATGAGGCGATTCCAAAAATCGAGCCGTCAAACATCCAACTCGTATCGGAGCGTAACAATTGGATGTTCAGGCAAGTGATTGTCGTCGGATACAATAACTGATGCGTTCAGGCATTAAGTCGTTCGTCAATTCTTTGTGACGCGTTTTCAACGAGTTCAAAGAAAGTTCTCAACACCACGAAATTCATAGTCGAACTAGCATGAAGCGAGCAAATCGTCAGGGCAACGCGTCAAACTCTCCATCACGAATTGCCTTCGCTACCATTTCAATCTCACCAGACATCGCGCGATCGCTCGTGAGTCGCGTCACGTGTTGGCGGACGATCTCGTAAGCCTGCTTGACGCCACGGCCGGGTTGCAGCGGCGCGCGGTATTCCAGACCTTCTGCGGCCGTAATCAACTCGATTGCGGTAATTAATTCCGCGTTATCGACGATTGAACGGAGCTTGGTAGCGCCGGTCATGCCCATTGAGACGTGATCTTCTTTGCCGCCGTCGGTGGGCACGTTGTCGATGCTCGATGGATGGGCCAGGACCCTCGCTTCGTTCAAGAGGGCAGCGGCCACAATCTGCATCATCATGAAACCGGACGCGGCGCCGGGATGGGAAGTTAAGAAGGGCGGCAGGTCCTCATTTGCATCAGGATTTACCAGGCGATCGACGCGGCGCTCAGTGATGCTCATCAGATCCGTCATGGCGATAGCCGCAAAGTCGAAGGCGAGCGCCAGCGGCGCGCCATGAAAGTTGCCGCCAGAAAGAACCTCGCCAGTCTCAGCAAACACCAGCGGGTTATCAGTAGCGCTGCCGGTTTCGATCTCAACAGTTTCGCGCGCGTGCCGCAGCGCGTCACGAATTGCGCCGTGCACCTGCGGCATGCACCTGAGCGAGTAAGCGTCCTGCACCCGCGGATCGTTTTCCAGATGCGATTGACGAATCTGACTATCGCGCAGCAGTTCACGCAAGTGCGCGGCGACTTCGATCTGTCCCGGGTGCGGGCGGGCGGCGTGAATGCGTTCGTCGAAAGCGACCGGCGTTCCGCGCACTGCTTCCAGGGTCATGGCGCCCGCAACGTCGGCCAGTCGTGCAACTCTTTCGGCTCGATGTAAGGCCAGGCCACCGACCGCTCCCATTGCCTGGGTGCCGTTGAGGAGCGCAATGCCTTCCTTTACTTCGAGCTCGACAGGTTCGATTTCCGCGCGCTGCAAAGCTTCGCGACCCGGCAATCTTTCGCCGCGATAAAAAGCCTCACCTTCGCCGATAACGATCAAAGCGAGGTGCGCGAGTGGCGCGAGATCTCCGCTCGCGCCTACCGAGCCTTTCTCCGGAATCACGGGGGTGACTCCGCGCTCGATCAACGCGATTAGAGTTTCAATCAGGATGGGCCGGCAACCGCTGAAACCTTCGGCCAGGACGTTGGCGCGCAGCAGGAGCATGGCGCGAGCTTCGGCTTCAGAGAGCGGCGCACCGAGGCCACACGAGTGACTGCGGACAAGGTTCAGTTGGAGTTCGCGTAGTTGCGACTTGGGGATGTGGAGGTCTGAGAGTTTGCCGAAGCCGGTGTTGACGCCATAGACGGCACGGCCTTCGTCGACGATCTGTTCGACGACTCGCCGCGATCGCTCGACGCGGGCGCGCGCGGCCGGAGAAAGCGAAACGTGTTCGATGCCGCTCGCGACCGCAGCAACCTGCGCGAGCGTGAGTTCCTGGCCATCAAGTTCGAGCATGCTGATAAGTCAGAAGGAAAAAGTAAAAAGGAAAAAGTAACCGCGCGAAAAAAACCAGTTTTGGCTTTTTACTTTTACCTTTTTACTTGATTACCCGGTCGGGTGTTTCGGAAACATGAATCCGGCGGTCAGGTGTCTGGGTAATATCGATTTTCCTGAATTCGCCGCTGGTGCCACGGAGACGGTGACGCGCGCGTCGGGCGCGTCGGACGGTCGCACGCGTGCCGGACGAAGCAGCGCGAGTCCAGCTCGAGACTCGCTGGAGCGGGTGCAGCGAAAACTGATGACGTGGCAAGACTTCGCCGGTGGCTTCGCGCAGCCTGATCGTACCGACCGCGAACATGAAAATTACCGCGTTGAAGACAAACCCTATTATGAAAACAACTCGGCCCGGGACCAGCCCGACCGTGGCGCGCTGCAAGAACAAGTCAAAGGTGTCGGCGGGCACCGGATGCAAATAGACTTTGAGGTTCCAACTCAGCGCGAGCAGCAGGAAAATCCAGAGATAGTTTCGCCGCAGGCGGCGGCCGATTGCTTCCCACACGCTAATCGTAAAGTTGGGTGTCAATAAATCATTGGCCAGGTGCGATGCCCATTCCTGATCTTGCGGCACACTGTCCGGAGCCAGCATCGGCGCCAGAAAACCCGTCTCGATCACGCGCACGCGGCTGGCCCAGATTTCATAGTAACGATAGCGGCGCGCTTCCATCACCAGAAAGACCGTTACCAGAATCGAATTGATCGGAATTACAAAATGTGGGCTGAGCGGCGAACTGAAAGTGAACGAAAGAGTGGCGCCGGCAGTGAGTACGGCCCAGTAGGTTGTGGTGTCGAGCCGGGTCCGCCACGTATTGGATCGCTGTACTTCACCGCGATAGAAATGGGCCATCGCCGTGTTGAATTCAGCCGGCGCCATCTTGCGCCTCGGCTCTGTCGCCGCTGCTGTTGGCCGATCCGGAGTGATGCTTTCATGCACCGAAGCGGAAGTTACTGGTCTAAGCCGGATCGCAGGACGCTCGCCGGACGCATTGATGGTCGAAGGATCGCGCACCAGGGCTCCTGTCTGCCGGCGCGGCAGACGAACCGCAGCTTCAGGATCAATGCTGCTGCTATCGGTGCGAAGTTGGCCAGCGCCTGGCTGGGTTGAGTCAGTGGTAATCGCCATCACGGGGTCCGAAAAAACGGCGGGTGCGGGATGCCCGCGAAACCGCGGGAATAATAACACGGAATGACTCTTAATTCGCTTTAATAAAGGGCTCGACAGATGCTTAGTTTCAATCCAGGGTTCTGATCACGTACCAGCATAGGACGAGTCCTATGCCACTCCTCAAACCAAAAAATGCGTTGCTTGACAGTGATCTGAGCGGCACCTATAGTTTGGAGTCCGTTGTTTGAAGCAAATGTTTTCAGTTTCGCAAAGCGCGCCAGAGAAAGTTCACGAGCGTTGGATGCGCGAGTCTCTGCGCGCCGCGCGTGAAGCGCAGACCCGCGACGAAGTCCCCGTCGGCACCTGCGTGGTGGTGGGCGGGCACCTGCTGGCAGTCGCAGGTAATCGCACTCGCACCGACTGCGATCCGACCGCGCATGCAGAGATCGTGGCGTTGCGCGAAGCCGCTCGCGAGTTCGGCAATTACCGTTTGGCTGATACGGTGGTTTACTCGACCATTGAACCTTGCGCAATGTGCGCCGGGGCCCTGATCCAGGCGCGCGTGAAGCTGCTGGTTTATGGGGCCACGGATGAAAAAGCCGGCGCGGTTGAGTCTCACTTTCATATCTGTGACTCTGATGAGTTGAACCATCGCGTTGCGGTTGTGAAGGGAGTTCTGGAAGCAGAGTGCCGCGAGTTAATGCAGGAGTTTTTTAGAGCAAGGAGGAAGGATGAGGGATGAAGGATGAAAGCCTAATCTGACGAGTTGCGCTTTCTTTGTTCATCCTTCCGCCTTCATCCTTCATCCTTGTTTTGGGAGAGGTCGCATAGTGGATTAGTGCACCGGTCTCGAAAACCGGAGTGGGTTAACGCCCACCGTGGGTTCGAATCCCACCCTCTCCGCCACAAAAGCAAGGATGAAGGCGGAAGGATGAAGGATGAAGGATGAAATCGATGGCTCCCGTCGATTTGGAAACTCGGACGACTGAGTTCGCGCTACGGATCATTAAGCTGTTCGCAGCTTTGCCAAAGCGCAGGTTCTTGGAAAACAACTTCTGCTGCGGTACGTCGGTTGGAGCGCATTACCGGGAGGCAAAACGAGCGAAATCAACCCTCGATTTCGTTAGCAAGATCGAAGGTGCGCTTCAGGAACTTGATGAGACTTGCCATTGGCTTGAATTGATCGAGAAATCTGGAATCATGTCAGCGAGACGTTTGGCATCGCTGCAGACTGAAGCAGTCGAGCTTACGAAGATCCTTGTTACTGTAGTGAAACGCGCCAAGGACAAGATGAAGAAGTAATATTTCAGCGGACTTCATCCTTCCGCCTTCATCCTTCATCCTTGCTGTTCGGAGAGGTGCAAGAGTGGTTGAATTGGCAGCACTGGAAATGCTGTGAGCGGGAAACCGTTCCGTGGGTTCGAATCCCACCCTCTCCGCCAGAAACATTTTTGATTTCCGATTGATAATTGCCGACGCATTGTCCGAAATGGATTGTTTGAAGGTTAACGGCAATGTACCAGAGCCGGCCCCCCCGAACCTCCAAACGACCGGCAGCAAATCCAGCCCCCAAGCAAACCAGGAAACTTGACTATGAGTCGTCTCAATAGAACATCACCACGCTCGATCCGGCTTCGCCCAGTAGTCGTGGCTTTGATAGCCACCGCAACCGCGCTGGGCTGTTTCTCAGGCACATTGGCCCAGAAGCGCAAGCCGCCGGTCAGGCACGGGTCGATCTGTGCAGATCCCACGGCCCCATGCAAAACCGCCGGAACTTTTCAGGCGAATGATCTGCCATTTCGGATCCCGGAAAAGGCGGTCATCTACGATACCGGCTTGTTCTACGCGATTATCCTAAAGAGCGTGAGTGTCGCGGACGACAACTGTGACACGTTCGTTCCCGAGAGCGATCGACTGACGGCCCAGACTCTCTTTCCCGACCATAAGGTTTTTTCTTCGAGGTGTGCCGACCCGGAGAACTTGTCTTACACTAACACCAATCCGAAAACTCGGTTCATGGCGGTCTACGCCGGCGTGGCGGCGGCAGACGCGACCAGCATGTTGGCGAAGGTGAAGGCTTCCGGGAAATTTCCCGGAGCGAATCTTCGACGTATGCGGGCGGCCTTCAACGGCACCTAATTGTTTTTCTTCAAAGGGGGTAAGAAATGGAAGACGACAAATTGGCGATGGATGAAGCGCGGCGCGCCGGGCAACATGGCTCGGTCAAGTCGCAAGTCGAAGGAGAAGTGCAGGCTGAAATTGCCGAGCACGCGGCCGTCACCCCGGCGCCCGAAAGCGCGCGCATCAATCAAGTCGCCGGCGAGTTCCGCGCCAAAGCCGTCGACGAAGTCGTCGAGACTGAACGTGAAGTCGGACGCGCCCGCGGCGTGGCCCGCATCTCTCAAGTCATCGATTACCTCTTTTTTCTGCTTTACGCCTTGTTAGGTCTGCGGTTTCTCCTGGCCTTGATGGCAGCCAGAAGCGGCGCCGGATTCGTGCAGTTCATCGTTACGGTGACGAACCCGTTCTACGAACCCTTCCGAGGCATCGTGGCCAGCCCGCGCACTGACGGCGGCCACACTCTTGTGATGCCGCTGGTGATTGCGTTCATCGTCTATCTGCTGTTGCATCTGGCCATCAACGGAGTGCTGCGCATCATCGCGCACCGGAAGACGGCGATCTAAGCGTTGCGAGATCGTCTGCTTGATTAACTAGTTTGGAAAGGATGGGTTATATGAGCATCGAACCAAAGCATCTGCGCCAATTTGGTTATCGCGCGCCGCTCTGCCTTTCAATTCTGATTTGTTGCCTTGCGGTGGTCTTCATACAAAGGGCCGGCAACAATATCGCGAAGGCCGATTCGAAAGTCGCCATCGCGCGCGTCTGGCATGGACGCACGCCGGCGGCAAAAGCTGAGGAGTATCTTCCGTATTTGCGCGACTCTGGAATCAAGAAGATGGAAGCTCTGCCCGGGAACCTGGGGTGCCAGATCTTTCGACGGACGGAAAATGGCATTACCGAATTCACAGTGATTTCTTATTGGGAGTCTCGTGAGTCAATTAAGCAGTGGGCCGGCGCCGACATCGAGAAGACGCGCTATTTGGACAAAGACAAAGAGTATCTTCTGGAGTTGGAGCCAACCGTTAAGCACTTTGAAGTCGTCCTCAATGACTGGAAGAAGTGAAGCCTATGTCAGAAGCCCGACGGTGAGGAGGGCCAGGGCGCCCAAGCAGCCCTCCCTGACGGTCGGGCTTCTGACACGAATCGACAATCGACAATCGGCAATGCTTTAATGAGTTATCAGACTTCGGGCTCCGCACAACGATAGTCTTGTGAACCCCGCCAGGCCGGGAACGGAGCAACGGTAGCAATGACAGCGTGTGTTGCGGGTAAGTCCGGAGTCTGACTTATCAAACACCCCGACCGCGTTCCAACGCGATATTTCTCTTCAATGCTCCGCAAGGTGAGGAGGGCGATCATGAAAATCTTCTTTGCCGCGTTATTCGTCCTTGGCCTGTTCATTACAAGCGTCTGCGCCCAGCAAGCTTCCAATCCGCCGGGCGATTTCACCGCACCCAGTGAGTCAATCAAGGAATCGCCCAACGACCAGGACCGTCCCCCACGAGAACATCGGGTGCTAAAGCAAGGACCACTCGCACCATCTGCAAACGACCAGTTAGCGTATGCTTCGTTCCTCCGAGACCGTGACACAGGATTGATCTGCTTGCTGCCGCGCGAACTTCACAGAAACAGGATGCAAGCAAAGATCCCAGACGGCGGAGCATAACCGGAATTTGGAATCAGGAAGCTAGAATCGCAGATTCGCATACTCTATGGCTTACCAGGTAATCGCCCGTAAGTGGCGCCCACAAAAATTCGAAGACGTGACCGGCCAGGAAGTCCTGACGCAAACGTTGCGCAATTCCATCGAGCACGGCCGGCTGCATCACGCTTATCTTTTCTCAGGCGCACGTGGAGTGGGCAAGACCACGACCGCGCGTCTGGTTGCCAAAGCGCTCAATTGCCATAAAGCTGCCGGGCCCACTGGTACGCCTTGCGCTACGATGGATGAAACTGCCTGCGCTTCCTGCCGGGAAATCGCGGAAGGCCGATCGATGGACGTGCTGGAGATCGACGCGGCTTCGCACACCGGCATAGACAATGTCCGCGACGTAATTATCGCGGGCATTAACATCGCACCGGCGCGCGACCGATATAAGGTTTTTATTATCGATGAAGTTCACATGCTTTCCGGCGCGGCTTTTAACGCGCTGCTCAAGACAGTCGAAGAGCCTCCGTCTAATGTGATCTTCATGATGGCCACCACCGAAGAGCACAAGGTTCCTGAGACCATTACCTCTCGTTGCCAGCTCTTTGAATTTCGCACGATTGCGACCGCGAAGATTGCCGAGCGCCTCAGGTTCATCGCGGACGCCGAAAAAATTTCTATCTCTGATGAAGCTATTCGCGAAATTGCCCGCACCGGCGACGGCTCGATGCGCGACGCCCAGTCGGCGTTCGATCAGGTAATCAGTTTTGCGGGCGACAAGATTAAGACTGAAGACGTCGAAAGAGCCCTGGGAATTGCCGGGGCCGACGTGCTGGCCCACATAGTAAACGGGATTGCGGAGAATCAGCCGGCAGAGGCGCTGGCGATTGTCGATGATCTGGTAATGCGCGGGCACAACCTGCGCAACTTTTGTCGCGATGTGCTCGGCCACTTGCGAGACCTTTTGGTCGTAAAGGTTTCCGGTGATTCCAAGCTGCTCGATTCCTCTTCCGCTCTGGCGTCCACGCTGCAACAGCAGGCAGCACTCTTTAGCGAATCCGATCTGGTGCGGTTCTTTCATTCTCTCGCGGAGACGGAAGCGAGCCTCAAGGACGCGGCCAATCCCCGCTATCAGGTCGAAGTCGGCCTGGTGAAATTGATGGAGATGCGGCGGCTGTCGTCGCTGGGTGATCTGGTCGGCCGGATTGACGAACTCGAGCACGCTTTGCTCAGCGGCCGTGCTCCCGCGGAAAGAAAGGGGCCGCAGTCAGCGCCCGATAGCGGCCCGAGTAAAGCGCCGGCGCGCTCGGCAGCCTCCGCTGGTTCCGGTCAGAGAGCCAGCTCGGCGGTGCCGGTAGAACCAGCCGCTGCAAATGAACCGCCGGTTGCCGCTTCCAGTTCGGGCTCGTTAATCGATCAAATCAAATCGGCGCTGGAAAAAAAGAAACGACGAATGCTGATCGCCGCGCTGAATGACGCCCGACGCGCTGAAGTGGAAGGCGATGAGCTGGTAATCGAATTTACACTTGAAGCTAAGAGCTCTCGCGATACTCTTGCCAAAGCGGAGAACGCGAAAGCTGTGCGTGAAGCAGGCAGTGAAGTCTGCGGCCGCGACATTGGTATCCGGTTCTTAATGAAGGATGGCGACGGTGAAGGCAACGAACCGATTTCGCCGGAAGAAGAAGAGCGTCGAGCAAAGAAACAAACTCGCGAGGCTGCAGCTCAAAACCCCACCGTCCAGCAAGTCCTGCGGGCCTTCGGCGGCGAGATCGTCGATATCAAGAGCCAGTGAGGTTTCTCCGCATTTAACCGCAGAGGTCGCAGAGAGGTAATCCTTTGCGTTCCTCCGCGAAGTCCTCGGCGCCCCTGTGCGTTTAAGTTTGATCCGACGCTGCTTTTTCATTGCCATCACGCGCGACCCTCAGAAAAGCCTTCGCCGCATGTGACAGGGTCGCGCCCTTGCGATAAATCAGATGTAGCTTTCGTTCGAGTCTCATTTCACGGACCGACAGGCCGACCAGTTGCTTCCTTGAAATTTCAGCGTGGGCGGCCAGACGTGGGATGAGGGCGACGCCCATTCCTTTCTCAACCAGGCGCTTGATTGCTTCCAGGGTCGGCATCTCCATCGAAATGTTCAGCGGGGTGCGTTGCTTCTCGAAAGTCTTCACAACTTTTTCGCGATAGGGCGACGGCACGTTGTGCGCGATGAACGATTCGGCGCCCAACTCGCGCACAGAGACGACCTTCTTCGCGGCCAGCGGATGATCGGGGGCAACAACCAAAGCCAGTTCATCCGTCACGACGGCAACGGATTTGATCGCCGGGTCACTTGGTTTGAAAGAAACCACGCCAATCTCTACATCGCGACCGAGGATCTCGCCCGGGATGCGACTGGCCAGACTGCGCTTTACTTCAATCTTGATGTGCGGGTGACGCGCGCGAAAGATCGGGATCAGCGGCAGCAGGCACATCACTGTGTATTCGTTGGCGCCCAGCGAAAGTTTTCCTCGATGCAGGTCGCGGAGCTCGCGAATCGCTGAGTGGGCATGATGGCGCAGGTTCATCATCTGCTGAGCAAAGTCGAACAGGACTCGCCCGGCCGCAGTCATTGTGCCGTCTTTCGAAGAGCGATCAAAGAGCGCTTCGCCCAGTTCAGTCTCCAGCCGCCGAATTGCCTGGCTCACCGCCGGCTGAGTGCGGTGCAGTGCCTCAGCCGCGCGCGAAAAGCTCTTTTCCTGGGCCACGGCCAGGAAGACCTCCAGTTGATTAATGTCCATCAGTGCTCATCCCTCTCCGGAGCGCGGACATCCTGTCCGCCTGAGCGCGAAGCGCGAAAACAATGGTTTACCTGATCTAGGGAGCTGAGCGCCTGCGGCGCTCGCGGACAGGATGTCCGCGCTCCATGGACTCTTTCGATGTTATTCACCTTCACGGTTCAGGTTATCCTATCACAATGCATTATCTTGTCATAGAAATTATAACTTTGACTTTCAGAGGGCTGCGGCTTAGGATTCTGGCTTTCCGGGACCGGAAGGGGAGGGTGGAGTGTGGTGACATCCGAGCGGGTGCAAATCTTTGATACGACGTTGCGCGACGGCGAGCAGTCGCCGGGCTGTTCAATGGACCTCCGTGAAAAGGTGGGTCTGGCGCGAAAGCTCCAGACACTCGGGGTCGATATTATCGAAGCCGGATTTCCAATTGCCTCGGACGGCGATTTTGCCGCGGTGCAGGCAGTGGCGGCTGCTTGTCGCGAGGTGACCATCGCCGCGCTTTGCCGGACCGCGGAGTTGGACGTGCTGCGGGCCGCCGAAGCTTTGCGCGGCGCGGCCCGTCCACGCATTCACACTTTTGTCGCCACCTCAGATATCCATCTCGAGTACAAATTGAAAAAGACCCGTGCCGAAGTTATCGAGATGACCCGGCAGGCCGTGCGGCTGGCGCGAAATTTTACCGATGAGGTTGAGTTCTCTGCTGAAGATGCCACGCGCAGTGACGTGGACTATCTCTGCGAAGTGTTCGCGACGGCGGTGGCCGAGGGCGCGACGATCCTCAACGTGCCGGACACGGTTGGCTATACTCTCCCCAATGAATTTGCCAATCTGGTGCGCGCAGTGCGCGAGCGCGTGGTGAATGATCGTGACGACATCACGATCAGCGTTCACTGTCACAACGATCTCGGCCTGGCAGTGGCCAACAGCCTGGCGGCGATCGATGCCGGAGCGAGACAGATTGAATGCACGGTTAATGGGATCGGCGAGCGCGCCGGCAATGCTGCGCTGGAAGAGGTAATCATGGCCCTGCGGGTGCGCGCTGATCGGTTGCCTTTCGAAAGCGGAATTAATGCGCGCGAGATTTACTCGACCAGCCAGCTTTTGTCGCAAATCATCGGCTTTGGGGTGCAGCCTAATAAAGCGATCGTCGGTCGCAACGCCTTCGCGCACGAAGCCGGCATACATCAACACGGCGTGATCAGCAATCCGCTGTGTTACGAGATCATGACGCCTGAATCGGTGGGAGTGCCCGCCAATGAACTCGTACTGGGCAAGCATTCGGGGCGGCACGCGCTGGCGTTGCGTTACGAGGAACTCGGTTACGTTCTCGATCGGAACGAGCTGGACGCGGCCTATCAACGCTTCACGGATCTGGCCGATCGCAAGAAACGAATTTATGATCAGGACCTGCTCTCGCTGTTAGCGGCCGATACGTCTATCTCGCCTGAGCCAGCGATCGCCGACGGAAAGCAGTGGGCGCAGACTGCGGCCGCCTGATTTGGAGTGCGGTGGCTCGTCACCGCTTTTTTTCAAGGAATGAAACTAAACATAGTCGTCCTTCCGGGTGACGGAGTCGGCCCGGAAGTTACCGAACAGGCCGTGCTTGTCTTGCGCGAGATAGCAAACATTCACGGCCACAACTTTCAGTTCACCGAATACGATGCCGGCGCGGTGGCCATCGAGCGTTGGGGCTCGCCGCTGCCGCGGGCGACCCTTGATGCCTGTCTCGGCGCCGACGCGGTGCTGTTGGGCGCGGTCGGCTCGCCCGCTTTCGATCACCTCACTCCTGATAAAAGACCTGAGGCGGGTTTGCTGCTGCTGCGACGCGCGCTGGGCGGGTTTGCGAATTTGCGGCCGATCAGTTCGTTTCGCGCGTTGGCCGGCGCGTCTCCACTTCGCAGCGAGATTATTGAGGGCGCTGACATTCTGTTTGTCCGCGAGTTGCTGGGTGGACTTTACTTCGGAGAGCCGCGCGGGCTCATCTCGCAAAACGGGAGCTCGTCAGCTTTCAATACGATGCGCTACACGGTCAGCGAAATCGAGCGCGTCGCGCGCGTAGCCTTTGCGGCGGCAGAGAGACGTCGCGGGAAAGTAACTTCGGTCGACAAGGCCAACGTCCTCGAAACTTCCCAATTATGGCGACAGACAGTCTCGCGCGTGGCGAGCGAATACCCGCAGGTTGAGCTCGATCATCTTTATGTAGACGCCGCCGCGATGCACATCATCACCAACCCGAGAAAGTTCGACGTGATCCTCACTGAGAATTTATTCGGCGACATTCTCTCTGATGAAGCCTCCGTGATTTCCGGCTCGCTGGGTATGCTGGCGTCGGGAACTGTTGGCGGCGCAGTCGATCTCTATGAACCCGTCCATGGATCAGCGCCGGACATCGCGGGAAAAGGTATCGCCAATCCTTTGGGAGCAATTGCCTCGGCGGCGATGCTCTTGGGCCAGACAGGCGGGTTGGAGGATGAAGCGACTGACATCGAATTAGCGATCCGCGCCGTGCTGGATGCCGGTTATCGCACGATGGATATTGCGCAGGGAACCAGCGGCCACTTGATCGGCACGGCCGAGATGGGTCAACTTGTAGCCGAAGCCGTGTTTGAAATCGCCGACATGCGGCATGCTTATCATGCGGTGTGAAGGAGTGTGTTGGTTGTAGGGTGTTGGGTTTAGGGCTTTGGCGACTATCCCGATCTTGACGGTAAACGGCATTTGAGTTTAGAGACAACACCCGACACCCTAAACCCTAATTGTTATGCCTCGCACACTCTTCGAAAAGGTTTGGGACGCGCATGTGGTGCGCGCGGCACCGAACGAACCCGCGCTCCTCTACATCGATCTTCATCTTGTGCACGAGGTGACTTCGCCGCAGGCGTTTGACGGTTTGCGCGCGGCGAATCGCAGTGTACGACGACCCGATCTAACTATAGCCACCATCGATCACAACGTGCCGACTACGGATCGCAGTCAGCCGATTACTGATCCAATCGCCGCAAAGCAAATCGAAACCCTCAGGCAGAACTGCGCGGCATTCGGCATCAAGCTCTTTGATATCAACTCGAGTGAGCAGGGCATCGTCCACGTGATTGGCCCTGAGTTGGGATTGACTCAACCTGGTATGACAATCGTGTGCGGCGACAGTCACACCAGCACGCATGGCGCGTTTGGGGCGCTGGCGTTTGGCATCGGCACCAGCGAAGTCGAGCACGTGCTGGCTACGCAGTGTTTGCCACAGAACCGGGCCAGCACGATGCTGGTGCGCACGCACGGACTGCTGGCAGAAGGGGTCACGGCAAAGGATCTAGCGTTGGGGATCATCGGCCAGATCGGCACTGACGGCGCGGCGGGCCACGTGATCGAATACGCCGGCGAAGCGGTCC
>Ga0137404_10001582_pt1 | contig 15051 bp, 9 predicted proteins | sample CZOMad2_1_16fung_FD_108285 | JGI IMG/M metagenome (GOLD analysis project Ga0137404, IMG submission 108285) | Vadose zone soil fungal communities from Angelo Coast Range Reserve, California, USA - CZOMad2_1_16fungal (Illumina Assembly) | ecosystem: Environmental > Terrestrial > Soil > Vadose zone...
CCGCACGGCGGCGGCGCCTTCTCGGGCAAGGACCCGACGAAGGTCGACCGCTCCGCCTGCTACATGGCGCGCCACGTGGCCAAGAACCTCGTCGCCGCCGGCCTGGCCCAGCGGGCGCAGGTGCAGGTCGCCTACGCCATCGGCGTCGCCGAGCCCGTCTCGATCATGATCGACACGTTCGGGACGGGCAAGGCGCCGGACCGGGTCCTCGAGGGGCTGGTAAGGCGTCACTTCGATTTCACGCCGGCCGGGATCATCAAGTATCTCGATCTGCGCCGGCCGATCTACAAGAAGACCGCGGCCTACGGCCACTTCGGGCGCTCGGAGCCCGAGTTCGCCTGGGAACGGACGAACCGCGTCAAGGACCTGCGCGACGACGCGGGAGCATAGCTCAGCACACCGATGAGGCCGCGCCGGTCCGGACGTCCCGCCGGGGCGCCGGGCCGGCTTCCGGTACCGCTCTGAAGAACGAGAAAGGACGACGATCCATGGTCGAGCACGACGTCAAGAACCTCGCGCTCGCCCCCGAGGGGCGGCTCAAGATCGAATGGGCCGAGCAGTCGATGCCGGTGCTCCGGCAGGTCCGCGAGCGCTTCACGCGCGAGCAGCCCCTCAAGGGCCTCCGGCTCGGCGCCTGCCTGCACGTGACCACCGAGACCGCCGTCCTGATGCTCACCCTCAAGGCCGGGGGCGCGCAGCTCGCGCTGTGCGCGTCCAATCCGCTGTCCACCCAGGACGACACGGCGGCCGCGCTGGTCGGCGAGTACGACATCTCCGTCTTCGCGCAGAAGGGCGAGGACAACGCGCGGTACTACCGGCACATCGAGGCGGTGCTCGCCACGCGTCCGCAGGTGACGATGGACGACGGCGCCGATCTGATCTCCCAGCTCCACGGTGCCAGAAAAGCGCTGGCCGGCGACGTGATCGGCGGCACCGAGGAGACGACCACCGGGGTGATCCGGCTCCGGTCGATGGAGCGCGAGGGCGTGCTGGCGTTCCCGGTGATCGCCGTCAACGACGCGGACACCAAGCACCTCTTCGACAACCGCTACGGGACCGGCCAGTCCACGATCGACGGGATCCTCCGCGCGACCAACATCCTTCTGGCCGGACGGACCATCGTCGTCGCCGGCTACGGGATGTGCGGCCGCGGCGTCGCCGCCCGCGCCAAGGGGCTCGGCGCCCACGTCATCGTGACCGAGGTCGAGCCGCTGCGGGCGCTCGAGGCGGTGATGGACGGCTTCCAGGTGATGCCGATGACCCGGGCCGCCGAAGTGGGCGACGTGTTCGTGACGGTGACCGGCAACACGTCGGTCATGTCGAGCGATCACTTCGGTCGGCTCAAGGACGGCGCCATCCTGTGCAACTCCGGGCACTTCAACGTGGAGATCGACCTCGAGACCCTCGGCGCGATGGCGCGCGCCCGGCGGAGCGTCCGGCCATTCGTCGAGGAATTCTTGCTCGAGAGCGGCCGGCGGGTCTACGTCCTGGGCGAGGGGCGACTGATCAACCTCGCGGCGGCCGAGGGGCATCCCGCCTCCGTGATGGACATGAGCTTCGCCAACCAGGCCCTCTCCGCCGAATACGTGGTCAAGCACGGCCGGACCCTCGGGCGGAAGGTGTTCGTCGTGCCGCGCGAGATCGATCTCGAGATCGCGCGGCTCAAGCTCGTCTCGATGGGGGTCGCGATCGACGAGCTCACGAGCGCGCAGCGCGACTACCTGGCCTCCTGGACTCACGGCACCTGATCCCGCCGCGCGGAGGTCTATGAACCGGCCCCAGCCCGTCCTGTTGCTGCTCCTCCTGCTCCTGGTCCTCGGCCTGATCGCCCAGATCGTGCCGCTCTACACCGACTGGCTCTGGTTCGGCGAGGTCGGCTATCGGGACGTCTTCATGAAGACGCTCTCGGTCCGCGGGTCGCTCTTCGCCGCGCTGGCGATCGGCGTGCTGATCTTCCTCTACGCCAACCTGACGTTCGCGGCGCGCACGGCGGCGCCCGACGTCATCTGGGAGCTCGAGGACCAGCTCGGGCTGCCCAGCCGCGTCATCATCGAGCCGCTGATCCGCCGCTTCATGCCGATCGTGCTGCTGCTGATCGCGCTGGCGTCCGGGATGCGGGCCACCGTCCACTGGGAGACGGTGCTCGGCTACGTCAACGCGACGCCGTTCGGCACCGTCGATCCACTCTTCGCCTACGACCTGAGCTTCTTCGTCTTCGTGCTGCCCCTCTGGCGGCTCGTGCACGGGTGGGCCCTCACCCTCGTCACCGCCACGATCGTCCTCACGCTGGCCGTCTACGTGCTGCAGCGGAGTCTCGTGCTGACGAGCCGCGGCCCGCGGCTGGCGGCCGGCGCCCGCACGCACCTCCTCGTCCTCGGGGCCCTGGCCCTCGCCCTCAAGGCGATCGGGTTCTGGCTCGACCGGTTCGAGCTGGTCTTCTCGCCGCGCGGCATCGTGTTCGGCGGCTCGTACACGGACGTCTACGCGTCCCTGCCGGTGCTCGGCGCCCTCGCCGTGTTCGCGGCGCTCTGCGCCGTCGCCTGCGTCGCCCAGATCGCGCGGGCGGGCCTGCGACTGGTCGCCGGCGGCTTGATCGCCCTGGCGCTGGTCTGGGTGGTCGGCCTCGGTATCTACCCGGCGCTGCTGCAGCGCTTCCGGGTGACGCCCAACGAGCTCGCGGCCGAGCGTCCCTTCATCGGTCACAACATCCGGATGACCCGCGAGGCGTACGGGCTCGACCGCATCGTCGAGCGTGAATTCCCCGCCGACGAGACCCTGGACGCGCGGGCGCTCGAGCGCAACGCGGCGACCATCAAGAACATCCGCCTGTGGGACTACCGCCCCCTGCTCCGCACGTTCGGGCAGCTCCAGGAAATCCGGACCTACTACAAGTTCCTCGACGTCGACAACGACCGCTACGTCGTGAGCGGCGAATACCGCCAGCTCATGCTGTCGCCGCGGGAGCTCTCGTACCAGCATCTCCAGTCCCGGATCTGGATCAACGAGCACCTGACGTTCACGCACGGCTACGGCGCCGTGGTCGGACCCGTCAACCGCATCACCGCCGAAGGGCTGCCGGAGTTCCTCGTCAAGGACATCCCGCCCCAGTCGACGGGCGGCTTCCCGAAGATCACGCGCCCGCAGATCTACTACGGAGAGGTGTCGAACGAGTACGTCCTGGTGAAGACGAAGTCGCAGGAGCTCGACTATCCCTCGGGCGACCAGAACGTCTACACGACCTACAGCGGCGTCGGCGGCATTCCGCTCTCGTCCTTCTTCCGCAAGGTCGCGTTCGCGGTGCGGTTCGGCGAGATCAAGATCCTCCTGTCCAACGACCTCACCGACGAGAGTCGCATCATGATCTACCGGACGGTCGTCCAGCGCGTCCGGCAGATCGCTCCGTTCTTCCGATTCGATCGGGATCCGTACATGGTGATCGACGACGACGGGCGCATGATCTGGATGCTGGACGGCTACACGACCACCGACCGGTATCCATACTCGGATCCCGTCCCCGGCGTGGGCAACTACATCCGGAACTCGGTGAAGGTCACCGTCGACGCCTACGACGGCACGGTGACGTTCTATCGCGCCGACGAGACCGACCCCATCGTCCGCGTGTACGGCGGCGCCTTCCCGGGTCTCCTCAAGCCGCTCGAGCAGATGCCCGAGGCGCTGCGGCGCCACATCCGCTACCCCGAGGACTTCTTCAGCATCCAGGCCCGGAAATACGCGACCTACCACATGCTCGATCCTCAGGTCTTCTACAACAAGGAGGACCTCTGGTCGATACCGCGACGGGCGATCGAAGGCCGCGACCGCGACATGGAGCCCTACTACACGATCATGCGGCCGCCGGGCGAGCAGAAGGAAGAGTTCATCCTGCTCACGCTCTTCAACCCGGCGCGCCGCGACAACATGATCGCGTGGATGGCCGCGCGCTCGGACCCGCCGAACTACGGCCGGCTGATCGTCTTCAACTTCCCCAAGCAGAAGCTCGTCTACGGGCCGCGGCAGATCGACGCCCGGATCGACCAGGACCCGATCATCTCCCAGCAGCTGGCGCTCTGGAACCAGCGCGGCTCGACGGTCATCCGTGGCTCGTTGCTGGCGATCCCCATCGACCAGTCGCTGATCTACGTCCAGCCTCTCTACCTGGCGGCCTCCGAGCAGGGGGCGCTGCCCGAGCTGCGGCGGGTGATCGTCGCGTACGGCAACCAGATCGCGATGGAGGCGACGCTCGAGCAGTCCCTCTCCCGCATCTTCGGCGGACGGCCGCCGCCGGCGGCCGCCGGCGCCGCCCCGCCGCCCTCGGTCGGCGCGCCGGGCGAGGGGGCGGCCGGCGCGCGACAGCTCGGCCAGCGCGCCTGGGAGATCTGGACGCGGGCGCAGGACGCGCTGCGCCGCGGCGACTGGGCGACCTACGGAGCCGAGCAGAAGCGCCTCGAAGACACGCTCCGCGCCCTCACGCAGTCGAAGTGAGCGGGGAGCTACCGGCGCCCATGCCGCACGTGCTCGTGACGACGCCCTTCGACGAGGCCCAGCTGGACCGGCTGCGGCGGGTGTCGTCGCGCCTCACCGTAACCCGCGGCGATCCGGAGACCGCCGACTATTCGAGCACGGACGTCCTTTACGCCGGGGCCCTCCCGCGCGATCCGGCGTGCGCACCGAACCTCAAATGGGTGCAGGTGCACATGGCGGGCGTGAACGGGCTCTACGAGCATCCCCTCTACGCGAACCGGGCGATCGCCCTCACGACCGCGAGCGGCGTGCACGCGGCGACCGTCGCCGAGTACGCGATGACGGCCCTCCTGGCGCTCGCGCATCGCCTGCCGCGGATGGTGGAGTGGCAGGGGAGAGGCGCCTGGCCGCCCGACGAGCAGCGGTGGCCCCTGTTCGTGCCGACCGCGGTGCGGGGCGCGACCCTCGGCATCATCGGCTACGGCAGCATCGGACGCGAGCTCGCCCGGATCGGCAAGACGGCGTTCGCGATGCGCGTGCTGGCGTGCAAGCGCGACCCGGCGCGTCGCGCCGATCCCGGCTACTGCCCGCCCGGCACGGGCGATCCCGAGGGCGTCTTGCCCGACGAGTGGTTCTCGCCCGAGCGGCTGACCGCGCTGCTGGCCCGCTCGGATGTCGTCGTGATGTGCGCTCCGCTCACGCGCGAGACGCGGCACATGCTCGGCGCGCGGGAGCTCGACGCGATGAAGTCGACGGCCTATTTCATCAACGTGGGGCGCGGCGCCAGTGTCGACGAGGCGGCGCTCGCGCGGGCGCTGGCGGACAAGCGCATCGCCGGCGCCGCGGTCGACGTCTTCACGCAGGAGCCGCCGCCGGTCGGTCATCCCTTGTACGCGGTCGACGGCGTCATCCTCTCGCCGCACGTCTCGGGTTTCGTCGCGAGCTACGACGACGACTGTTGCACGCTGTTCGCGGAGAATCTGCGGCGCTACCTGGACGGCGCGCCGCTCCTGAACCTGGTCGACCGCGCGAAGGGATACTAGCCCGGATCATTCACGAACGATCGACGCGCTCGTCGGGCGGGTAGCGCCGGGCCAGGCAGGGGAGCCGGGGATACGCGGCCGGCTCCGTCACCCACTCGCCCGAATCGCAGCTCTTCGAGCTGCGGACGGGACTCGGGGGTCCCACTACGCCGGTCGCGTACCCCCGGCTCCCCTGCCTGGCCCGGCGCCACCCGCCCGGTCGCCGTGGTGTCGTTCGTGAACAGTGCTGGCTAGGCGAGGATGGTCTCGAGGTTCCGCGCCGAGTCGAACAGCTCGACGGCCGTCCGGCGGGCCTGGCGCGACAGGTACTCCCAGTCGCCGAGCACGCGGCGCAGGGCCTCGCCGGCCGCGCCGAGATCGCTGATCCACTCGATTCCGCTCGCCGGGGGAAGATAGGGCGCGGCGCGCGTGTCCTCGGTGATCACCGGGCGGCCGGTGGCGAGGTAAGCCGCCGCTCGATCGCTCACCCAGCCGGTCCTCAAGAGCACGTAGCCGCGCTTGCACACCGTGAACTCCGCCAGCGAACCCGCGAGGTAGCGGCGATAGGTCGCCGCCGTGGGCGTCACCTCGTGGGCGTCCACCAGCGCCCAGCCGTGGCGCCGCAGCCGCTCGCGGTCCGGGTCGTCCGAGCCGAGGTTGACGGCCAGCTCCAGCTCGGCGTCGGGCGCCACCGCCGGCAAGCCGAGGTAGCGCTCGAAGGCCACCCGCTTGGAGAGCTCGGGCCAGCGGCCCTCGACCTCGACGCTCTGGGGCGTGTACCACTGGCCGATCGTGGTGAAGCGCGGCCGCGCGGGCCGCGGCGCGACCGTGTACAGCTCGGTGTCCACGAGCGGATAGAAGGTCTTCCAGGGCACGATGGCCTTGGGCAGACCGCAGTCGGGGGCGTTGCGATTCAGACCGACCGTCCAGAACTCCTGATGGTACGACTGCCCCATCTCCAGGTGATTCATCCAGTACGAGATCTCGGCGGGATCGAGGTCACACAGGATGCGCCGCTCGAACTCGAGGAGCAGCGGTGGATGGACGGAGTAGCTGAGGTTGAGCAGGACGCTCGGCCGGGCCAGAAGGCTCCGCAGCTGCTCCCGCGTCCGCCCGCGAGCCTCCATGCCCTCCAACCGATGGCTGTCGTCGCGGACCCGCTGGTAGAGCAGACAGTAGCGCTCGCCCAATCCGTGGTCGGCGAGCTGCCGCTCGAAGGCGGCGATGCACCGGCGATCCTCGTCGGCGTCGGCGCTGGCCGGCATGATCTCGAGCCACAGGGCGTCCAGCCCCAGGCGTCCGAGTCCTCGCATCCACTGCAGGGGAACGGAGAAGTTGCCGCCGCCCAGGCGATACTTCGCGGCGAAGCCGCAGCCGACGAAGACCATGGTGCCGCGCAGCGCGGCGGCCACCCCCATCAGAGTCCGGCGGCCGCGAGCAGATCGCGGAGCACGGTCTCCGCCGCGAAGTATTCGGCGGCCACGGCGCGCGCCGCGCGGCAGTGGCGACCGTAGTCGCGGTTGATCTCCTGCACGGCCGCCGTCGCCTCCTCGAGCGAGTCGAAGGCGAAGAGGCCCCGGCCCGTCGGGATGAGCTTCGTGAACCCGGTGTCCTGGGTGATCACCGGCTTGCCCGAGGCCAGGTAGCAGACGCTGCGGTCGCTGAACCAGCCGCTCCGCGTGCGAGCGTAGATGTCCTTGGCGACCGTGAACTCGCCGCGCGACGCCTGCACGTACGCCGCGTAGGCACCGAGGTCGGCCGAGTGCCGGTACGCGTCGGCGAGCTGCCAGCCGCTGGCGGCGAAGATGGCGCGGGCCTGGGGATCGTCGGCGTCCAGGGCGATCTCGAACGACTGCGTCGTCTGCCGGGGGAGATCGGCGAACCTGAGAAAATTGACGTGCTTCGACCAGTAGTACGTCTCCCCGTCGTGGCTCACGTCCTTGCCCACGTTCTTCAGCGTCGCGACCGTCGTGAGCGCCTCGCACCCGGCATCGGGGCGGTAGTCCCACAGGTCCAGGACCACGGGTGGCCGCGTCGCCTTCCAGGCGTACCGCGGCGCCGGGATCGGGCACCCGGGCTGCCCGAGGTTCTCGCCGTAGGTGGCGTGATGCGTATGCGCGTCGAGGAACTCGCGGGTTCGCCGATCTCCCGCGGCGAGCCGGATCTGCTCGTGCACCGGGTCCGTCTCGACGTACACGCGCACGGGGCAACGGCGGTGCTCCTCCCGCAGCCGCGTCGCGCCGCAGAGGTTGAGCAGCGCGTCGGCTTCGCCGTAGAGCTCGAGGAGGCGTGAGCGGCTCAGGCCGTGGCATCGGCCGTTGACCTCGTCCCAGTACGCCCACCGGTCGCCGAGCTCGAACCGGTCCATCGTGCGCCGCAGGAACTCGACGCCGTAGGCGCAATCCTCGACCACGCTCTTCGTGCGCGGGTCGTAGGGCGGCGCGCCCGAGTCCTCCACGTAGTAAACGTCGTGGCCCAGCCTCTTGAGGCCGACCACGTAGTGGATCGCCTGCCAGCCAATGCCGCCCAGCGGGTATTGCCCCGCCAGGTGCAGGACCAGGATGCGCCTACGGGACCGCAACGGTGTCCTCCGGTCGGAGACCGCCCGCCAGGCGGTAGAGCGCGGCGAACACCCCCGGGCGCTCCACGAGGGCCTTGAAGCTTCCCTGCTCCACGATCCGGCCGTCGCGCAGGACGACGATCAGGTCGGCCTTCCGAATGGTCGAGAGGCGATGCGCGATGACGAACGTCGTCCGCCCCGCCACCAGCCGCTCGAGCGCCTTTAGGATATGGGCCTCGGTCTCGGCATCCAGCGAAGAGGTGGGCTCGTCCAGGATCAGAATCGGCGCGTCTCGCACGATCGCGCGGGCGATCGTGATTCGCTGCTTCTCGCCCTCGGACAGGGTGACGCCCTGCTCGCCCACGACGGTGTCGTAGCCGCCGGGCAGCGCCACGACGGCGTCGTGGATGCCGGCCAGGCGCGCCGCCGCCACGATGTCGTCGGGCCCGGCCCCCGGCCGGCCGAACGCGATGTTGTCGCGTACGGTGATCGGCAGCACGAGCGGCGGCTGGAGCACCATGGCGATCTGGCGCCGCAGCGACGCGAGCCGGTAGTCACGTACGTCCGCGCCGTCGACCAGGATCCGGCCCGCCGTGGCGTCGTAGAAGCGGGGGAGCAGGCTCAGGAGCGTGGACTTGCCGGCGCCGGTCGCGCCGACGATGGCCACCGTCTGGCCCGGCTCGACGTGGAAGCTGATGTTGCGCAGCACCGGGTGGCCGCGCGTGTACTCGAACGCGACGGCCTCCCACGCCACCTCGCCCCGCGTGCCCGCCGCGGGGAAGTCCCGGCTTCCGTCGGCGATGTCGCGCTCGACGTCGAGCAGATCGAAGACGCGCCGCACGCCGACCGTCGAGCTCTGGGCGAGCCCCCAGGTCTGGAACACGCTGTTGATGGGACCGTAGAGCGACGCGAGGTAGGAGACGAAGACCACGAGCGAGCCGACGCTCAGCGAGCCGTCCAGGACGTGCCGTGCCCCCATCCACACCACCGCGGCCGTGCCAAGGGCGATCACCACGTTGATCACGCCCGAGTAGACGGTCTGGAGCGTGTAGAGCCGCAGGCCGGCGGCCAGGCTCTGTCGGCTCGCGGTCATGAACCGCCGGTGCTCGTCCTCCTCGCGCGTGAAGGCCTGGATCACGCGCATGGCGGACATCGCGCGCTGCACCACCGCATAGACTTCGCTCTCGCCTTCGCGGACCTGCCCCGCGGCGCTGGCGATTCGGCCGTTGAGCCGCGCGATGACGACGAAGAGCACGGGGCACACGGCGAGCGCCAGCAGGGTCAGCGCCGGATCCAGCCGCATCATGACCACGCACATCCCGGCCAGGAGCAGCGCCGCGGTCACGAGGGGAAACAGGCAGTTCATGGTGAGCGTCTGCAGCGCGAGGGTGTCGGCGGTGACGCGGTAGAGCAGGTCGCCGACCCGCGCGCGCCCGTGGAAGGCGAGCGACAGCCGGTGGAGATGGGCGTACAGGTCGCTGCGCAGCTCGTTCACCATGCGCTGGCCGATCTTGATCGTCGTGTGGTTACTCAGCACGGCCAGCGCGCCGAGCACCGCGTAGAGGCCCACGAGGGCCAGGCACGCGGCGAGGAGGACCGCCGAGGCCGACCATCCCCGCGCCCAGTCCCAGGGCAACGGCCGTCCGTCCAATACCGAGTCGATGACGATCTTGAGCGGCCAGGGCTTGAGCAGCTCGCCGGCGCTGATGAGCAGGGCCTGGGCGAACGCCCACGCGAGCGCCGGCCCGTGCGCGCGGAGGTAGGGGAGGATCCGGCGGGCGACGCGGCTCACTTCACTTCGGCCGGGTGGTCCTGAAGGCCCGGTGCGTCGTGGAGCCGCGCGCGGCGCGCCACGGTCTGCACCATCTCGTGGAGCATCCGGCCCAGGTTCAGGCTCTCCCGCACGAACGCCCCGCTCATCGCGATGGCGGCAGCGGCCAGGACCAGCGGCAGCAAGCCGATCTTGAGACCGAGCACGGCCAGCGTGATCGCGCCCAGGGTGCCGAGGCTCGCGAGCCGTGAGCCCCGGAGCTCGCACTTGATGCGGAGGACCCGGCGCTCACCACCGTGGTTCTCGGTGGCGACCTTGATCCGGGCCCTGGACCAGAGGCCGCCGTGGACCTCCAGATCCCAGTCGCTCCATCCCTGGTCCATCAGGACGAAGTACTTGCGGGCGATCACGGCTTCCCGCAGGCCGTGCAGGACCGCCTCTTTCTCGAGACCGTTCTCGGTCCAGAAGGAAAGCGAGAACGCGCGCTCGCGCCACGATAACGGCAGCGCCCGCGGCGCCCGGCTCGGCGTCACCGGCTCGGCGGCCGACAGACCGCGGACCCACCAGCGGTATCGCTCGGCACAGCGGAGCAGCGGGCCCAGATACGTCAGCAGCGCGATGAGCAGTCGCCCGCGGACGTCGTCGGCCGGCGCGTCGACGCGGGCGCGCAGCGCCGCGCCCACGCAGCAGCCCCACGTGAGCGTGAGCGGGGCGAGGCCGAGCCCCGCCCACGCCCAGCCGCCGCGCGCCAGCGCCAGGAGGACCAGGGCGGCCGCCGCCACGCTCCACTCGAACGTGAACGGCAGGTGGGCCAGAAAGCTCTCCGGCGGCTGGTAGAGCGTCTGGAAGAGGCCACGGCCGAAGACACCGCCGTAGACCACCGGCCGGCGCCACGAGAACAGCGACGAGATGCCGCCGTAGATCCGGCCGCGCCAGCGCGAGTAGAGGAGCGCGTTGAAGCGATGGGGATGCCTGAAATACAGCAGTGCTTCGGCCTTGCCGTATCCGCGCTGCTGCCCGATGTAGGCTCGCACGGTGTTGCGCCGGAAATGCCACACCATCGCCGCCGGGCTGAAGCCGATGCGATAGCCCCGCTCCTGCACGCGCCAGCACAGGTCCACGTCGTCACCGGCGGCTCGGAAGATCGGGTCGAAGCCGCCGATTTCCTCGAGCACCTCGCGCCGGAACGCCATGTTGCAGCCCGGGATGTGCTCGGCCTCCTCGTCGTCCAGCAGAACGTGCATCGGGCCGCCCGGCGAGGCCGCCACGCAGGAGGCGACGAAGGACTCTTCAGGGGGCGGCAAGTTGGGACCGCCGACCGCCGGCAGCCCCGAGGAAAGGAAGGTCGCGACGAGGTAGTAGAGCCAGTCCGGATCCACGACGCAGTCGGAGTCGGTGAACGCCACGATCTCGCTCCGGGAGCTGGCGATCCCGACGTTGCGCGCCGCGCTCAGCCCCTTGTTCTCCTGGTGGACGACGTTCACGCCCTCGTATTGCTCGGCGATCTCGCCGGTCCGATCCGTGGAGCCGTCGTTGACGACCACCATCTCGTAGGCGGGGTAGCGGAGACGCTGCAGCGACGCGAGGCACGCGTTCATCGTGCTCTCGGCGTTGTAGGCGCACACGACGACGGACACCTTGGGGTACTCGAGGAGGGGCGGCAGCTCGTTGGCCCCGTACCAGCGCTGGACCGCGTGGAACGCCGGCTTCCGTCGACGCTCCCGGTCGACCAGGCCGAAGGCCCAGTCCTGGATCTCGTAGCCACCGGTGAACCACTCGTCCGTGAACGAGAAGGCGAAGGTGCCGGCCGCGCCCATCGTGAGCGCCGTTCGCACCTGCCAGGAAAGCGTGGCCGCCTGCTGCTTGCAACCCTCGCGCCCGGAGTCCATGCCGAACTCCGTGAGCACGAGCGGCCGATCACCGGCCAGCGTGTGCAGGCGATGAAGGTAGCGGCGCAGGTCGTCCTCGCGATGCAAGTAGACGTTGAACGCGAGGAAGTCGGTGAAGTCGGTCTCGAGGTACTCCGTGGACGGGAAGTTGGCGTAGCCGACGAGCATCCCGGGCTCCCGGCTCTTGACGACGTCCACCAGCTCGCGGAGAAAGGCGGCGATCCGCTTGGCACCGTACCAGCGGACGATGTCCGACGGGATCTCGTTGCCCACGAGCAGCGCCGCCACGGCGGGGTGGTGCTCGCAGGTCTCCGTCGCTCGCGCCACCGTATGACGGATGGCGCGGGTCAGCTCCTTCGAGTCGAGGAAGCAGACGTGCTCGGCCCAGGGGATTCCGATCAGCACGCGCAGGCCTCGGCGCGCGGCCAGGTCGAGCAGCCAGCGCGGCGGGACGGTGAAGGTTCGAAGGGTGTTGGCGCCGAGCTCGTTCATGAGAGCCAGGTCGCGCTCGACGGCCTGCGGATCGGGGAATTGATCCCCGGAGTCCGCTGGCGCGAATGGCCCGTACGTGACGCCCTTGAGCAAGACCTTCTCGGGGCCGGCGAAGAAGAACCTGCCCCGCGCTTCGAGCGGATCGCTCGCCAGAGATCGGGACTGGGGCCGGCTGGACGGCGGGAACGCCACGACTCGATGCTGCACGGAACCCGTCCTCCTTATGGTGTTCCTGACAGATCTGACGGCGTAAACCGCAACTGATGTGCCAGGCCCTATGCAGTCCGCCAAGTCTCTGATTGTATGGAGCTACGCGTCGTCGCGGCGGGGGCGAACTAGATTGCGACGTTGACAGTCGTGTAGCTTTTACACGCCAAACGTCGACGCCGGCTGGGTCGGGGATCAGACTCCGCGCAGCGGCGCCCGAGGGACTGGAATCGGGGCATCGCGATCCCAGAGCTGCCGCAGGAGGCGTAGCCGCTCGCGCTCGAGTTGCTCGATCGCCTCCACGGCCGACGGCGCCTCGGCGAAGCAGCCGGGCAGCTCCGGATGCTCGGCCCGCCGGAGCCACTCGCCCCCGCGCTCGACCGACTCGACGACGAGCAGATAGGGCACGGCCTCGTAGTAGGCCAGGTCCCGGACGGCGTCGGCCTCGAGCGGAGCGTGGCTCACGTGGCGAACGGCACCCAGGCGATGGGAACGCCCGCGTCCGACTGGCGCGCCTTCTCGGTCGCCGTGATCCAGCTGTCGCCCTCGGGGAGGAGAACGGAGGCCGGGCGCACGCGGTAGAGGCTGACGTCGTCGACGTTGGCCGGCACGACGCCCTGCTCGCGCAGCGCCCGCGCGGCGTCGATCAGGCGGCGCCGCACGTAGATGACCATCGCGTCGGTCGTCCCGAGGTGCTCCTGCGTCCGATCGTAGATCGGGCCCATCGTCTCGGTCATCGCCCTGTCTTGCAAGTTGACCAGGAAGGGGATGCCGATCATGAGCTCGTTCCTGGCGAGCTCGCGGTCGACCAGGTAGTCGTTGTGGATGTTCGCCTTCGTGTAGTACCGCGTGTGCGGGTCGCTGGTCGCCTCGAGGTATCCGCCCCAGGTGGTGAACGGGTTGCGCGTCTGCTCACGCTCCTGGTCGGTCACGGGCCGGTCCAGCCGCCCGCGCATCATGATCTGGAGATTGTAGTTGTCGTCCAGCGGCACCCACGCACGCGCCGAGACGATGTTGGGATCGCTGGAGGCGATCATCGAGAAGAAGGGCAGGATGAACTGCGTGATCCGGTGCCAGTAAAGGCCGTCGACGTCCCAGCGACGACGGGCGGAGTAGCAGGCGCCATAGTCCGTCGGCAGCAGCTCGAGGCGCGGTCGCTTGTCCCGGTGGAAGGTGCCGCGGAGCTTGCCGCCGGGGCGGAGCTTGGCGTGGACATAGTCGATGTGCGAGGAATCGATGTCGCCCTCCAGCGCCTGGACCCAGTTGCACTCCTCCAGCATCATGAGGGGCGGGTAGACGTGCTCGGGCGGCAGCGTGTTGACCTCGAACGCCGGGAACGCCGGCGCCTCCGCGCGCGGCCCCATGTACGTCCAGATCACGCCGTTGACGTCGCGGCACGGATAGGCGCGGGCGCGCACCTTGTCCTTGAAGGTGCTCTCTGCGGGCTCGTTGGGCATGTCGACGCACCGGCCGGTCACGTCGAACTTCCAGCCGTGATACACGCAGCGGAGCCCGCACTCTTCGTTCCGGCCGAAGAAGAGGGCGGCGCCGCGATGCGGACAGTTGGCCGCGAACAGTCCCACCTGACCCCGCGTGTCGCGAAAGGCCACGAGGTCCTCGCCGAGCAGGCGGACCTTCTTCGGCGGGCCGTCGGACTCCGGCAGCTCCGTGGAGGGCAGACACGGCAACCAGTACTGGCGGAGCAGGTCGCCCATGGTCGTGCCGCGTCCGACACGGCACATGAGCTCGTTGTCTTCTCTCGTGAGCATCGCCTACCTCCGTCTCTAGGCGCGCCTCGGCCGGCGGGGCCCCAGCCCCGCGACGGCCTGCAGCGCACACGGCCTCGGCGCCGTCATTGCTTGCCGTTCTCGACCGTCGCGCGCTCGATCGCCAGCAGCTTCTCCAGCTCGATCACGCTCAGCATGTCCTTTTCCACCGGGCTCCAGTCGGGCTTCGTCGTCTGGTTGGCGCCGAATCCGTCGGCGAGCTCCTCGTAGATCTTCTTCCAGGCGGCGTACGCCGCCAGCAGCGGTGTCGAGGGATCGGCGACGATCTTGTACCCGAGGCCGCCGAGATCCGCCAGGGTCAGCCCCAGGCCCGCGAGCCCACCGCGCCCGGCGAGGTACATCAACGGTCCGCCGAGCCGCTCGGCGATGGCGCGCAGCTGGTCCGGCTTGTGCGCCATCGAGAGCAGTAGCAGATCGGCGCCCGCCTTGCGGTACGCGTCACCCCGGCGGAGCGCGTCGTCCATGTTGCTGGCCCGGATGGCATTGGTCCGCGCGACGATGAGGAAGTCCGGGTTGCGCCGCGCCGCCACGGCCTCCTTCACCTTGGCCGCCATCAGCGCGGTCGGGATCATATGCTCGATGCCCGCGTGGTGGTGGGCACGCTTGGGAACGAGCTGGTCCTCGATCTCGATCGCCGCGAAGCCGGCCGCCTCGCTCATGCCGATCGTCCGGTGCATGTGCATCGGGTCGCCGTAGCCGCACGCCCCGTCGAGGATGAGCGGGAGCGAGGACACCGCGCCGATGTCGACGGCCGCCTGGCACATCTCGGTCACGTTCAGGTTCGCCTCGAGCGCGACCTTCTGGTAGCCGGTCGCGCCGCCGCCGACATAACCGGCCGGAAATCCGGCGGCCTCGGCCATGC
>Ga0137404_10001586_pt1 | contig 15043 bp, 10 predicted proteins | sample CZOMad2_1_16fung_FD_108285 | JGI IMG/M metagenome (GOLD analysis project Ga0137404, IMG submission 108285) | Vadose zone soil fungal communities from Angelo Coast Range Reserve, California, USA - CZOMad2_1_16fungal (Illumina Assembly) | ecosystem: Environmental > Terrestrial > Soil > Vadose...
CGACATCCTGTCCCACCGAGGTCCCGACGGCGACGGGTTCTTCGTCGAGGGCCCCATTGGGCTCGGCCATCGTCGCCTCGCCATTATCGACCTCGTGACCGGCGACCAGCCGATGTTCAGCGAGGACCGCTCGCTTGCCCTCGTCTTCAACGGCGAGATCTACAACTATCGGGAGCTCTGCTCCGAGCTGGAGGGACGGGGAGCCCGCTTTCGTACCACCTCCGACACCGAGGTCCTGCTGCGGGCGTACGAGGCCCATGGCATAGACTGCCTGTCCAAGCTTCGCGGCATGTTCGCCTTCGCGCTCTGGGACGGGGGCCGCCGCCGCCTCCTCCTCGCCCGCGACCGGGTGGGCATCAAGCCGCTCGTCTACGCCTGGGACGGGCGGCGGCTCCTCTTCGGGTCCGAGCTGAAGTCGCTCCTCGCCGATCCGACGCTCTCGCGCGAGCTGGACTGGGACGCGCTCCACGACTACCTCGTCTTCCACTACATCGGAAGCCCGCGGTCGATCTTCCGGGGGGCCCGGAAGCTGCCGCCCGCTTCCTATCTTCTCCTCGACGCCGACGGGGGCGAACCCGAGGTCCATCGCTACTGGGACCTGCGATTTGATCCGGCGGGAACGCGTCGTGAGGCGGAGTGGGTGGAGGGTCTGCGCTGGCACCTCGAGGACGCGGTACGGAGCCACATGGTGTCTGACGTGCCGATCGGCGCCTTCCTCTCGGGCGGGGTGGACTCCGGCTCCGTCGTCGCCCTCATGGCGAAGGCCTCGCCCACCCCGATCCGCACCTTCTCCATTGGATTCGACGAGGCCGACTTCGACGAGCTGGCCTACGCGCGCGAGGTCGCCCAGCGTCATGAGACGGACCATTGCGAGTTTGTGGTGAAGCCCGACGCGCTCGAGGTGCTGCCCCGGCTCGCCTGGCAGTTCGATGAGCCCTTCGCGGACTCGTCCGCCCTGCCCACCTACTACGTGTCGAAGATCACGCGCGAGCACGTGACGGTGGCCCTGTCGGGGGACGGCGGTGACGAGAACTTCGCCGGCTACCGGCGCTACGCCCTGGCCGTCCAGCGCCACGCGCGACTGGACGGCATCTCCGGGCGGGCCCCGCGGGCCCTCGCGGGGGCGGCCGCTGCGCTCCTCCCTGGCACCATGCGGGGCCACGGATTCCTCGAGCTCATGGCCGCGGATGGCGTGGAACGGTACTTCCGGATGGTGGCCTACCAGCGCAGCGCGACGCTCGCCCGGCTTCTCACGCCGGAGACGCGAGCGCTCGTCGACGGCAGGGTCGACCCGGGGCTCTTCCGGTCGCTGGCCGCCGAGGGTGGGTCGCTCGACTACCTGTCCACCCTTCAATACCTCGACGTGCGCACCTACCTGCCGGAGGATATCCTCACCAAGGTGGATCGTACCAGCATGCTCGTCTCCCTCGAGGCCCGCGTGCCGCTCCTCGACCACGTGCTCATGGAGTACGTGGCCACCATGCCGAGCGGCTTGAAGCTGCGGGGGGGCGAGGGCAAGTCGGTGTTCAAGAAGGCGATGGCCGCCGATCTCCCCGCCTCCATCCTCACCCGGCGCAAGATGGGCTTCGGGGTGCCCCTCGCCGCCTGGCTCCGCCGCGACCTCCGCGACTACGCGCGCGATACGCTCCTCGGCTCCCGGGCGCGCCAGCGCGGGCTCTTCGCCCCCGCGGCCGTCGAAGCCATCCTCGCCGAGCACGCCGGAGGCCGCGATCACTCCGCGCAGATCTGGGCGCTCCTCGTCTTCGAGGAGTGGGCCCGTCGGTGGTGCGATGCCTGACGCCCGGCCGCATGTCGTCCACGTGATCCACTCGCTCGCGGTGGGCGGCGCCGAGAACGGCCTCGTCAACCTGATCGGCGCCCTCGCCGGGGAGCTCCGGCACACCGTCGTCGCCATGACGGTAGCCGGTCCGCTCGCCGCGCGCCTCCCCGGCGATGTCGAGGTCATCGCGCTCGACAAGCGCGCGGGGCTCGATCCCGGCGCCGTCCTCCGCCTCACGCGACTCCTCCGCCGGCTTCGGCCGGACATCGTCCACTCGCGCAACTGGGGGGCTTTCGACGCGGTCGCGGCGGCCGCGCTGGCCCGCGTGCCGGCCGTGATCCACGGCGAGCATGGGCGCGAGGTGTCGGATCCGCAGGGCCTCAGCCCGCGGCGGAACCGCCTGCGGCGCTGGGCCGCGCCCTTCACGTCTCGCTTCGTGGCGGTATCGCTCGACCTCGCCCGCTGGCTCACCGGCACCGTCGGGGTGCCCGCGGCGAAGGTCGTGACCATTCACAACGGCGTGGACCCGCGCCGGTTCGGCGACGAGGACCGCGCGGCGGCCCGCCGGGGGCTCGGCGTGGCGGCCGATACCGTGGTGGTGGGGACGGTGGGACGGCTCGACCCGGTCAAGGATCAGGCCGGCCTTCTCGACGCCTATGCCGCGCTCCCCCCGACCGACGGCCGCCACATCCTCGTGATCGTGGGCGATGGGCCCTGCCGCGCCACCCTCGAGGCGCGCGCGGCCCGACCGGACCTCGCCGGCCGCGTCCGGCTCCTCGGCGAGCGAGACGACGTGGCGCGGCTCCTCGCCGGTTTCGACATCTTCACCCTGCCCTCGATCGCCGAAGGCATCTCGAACACCGTTCTCGAAGCGATGGCCAGCGGTCTCCCGGTCGTGGCCACCCGCACCGGGGGCAACCCGGAGCTGGTCGAGGACGGCGTCACCGGGCGCCTCGTTCCCGTCGGGGATCGGTCGGCCTTGGCCGGCGCCCTCGCCGGGTACCTCGCGGACCCCCATCTCCGCCAGCTCCACGGCAAGGTGGGCCGGCAGCGCGCCATCGACGAATTCAGTCTCGACCGCATGGCCTCCCGCTACCGCGAGCTCTATCGTGCGGTCGCGACCGGGCCGAGGGCCTGACCATGTGCGGCATCGCGGGCATCGTGCATACCGATCCGGGTCACCCGGTCTCGCGCGAGCTGCTCCAGCGCATGACCACCGCCATGGCCCATCGCGGGCCCGACGCCGACGGTTTCCACCTCGGCCGCGGGGTGGGGCTCGGCCACCGGCGCCTGTCCATCATCGACCTGTCTACCGGCGACCAGCCCATGTTCAACGAGGACGGCACCATCGCCGTCGTGTTCAACGGGGAGATCTACAACTTCCCCGAGCTGCGCGACGAGCTCACCGCCCGGGGACACCGCTTCGCGACCCGATCCGACACCGAGGTCATCGTGCACGGCTACGAGGAGCACGGGCCGCAGTGGGTGGCGCGGCTCCGCGGGATGTTCGCCCTCGCCCTCTGGGACGATCGGAACCGGCGCCTCCTCCTCGCCCGCGACCGTGCCGGCAAGAAGCCGCTCTACTACGCGCACGACGCCGACCATCTGGCCTTTGGCTCCGAGCTGAAGGGGCTTCTCCAGGACGGCGGACTCAAGCGCGCGATCTCCCCTGAGGCCCTCGACGACTATCTCTCCTTCGGCTGCGTCCCTGCGCCGGCCACCATCCTCCAGGGTGTCGCCCAGATCCCGCCCGCGCACTACCTCGTCTGGGAGCGCGGCCAGGTCCGCGTCACCGAGTACTGGGATGTGCCCCGCGGCCCGCACATCGAGCGCACGGAAGCGCAGGCCCTGGAGGAGTTCTCGGCGGTGTTCACCGAGGCCGTCCGCGTCCGGCTCATCAGCGACGTCCCGCTGGGCGCCTTCCTCTCCGGAGGGGTGGACTCGACCGCGGTGGTGGAGGCGATGGCGCGGCTGTCCGACCACCCGGTGCGCACGACCGCGGTCGGATTCACCGAGCGACGGTGGAACGAGCTGCCGCATGCCCGCGCCGTCGCCGACGCCCTCGGCACTGACCACCACGAAGTCCTGGTGGAGCCCCACGCCGCCGAGATCCTGCCGCGACTGGCCTGGCATCTCGACGAGCCCTTCGCGGATTCCTCCGCGCTGCCGACCTACTACGTCTCGAAGGCCGCGCGCGAGCGGGTGACGGTAGCGCTGTCGGGCGACGGGGGCGACGAGATCTTCGCGGGCTACCAGCGGCGCTACGGGCTGAACCGCTGGGAGTCGAGGCTCCGGCGGCTCCTGCCCGACTGGGCGCGCGCCGGCGTGCTGGGGCCGCTCGGGCGGATCTACCCCAAGGCCGATTGGCTGCCGCGCCCGCTGCGCGCCCGGTACTTCCTCCAGAACCTCGGGACCACCTTTGAGCGCGCGTACTTCGGCGACCTCTCGCTCCTTCGCCCCGCCGACAAGGCCGCCCTCCTCCATCCCGAATTCCGCCGCGCGCTGGGGGGACATGATTCCTTCACCGCCTTCGCGCGCCACTTCGAACGGGTGCGCCACCTCGACCCGCTGAGCCAGCTCCTCTACGTGGACTTCAAGACCTGGCTCGCCAACGACATTCTCGTCAAGGTGGATCGGATGAGCATGGCGTCCTCGCTGGAGGTGCGCGCGCCGCTCCTCGACCACAAGGTGGTCGAGTTCGCCGCCTCCGTCTCGCCCGAGTGGAAGTACCGCGGCCGCACGTCGAAGTATCTCCTCAAGCGCCACCTCGAGGCGCGGGTACCGGCCTCGGCGGTTCACCGGCCCAAGCAGGGGTTCGAGATCCCGCTGGCCGCCTGGCTCCGGGGCGAGCTGCGCGAGATGGCCTGGGACCTGCTCCTCTCGCCCCAAGCGCTCGGCCGGGGTTATGTCCGCGCGGAGCGCGTGCGCGCGCTCTGGGAGCGGCATCAGCGCGGCGCCGGCGATCACGCCTCACCGCTCTGGGCCCTCCTCATGCTCGAGCTGTGGCATCGCACCTTCATCGACGGTGCGCCGAGCACATGAGCCAGGCCGATCCCACGCCCAGCTTCGAGGCCCAGTGGCGGGCGCGGTTCGAGCGCTTCGCCCGCGCCTTCGAGGACGAGCCGCGCATCTCGGGCTGGGCGGACGCGGGCCTGCGCCGGCGCGTGGCCGCCTTCTCGGCCCTGCTGCCCGACCTCCGGCTGCCCGAGCGGGCTTGCATCCTGGAGCTGGGCTGTGGCGGCGGCACCTATGTGCGCCTCCTCGCCGGGCTCGGCTATCGCACCATCGGACTCGACTACTCGGTGCCGAGCCTCCACCGCGCGGTAGCCGCCGACTCCGGTCGCAAGGGCCGGTATCTCGCCGGCGAGGCGTATTGCCTACCGTTCGCGGCCGGATCCTTCGACCTCGTCGTCTCCATCGGGGTGCTCCAGGCCTTGTCGGAGCCTGCTCGGGCGCTCGCCGAGATGACCCGGGTCATGCGGCCCGGCGCGGCGCTCGTCGTGGAGGCGCTCAACGGCCACGGTGCCGTCGCCCTCGCGCGGTGGGCCATTCAGCGGCTGCGCGGCTGGCCGTCCAGGGTGCGCGCATACCGGCCGGCCGAGGTGCGTGGTTGGCTGGCCGACGAAGGCCTTCGACTGGAGCGTCAGCCCGCCCTGCGGCTGCCTCCGCGTCAGGCGCCGTGGCTCGCGGGCATCCTGGAGGCGCGCCCGGTGCGGGCGGTGCTCGACGCGGTGCCCCCGCTGGGCAGTGCCGCCACCCACTCCTTCCTCTTCGTCGCGCGCCGCCAGGGCGTCCCGGGAGGGTCGGGCCGGTGACCGTGCTCCATGTCCTCGACCACTCGCTGCCCGTGATGAGCGGCTACAGTACCCGCAGCCGCAACATCGTCGTCTTCCAGAAGGCGGCGGGGCTCCGACCGGTGGTGGTCACCTCGCCGAAGCACGGTCCCGCCCCCGCCCCCCTCGAGGAACGGGATGGCATCCCGCATTACCGCACCTCGGGCCGCCGGACGGGGCGCGTGCCCATCGCGCGCGAGCTGGGGCTCATGTGGCGGCTCGCCCGCCGGGTGCGCGAGGCGGCGCGCGCCGAGGGCGCGGGCATCATCCACGCGCACTCCCCCATCCTCAACGGGCTCCCCGCCCTTTGGGTGGGCCGGCGGCTCGGCATCCCCGTCGTGTACGAGGCCCGTGCCTTCTGGGAGGACGCCGCGGTGGACCACGGCACCACCCGCGAGGGCTCGCTGCGCTACCGCGTGAGCCGCGCGCTCGAGACCTTCGTGTTCAATCGGGCCGACGCGGTGGTGACGATCGCCGAGGCCATGCGGGCGGAGCTGATACAGCGCCGGGTCGCCCCGGACCGCATCCGGGTGGCGCCCAACGGCGTGGACACCGAGTGGTTCCGGCCGCGGGAGCGGTCGCGGGCGCTCGCCGAGCGGCTGGGCCTCAATGGCGGCCCCGTGGTGGGCTTCATCGGGTCCTTCTACCACTACGAGGGGCTCCGCTTCCTCCTCGGCGCGGTACCGGCGTTGCGCGCGCGGGTGCCGGGCGCGCGCCTCCTGCTGGTCGGCGGCGGCGAGGAAGACGTTGCGCTCCGGTCCGCGGCGGCGCCCCTGGGCGACGCGGTGATCTTCACCGGCCAGGTTCCCTTCGGCGAGGTGCGGGAATTCTACTCGATCACCGACGTCTTCGTCTGCCCACGCCGGCGGATGCGGCTCACCGAGCTGGTCACGCCGCTCAAGCCGCTGGAAGCCATGTCGATGGCCCGGCCGGTGGTGGCGAGCGACGTCGGCGGCCTCGCCGAGCTGATCGAGCACGACGTCACCGGGCTCCTCGTCCCCGCCGAGTCCCGCGAAGGCCTGGTGGACGCGCTCGCGCGGTTGGCCGGCGACCCGGCGACTCGGGCTCGCCTGGGCACCGGCGCGCGCGAGGCGATGGTCCGGGACCGGAGCTGGCCGCGGATCATCCGCCAATACGTGGACCTGTATGCGACCCTCCGGGGAGGTCGGTGAGATGCGCATACTCACCCTCAGCACCGTCTTCCCCAATCTCCGGCAGCCCGCCTTCGGCATCTTCGTGGCCGAACGGATGCGACGGGTGGCGCGCCACTGCGACGTCTCGGTGGTGGCGCCGGTACCCTGGTTCCCCGGCAATGGCCGGATCCGTCCCCAGTGGACGGGAGTGCCCGCCACAGAGGGCGAGGAGGGTTTCCGTGTCTATCACCCGCGAGTCCTCTGCGTGCCGCGCTACGCCAAATGGAGCGATGGGCTGCTCTACGCGGCGTCCCTGCTGCCCTTCCTGACGTGGCTCCGGCGTCGCTTCCCGTTCGATCTCATCGACGCGCACTTCGCCTATCCGGACGGGGTCGCCGCCGCCCTCCTCGGCCGGATCTTCCGCGTGCCGGTGGTGATCACCCTGCGGGGGAGCATCGTCCGGCTGCGCCACTACCCCCTCCACCGCCCGCAGATCCGTTGGGCGCTCCGTCGGGCGGCTCACGTCCTCGCGGTGAGCCAGTCGCTCAAGCAGGTCGCGGTCGGGCTGGGGGTTTCCCCCGAGCATATTCGGGTCATCCCCAATGGCGTGGACGCCGACGTCTTCGTCCCGCGCGACCCCGCGGAGGCGCGCCGCGCGCTGGGGCTTTCCCCCGACGCGACCATCCTCCTCTCGGTGGGCGGACTCAACGCGGGCAAGGGGCACCACCGGGTCGTCGCTCAGATTCCTGAGCTGGCGCGGCACTTTCCCGACCTCCTCTACGTCATCGTCGGCGGCGAGCGCCCTGGTGACTCGTCCCGTGGGCTCATCGAGAGCGTGGCCACGCGGCTCGGGGTTTCGAACCGGGTCCGCCTGGTCGGCGAGCGCCCGCACGAGGAGGTGGCGAACTGGCTGTCTGCCGCCGACCTCTTCTGTCTGGCCACCCGCTCGGAGGGCTGGGCCAATGTCCTCCTCGAGTCCCTGGCCTGCGGCACGCCGGTAGTCAGCACGAGAGTGGGCGGCAACGCCGAGATCGTGAGCCACGAGGGTCTCGGCATCCTCGTCCCCGCGCAGGACGACCGTGCGCTGGCCGCGGCCATCCGCGAGGGCCTCACGCGCCGCTGGGATCCGCAGCTGCTCGTCGCCCACGCCCAGGCCCATTCCTGGAACAGTGCGGTGCGGGGGGTGCTCGACGAGTTCGAGCGCGTGCTGGCAGGCGACCGCCAGGCGGGGGCGGCCGTATCCGGCCTGGCCGAGCCCGGGACGAAGAGGCCCCGCTGATGCATCCGGCCCTGGTCAACCGGGTCGTCTTCCCGCTCCACGAGCGGCTCAAGGGCAAGTCGACGCATGCCAAGCTCGCGGAGCTCGAGCGGACGCAGTGGCTGGCCGCCGCCGCGCTCCGCGAGCTTCAGTTCGAGCGGCTGCGCCGGCATCTCGATTGGGCCTATCGCGAGGTGCCCTACTACGGCCGGCTCCTGGACGACCACGGCCTGCCACCGCGGCGGATCCAGTCCTTCGAGGACTTCGCGCGCATCCCGCACCTGACCAAGGACATCCTTCGGGAGCGTCTGGCCGATCTCCAGCCCCGCACGCCGCTCCGCGGGGTCCAGCGGCTCAGCACGGGCGGATCTACCGGCGCCCCCGTGACCGTTCTCGTGGACCGCGAGCGCTCGGCCTTCACCGACGCCGCCCGGCTGCGCGCGCACCGCTGGTTCGGCGCCGACATGGGCGCCCGCGAGATCGTGCTGTGGGGCTCGCCGATCGAGCTCGGGCGGCAGGACCGGCTGCGCTCCGCGCGGGACTGGCTCCTCAACTCGCGACTCCTCTCCGCGTTCGACCTGGGCGAGCCCGCCCTGGCGCGCTACGCCGCCGTGGTGCGCGCCTATCGTCCCCAGAAGCTCTACGGCTACGCGAGCGCGCTCGCCCTCCTCGCCGGCTATCTGGACCGCACCGGGGGTACACCCGCGCGCGACGCGCCACGGGCGGTCTTCACCACCGCCGAGCCGCTCTACGACTTCCAGCGGGCGGCCATCGCGGCGGCTTTCCACTGCCCGGTCGCCGTCGAGTACGGCTGCCGGGACGGCGGGCTGGTAGCGCTGGAGTGCCCGGCGGGGGGCCTGCACATCGCGGTCGAGGGCATGCACGTGGAGGTGCTCCCCGCGGCGCCCGGCGAGGCCGGCGGCGAGCTGGTGCTCACCAACCTCGAGTCCTACGCGCTGCCCATCATTCGCTACCGGAGCGGCGATCTCGGCGCGCTCGATCCCGCCCCCTGCGCGTGCGGCCGCGGGCTTCCCCGCCTGGCCGGGGTGGAGGGCCGGCGCACCGACTTCCTCGTCACGCCCTCGGGGAAGCTCATGCACGCCCTCGCGGTGATCTACGTTCTGCGCGAGATCCCGGGCCTGCGCGAGTTCCAGGTGATCCAGGAAGCGCTTGACCACGTGCGGGTGCGCGTCGTGCCCACGGGCGAGCTGTCCGTCGCCGCTCGCGCCGCCATCATCACCGGCGTGGGCGGCCTCTTCGAGGGCCGGGCGCGGGTCGAGGTGGAGGCCACGGCGTCGGTGGCGAGCGCCTCGGGCAAGCACCGCTACGTGATCTCGCGCGTGGCCGACGCGCACGTGAGCGCGCTCGTGGGAGCCGCCTGATGGACACCCTCGGCTCCTCCGTGCACGGCGTCGCCCTCGCGCTGGCCGCGCTCTCCGCGCTGGCCCTGGCCGTGGGCGTGGCCGTGGGTGGCTCGAGCCCCCTCACGAAGTGGAGCTTCGTGCTCGGCATGGTGGGCCTCGCGGTGGAGGCGGCGGCGGGCTTCGCGCTGGTCACCCTCACCGAGCAGGTGGTCGATCGGCTCTTCTGGCTCCGGTTCCGCGAGGTGGCGGCGCTGGGGCTCCTGATCCCGTGGGGCGTATTCGTGGCGAGCCTCTTCGCGCCTGCCGCGGGCCGCTGGCCGCTGGCGCTACGGGTGGGACTGGGGGCGGGCAATCTCGTCATCGCGGGCACGGCGGTGGCGGTGGCCACCCGCCCGGCGTTCAAGCTCGCCGACATCGCCGCCCCTTTCTACGCGGCCCAGCTCGACCGGGTCGGTCAGGTGTCCACCACGATCGAGCTTCTCGTCACCGTCGCTCTCCTCGGGGGGCTGGACACGTATCTCCGGGGCTCGCGGCACGAGGACCGCTGGCGCATGAAGTACCTGGTCGTGGGTCTGGGCGGCATCTTCCTCGTGCGCTTCTTCCTGCTCAGCCAGATGCTGCTATTCCACGTCCTGCTGGGGGTGTACCTGACCACCTCCGCGGTGACGCTGGTCCTCGGCAACCTCGCGGTGGGCGCCTCCCTCGTCCGGACCCGGTTCCTGCGGTCCGAGGTCACGGTGTCGCGCGATCTCGTCTACCGTTCCCTCGTCGTCGTCGCGCTGGGCGGCTACCTCCTGGTGGTCGGAGCGCTGGGCTGGCTCCTCAACTACCTGGGAATCCCGGAGGAGCTCCTGTGGGGCTCGGTGCTGGTTTTCGTCTCCGCGCTGGTGGTGGGCGCCGGCCTCCTGTCGGAGGACTTGCGCTGGCGCCTCAAGCGGTTCGTGGCCCGGCACTTCTACCGGACCAAGTACGACTACCGGGAGCAGTGGCTGCGCTTCACCCAGCGCCTGGGCTCCCTGGTGTCCCTCGAGCAGCTCGGCCCGGTGCTGGTGAGCGGGGTCACCGAGGCCGCCGGCGCCGCGCGGGGGGCGCTTTACCTGGCGGATGCCCGGGACGGCCGCTATCAACTGGCCGGCGCGGTGGAACTCGAGGGAATCCTAACCACCCTCGACGCCGGCTCGCCCCTCCCCGCCCGGCTTTCCGGCGAGCTGGCGCCGGTGCCTCTGGCGGGCGGGCTGGCGGCGACGCCCCCGGGCGCGCTCCTCGGCGAAGGCGGGGTCGCGGTGCCGCTACGCTGGGGAGGTGAGCTCGTCGGGTTCATGCTCGTCGGCCCCGAGCGCGCGGGGACCCCGTATTCCCGCGAGGACCTCGAGTTCTTCATGACGGTGGGCGAGCAGGCCGCCGGCGTCATCGTCACCGCGCGACTGTCCGAGACGCTGGCCCAGGCGCGGGAGTTCGAAGCCTTCCACCGGCTCACGTCGTTCGTCATCCACGATCTCAAGAACGCGGTCTCGGCCCTGTCCATGCTGAGCCAGAACGCGCTACAGCACTTCGACGATCCGGAGTTCCAGAAGGATGCGCTGAGAACCCTGTCGCGGACGGTGGATCGGATGAAAGCGCTCCTGGCCCGTCTGGCCGCCGCGCCTGACGCGGGGCAGCTACGCTCGGACCCAGTGGACCTCTCGGCCCTCGCGCTCGAGGCGACCCGTCCGCTCGACGGCGGCCGCGTGAGCCTGGTGAAGGAGTTCGCCCCCATCGCCACTGTCCGGGGCGACGCCGAGGCCCTGCTCAAGGTGATCCAGAATCTCGTGACCAACGCGGTGGAGGCGGTCGGGGGACACGGGACGGTCACGGTGCGAAGCTACGAGGAGACCGATCACGTGGTGTGTGAGGTCACCGATACGGGCTGTGGGATGTCGTCGGAGTTCATCCAGAAGTCGCTCTTCGCCCCGTTCAAGTCGACCAAGAGCGGCGGCTGGGGCATCGGTCTCTATCAGGCCAAGGGCATCGTCACTGCCCACGGGGGCACCATCGAAGTGACGAGCCGCGAGGGGACGGGGAGCACCTTCCGGCTGCGGCTACCCTTGACGAGCCGCGAGGGCGAGGGAGCGCCGCAGTGACCACGGCCACGGCCGACGTTCATCTGGTCCGGGATCGCGCCACCTGGGTGTGGTTCCTCCCTCCGTGGCTGGCCGCCCTCGCGCTGTATGCGCAGCTCTTCCCCGCTCTCGTCTCCGAGTGGGCCAAGTTCCCGAGCCTGTCCCACGGCTTCGCCATCCCGTTCATCGCGGGCTATCTGCTGTGGGCGCGGCGCGACTTGCTTCGCGTCCTGCCTTTCGAGCCGAACGCCTGGGGTCTGCCCGTGATGGTGCTCGGGCTCCTGGGCCTCGTGGTGGGCGTGCGCGGTGACGAGCCGTTCGTGGCCCGGATCTCGCTTCCCGTCACCCTCTTCGGGCTCGCGCTCTTCCTGGGAGGGTGGCGGATCACGCGTCAAGTATGGGCGGCAATCGCTTATCTCCTGTTCATGATCCCCCTGCCCTGGGCAACGGTGAAGCTCGTCACCTACCGCTCGCGGCTCTTCGATGCCGACGCTTCCGCGTACCTCCTCGGCTGGCTGGGGGTGCCGGTCTATCAGGATGGGGTCATGCTCCACCTGGCCAACATAAGCCTGGAGGTCGCCGACGACTGCAGCAGCATCCCCGCCATTGCCGCCCTGCTCTCGCTGGGCGTCGCCTATGCCGCGGTGGCCCGGCGCCCCCTCTGGGTGCGTCTCGTTCTCATCGGCGCCACCCTCCCCTTCGCGATCGGCGCGAACATCGTGCGGATCACCTCGACCGCCGCCGGCGCGTACTGGATCGGTCCCTGGACGCTCCATACCTCCTACCACATGTTCAACGGGACGGTGAACTTCCTCTTCACCTTCATGATGTTGATGGCGCTCGATTGGGTGCTGAGCCGTTGGGTGGATCGGAGACCCGCGTGAAGCGGCAGGCCGTCCACTCCCTTGTCGCACTCGCCCTGATGGCCCTCACCGGAGCCCTCGTGACCGTGCCCCTCGGCCTTAGCGAGATTCCGCTCCGGGTGGACTTCGAATCTCTGCCCGACGGACTGCCGGGCTGGCGCCCGACCGACCGGTCCGCCGGAGACGCCCTCCCGCCCGATCCCCGCGCACCGAGACGAGTGACCCGCGCCTACGAACGGGAGGGCCACCTCCTCTGGGCGACCGTCGAGTACTACCCCTCTCAGGACGAGGCGCGCCGGGCCGCCGCCCGAGGCCTCGTCATCCCCGCGCACGGCTGGAGTCAGATTGCCGAACGCCGAGTCCGGATCCCCGTGGCCGCCGCCGCCGGCGGCCAGCTCGAGGTCAACCTCGTCACGCTGGAGAGGCAGGCGGGACGCGTCGGGATCGTCTACTGGTACCAGATCGCCCAGCAGCCGCTGGCCAGCGATCATTGGTATCGTGTCGAGCTCTTGTACAATGGGCTCGTGCGTGGTCGGACGGACGGGGCGCTCATCCGGGTGGCCTCCCCCATGGAGACCAACGAGGATTCCGGCGCGGTCCTTGCCCGGCATGCCGACTTCCTCCGGGAGTTTTATCCGCTGCTGCTCCGGAGCCTGCCCCGTTGACCGCGGGGGCGAGGAGACGACGCGCATGACCAAGCCGAAGCTCCTGGTGGTGGACGACGACGAGAGCATCCGGACCCAGGTGAAGTACGCCCTCCGGGATGACTACACCCTGTGGTTCGCCGAGGACCGGGCGCAGGCGATGGCGCTCTTCCACGAGATCCAGCCGGGCATCGTGAGCCTCGACCTGGGGCTGCCGCCCGACGCGGACGGCGCCGAGGAAGGCCTCAAGACCCTCGACGAGATCCTCCGCGCCTCTGCCACCACCAAGGTGGTGGTAGTGACCGGGAACAGCGACCGGGCGAACGCCCTCCGCGCTGTCCAGCTGGGGGCCTTCGACTACCACCTCAAGCCCATCGACCTTCCCGAGTACAAGGTCGTGCTCCGCCGCGCCGCCTATCTGGCCGAGCTGGCGCGCGAGGGCGAAGCCGCCCTCCAGGCCCGGGAGAGCACCGTTCGCTTCGAGGAGATCATCGGCAGCACGCCGCGCATGCGCGAGATATTCGCCGTCGTCCAGCGCGTGGCCAAGACCGACGCCACCGTCATCGTCGAGGGCGAGAGCGGCACCGGCAAGGAGCTGATCGCGCGCGCCATCCACAGCCGGAGCGCGCGCCGGGACGGGCCGTTCGTGGCGATCAACTGCGGGGCGATCCCCGAGACCCTGCTCGAGTCCGAGCTCTTCGGCCACGAGCGCGGCGCCTACACCGGCGCCCACGTACAGCGTCAGGGCAAGTTCGAGCTGGCCAACCGGGGGACGCTCTTCCTGGACGAGATCGGTGAGCTGCCCGTCCATCTCCAGGTGAAGATCCTTCGCTTCCTCCAGGAGCGGACCATCGAGCGCCTGGGCGGCCGGCAGCCGATCTCGGTGGACGTCCGGGTGATCGCGGCGACCAACCGCGATCTCAAGAACCATCTCCAGCAAGGCCTGTTCCGCGAGGACCTGTACTACCGGCTCTCCGTGGTGACCATCGACCTGCCCCCCCTGCGCGAGCGCGGCGAGGACATCCTGCTGATCGCCAACCGCTTCCTCGAGCGGGCGGGGCAGGAGCACCGGCGCCGGGTGCGCTTCGGGTCCGACGCCATCCAGGCGATCATGGCGCACAATTGGCCAGGGAACGTCCGCGAGATGGAGAACCGCGTGAGCCGCGCGGTGATCATGAGCCGCGGGCGGGTCATCATGCCCGGCGATCTGGATCTCGCCCCCGCCGAGCCAACCCAGATGGGCTCCCTTCGGGACACCCGGGAGCGCGTGGAGCGTCAAACCCTCGTCGAGGTGCTGAGCCGCCATCGCGGCAACGTGAGCCAGGCCGCGCGCGAGCTCAAGGTGAGCCGGCCGACGTTGCACGGCCTGCTCGACAAGCATGCCATCAACGCCAAGGAGTTTCGCTAGGTCTCGGTCTCCCGCGGGGAGGCGGTCAGTACTTGGGGCCCACCCGAAGGGGCCGACCATGGTTTTCCACTGCGCCGGCCGACGGGGGATTCCTACGGCGGGTGCCGAAGAAATCGAATGCTGGGAACCACGGTTCGGAGCGGTTCACCCCCGCCCCGATGAGCGGACCTCCGGGAAGGGGAGAGAAATCGTCAGTCTCGGGGTTCACGAAGCAGGCGGCGAGGGAACAGTTCACGTTCCCTTCGAGCCGGAGCCCCGCCACGGAAGGAATCACCATCGCCACGGTTCCCTTTCCTTGAAGGGCGTTGTTGACGACCGCGGCGTCCACGCTCCCGTCTCTCGTCACCGTGAGCGGCCCGGCGTCGTTACCGTACAGGGTATTGTGCGCCACGATGACGCCCCGGAGCAGGCCGCGGCGACCGTAGTCCTCCATTCCGACGCCGGCCAGAGCATTGCTAATGGCGATATTATTGCGGATAATGACTGGTCCGCCCCCAACCACAATCCCGGATGACTGGAGCGAGCCGGTGGCGAGATTGCCGTCGACGAGGGAAGCGCGGCCGGGGTCGACCGCGCCATACACCATGATCGCCGGTCCCTTCGTGTCCACCACGACGTTGTCGCGCACGATTCCCCACGAGTTGAGCTTGATCTGGATCCC
>Ga0137404_10001589_pt1 | contig 15025 bp, 15 predicted proteins | sample CZOMad2_1_16fung_FD_108285 | JGI IMG/M metagenome (GOLD analysis project Ga0137404, IMG submission 108285) | Vadose zone soil fungal communities from Angelo Coast Range Reserve, California, USA - CZOMad2_1_16fungal (Illumina Assembly) | ecosystem: Environmental > Terrestrial > Soil > Vadose...
ACAAGGCAACTCGCGGAACTAGCCAGCAAGGCCAAGCCTCGCTTGCTGATCATCGATCATGCCTCGATTGTTCTGCGGCCAGCGCTGCGTCCCCAAGCGTCATCGCCAGAAGAGCTTTTGAAAGAAGTGCTCTCCGGGTACAGCGGGGAGGTGGTTGTTGGGCGGGATCTCGATGTTTATTAAGAAAAATACGCCGGGCCGAAATATTTACAAGAACAGAACGATTCGCGTCCCTCCTGGAGTCCTCAGGGGTGGAGGAATCGGCTAGATTCGCCTGAATCGAATTCTATGGCTATGGGGAAGCTCTAGCTAGTGGTTCTGTAAGGGCATTCCGCCCGACGGGAGGCCGGGACTCACCCGGCCTTCTTTCACTCCGAGAACTCACGCAAGAAAAAGGAACATTCATTGAAAACTCTCTGGTTAAAGTACGATGCCATGAATTGGGAGAACGGAACCCTCTACATCAAGACGCCACACGGCAATCATTCGGTCCCTTGCGTTGAAGATGAAGCACGCTTCCACGTGAAGCGAATCATAGAAGGGATTGCCCGCGACCACGGGTACGGGACCATTGCTGTGGACATGGCCGGGGAGTTGGACGAGCCGTCATGACACGCAAACTGTGTGCCACCTGTCTGATGTACTTCAAGCATGAGCCAGCAGCAAAGAACTGGCAGCGACGGGTCTACTGTTCCCAGAAATGCTACGACGAGCGCCTGGGCGACGGGCCGGAGAAGATGAAACCCGCCAGGACTCGTTTCGCCGGGTCACATTTTTGGGTGCGAGCTACAACAGCACCAACACTCTTCCCGTTTCGGAAATAAGCAGTATTACAAGGATAGACGCGGTCATGGTGGGAGTGCTGGTTCTTCCTTCGCGGGACGACGCCAGCCACCACTGGACCGTGAGTTGTCCCGCGAACAATCAAACGAAATTTGGCGTCGCGGGTAGAAAGAAACAATGGGATTTGCAGAAATAGCTTTGCCTCTTGTTGAGCGCGGCGTCGCCGTTGTTCCCACCGACTCCGGCTTGCGGTTTCCCTTCCGCAGGAATTGGCAGAATATCGCCACAACCGATGCCGCGCAGATAGCGGCGTGGCACGAACAAGATCCGAATCAGAATTGCTGCTCGGTCGCCCGCGCTGGCGGAGTGGGTTTCCTTGATATTGACCATGTTCGCGAGTGCGAAGCCTTGGGAATGCCCGCGCTGCCCGACACCTTCACCGTGGCTTCGCCCAAGGGGCTGCACGTCTACTTCCGGCACACACCGGAAACCGAAACGCTTGGCGACTACCGCGCCGTAAAGGTCGGCAGCGACAAGATCCTTGAGTTCAAGGGAAACGGAGCGAACGCAGTGTGCTCCCCCGGTTGCGTGCGCGACGACGGTGGCAAGTACGTCGTCGCGAAAGACCTCCCGATTGCGCCGCTGACACCGCAGATCATCGCTTGGATTGAAAAGCACGCGCCGGGGGCCAAGACCAAAGGACGTCACGCTCGCCAGCTTCACCCAGAGTTTGATGAGCAGGACCTGTTCGAGCATTACGGTTGGACGGTCGGCGGGGATTTCTGGAAAGAGGACGCGCATTATTTCTTGCTGGATTCCTGCCCCATCAAAGGTGCGCCGCACGATCGCCGAGTGCAGGATAAAAAGACCGTCGTCGTCATCGGCGACACCATTGGTTTCAAGTGCGTGGTCTGCGACAGCGTGACGTGGCGTGAAGTTGTCGCGCATATGCGAGACGAGGGTATCGCCGAATATCCGTACTTTATTTATGCCGACGAAGACGATGAGTTGCTCCTGGCCGATGCAGAAGACAGAAGCGGTAGCGTCCTTTCGGCTGATGAACTGACAGTCGCACTGAATATGATTCATCCTCCGGCGGAGGAGCCAACTGTTGACATCACAGGATTCACCTATGACTGCAACGACACGGGAAACGGGGAGCGATTCATCAAGAAATTCGGCCACCGATCCCGCTACGTTCGCAACAAGGGTGTCTGGCGGGTCTGGAATGGCCGCTACTGGGCCGATGATACGCGCAGCAAGATGGCTCGCGCCACCAAAGCAATCGTAAAGGACACTTTCAACACCGCGCCGGACGGCGAGGAAGGCCTGGCGCAGCGCAGGTGGGCAATCGTAAGCGGTGGAGCGGCGCGGCGTGATGCGATGCTAATGCGCAGCTAATGAGCGTCAGGTGGTGACGAACGCCGAAGACTACGACGCCAACATCTGGCTATTCAACGTGCAGAACGGTGTGGTGGACTTGAAGACCGGAGCGGTTTCGCTGCATGACCGGACCCGGCTGCTCAGCAAAATCTCACCAGCCGTCTACGACCCTACCGCTACTTGCCCGCTCTGGAACGAGTTCCTGGTAGAAGTGCTTGAGACGGAGGAGATGATTGATTTCGTTTCGAGAGCGGCGGCGTATTCGCTCACCGGAGATATCAACGAACAGGCGGTGTTCTTCCTTCACGGCAGCGGTGCCAACGGGAAGTCTGTGTTTCTGGAAGTGCTCCTCTACATCCTTGGCGACTACTCCCGGGTCTGTAACTTTGACACCTTCGTCGTGAAGAAACACGACAGCAAGTCGGACAACGATATGGCACAACTGGTCGGCAGGCGGCTGGTGTTGACTTCGGAGTCGCAGGACGGCCATCGTTTGAACGAAGCCCTGCTCAAGCAAATCACTGGGGGAGATCTGGTGGAGGCCCGGTTCCTGTATAAAGAGCGATTCAATTTCCTGCCGCAATTTAAACTCTGGTTTTCGTCGAACTATACCCCGGCCATCCGTGGCACGGACGAGGGCATTTGGCGGCGCATGAAGCTGATTCCGTTCGAGGTCACGATTCCCGAGGAACGGCGCGACCGTCGGCTGATCGAAAAGCTCCGCGCCGAAGCGAGTGGCATCTTCAACTGGCTGCTGCGCGGAATGGCGCGATACAACCAAATCGGTCTGGCCTACCCCAAGAAAGTTTCGCAGGCCACGAGCCAATACAAGGCCGAGCAGGACGTGATCGGACAGTTCCTCCTAGACCGCACGCGCCTTAACCCGCTCGCGAAAGTAAAGGGGGCCGAACTATATTCCACGTTCAAGTGGTGGGCCGGAGCGAACCGCGAGTTTGTGCTCACCGAACGCCAGTTCACCAAGGCGCTGCTGCGAAACCAGAAAATCAGCACCGAAAAAAGAGAAGACGGCAAGTGGTACGTCGGCGTTCAACTCATTGTCGGGGGGCCAGTTGGCGGAGAAATCCCGGAGGACGTGATTTAGGCGGCTGGCGAATGCTGGTGGACTGGTGGTATCCGCCCTAACTACTTCCTTTTACTCCTTATATTGAGAGTTGGGGTAAATACCGCCAGAGCGAAAGGTTTCGTAAGCCCGACACGAGCCTGGTGACGTGTGCGCTCGGTTCTGACCCGTCAGCCGAGTCTCTCTACGACCGCATAATTGAGCGCCTCTGTAAGGGCCTCCAGCGTATGAGGACACTTCGTCCACATTGCCAAAATGTCTTGCGGCTCGAAGCGGCGGAACTTCAAATTCCGTTGCGGCCCGGTGGCGACCGGGCACATTCCGCCCGGCGTGCCTCCGATAGCCCATACGCAAGCGTGCCGCCCGGTTCTATTCTTCCTCAGTCCTTCCTGATGAATTAGTCCGTCGCGACGAAGTCGTATGGGACAAGGACTGATCGTGACATAAGCGATTCCAAGCTCGTCCGATAGTTCCAACGAGGTCTTGGAGCCATTCGCGACGAGATGAGCGAGAATTTTTAGGTCTACGTCTTTGTTGTTGACGGATAAAGCCGCCAACCGTGAAGTGATCGGGTCTGTGCTTCTTACCATAGGAATACCTTTCGCGGAATAGCGGCACTGCCCATTCAATCTAAAGCGGTACGACGAATCTTTGAGGCGCGGCCCGGACGATGCCGACGCTGGCGCGGTGTCTATGAGCCACAAGGTTGCTCCCGGCAGCACTACCGCCCCTCTACTCAGAGAAACCCGTAGCTAAGAAATTTCTTTCCCGGTGTAATCGCACTCATTATCGAACTCCCCCGGCCCTCGTCGAGAGCGAGGAAGAAGCGCGTCGGCCCCGCGAATACCGCCCCGCCCCAAACATTAGCGAACTTCCGATACCTCTTCCGTAAGACCAATTCAAACAGGAGAGTGCCATGGCAACTATCAAGGAAGCGATTCGTAAGATTCACTCGGAGATCCGAGACCTCATCGTGAGCCGTCAGGACCTGAGTTATAAGCAGGTCGGACGCCTCTTCGACATCAGCGAGACCACGGTTGTTGAGATCGTGAAGAAGTTCGATCTGCCGCGCCGTAAAGCCGGGCGCAAGGCTATGCAGACGAGGAAGGGGAGCTAACATGACGAAGAAGAACGACAAGCTCATGGTCAAGATGCAGCGTATCCGCTACATCAAGCCGGAGTTCTTCCAGCATGAGGGGCTATTTGATTTGGAAGAGTCCACCAAGCTCCCAATCCGCGTGGCCTATTCAGGTCTCTGGACCTGTTGCGATAAGCACGGACGATTCGAGTGGAGGCCGCGCCGGCTGAAGCTCCAGATTCTCCCGTATGACGCCGCCGTGGACTTCTCAGAGATTCTCAGCGCTCTGGAGAAGACCAGATTCGTCGTCCCCTACGAAGTGAATGGAGAGCGTTACGGCTACATCCCCTCTTGGCGGAAGCATCAGTACATCGGCAGTTCGGAACGGAAGAACAAGTTCTCTTATCCCACCCCGCCGGGGCAGGACGATTCTCTTCCCGAAGAGGCGGAGCAATCCGGTGAAAACAGCTCGGACTCGGTAGGGAACGGTTTTGAAACGGTTTTGGAACCGTTTGATTCCCGTAAGGGTAAGGTAATGGATAATGTGAATGGCGCCGGTTTTATCGCTTTGATGCTAGCTGATATGAACCACTAATGGATTGGCCCCGCCAATAGTATGTTTATGCATAGATGAAATCCACCAAGTATATGGATATCTGTATTTAGTCTTTATAGCTATTGCTAAGCGTCGATGCAAAATCAACAAAATCTATTGCTTACATAAAACGCTGCTTTTGGAACTGAAAGTGCCGCCGCGCTTTGTAGGATTTACATGGGGCTATCGTGTGTCCGACTGGATTTTCCTTCGGTTGTTTTACGTATCTTCAAAGCTCAACCTCATGAGCTTACCTAAGGGTGTTGTACAGAGAGGAGTGGCGTAATGTTAATGTTCAGGAGATGGTTTGTAGGCTTTGTTGTACTAACAGTGATGATGGCGGCGTCAATACCGGCCATGGGGCAGGAATCCGCAGTAAAGGGAAGCATTGAGGGTGTGGTTGTAGACGCCTCTGGCGGGTCGGTGCCGGGAGCAAAGGTGACGGTGACTGGGCCTACGGGGTCCAGAACCACCACAACGGACGAGCAGGGTAATTTTTCGTTTCCTCTGCTGATACCCGGAAAATACTCGGTCAAGGTCGAAAAACAGGGTTTCAAGGCCGTCACGGCGAGTGACCTGGAAGTTTTGACCAATAGGGTTAGTTCTTTTCGTCCAGTCCTAGAGACAGGATCGATCACGGAGACCGTTGAGGTAACTGGGTCGGCGATTACCGTCGACACGACGACCACGTCCATCGGATCGAACCTGAACGATACTTTCTATGAAAAACTGCCCATCCCTCGTGGAGTCGCCTCACTTTTCTACCTCGCCCCTGGAGTCGCCGGCGGCGGAGCTTCCGGCAAGTCCAACCCGTCGATTTCGGGTGGCTCGGGACTTGAGAATCAATACGTCGCTGACGGCGTCGATATCACTGACTCAGCGTTCGGCGGCTTGGGAATTTTCTCGAGGGTCTATGGTTCCCTGGGCACCGGAATCAATTTGACCTTCATCAAGGAAGTCCAAGTAAAGACGGGCGGATATGAGCCACAGTACGGTAAATCCACGGGTGGTATAGTCCAAATCGTGACGAAGTCGGGCGGTAATGAATACCATGGCGCGCTGACAGGATACTTCCAGCCGACTGAATTCGAAGCCAAGCGCACCAATCCGGACGATCCGCAATTCGGGCGGGCGAACCTCACCGGGCGGCTCATCAATAACGCGGCCTATGATGCATCAGCCGAACTGGGCGGCTACGTGCCGAAGTTCAGGCAGAAACTGTTTTTCTATGCAGCGATCAACCCGACATTGAACGAGCAGGTGGCAGTCTCACCGGCCAACTCGCCGCTGTTCTCGCAAGGCAGCTTCCTATTCAAGACATACGTCTACAGCTACTCGGGTAAGCTGACCTACAAGATTAACGACAAGCATCAGATCGAATCGTCGATCTTCGGGGATCCTTCGCACACGGGGACGAGCCCTTTCATTCGTCTGAACACCGACAACAACACCGCTAACAGCGTCCTGAAGTTTGGGAACCGCGACTGGGCGACTCGTTATAATGGTACCTTCTCCCCGACATGGCTGGTCAACGCTTCGTTTGCATGGGGCAATAATCATTTTAACGAAACGGGTTTTGGTAACTTCCAGGAAATTATTGACCAGACCCAAACAGGTGGGCTTCCTGGTCAGAGGGGCGAGTTCATCCCGATTGGCCGCGGATTCGTCGAACCGACCGAGGACAATACCTTTAAGGCCAGTGCAGACACGTCTAAGACGGTCCATTTCTGGGGCGAACATACATTTACTGTGGGATACAACTACGAGAAGTCGTTCTACGACGGAAGCCGTACGAATAGCGGTCCGAAGTTTGCCGTCCCCGACACGAACGCAGATGGAAATCCTCTAACCGATTTTGGCCTTGATCCCGGCGTTTCCGACCAGTCCGCGAACGCTGTTTGGCGCTTGGTTCTGGCTCCGAGCACCTGTACACTCTGCCCGTACTTGCAGGTTCCTGGAATTACCGGTGCGGGCCCAAATGGCACGAGCCGCGTGCTGCTCCGCGTCTTTCGGAGTGAGTTCGGCCTGAACTCCAACGGCGTCAAGGCGTTCTCCACCAACTCCACGTATCACGCAGCCTATGTCAATGATTCTTGGACGCCAAGCAGGTACGTTACTTTGAACCTCGGTGTGCGTTGGGATCAGGAACACCTTGTTGGGCAGAATTCCAGGTATACCTTCACGGATAACTGGTCTCCTCGCATCGGCGTGATCGTTGACCCCTGGGGAAACAGAAAGAATAAGATCTACGCCAACTTTGCGCGTTACAACTACAATCTACCGCTCGACTTAGCAGAGCGTTCGCTCACGAACGAACTGGACCTCTTCGGCCTGCGTATTGCGCCAGATTTCACAACCGACGCTAGCGGCAACAGGATTGCTGCACTGAATTCGTTTGGGACCGTGACGCCGACGGTAATCGCTGCCAATGTCTTGAACGGAGCGTCCGGTGGTGTCGCGAACGCCGTGGCCGATTCGTTCGAGAGTGGAGAGCCGATCTTCCCGCGCACCCGGTTGACGTATGAAGACGAGTGGGTGGTTGGGTTCGAACACGAATTCCCCCAGGGAGTCGTGTTTACTGCCAAGTTCATTCGCCGCGACATGAAGAGGATTGTTGAGGACACTGGCGGGATTTCGCCGGAAGCAGCGCTTGCAGGCATTTCGCAGCAGTTCGCCATCGGCAACGTCAGCTCCAAGACGGATATCTTCACAAACCCAGTCGGAACGGACTTCGTTCCTGACTTCACCTGCGGGGGCGCGGGGCAGCCGGCGTGCACGAGCACGGTTATCGGCGACATCGGGAACTATCCGGCAGGCTGCGATCCGGGCACCGCTGTCTTTCCGCTCACGAACAGCCTTGGTCAGAACGTGACCGATTCGAATGGGAATACGGCGGCATGCTTCAATGCCCTTGCTGCGAATGGCGGGACGCCGGGAGCGGCGGTTCCGGATGGAATTCCGGACGGCTTCCCGGACGCGAATCACCGTTATTGGGCAGTCGAGTTCGAGGTCAACAAGTCGTTCTCGAAAAACTGGCAGTTGCGTGCCAACTACCGCATCGCACGTCTCTTCGGCAACTTCGAGGGCGCTCTGCGCAACGACAACGGCCAGACCGATCCGGGAATCAGCTCGCTGTTTGATTTCACGTCCGGCAATTTCGCTTTGCTGGGCGATCAATTCAAGCCGGGAGTGCTCAATACGGATCGCTTACATATCATTAATGGATTCTTTACTTACGTTTTCGACAAATCGGCCGTAAAGGGCCTGACCTTGGGTACCGGCGTCAGGATCCAGACTGGCACGCCGATCAATCGGCTTGCCGCCCATCCTGTGTACGAGAATGCGGGTGAGGTTCCAATTGGAGGTCGCGGCGCACTGGGCCGTACCCCGACCACTGGTACGGTGGACTTCCATGGCGAGTATCCGATCCGAATTACCGAAAGAAGCCGTCTGCACTTGGGCGCCGATCTGTTCAACATCGGATTTGCCCGGCGCACTCAGTACTTGAACCAGAACCAGGACCTCGGGTTCGGAACTCCCAATGTCGACTTCCTGAAACCCGCCAACCAGAACGGCACACTGTCAAACGATGCCTTTCAGTCTCCGTTCGTGGCCCGGGTTTTTGTGAAGTTCGAGTTCTAAGCGATAGCCGCTTAGTATTCTATAGGGGAAGAGAGTTCTCTCTTCCCCTATTTCCCTTTGTCTAATTCACGAGTTCGATTCCGTGAGTCGCAATGAAACACTTCGCTGGAATCTCTTGTGTCTGCCTTTCCGTGGTCCTTGCGTGCGCTCCTCGAATGCATGCTCAGGCCGAAAAGGGCCCGATGCGTTCTGCCGCACGCATCACTGTTTTTGTAAGGCTTGCGAGCGGCTCGCCTGCACCCACGGGTATCAATGTCCGGCTAGAGGCTGATGGGGGAGGGGTCGTCGATCAACAGCTAACGGATTCGTCCGGTAAGGTCACGTTCATCCCCAGAGCACTTACTAGCTATTCCGTAACTATCCACGAGCACGGATACCGCGATGTTTCCCGACGCGTTGACCTGTCCTTTACGCCCACCGCGGGGATAAGCCTAACGATTACACCGATTGCCACTCAGAACGATTTCGGTGTGGACGACGAAGGCAGTCCCATAGTCTCTGCACACAATTTAGCGATTCCGGAGCGGGCCATGAGGGAATTTCGGGCTGGGCAAGCGCTCCTGAACGAGAAACACGATGTTTCACGCAGCATTGATCACTTCCGGAAGGCTATCGAGTTTTATGACGGTTTTGCTCAGGCGTATGTCATGCTGGGTCTTGCCTATCTGCAGGACCAGAGACTGGGGGATTCTCGCTCGGCGCTCGAACGGGCTGTCCAGCTCGATCCGAAGTCGGCCGTCGGCAACCTAACTCTCGGGGCGTGCCTGAATCAACAAAGAGATTACGCGGGAGCTGAGAATGCTTTGCAACGGGGCCTGGAGTTAGATCCCGAGTCTCCCGAAGGGCATTATGAAATTGCAAAGACGTACTGGGCGGGGCATCGTTGGCACGAGGCGGAACCACATGCCTTGAAAGCGGAGACCCTTAGGCCTCAAGTTCCTGGCGTGCATGTCTTGATGGGCAACATCCTCCTGCAGAAGCGGGATATTGAGGGTGCCATCAAGGAATTCAACGAATATTTGCGGCTCGACCCGCGAGGCCCTATGAACAAGTCCGTGCGCGCGATGGTCAGCAAACTACAGAAGCCATCGACCACGGCCAATTGAACCATCCGGTCATTGTGCCGGAGTGCTTGCGCTCATGAGCTGTTTGCCCTTAAGACCGTATTCCTCGGCCTTCTTCGAATTACCCAGGCGTCCGTAATATTCTGCAAGCGTAAGATAGATCGGTCCGGTTGCGCCTTTTATCTTCAAATGTGACTCGAGGAGCTCGGCAGCCTTCCTGGTATCCCCAGTCTTGTCAAGGCTCTCTGCCAAATGCAATATTGTTCTTTCCGGTGTTTGATCGCTGAGGATCACTTGCCCCGCGTACTTTGCCACTTCTTCGTACGCTTGACGCGAGAACTCCGCATCAACCAGTGCTGTCAGAACCTGTTGGGAACTGGCGTCTTTCTCCAGCGCCCGGCGGAATGCTTCGCTCGCACGTCCGTACTCACCCATCGCCAGATGACAAATTCCACGCTGATAGTCGGACACGCCCGCCTGTTTATCTTTGTAGGAGTCTTCGCGGTCATCAATCTCCCACGAACGCGAAGGCTCGGCGTCAGCTGAAAGGCGAAAATTCAAGTTCGAGAAGGCCTGTTGATGGTTGCTCGGGTCGTCCAGCGTCAGAACTAACTTGTAGCTTCCCTGTGGCCAATCGCCGATCGGAATCTCCTTTCCATTGATGAGCGAGCCGTTGGCGTCGAATTGCGCCTTGGCAACTTCATCTTCGAGTGTTTGTGAGTCCCGCGTGGCTCCCGGCCGGCCGTACGCATAGGAAACTTTCAACTTTTGGTCAGTTCCGGGTGCGATAGGGGGAGTCCAAATTTGATAGAAGATCTTTAATTGTCCACCAGCCGAGAAATTCGCCTCACGGTTGAGCAGGGGTGTGAATTTGACTCCGCCGAACGTGAAGGGAATGAAATTCGTGTCGCCGCTAACCGGTTTTGCGAGACTGAAAGGGACAACGCTGGTGACGGTCATTCCCTCCGTAGGGACGTGGGGTACGACCACGTCACTATTCACGCGGTAGGTGGCCTTCTTCACCCAATCTGTCAGCTCCAGCTCCAAGTGATATTTTCCGGGAGGAAGGGGCAGGGACCCCTCGTATCCGAATACCCGGCTCTTTACTTGTTCAACCTGTGCTGGAGTTAGGTGCCGGATGTACTCCCGCTCTTGGGTAAACAGCAGCTTGCTATTGGCTCCATAAACCTTCGCACGAATACCGACCTTGAAGGAGAAACGAGTCCCGTCAGTTTTCTCAAGGAAAAAATACTCGGGTCTCGAAAACCGAAGTAGATAGTCAACCTTTGTATTCCCGGCGGAATCCCGCACTGGAAGCACGAGAGCGCCCAGTTCTTCGTTCTGGAAGATAAGGGATGCAGAAACTTTGGCATTTGCTCGGCGGAGGTCAAACTCATGAAGGGACAGGGGGTGATTCGCCAAGTCGCGCAGAATGCCTAGCATGACGTCCGACTCCAAGCCGGAGGTGGCGTTCTGTGTGTCCAGTGGCTCACCTGGAATCAGACTCAAAGCGACACGAGCCAATTCACGTCCGCCATTTTTGTCAATCGTCTGCCACGCTTGAAGCCGCGTTTCGCCGCGTTGGGTTACAAGCTTCTCCGGGCCATCGAAATATGGGCTATAGAGCTTGTATTCGCTGAAGTTATCCTCGCGGTAAAACACAAGATAGAAAAACGGGGGGAGCGCAGCGTGACTGTTGGAATAAAACCAAACTTCCATCGGCCGCAGATTCTGGGAGTCGTGATAGTTCGATTTTTGGCTGGGAGGACCAAGGACTATGTATGTGCGGCCCATGGCGGTGCGCCAGCCCGGATTTCCCGACTCATGTCCAAAGTGATCGTTAGCATACGCCAACCGCTCGTAATGTTCATCCTTGAACGAATTCGAGGGCGCCCCAGGAGTTGGGTTGCGAATTTCCCAAAAATCGGCGATGAATTTGTCGCGGGCGTCGTCGGTCGTTAGATGGAGGAACGCTTCGCGCTCTCCCTTGGTAATAATGTAGATGACGTCATGTTCGAGCCACTCCTTATAATGCCCCTGGAGCTTCTGCTTGGCCTGACCTGCATTTGTGGTGCTTATTCCCACGCTCAGCAGGGTAGCGATCAGGAATGCCATCGTCCATGCACCCGCGTGCATAAAAACGGTCGTGCGACAGCGATTTTGCGAATGCATGCTCATTTCTCCCCGCTCGAGCGGCGGCCGGCCCGTGCCTTTAACCAGTTTCCTAAGATTAATTATATGACGCGGATACCGCTCCAGGAAGTTTCTTCCCGCATCGAACCTGCGCTAACTTTGATGCCGGAGGCGATCGGCCAGGGAGCGGGCGCGCTGGCGGGCGATATCGACGAACTTTGGGTCGGAGGAAATCTGATCTAGCAAAGGGATCAGACGCTTGGGTTCGGGCATCAGTCCGCGGTTCAGATCGGACTCGAACTGGAGTAACGCGTCATTGATTCCCAGTCGGTCGTAGCGCATACGCCGCGCCAGCAGCGCGTAGTGCTCCTGCTTGCCAAGCATGTTTTGAATGGCAAAGGTGAGCCGTTTCGATATAGGGGAAAGGCGCACACCGAAGACATCACGCTTACCCTAACTGAAAAGGATACGGATCAGCTGATAAAGGTCCTTGACCGCTTCTGTGAAAAGGACATTCCCAAACTAATACCTGGCTTTGCCCAGCGAATCTCCAAATCAACACTCAAGCAGCTCAAGGCCCGGTGGGCGGAGGAAGACGCTTTACAGAATGCTGACTTAGCCGTCATTTCTCACAGCTTGGCAGAACGGGAATGAAGTTTGTTCGAATTGGGAGTTGCGAGATAGTTTCGCCCGGTGTTGTGGCGTCGTTGACCCGTTTTTCGCTGGGCGTAAGAGTTTTTCTCTCGCCGATACGGTTTCGGCGCACATCTTACCATCGGTCGACATAAGCCAGAAAAAAGTCGTCCGGGATCTTTCTTTTTCAGCACTTTAGCGGCATGGCGCACAGCTTTTCGTAGACTTGCCGGAATAGCGTGACGTAGGGATACCCACCCGCCAGCGAGACCCACACCTTGCGCACCGTGATGCGGATCAGCGCGCCGATCTTCAACACTTTGAGCCGAATGCTGGAGCACTGCGCCTTGGCCAACTCCGTCCCCTCCAGTCCCAGTCGCCGCAACATCTGCAGCAACACGTAAGCGATCGAAGAGAAGTACAGCCGCAGTTGATTGCTCCGCAGGTAGTGCGTGCTAGTGCGGTCACTGAACAACATCAGTTGTTCCTTCCGAGTAGAGGAGAACGCAGTGGGTTGTAGGCTTTCCTTGGCTCTATCCGCCGTTTCCAGCTTCGTGCGCGTTTAGGTCGACCATGGCACTACTGACGTCTCCCCCCTCGCAGACCCCACCGTGCAGATTTCCCGCAGCGGGTTCCTCAGGCGCGACTCCCCTCACCGTTCCAAGAGTGTGTTATCCGGGGGGGCAACAAAGGATGGTGACGGAGGAGTTCCGCATATCTCTCCCACGTCAGCCATTTCCCGCGAGTTCGGCTATTGAGCCACTTCCGCCAGATGCGACGGACTTCTCGATAGAACTGCCGGATGCTCCTGGAGTTCGTCGGTCGCCCGTAGTACAGGTAGTGGCCCCGAAGCTTGGCGTTGAGGGTCTGCTGCTGTTCCTCCACAGGCTCATGGCGGTTCTCCCGGCACCATTCGGCGATGGCCGTCAGGCCCCGGCGGAGTCTTTTCTTCATGGTCCGCACGTTCACTGTGAACTTCCCTCTCCGGCTGCGGGCACAGATGTGCGTGAAGCCGAGGAAATCGAACGTGGCTGGTTTCTTCCCCTGCCGCTTCGCATGTTCCTCCGCGTATCGCCCAAAGTCCACCAGCCGCGTCTTCTCCGGGTGGAGCGTCAAACCGTATTTTGCAAACCGTTTCGGTAAGACCTCCATCAATTTGTCGGCATCTTCCCGATACTGAAAGCACAGCACGGCATCATCGGCGAAACGTATTTCGTGTGCGGCCCCCTTCAAACGGGGTTTCACTTCGTACTCGAACCATTCATCGAGTACGTAGTGCAGGTAAATGTTGGCCAAGAGCGGACTGATCGTCTGCCCTTGCCCAGTACCCGTTTCACTCACGAGTAGTCTCCCTTCGTCGATGACTCCGACTTGAATCCACTTCCGTATCAGTTGGAGTACACTGCCATCGCGGATTCGCTTTTCGATCATCTCCATGAGTTGCCCTCTCACGATCGTGTCGAAGTAAGCGGTGATGTCTAATTCCAGGATCCAACTGGTGGGTTTTGTACAGATAACTTGTCCCACCTCGTCCAGCGCCTGGTGCGGCCCTCGTCCGGGTCGAAACCCGTACGAGCATTCAAGGAAATCCTGCTCATAGATGGCATTAAGCACTTCGCCCGTCGCCTTCTGCGCGATCTTGTCTTCCAAGGATGGTATGGAAATAGGTCTTTCCTTCCCGTTTTCCTTGGGGATGTAGATCCTGCGCAGCGGTTGAGCCCGGTACTTGCCCGCTTTGAGCCGCTCATGAAGTTGTTGGATATTCCTCGCGGCGTCCTTTTCATACATCTCATACGTGACGCCGTCCACTCCTGCGCTGGCTTTCTTTCGTAGTCCCCGGAAAGCCGCATACAACGCCTCGGGCGTGATCAGATGAGCGATCGAAAAGAATTGTCGCTTCGGATCCTCCTTGGCCAGTTCGGTTATTCTGTCGATTTGTGTGGACATAGTGTGTCGAGGTCTGAGCCTCGTCTATGTTTCCTTTCGTCAGATACGTGCACCTGTTCCCCCCTTCCCTCCAGTGGGTGCCGTGGCCGCTCCTTGCGGAAGCCCTGCGGTTCCCCACCTTCATCGGTAATACGGGGTCGTAAGACTGCTCCTCCATCCGTGGACGGGCGCCTACGGTCTCCCTTGGCGTCCGTGTTGCCGCTCTTACGAGCGGAGATGGTGAGCTCTCCTGGGTTCCTGGGGAATCCCCTTGGAAACATGCCCTCAGCTAGAGACTCCGGCGATTTCGGTCCGCCCTTCGCAATTACGGTCGTCCCGAATGCTGCCTTCCGCCTGCATCAATGGCGTCGGCATCGCAACGAGAAAGATTTCGGAGCTGAATCTTAAAGGCCTGCTTCCTTGCTGTGTACGCTTCGCACCCACCAGTCGCCTGGTGAATGGCAACACTCGCTACCAACCTGCTTGCTAGCTTTGGCCGGACGGGACTTTCACCCGTTGGATTCCATTGAGAAGTTTCCCCTAATTCGTCTCGGTTTCTCCTCTCCCAAGCTTTCCCAGCGCGATGATCCGATTCTCCATGTCTCCTCGGGCGCAGTAATGTTCTTCGTACAACGCCTGCGCCGGCCATGCTTCTCGACTCAGTGAGGTCACCACGAACCGCGGGTTCTCTCCCTTTTCCAGGTGCT
>Ga0137404_10001593_pt1 | contig 14996 bp, 6 predicted proteins | sample CZOMad2_1_16fung_FD_108285 | JGI IMG/M metagenome (GOLD analysis project Ga0137404, IMG submission 108285) | Vadose zone soil fungal communities from Angelo Coast Range Reserve, California, USA - CZOMad2_1_16fungal (Illumina Assembly) | ecosystem: Environmental > Terrestrial > Soil > Vadose zone...
CGGCACATCAATATGAATGTCGATGCGATCAAGCAGCGGACCCGAGATCCGGCCCACGTAACGCTGGATCTGCAATGGCGTGCAGCGACACTCGCGCGTCGGATCGTTCCAGAACCCACAGGGACACCCCTGCGTTGCCTTTTTGTCACTTGGTGCTAAAAGTCAGAAAACCAAGGGATTCCGCGTATCCGGTTACTCTTGAGACGCTCGGCGAGCACCTACGGGCGAGACGGCTAGATCTGAAACTGCATCAGAGGGAGGTGGCGGCCTTACTTAGTGTCAACGAAGCCTCTGTTTGGACCTGGGAGAATAACCGGACCAAGCCGGAACTCAGGTTTATCCCGCGAATTACCGAATTCCTTGGATATTCGCCGTTCACGCTTTCGCACTCCATTGGGGAGCGGCTCAGAAACTGCCGTCTGCGCATGGGGCTTTCACAAAAGGAGTTGGCGAAAATGCTAGAGGTGAATGAGAGTAGTATAAGGAATTGGGAGTCGGGGCGCACGCACCCCACTGGGCGGTATTTAAAACTACTTGGGCTATTTTGTGGAGGAGGGAACCCTTCCGCGTCGTTCATGCTGTCCTTTTGGTGCAACACTTAAAAAACTAAGAATTTGATCAACCTTGTTCTAGCAACCGTGAGGTCGAATCGCACGAGGTTTTCATCCCTCATCTGACATAAGTTTAAGTTTCTCAATGCACCAAATTATCTTCTTTGGGCGTAATTCGCTGATTATCCGGGCTATCACGTGATCTACGTCCAAAACTGCTGCCTCCTCTAAGCCCCTCGTTTCGGATTCACCCGCGGACCTCATCTCAGCTTTATGATATATCCCGTATGCTCCGGATATTGGACCCCAGCAGCAGCTTGCCGAGCGGCTCGGACTCACACAACGGGCCTATGCCCATTGGGAGCGCAACCCGGTCGCGCTCCGCCCTGACCAGCTTCTCAACCTGGCCGAGGTGCTCAATGTTTCAGTGGAAGATTTGGTGGGAACTAACGGAACGAAGAAGCGTGGGACGGGGCCGACCGGCAAGATGAAGTAGCTATTCGAAGCAGCTTCACGACTGCCACGCGGTCAACAGCAAAAGATCGCCGCCATCATCGAACCTTTCATCGCTCACCACGCTGGACGGTGAGACTCAGCACTTCATCGGCTCGACGGAACAACCAACTTGATGTCGAACTGCGTATCCTGCAACTTCGGAGACGCGTCGACGTATCGAGGCTGACCGGGTGCGATCATATCGTACGTTGGTGGACTGGGATTATAGACAATAAGCTTGTAGCGACCACGCCCCACGCGGATTTTGTAATCACCATTCGCATCAGCGTAAGTTCCTACCAAGCAGTCATTACAACCGTGTCGTTGAAACACCAAATATGCGCCACTACCTGCCGTTCTTCCCAGCTCTGGATTGTTTAGTATTTCGACGTGCCCTTTGATGGTTACCATCCGGTTGTAGGCACCATCCTTAACAATCGTTTGACTGCGCCCGGTGATCGTCGCGCCGACTACGATCGTTGCCACGATCCCCATCGCTGTTAATGTGAAAAGTTTTAGCATCCTAGTTGATCCCCGTTCCACCAACTGTCCTCTTCACCCAAGTGACCGTCTTGTTGGTTCTATTTACTTCGATGCCGCCAGCCTTGTTGCGAACGATGTTGCCAGCGCGATTAGTTTTTGCTTGGCCAAACTCTACAGAAACGAAGTCGCCACTGCTGCCCCTTCCAAAGGCACCATACTGCGCTCTCAAAAGCAGACCTCTCGCCTGTTGTATTTCATTGACCGCATCAACTACAGGTCCCGTATTACGACCATCATCAGGATCGTGAACATAGTTAGGAACGAAGTGCGCCACCTCGTGGGCAAAGACCAGGTTGAGAAAAGCTTCCTTTGCTCCTTTATCGCCAGACACCCACTTGTCATCACCGAAGTCGAGTCTGATGCGAATTGCGCTCGTCTTGAAGTTGTTACCAGGAAGTTTTACTCCGGCACTGCCAGCTTGTGAATCTCCAAAAGCCACCTGAGAGTTGTTGTTGGTAACCTGAACGGAAAATAATTTGGCCGGATCATTCGAAGTGATCGCGTCTGTAAGATAAGCAGTTGCCTTGAGCACATCTTTGCTAAGGCCAGTTGTATTCACGGCGAGGAATCCATCTTTACCTACGGTCACACAATCCTTGCAGCCATAAGTATAATTTGCTCTTCGCAAGACTTCATCGCGATCTGCCGTGTTCGTGATGTCACCAACATAAATCTTCTCTCCGGTTGGATCGACATAGCGTAGCGGGTTGTTTCGAACATACGCATAGAGGTTCCAGCCTGCCGGGTCAGTCGGATGAGTATCATTCAGAAAGTCATCGGCGCTCGTGAAGCGTCCTTGCGTCGATGAGTAATATCTTGCCTCGAAAAAGTCCAACCCCGTCTCATTGTCCCGTTCTTTTTGAGTGAACTGTTGTCGGATACCATCGCTCACGTTGTAACCCTGCGTCGTCGTTCGGCCGCCATAAGCCGAAATCTCTTCCCCAAACGGCAGATAATCATGCCGCTTCATCGCTGCCAGACTGCCCGTCTTGTCAAAGACCATGCGCGGCGTGCCTAACTGGTCCGTCACTAGCCATTGGACATTTGCCGCCGACGCGCCAACGTACATCACCACATTCGTCAGCGTCGCATTCGTGCTGTAAAGCGATGTGTCAACCAGCAACGGATACGTAGGCGTGACCGTGCTCGTGTAAAGGAGTGCTCCGTTCTTGCGGTACTTCACCACACCATTTTCGACAGCAACGCGAAACACGTCACCTGCTGCATAACTGCCAAAGCTTCCTCTGGTTGTCGCTCCTTCATTGATATCTACTGTCCCGTTATTCTCAAGATAGATACAGAAATCAATGTCATCCCAACTCTGGTTGGTGTTCCCATAGCTCAAACCCAGCCGTCGATGCGTGTTTGTCTCGGTCGCAGTGAATTGCACGTAGCCATCACCTGAGGCGATCGTTCGCGTTGAGACCGCGCCGGCATCCCAGCCATTCGCTCCAGGCTTGCTCAAGCTGTTTCCCGAAACTGTGACCCCCACCGCGCTGGTCCAGGCGACATTGCCGCCCACAACCAGTCTAACGTTCGTGAGCGTCGCGTTCGTGCTGTAGAGCGATGTGTCAACCAGCAAGGGATACGTAGGCGTCACCGTGCTCGTGTAGAGCAGTGTTCCGTTCTTTCGGTACTTTACCACTCCGCCTTCGACGGCTACGCGAAAAACGTCTCCTGCCGCATAACTGCCAAAGCTTCCTCTGCTTGTCGCTCCTTCGTTGATGTCTACCGTGCCGTTATTCTGAAGATAGATACAGAAATCAATGTCGTCCCAACTCTGGTTCGAATCACCAAGGCTCAACCCTAGCCGTCGATGCGTGTTCGTTTCTGTGGCCGTGAATTCCACATAGCCGTCGCCCGAACTAATTGTCTGCGTTGAAACGGCGCCCGCATTCCAGCCATTGCTGCCGGGTTTGCTTAGATTATTAGCCGAAACAGAAACGCCAACCGCGCTCGTCCAGGTGACAGCTCCGGCAGAACCTTCGGCCGTCACCAATAACTGCCCATTCCGATAACCATATTCCTTGGAGGGGGCACTCGCTGGACTACTGGCCGGATACTCAGCCACAAGCTCGCCACCAATGCCATAAACCTGCCAGGTCTCCGTGCCATCAACCTTGCGCCGCACCCGTTGGCCGTCGCCGTTATAGGTGTAGTACTGCCACTGGTTATTGCCGCCCCAGGCCTGCGTCATCCGATTCTCAGCATCGTAAATGCGATTGTTGCCGCCCGGATTGGGCGCACCAGTGTAAGTGTCATTGATCAAATTGCCTGCATAATCGTAGCCCATTGCGCCGGATTGGCCACTCGGCACGCCCAAACGATTAGTTGACGCTGCGACTGTGAAGCCCTTGTTGTTGATGCCGGCGCCGAAGGTGTTGTTCACATTCGTGTCGATGGTGCGATTGCCGTAGCGATCGTAAACGAAGGTCTGTTTCCACTGGTTATTGACCTGGTTGCCAGCCGAGGCGTAACGCTCTCCATTGGTGTACTGCAGACGATTCAAAGCGTCGTAATTGAACCAGCTAGTGTAGACAACATAACTGGAGACTGCCTCGTTGTCCGGAATCCAATGTTCCTGCTTCTTTATATTGCCGTTGTTGTCCGTGCCATTGCAGGCGCCCCAGCACTGATCGCTGTAGTGATTGATAATCGCGCCGCGATTCCAACTCGTATCTGTCGGTCCAGTGTAAGAAGTGCTCTCGCGAATCTCCGACAATTGGCCACGACTGTTGTAGAACAGCTTGTTGTAAATAGGAGTGTCGGTGCCGAACTGCTCTTTACTCATGCCACCGAGCGGTGAATAAAGAATTCCAGTTGAATAAGTGCGATTGACACCATCGCCCAAATATCCAGTGAAGCTATTGGCTCTTCCTGCCTGATCGTATGCGTACGCAACCGTTCGGCCAGACGGGTAAGTCTCTGCGCTAATGGCGCCGCCCAGATTGTAAACCGTATCAACTTCGTAATTCGTGGTCCCCGTTCGTTGAATGAGACGCAGTGGTCGTCCAAGCGCGTCATAACCTTGATAGCTTCCTTCGCTGCTGCCGCTGCCATAGGTCATCGCAACCAGGCGTCCGGTGGAATAACCACGGTCGAAGGTGGGCGCTCCTGCCGGCAATGTTTGCGAGTCGTAAAAGTAACTGACCGTAGGCGTCTGAGGATTGTCGTTGTAAGTGCGGGACATGATCCGATTCAGTGAATCGTAGGCATATGTAGTAGTAATGTTCCGGGCGTCAGTTCGATGCCAAAGATTACCGTTGTTATCGTAATCGTAAGCAAGCGACCACTGGCTGTTCCCCGTAACGGCATCGCTCAAGGAAAGAGCGCTATTGCTGTCCTGCTCCGGATTCTTTGCTCGCACCAGTCTTTTCAATGAGTCATACATGAAATACCGGTGCTGCGTGCTCTGCATCACACTGACCAAATCATCGAGTACATCATAGCCGTAAGCAGTATGATAGCCAGCAGTCACTTCAGCATGCGCTGGGAAAGAGATCGCTTCTGTCTCGGAATCGGAAGCCTTAACTTCCCAAACATCTTTAAGCTGGCCGATCGCGTTCGTTTTGCTAAGCCGTTGCGTACCAATCTGATCCGTAACCAACACAAAATTACTACTGTAGTCTGTTGTTACCATCGAACCGTCGGGAGTGTTGATCGTGTGCACGCGACCCAGTGAATCAAAAGCTGTTTGCGTCCAGACCACAGTTTCCCCCGGGCGGAAAGGATTTGAGACTTTGTAAGACCGGCCCATCGCGTCGTATTGCGTCTGCACAGCAATGTAGTTACTGCCGCCTTCATAATGCCGCGTCTCGATCGTGCGCCCAAGTCCATCGTAGACACTCATGCCCTTCAACGTCTTATCATTGAATGAAATCTGGTCGGACTCTGAGGTAATAGTTCGGTTGGTATCGTCATAGCTTGTAGTTGTCTGCGTTTGCTCGGGCCGATTGGCGGCATAGACGATCTGAGTTTGGCGATCAAACACATCATTGTAGTAAGTGCTTGTGACAATACCGTTCGGATCTTCAGTGTCGACCATGAGCCCGCGATAATAGTCGTACTGCGCGTAAGTGATATGTCCCAAGGCATTGGTTGTTGCGGTAGGAAAGGCAAAGGAAAACTGCCCGGCTAACTCAGCAGGAGGTAAATTGGCGTTATAGGGAGCGCCCGAGCATCTGGCTAAACCATCCGGAGTGCCAAAACAGTCTGCATACTCTATAGCTAAAGCATTCCCACGACCGTCGATTGTTTTTACTGCGTTACCGGCAACGTCGTATTGCGATGCCGTAGTGATGGCACCGCTATGTGCAATATCAAAGTAGACTGTTGCTTGCGTAAGATTTCCTCGCGGACTATATGAAGGATCCGATGCCTGGAGGCAATTGGCTGCTGTGGTATCAAGGTCGAGACACAACCCGGCGATATTTGTTCTGCCGACCAGGAGCGCGTGTTTACTATCAGTCGTATAGTTGTCGTATTCAAATTCAGTTAAAGCCAGTTTGTTCAGTCCTGCGGCATCCGATGAAACCCATCGCCTCACTGGGAGATCGAGGACGTAAGGACCGGGGTACTGGATGTATGCGGAAGCGTTGTTAAAATCCACATGCGTGCGCCGAAGAAGGGCTCCGGCGCTACCGGAGCCAAAGTCGTAGTCATAAGTGTCAATCTGGTTAGCTTTGGCGTCATAGGCGAAACTTGTCTGGGTAACCTGATTCGTATCCGTCAACGTAGTTTTGACCAACGTCAAGGCGCAGTCCAGAATCGTTGCATGCGTTGACCCGACAGGAGGAGGTTGAGTAGGCGCTCCTGTGGGATCGAGAGTCTGCCAGGTGTTGTCCACTTGGCGCATTACGTTGCCTGTAGCGTCTAGAGACTCTACTTTACTCTCCCGCCCATTGTTGAAGGCCTGATACCAACCAATGAAATTAAAATCATCGCCCACCGTGCCAATAAAAGTGTGACGCTCGTTACTGACCACCGCGTTGGATGAATCGTAGGTTTTGACAGTCGGGGCCAACACTCCGCCGTTAAATGAATAGTCAAAGGTCTGGCGGCTTTCTTGATGGCCGGGAACATCATAGGTGCGTCGCGCTATTGCAACTCGGTAAACCTGGGGAGTGCTTGAAGGATAAACGCTTGTGCCGTTGGTGCCGGATCCAGGCGCGTAGTCATACTCAATAGCTCCACCGGTAGGCATTTCAATGCGAGCCAGCTCACCATATTCATTGTAAAAGAAGTGATATGCCAACCCATTTGGCAATTGGACCGCTGTCGTAACCGGCGGATCGAAAATGGCGGAAGAATTCTCAAAATTAACACCTGGGAATAGCGTCTGGAGCGAGCGTACCTGAACACCAGCCGCCACTAGATCGCTGCGAAGCGCAGAGTCTAAATTCCCCGTAACAACGGTAACCGTCTGGCTGTTTCCATTGTGGTCCTTGTAACTTACGCCTCCGGTAAGCTGATATTGTCGTCCGATTGAGTCCTTGGCGCTCGAACTACCGCTGAAGGTTAGGGTGTTTCCATTCCGATCACGCATCCAGACTGGATAGCCGTCCACGAACCGGTATCGCGTTCCGTCCTTGAGCATCAAGTAACCGGTGGGAAAAAAAACATTGATGCCGTTCATCGGCGCAATACCATTGTCCACGCAGGTCTCGTCGACAATGTCGGAGTCGGATACAAACAACATTGCCGATCCATCTACTGAATACCAACGCAAGCCTCGATGTTGCGGAGAGTTCCCACTGCTCTGGTCATAGTTTGGTTGACCCGACGTCGCTTCATCGCGGAGCTCGATTTCGCTCCCAGCAAATCGCAAGTACAGCTTCGTCAGCGTATAGCAAGCTGAAGGTGATGGAGGAATCGTGAAGCCTGGATCCGGGTTATGGTCGCGCGTCCGTCGACCAATAATAACTGCGGGCAACAATCCTGGCTGAAAATTTGAATAGTCGTAGCTGTCATTGTAACGTTCCGAAATCAGTTTGTAGAACGGGGTGCCCCACTGAACCGGATTTCCCGCATAGCTCCAATTTTGATACGTACGCAAAACGAATGTTCGCGAGATCGAGATCTCGGGTGAGTAACCAGCGTTTCCCCGCGCGCCGATTTTTGCGAGCGGCAGTTTTAAGCTGGCATGACCGTTATAAAGATTGACGGTGTCTATCCCGCTAATGGGGTAAGAGCCAAATGCCGCTGTTATGCCATTATCGGTTGGCCCCCGCGATTGTTGCTGCGCCGAGATCGTCGCACAGAACAGGAGAGAGAGGGCCATCACTTGAGAGAGCGATCTAATCAGCATGACGACTCCTTTCGCATTACCCAGCAGATCAAAAGGCGAAGCCGAAACAGCGATTAACCCTACATAGGGTGATCGTAATGTCGTTGACGTGAGGCTTCTGGGCGAGTCACACGTTACAAGCAAATCGTGAGAGAACTGAGACGCGCGCGAATTTACTCCTGGGTCAAGTGGTTGTCAATGAAAATTGTTGTGAACGAATTAAGGATAAGAAATCGATGCTCCGAATTTCTCAGAAAACTCTAAGAGAGTTGTGAGAGAGTTCTCAGAAACCCGGCCCATCCGGATAATCAGCTTACTTGTTCGTTAAGATTGCTGAATAACGATTTCTAGCCTTGTATCAAGCACGTTCAGTCTTTTTCTATGTGGAACTTCACAACCTTGTTTGGCGCACTCGGGTTCGTAGGATGGCTTATCTCAAGTATCTCAAGTTAAAGATTTTTGTAGGCATCGTTGTTGCCAATGGTAAGCACGGAGCCTCCATCCAAAAAAAGGTGTGACTCTCATAGGAATCCATTTCTCGTAGTTGTACCATTCCGCTTACTTAAGGTCTGGGCATCTTATTCCTGAATACTTTGAACAGTGTGTTATCAATCTGCTGGTTTCTTGCCGGTTTTTCGCTCGTGCTTTTCGGATGTGTGCCAACACGCGCTACAGCTCCTCTTCTATTCCGGACCAATACAGCTCCCGCTACAGCTCCCGCTACAGCTCCAGCCCTGGATGTGAGGCGCACTCCTTCATCAGACGTTCGGCTGAGGGGCACATCGTCCTTTGCCGCGTTCCTACGAGCTCTGTTAAGTTGCTGGATTATGGGGCCAACGCCTCTTGTTTTCTTTGCCTCGTAGCTCTGCTTTAAAGTCAGATCGAGATCTCGCCCCACTTCATCAGAAGGACAACTCGGTGGAGCTCCTGCGAGTTCGAAAGGCCAGTCCGCCATCTGGTCCACTGGAAGCCACCTTAGCCTCAGTTCCCCATGAATGCGTGCCTCGGCGTCGGGCGATGGCAGGCTGAAAGTCACGCGCAGCCCCCTTCCCGGTTCAGGAATAATTTGTGGCGGGGAAGCCTGCACACCGTCGTCATTGGCAAAGAATTGTTCGTTTTCCCATTGTACTGACGTGGCCCCTGCCTTCCATGGCAACGTGAATGTGTAAGTGTTGTTCAGTAAGTCAAAGTAATGATCATCTTGGCTGCAGAAACCTTCGCCTCCCCGGTTTCGGACGAACATCGTCCAGAGTTCCTCCGCACGCGACTCCAGACTTTTGACTCTCACCGCCATCGCGAAGACCGGGTGCAGCTCGGTGTAGCAGCCGTGGACGCAGTCTAAGCCCGTTAGGCCCGTTACGATAGCGAAGCTGCCATCGATTTTGGCCGCTGCATCCCGGAGTGGGTTGGGGGTAAACGGTTCAAGCCACCACGGAGTGACAGCATCCCTGAAGCCCTGCCACCAAGGCGTTCGGAAGTGGTCGACGGTCTCACCCGCAGCAAACTCCAGGTGAATGGCCCCGTCGAACTCACGGATGTTCGCGCAGGTTAAACCGGCGAAATCCTTGGGCACCAGACCGAAGTCATAATCATTGTCGAATGCAGAGTTGCCCTGCCAACGGAGCCGACCCTCGTACGTCGCGGGAAACCAGTTCCGATGTCCGTTGCTTACGCCTCCCTCCCCTAACCCGCAAATCTTTGAGCGTGGTGAGAAATGACTAGGAAAGTCTGGACTTGTAAGCTGCGTAGAACACGGAGACGCTTGGAACAGGCAGCTTGGGTTGCTCAGAGGTAGTGGCCTGGCCCAAGTGGGGTTCAGTGGGATTAAGTTCGGGTCCAAAGCCCTCGCCCAATCGAGGTCGTAGTCGGCGTGCGATTGGGGAACGCTTGGTGCATCGTTGTTATCAATGATGAGATTCACATACGCATGATCGAGGAGCTGGTGGGTACTGCTGTCGAGGCATTGTTTGCCAAGGCCGCGGTCCAGAGTGTAATCGTTGTCCTCATACGTATCGTCCTCGTAACCAAGCCTGAGAAAAAGCGACGCTGGCGCCAAGTAGGGTGGTATCGCGGCTACCGTCAAGGTGCGGTTATTCACATTGGCAATACGTGTCAGTCCAGGCGTAGCACCGGGGATCCAGATGAGTCCGTGGTAGAGCCGTTCACTATTCCTGCCTTGAGGATCTACGTAACGTCGGGATGTGTTAATGGCACCCAGTCTTCTTCGCTGCGGCCGTACGCAGCCACTGGCCGACACCGTAACTCGGCTGCCGGGGCGGAATACGACGCCCTTAAACTCGGAGATTCGCTTCTTGATGTCAGGATTGTCGATCCGACACCGGGTTACACCAGATACTTCGGGCGTACATTCTATTTGCTGTGCCATGGCGCACGAAGCCACGTAAACAGGCAGGCCTACTCCGACGAGTCCTACCAGAACGATCCACATACACGAGTTACCTGTTTTCATGCAAGCACCTTTTCAAGAGCGATAGAGCGGTCTTATCGGCGTTCTTTGGCACCTGTAATTGAGAGATTTTCCGTTGTGCCAAACCAAAAAATTCGAGGAGTTACATCCGACGTTGTCTTTCGGTGTCTTCGAAAGAGGTTCCCCGTATCCCGCTTTTTCGCCACCCTTTGCGACGTTAAATCTGTCGGAAATCGATTCTGCGAGTTTCCGCAAACGTCTTACACTTGAAATGTGTATCCCGGATCCAGGTGCTGGTATCCGACCAGAACTTCGTGAATGTTATAGGGATGGGTTGGTTTGCCTGATAGTTTGTTGCCGACTACCTGAAATACATGCTCAAGACCGGCGGCATCGTCGATATCAACATCTGCCCGACAGTCATCTCCGCTCATGAAGAAAGTCAGCTGGAGATTTCCGTAGTGGTCGGGCGTCTTAAAACTTCCCGCATGGGTAAAACCGGATGGAGGATGATGCAAAATCTCGCCTGCGTCATGAAACAACCCTTCGGCAACGCTATTCTTCGTCTCTTCCCGCAATTCCTTGGGTACTACCGCGAAGAAGCGATCACCACGTATTTCCTTCAATTCCCGTATATAGGACAGAACCGTTCGCTTGTTCGTTAACGGTGTCGCTGCTGTTTTCGTGGCTATGTTTAGCAATCCGGCTCTGCGAATGTCATCAAACGCCTCATAAAGATTTCGGCCAGTCTTCCCTTCCAAAGCCAGGACACTCCCACTGTTTTTCAACAGGGCTTTAAGGTCGCCAGATAGATTTTGGTAGGACGGGAAACTAACTTTCTTTACCTTCGTCGGGTCTATCGGAAAAGTAATTGTTAGAGGAGTTATTCCACTCGCCTTCAGGTTCACGAACTGGCTTATGTATTGGTATGAAGGCGGGTCGACTTCAATGCGGTAGAGTCCCTGTGGGGTGCCACGTAGACCGGTAATATCAATTGGCGTTGCCCCAGTCGCACTCGCTCTAACGACTTCGCTGAGAACCTGGTGACGCAGAATGACATCTATCTTCTCGCGAATTGGTTTTCCGTAAACGTCGTGAACAGTTAAACGCAGCTTTGGCTCATTGGGCATTGCCGTTCTCCTGACTTTCTTGTGGTTAAAGACAGAAACGATCGTCGCGATCCATCGCTTTTAGTAAAGGCCGAGGAATCTTGGCTAATCCAAATTAGATCCGTGTGACGCCTCAGCGAGTTACCATTAGTTATGTCAGAGGAGTCAGAAACATTTCGGGATGATTCAGGGCCAAAAAAGCATAGACAGACGTGATCTGGGAAAAGAATTATGGAGGCTGACTTTTAGTGAGTGTGCGAGGACGCAGAGGCTCGCGGGGAGTTCAGCCTTTATGAGAAACGCGCGGAAGATATTCCTGTCGAATGTAAAAGTCAATATAATTTTTGCGGCTGAATCTGTTACACAGCGATGTAATTCGCGAGAGGGAATTCTCTGATACACCCATTCTATCTGGGGACCGCCTAGCAATGGTTCCTGGGCCGGATCAGGATTGGCCTTAGAGATAGCTCCTTTTGTAAGGGTACTCCACGCGACCCCGTGAGGTTGCCACTAGAGGATGGATGACTCCGCCAACCTCTAAGGCCGGTGCGGCCGGCCTTAGAGGTTTTATATTGACACTCACAGGCACTTTGCGATAAAAGCCGCACCGTCCTCGCTTTATGAAGGTTACTCGTCATTGATAACTTCGCTTTTTCTCGGGGAGTACATTGGCCGCTGGGATCTTGCGCTGCTAGTAAAAAGATAGCTTGTATGAAGATCAGCTCGGGCAGCAGCGCGCGAACACTCCAAATCAATCCTCCTCGACCCTTAGACGATAGGAGTCCATCCCATGAAAAAATTGCTCATCTCATCGATTGCCTCGTTTGTCATTCTCTACTCACTTTCCGCATCCGCTCAGCATAATGAAAGGCCACTTACTAATCGCGATGTCGTCAAATTACTTCGCATCAAGTTGCCTGAAACGGCCATTATTGCTGCTATTAATTCTTCCAGCTCTCACTACACGTTAACTGCCAAAGCTCGTCGAGCTCTCCGAATAGCGGGTGCGACTCAAAGCATATTGGATGCGATGGAGGAGAAGGAAAGGGAGGGTTTCCACCGTCTCGTCGATAGTAGAATCGAGCGCCAATGCCGCTCTCGAAGCCACAATCACAGCAGAACCCTTCTCCAGACTTGAAGCTGAAGCGACAGCCATAAATGCGAGTGGCCCACTTTCAGTCTCAAATGTAGCAGCCGCCATATCGCCCATCCGGTGCTCTACGAATCTCGCCAATTCGATGGAAGGGTGTCACGCGAACTATCCCGGCGGATGCAATTACAGCCAGCACCCAGGCTACGATGCTTATCTGAATGCTCTGAAGAATCTCCTCATCAATCCTGGTTCGCCTGCCGTTGGAACGACATTGACACGGAGTGATTTTCTCAATCTTGAACAGTCAACATTGCCGCTGGGTTTGAATGGCTTCAATCACGCCACTCAAAAAGAAGCGCTAAGGAGTCTTGGTGAAGGGCAAGTTAGAAAGTTTATGGGAGTCTTGTACTATGGCTTCCCAAGCAATGAGGGAAATGGCGAAGCTTGTAACTGCATGCTTACTACGAACGATGCGGTCGACTTTCATATAGGAATAGGCTTTGGGCCAATCCCTGTTAGCCAAGTGGTTGTAAATCAACTCCGGAATGGAGCTGACATTCGAGGACACCAGTTTGATGCGGTGCGGTCTCGCTTGGAGCAGACCAGCGCGGTTGTAGAAATTACGCCGCATTACCGAGCCCAATTAAAGCCCGGTTGGACCCTGACGCGCTTGCAACATGCAATTGGCCGACAGGTTTTAGTATTTGGCCAGCTGTTGCTGGACAACGCGCACCTAAATCGGGGTGATAACTGTAGTTTTCCTAACCACGATACACAGAAGTGTTGGCGCTTTTCGGCTTGGGAGGTTCATCCGGTAACTGCTTTTTACGTCTGCACCGCACAATCGCCCTGTTCCCTCAACGCAGCTACTGGTTGGACACGACTAGAGAACCTTAATTAATTCGAAAACACTCGGCGTTAAGATCGATCGGAGAGCGGGCTAGCTCGCGGATCTCCCGATTGACGCGACGTGATTTCAGCCAAAACTACCAGAATTTGCTGGTGCACTCATCGTTGCTCATTCGGGGATTTTTGATCTTGAGGGAAAAGTATTGATTTAACGTAGACGGGCACTCTGGCGAATATCGGCCAGGTGATTAGCGCTGAAACTAAAGGCGCGGGTTCCGCTTTTAGGAAGATTCGGAGGATGTTGTTCGTTCACCAAAAGGTCTTGAGATAACACCATCGATCATCATTTTTAAAATAAATGTGGTAGTTCGGCAAATTCGTGAAATCTACGGGCGAGATATCCGGATAGAACTTCTTTGCCAACAACTCAGCACAGTCGGTGTAATGGAAATGGACTTCGGCGTAGCTTATAACAATAAAGGATCAACGGGCTCGAAGCATTGACGCCAAGACATTCTATTCTGGATAACACACTGTGAGTTTCTTGTAGGCGCAGGCGAATTCATCTATAGTTGAACTGAAGAAACAATGCCTTTCTTGTGTCCACCTCGCAGGACACAAAAGTCCAAAGTATTGCTCACTCACGAGGAGGGCACAATGCCTACACCGGAAAAATCACCAGAAAAAGTAACCCTGTCCGATGAAGAACGAAGAACGGTTAAAGGACTCCTTGAAAGCTCAAACAAACAAATGGAGCAATTGGCGCAGGTAGTGATAAAAAACCTGCGCTTCAAGGGGAAAGTGAAAGAAATACGAGCTTATGTGGAACACGCGAGTCCACAAACAATAGTGAAGATTTGTTTCTTCATGAGTGACGGAACTTGCGGGTGTGTTACTGAGAACTCATGTGAACCGTGCTGATAATTACATTAAAAGTGTGCTCAGCGTTGTAAACCCGACCATTGCCTTCGTCTCCGAAGAAGAGACCGCCGAATCGGATAACGCGGGCGCGCGAATCTCCAGCACGTTGACTCGGTAATACAAATCGCTAAGAAACTTTTTGTTCTCAAAAGTAATAGCTTTTGAATCAAGATTCGTAGCGACGAGTATTCGTGTATCGATTTTAACTCCCTTCCGACAAGACAGTCCAAGAACGATAAGCTCGCCCGACCCAACCCTTCTAGGTCATAATGGAAGAAGCGAGGTATTCGCCAGGAGATTTGTTTTTTGGTATTTCGCCGACGTGCCTCGCTTTTTTGATTGAGTTGTCGAGAGTCCTCATTAGCAATTTCTCACAACTTTTTGACCGGATCCTTATTGACAGCAGGTCAATTCAGAATAGAATACCGGCTCAACAGGCATTGGTTGCCGGGGTGAGGACGGTAACCTATCGAGGCTGAATGCCTCGGCCAACCTTAAAGGCCGGTCCAAAACCGGCCTTTTGGTTGTGTGCCGAGCATGTTCGAGAGCTAGGAGGTCAAAGTCCTCTACTCAACCTGATGGAGGTGAAGAGTTAGCGAGCGCAAGGGCGTCGTCGCGAGGCGGGGTCTGAAGGAAGCGTGGAGCAAAGGCGCGAGCCGATGAACAAGAACCGGATAGGAGGCATACGGCGTCGGGCGAGCTGGCAAGTGACATGCGAAGC
>Ga0137404_10001594_pt1 | contig 14994 bp, 13 predicted proteins | sample CZOMad2_1_16fung_FD_108285 | JGI IMG/M metagenome (GOLD analysis project Ga0137404, IMG submission 108285) | Vadose zone soil fungal communities from Angelo Coast Range Reserve, California, USA - CZOMad2_1_16fungal (Illumina Assembly) | ecosystem: Environmental > Terrestrial > Soil > Vadose...
AACTCGATCCGCGCCAGCGAAAATGCTCTGGAGATCCCTGTGCGGCTCCAGCCAAACTCTCGCTCAAATGACGGAAAAAACGCGCCCATTCCGAAGTAGCTGAAACCGGTATTCACCGCGTGGTTAATACAACCGGCAATGACGAGCCACCACTTACGATCCATTGAAGTATAATTCAGATTGCGGTCGGCAGAGTGGGCGCAGGTTAACTTAATTTCTGCATGCAAGAAAGAGAACGCATCAATATGCAAGGCATTGTTAGAGCGCCCGGTCTCCGGTCGACCAGTCATGGCGTCCGCGCAATTGCGTTTAATTACGCGGCAAGCCGAACCCTTTCATAAATAAAATGGGGCCCCAAAAAGTGAATATGCGGCGCGATGCTGGTCCGCGTTGTCAATGTCGGCATCGTAATAGCTTTTTAACCAAAAAAAACTTGCCGGGCAGCTTTCACATGTGTTAGTTCTGCCTTGGGTCATGGACGTGTGGCTGAACGGATAACTCCGACCCTGCCGATCTAGTTCTTGGCTGAAGTATTTTGCCAGGTGATTTAGCAAACTCCCGGCTGCGGTGTGCTCTCAGTCCAATTGACTCCTTAAGGTTCGGCATTTGAGATTCTCGTCAACAATTGGCTGTGCCGATCGTGTTCGGCGAGCAGCATGTCGCATCAAATGCATGCTAACGCATTGCTGGGTATGTGCGAACACCCCTAGCGCGCATGCGTTTCTGAGCGGCCCTGGTGACGTAAATAAATGTTTGGCACAAATCTCGCTTGATTCGCTGCATCAATCACCAGTGCCAGAGCTTCAGAAATTTTTTTTCTGGCTGTCGTCGAAACGTTCATCCGTCAAGAAACTATACTCTTCAGAGTGGAAAACCTTTCGCCGCATTATCCAACGATGGGGTTCACAACTCCTTGAAAGGCGAGGACCGCGTACATGCTTGAGCAGGAATATGACTTCTATTTAGCCGACACTGATGCAGGGAAAAGCATCCATTATAACCTGCGATATAGAGTCTATTGCCTGCGAGAAAAATTTGAAGACCCGTCCTGTTATCCTAATTCTCTGGAACAAGATGAATACGATGATGCATCGGCGCATTTCATCGTTAGGTCCCGCGTAACGGGTGAGTGGTTGGGCGCCATGCGCTTGATCGTGGCCCCTGTGCAAAAGCTTCCGGTCAGCAGAATTTCCTCGGTCGACCTGGAAAATTTTGCCGGCGTAAATCGGACAAAAGTGGCGGAAGCCTCTCGTTTGTGCACCTTGCTTCCACCAACTCAGGACTCGCATCCTGCGTCGAGCACTCTAAGAGGCCCGCAAGCAGATCGAGCCGCTTCTTGCCACCACAACAGCCACGCATTGCAGACCTCTTGGATTACCGTGGGTTTGATCCGGGCGGTTCGGCAGTATGCTCTCACGCATGAAATAATTTATTGTTTGTTTCTAATCAGTGATCCACTGGCGAGAATATTGCGGCGGTTAGGAATGGAGATTGAACCGGTGGGCTCCCCCTGTCTGCACCGCGGATGGCGCCGTCCTTACATGCACAATTTCAAAACTGGCTACCAGGCCATGCGCGTCCGGTCACCGGAGCTTTATAAATCCTTCTGTCGTCCGACCGCGTACGGCCGTTTCTCCGAACTAGAAGATAGCTCAGAGGCGTTGCCGCTAGCGGCTTGCGGTGGTGAGCGCCGACCCGTCAGCCTGTGGTCGAACCCGAAAGACCACGGCGACAGAGATGAGCGAATCGAAGCGCCATTCTTGATATCGCCCGCCGCTGCTTGGCGTTTTTAACCGCTTTAGAACGTAGGCTAGTTGAGCGCAGCAAAACCCGCCGATTACTTCGGTTGGCTGATGAAAGACCAAGGCACGGGCCTTGCCTTCCCTTTTTGCGTGTTTGCGTTCTTTGTGGTCAATCTCCGATTTTGCTTGTTGCCTTTCCCTTCTCGTCTATTTCTCTTCCAACCACATCAGTTTCGCCGGATTATCCTGTAACATCACCTTAATTTCTTCCGGCTTGATGCCGAATCCCAACAGCGCGCGGATGAAAACGCGCATGCCGTCGACGGCGTCCATGTGCAGCACTTGGCCGAAGTCGCTGCCGATGATGCAGCGGTCGGGACCGATTTCTTTGATCGTCCGAATGGTTTCCATTGGATCGGCAACGGGCTGATACAAGCTTGGAATCATGGGTTGGCAATAAGTGCCCACGTAAACACCGAGATCCCGCAGCTGCTTCATCTCGTCGAGCAAGAGCTTGTTCAACTCCAAGAGCGGATGATCCAGCGTCGCCCGGACACCGATTTCTTTCGCGAGTTTTGCCAAAGGCAACAACTCCTGAAAATCCGTGTGGCCGAAGCCGATACCGACCTTCTTCTCCGCCGCCATTTCCATGATCGCTTTCACTTCCGGCAGCACCTTCGCGTCCTCGCCGCAAAGGCGCACACCTTCATGCTCCGGATGACCCGCGCCACGCCAGAATCCGTAAGAAGTAAACGTCGGGAACCAAATCATCTTGAAGTTGGGGTACTGAAGCCCCACGCGGATATACTCCGGCCTCATACCGAGACAGGTGCCGGCGCCGCCATAGACTTCGACGCGGTTGGTGAGCTCGCCTCGCGCAATCATGTCGTCGATATGACGTTGCGCGAGGTACGCCGAGGTCGCGCTCAGGTTCCAATGGTCTTTGAACGCAATCGCCCGCATGCCGCACTTCGACGCCTCGATGGCGATCTGAATCATATCCTGCGAGCGATGAACAAAATCCGGATAGGCGTGGATATGACAATCGATCGCTCCTTTGAGCAGCTCGTTCTCGATTCCCGGATAGATCTTAAGCATCTCCGGGTTGTCCTTCAGCATCTGATAAAAGTAATCCTTGGCGTTGAGCTCGCGTACGCGCGCCACGCTCAAGGTTCGCCCCACCATCAATTCCTCCGCGGCCTTCGCATCTGCGGCAAAATCACACATGAAAAGATCTCCCTTCGGTCGTTTTCAGTTCAAAGGTCCATGTTCAAAGTTCAAAGTTTAGTTCGGATTCACCCCAACACTACGGTCGTTTCAATGTTCAACGGTCTCCGGTTGTCTGACTTGGAACCTTGAACGTTAAACCTTGAACTAGGCGTGCTACGCGCGTTCCCACGCTTCCAGGAATCGACGCGCGTCTTCCACAACCGGCTCGGTTACCGGGACGTAGGGAATAACCATCCGGGTGACGCCCGCTTCTTCGAACGCTGTCATTTTTTCTTTGATCTCTCGAATATCACTCGCGGGCACGACCGGCAGTTTGTCCATGTATTCGTCGGTAAGCGCGCCCATCGCCGCTTTGAAACCGCCCTTTTGAAACGCTTCGTGGATGGCATTCACTTCTTGCTCGAAGCCCATGCCGCGCAGCATGTCACTATAGTGATCGGCGATATTGTAGAAGGTCAGCACTTGACGCAGTTTGGCACGGGCAAGATTCTTGTCAGGGTTTAAAGATACGCGCGACTTGGCAATGATCTCGATCTTGCCGGGATCGCGACCCGCCTCGATCGCGCCTTCGCGCACCCGCGCGGCGATCTCCTTTACTTTTGCAGGCGTGGCCATATTGATGAACACCCCGTCGGAAATCTTGCCGACGAGTTTCGTCATCTGCGGCCCCAAGCCGGCGAGATAAACTGGCAGGTTTGGATGGCTCGGTTTCCAAGAGAGCTGAAAACGCTTGCCGGTTTGATAAATCTCGCCGTCGTACTCGACGCGCTCGCCGGCGGCGACTTTGCGGACAATCTCAATATACTCACGCGCGCGCTTCAATGGCCGATCGAACACGCCGCCATGCCAACCGGCGATGGCCTTGTTTGCCACACCAAGTCCCAGCAGCAAGCGCCCGCCAGAAAGATCTTGCAGCGTCGCGGACTGAATTCCCAGCGTCACCGGGCTGCGTCCGTAGATATGGTAGATCGCCGTCCCGAGCTTGATGGTTTTTGTCCGGCTCGCCACCGCCGAAAGCATGACCATCGGGTCCGTGCTGTTGGACTCGCCTTTCCAAAATGCGCCGAATCCCACCTGTTCGGCCAGCTTGATCAGGTCCGGCACATCCGCCGCCGGATAGTGCGCCGCCGAGTTTATCTCAAGGTCATAGATCATCATTTATCCTCTTCTTCGTCTTCTTCGTGTTTGAATAATTGAAGCGTGGAACTTTGATCCGCGGAAAACTTTCGGTACACTAGCCAGCGACTCCGCCTAAGTCAAACACGCCTAATGGAATCGATCCCCACAACACGCTTAAGGCTGTGTCGCTCTTGCTTTTTGCGCCAGCAGGTCCAGCTCTTTTTTGAGTTTCTCAGTGTTTTCCATGAATTGATTGACGGAGGTTGAAGGCAGCCAGGCCGCATCGATTGGTTTTACGATGCCGGTATACTCCATGACGTTTGAGAACTTGCTACGATTAGCGAAGTCAATGATGAGGCTCAGGCCAATCGCCGCCCCGCTGACCAAGAGTGCTGCCCATAGGCGCGAACGCCTTCGCATGGCCGAGGCCCTACTGAGATGACCATAAACCAGTCCGGCAAGGATAACTCCCGAACCTAAAAATCCAGCCATCCACAGCGCCGGAATAACAGGAAAGAAAAATTCAAGCCACTCGGACAAGGTACTGAGGACGAGAAATCCGAAGATGGCGGCGCAGGCGATCGCGACATGCTCCGCGAAGTGAAAGCGGCTCACGACGATCCGGCTCGCCAGCGCCCATAAACCGGCCCAGCCAAGCAGCATGGACAGAGTCATTAACGGTTCGCTAACGACTTTGGCCACGGTCACCCGCTCGACGCTACCAAGAAAGGAATCCAAGCAAAGCAGCAACAAAATAATCAGACCGGCGATGGGCGCCGCATAGGATGACGCCAGCCATGATGCTTGAGTCTGGCGATCGATCAGTGTCGGCGCCAACGTATGGTCGACGCTACAAAAGCGCAGCAGCGTGCGACCGATTCGAAATGGCGCGCCGGAATGCAGCTCCAAAACTGAAACACGGTCGCCATCGACCCCACGGCGCAGCCCGTTGACACTCTCTAAGTCGCGCGCGAATAACCTGCCACTTTCATCAGATTCGATGGCGAGATGCACCGGACAAACGTAAGGATCGTTGACGACCACGTGATTGCCATAGGCACGGCCCACTTGGACGGGAAAAGAATCAATGCGAACCCGTTCCGTAACATTGCCTTTGGCGTCGAGAATTTCGACATAGCCTAGCGGCGCCATTTGATGCTCTCCATGTAGCGCCGGCTGAGCGCCTCGATATTTTCGAAGCTCACGCCGGAAAGATTTAACGTCGAAACCAATCCGACATTTGTCGCGCCGAGGGTCGCCACCCTGAACACGGCATCATAGAGACCGGGCAGTTTCACGTATTGACGCGCGCATAACACGGCTTTGACTTTCCCCGTTTGGGTTTGCACGTTGCGCGTCTGACACCGAAATGGTGTCACTTCTTCCTCATTGCCAAATACAGCCGTATTGCCGGCCTGGACTTGCGCCGAGTACAAGTTGAAAAACTGCGACGGATAGAGCTCCGCCGTCGACAGCAACTGGTGATAAAACCGCACGATCCCCGACGACTGCTCGCTCGAAACAAAGATGTAATCATCCGTCGAACAGTCGTGGGTCACGGCAACATAGGGAAGTTCTTTGCGTCGCACCGCGTCGGCCCAGCAACGGAAAAAATCCGCCGGCTTGGTGGGCAGAGTATAGGGACCAAAGCTTATGCTCGGTGTTTTCGACGAAAACATACCGGACAGATAGCGCGCCTGATTGGCTTGAATTTGCTGGCCGACCTCGGCGAGAAATCCATTTCCCGGTCGGTTTTCGACCCGAGCTGTCTTTTCGAGCAACGCCAGCGCCCGCTCCGCGGGAACTAAAAAGCTGATCTGCTCGCCTTCTGTCGCAACGTTGACGCCGATCACCGTGCCGGTATGCGTCAACGTCGGACCGCCGCTCATGCCCGGATTGAGCGAGCCGGTGAAATGAACTTTGGGATAAAGTGTATGGCGTAAGAGGCCGTTGTAGGTCCCCTCAACAATGGTCAAACCGAGGTCGCGCGGATGACCGAGAGAGTAAAGCCGTGTCCCCTGCTCTATCGGCTTCGTTTCCAACGTCAAAAATCCTTTGGGATGGCGGTCGGTGCGGAGCACCGCTAGGTCATAAACTACGTCAACGCCCAAGACTTTCGCCGGACTCGATTGTCCCGACGGATCGGTAACCTCGATCCGATACCGATCAGCAGAGTGAATCAGCTTTGACACCACGTGGTAATTGGTGACGATATCGCCGCGCGCGCTGGCGAAAAATCCCGTGCCGATGGAAGCTTTCGCGGCAGACCCGCTTTCGACGACCTCTATCTTCACCACATGTTCGGAAAACTGCTTGAAGATCTCGGGTGTTGCTTTGATGGCCTGGGCCCACAGCCGGCTTGGCAGTGCTCCCGTGGAAAACCAGAACAACAGTACGGCAATGGCAACGTTTCGTTTCATCGATGAACCGTGGTCGAAATCTGTGCCGTGGAGTGCCTTGTTAGCGGCAGCGCTGCTCAGGACACCCGAGTAATTCCTCGCGACTGAAGATCCCTAATCGTCTCGTCGCGAAATCCTAGCTCGCTAAGAATTTTACCGCTATGCTCGCCCCGCAGGGGCGGCGGGTTAGCTTTTTCCTTGGCAAGATCTTCATAGTGCACAGGGGACGCGAAGTAACGATAGGAATCGCCTGCGGGCGGCGACTCGATCTTGATCACCCGTGCGCCAAGGTAGGCCAAGAGCGCCGCCGCATAGGGCCCGGTGACAAACGTCGCGCGCTCGATGACGGTGAGGACCCTGGAGAATCGGAACTGGCATGCAGAATCATCCCTTGTGCATTGGTGGACGCTCCGACAGGCCAGCGAGGTGTTCAAAGCGGTTTGAGAGTTTGGTTTCGTCGCGCATGAATCCCTTGACGGAGATATCGCTACCGTGTCTTCGGGATCGTGCTGCCTCTCCCGCTCTGGCCTTGGTGCCCAGTTCAGCGCGGCGCGACTAAGATCTCGTCCCGTGGGAAGTAGTCCATAATCTCCGCGCCGTTCTTGGTGACGACGAGCATGTTTTCCAAGCGCACCCCGCCGACGCGATGCTCACCTTCACGGCATTCGACGGCAAGCGTCATGCCTTCTTCGAACACCTGCGGATGATCGAATGACCATAGCCGGTTGATGATCGGCATATCATAGCCTGTGCTCGTGCCGAGTCCGATACCATGACCGATTTCGCTGGCGAGCACTTCGACCTCGCTCTGATATCCCCATTTGGTAGCCGGCGGAAAATGCTTCGCTACGTCGGCCGTCGTCCTGCCCGGTTTGATGTCTCCGATGATAGCATCGATGCGCTCGCGCATGACTTTGTACCAATCTTTTTCTCTAGGGGTCGGTTGCCGGCCGACGATGAAATTTCGATAAGTGCAACTGCCATAGCCCATGTAAGTCGCGCCGCAGTACGATCCATAAACGAGATCGCCGAACTGGACCACACGGCTGGTCGCATGCGGGCCGCGATCAAATGTCATTGGCCCGGTGCGCCAACCGCCTGGAACCGCCGCCTCCAAGCCGAGTTCGTAGCCCGCCGTCGAACCGAGAGTCATCAAATCGGTATCTTTCATTCCGGGTTTCAAATTCTCCCAGATGCGGAACCAAACCCCGTCGACCATCGCGGCGCAAGTTTTAAGGCAATTAATTTCGTCCTGATTTTTGAGCATGCGCGTTTCGAGCATGAGCTGACGCGTGTCGACGATGTTCTTCACGCCCGCGTTGACCAGCGCCTCCCGGGCATAGCCGTCGAAGCTGCCGAGACCGACCTTCTCGCCGAGTAATCCACGCTTTTCCAACTCCTCCTTGATCTCCCCGGCAAACGCCTTCGCTTCCGCAGCGCAAGCTTCAGGACCGGGGGCGCCGGTGAGCCACGAGCGCGCCGGGCGCCATTCTTTGATCCACGGACACTGGTCGGGCATCTGATGGTAGTAACCATCATGCTCGTACATCACCGGGTCATGCTCGGCAAAGAAAAGCACGTAACGACACATCGGATAAGCAAAGCCTTTGAGCGCTGTCAGGTAGCGGATGTTTTGATGATTGGCTTCGACAATCGCCGCGATCCCATGCTTGCGCATCAGCGATTGGGCGCGCTCGACGCGCTGCCGACGCATGCGGTCGGGATTGAACCGTTCTTGCCAATCCGCCGTTTCAGGACCAAAAGTGAGCTTCGGCGCATATTGAATCATGACTTGCCTCCTCTACGAAAACAGGATTTCCTTCTTTTCCGATACGCCGCAATTGAATTCAGATCAAGCCGCTTCGATCATTATGTTGAGTCGCCCGACACGAGCCATTATCACGGATCAACTTTACCTTGGACGAATTGTCGCTTGCAACAGTGCAAAGGAATCAGTTGCAATCGCTTGCAATCCTTTGATCGGCTGGATACACAGCAACGAAGATGAACGTTAAGTGACGTTTTTTCAGCAAGGCATGGTGTTTTTAGTGGATCCGACCCCTGTCGAAGAAGTTTTGCGCGAACGGAGGTAAGCATGTCGGAAAACGCAGTGCGGATCATCGACATAGACGGCCATGTGCGAGAAGCCGATGATCTGTGGGAAAAATATTTGGAGCCGCCGTTTCGTGCCCGCGCGCCGAAAGTGGAGCACGTCACCAACGGCCAACTGCTGTTTCGCCTCGAGGGCGATCGTCACCATCGTCGGCCAGATGAAACTCCTTTTCGTGTTAAAGAGGACGGTTCTCCTGCCAACGAAAACCGCCATCTCGCCACCGATCCGAACGATCGCCTCAAAGCGATGGACCGCGACCGCATCGAACGTGGCCTACTTTTTCCGTCCGCTGGTTTGTATTTGCCTTCCGTGCAAGAAGCAGCCTACGCCGCCGCGCTGTGTCGTGCCTATAATAATTGGCTCTATGATTACTGCGCCGCGGATCGCAAACGCCTCATGGCCGTCGGCATAATCCCGGTCCAGGACGTTAAATTGGCCGTCGAGGAAACCCAGCGCGTAGTCAAGGAACTCGGATTCAAGGGCGTCTTCGTTAGGCCCAACCCGATCAAAGGCCGCACCATTGATGATCCGTATTACGATCCGCTCTACAAAACGATTCAGGAGCTCGGTGTGCCGCTCTTGATTCACGAGGGCTCCGGAGCTTTTCTACCCACTGCCGGCGTTGATCGATTCGCGGGCCAGTGGTTTTTCACCCACACGATTTCCCACCCGGTCGAGCAAATGCTCGCCAGCCTGGGTTTAGTTTGCAGAGGAGCCTTGGAGCGCAATCCGGACTTACAAGTTGTCTTTCTCGAAGCCGGAGCCGGTTGGCTTCCCTACTGGCTGTGGCGCATGGACGAGCACTACGAAATCCTGCCGTTCCAAGTTCCCTGGCTGAAAATGAAACCGAGCGATTACTTCCGGCGCCAGTGCTTCATCTCGTTCGAAGCCGACGAGACTCGCTTGGGCGCGGTCATCGAATCCATCGGCGCTGATCGGGTGGTCTTCGCTTCCGACTATCCGCATTGGGATGCAACCTTTCCGGGCGTTACGGACATGATTCTCAACCGTAACGACTTGAGCACCGACACAAAAAGAAAAATTATGGGCGAAAATGCCGCGCGGCTCCTGCGGCTCGATTGACAGACGTGACCATCGAGCACTGTGGAGTAATGGCTTTGTTTTCCCAACAGTCGATCACTCCCCTAAACCATTGACCGGAGGTATTGTGCGCCGATGCACCCAGACTGGTGTCATCGATGGGCACCTCTGAGCGCGTGCGCATCTTCTTGCGCGGTTACTCTTGAACCGTGAGCTACTCGGCAAAATTAACAGTCGATCGGCCCGTGGGTCTCCCTGCGTGTGATGTCCAAGAGCTTCGCGATCTTGGGTCGTGCGCTGGGCGGTCTGGCGCACGTGGGGGAAGAAATCCGCAGACCGATCGCGAGAGGTGAGCCGGAGAAGTAACGCTCACCACCGCGGAGCACTTACCGACAACTAATGTCGGGGCTCAAAGCTCGGGATGACTCTGTGGTGTTCATGCGGCCGTATCATGTAGGGGCGGGTTTCAAACCCGCTCCTACTTATTTTTGTCTCGCCCCCGCCGACGCCGCGGCCGACGAAATAACGGATCGATTTTGACGTCGCTAAATTGATAGCAGGCGTTCAAAGAAGGAGCGATATCGTGTGAGTGCGACCCGCAACTCCTCAGTGGAAACTTTCTCCGACTCTTCCCACTGCTTCTCAAGGTTTTTTCGCTGTTCCGAAAAGCTTTGCGCCAGTCGCTGCATCAATTGTGCTACCAGTGCATCGGCCCGCTCTACGGCCGAGCGCGGTTCGTCAACGAAGCCGCTCTGAATATCGCGCCATCGAGTCCGAAAATCCCGCTCCACGTCAGCGGCGAAAAGCGCTTGCAGATCGGCATCGGCATCACTGCCTTCGCGGTGTTCCACTTCGCTAAATTCTTCAGAATCCGGCTTCGCCGTGCCGGCGATATCGTCCGTGTGAAGCCTCTTTTTCTGTTCGGCTGCCGTATTGTCGCCTACTGCGATCACATTTCTATCCTCGGAAATCGTCATGACCGTAAACCTCCTCGACTGCCTTTTCTGAATCCTCGAAAATGAAATCTGGCCCTACTCCGGCTCTGCAGTGGTTTCGCTTTTTCAATGCTCGGCTGCGAGCCTTCCAGCAATTCGTTGAAAAGCGCGCGATAATGGACCAGAGCTTGTCGAAGCTCCTCCGTACCCGCCTCTCCCTTGCGATTGCGCCCCGCGATAGCGCTCGCCGCCCGGTAATTCTCCACTACATCCGGATAGTCTAGTGACAGGTCTGCCGCGGCCTGCTCAAAATTGGTCACGGGATAACCGCGTTTCTCCATCACCTCGAAGATTTGCCCATGGCCTTCTTTCACTGCTCCTTGAGGGTCGTCGACAAATCGGTTCTGAACGGCTGCCCATGTTTCCCGATAATGCGCGCGATCCTGCGATGACAACGGAACGATACGAAACTTCTTCACTCTTTCTTCGCGGTTTTGCAGCTCCGCTTCGGCTAAGTTCCGATTCTGCATCCGGTGAACGACATGATCGTATTCTGGCCCGAAATGTTCCCTCAACCGCCGCGATCTCGCTCTGTCAAGGGCAATCCAAGCACCCACGCCGATCAGCGCGCATATGACAACCGTAATTGCGACAATCATCAATGTTTGTGAGTCCATATTCTCCTCCGAACGAAACCGGCAAATGACCGTAGTGATTTCGCCGCCATCTCGTTTTTAAGATAGGAATGATCCAAACAGCGTGCCAACGACAAAAGACGAGATGTCTCGCTTTTGATGCTTCAAGTAAGGTTGTGCTGCGGCAAATATTTTGGAGGAATTTTCGATAAAAGAAACTAATTATGAGAGGTAAACTCCGACATTAGAATCATTCGATGACTGCCACGAGGACGAACGTGAACAGCCTGGCAGCACTCAAGCCGTGCAACTTGCATTACGAAGCGAAAAGGTAAATAGCTGTTCAAAGTTTATCGTTTCTCGATAACGAGACACCATGAACATCGAGTCGGGAATTTAATGGGACAAGATATGTGTCTTAGAACTCGAACGCTATTAGCGAGTTTGGTTCTGCTGACGCTGGCCGCGCCTACGGCCGCGCAGTTGCGCAAGCTCAACATCGCATATACTGCGACGAGTCCCTATCAGGCGGTTCTGATCATCGCCAAAGAGGCGGGATTGTTTAAGAAGCATGGACTAGACCCGCAGCTGATCCTCACCCCCGGCGGCTCTCTGGGATTTCAAGCAATGATGGGCGGAGACGTAGCGATGGTCATGGCGGATGGGTCCGCGGCGGTGACAAGTAATCTCGCCGGAGCCGACGTCGTCATCATCGCAAGTTTTTTGAACACCTTTCCGTACAGTCTGATCTCGATACCCGAAATCAAGAAAGTTGATCAGCTCGTCGGCGGCAAAGTCGCGATAAGCCGTTTCGGCAGCGCCACCGATGTCAGCGTCCGCATGTCGTTGGCGAAAGTCGGTCTGAATCCCGACAAGGATGTAACGATTTTACAAATCGGCACGCAAACTACCCGCTTCGCCGCTTTGCAGTCAAAACAAGTGCAGGCGACGATCATCACGCCGCCATTTACGCTGACCGCCCGCAAGCAAGGCTACAACACTCTAATTGACATGGGACAAATGAATATTCCCTTCGAGCTCACTGCACTGTTGACCCGGCGAAGTTACATCAAAGCGCAGCGCGAAACAGTCGCAGACGTCGTCACTGCGCTTTCGGAAGCGGTCCATTACTACAAGCGCGAGAAAGAACCGGTGATGAAAATCCTAAGCCGTTATCTTCAAACCACCGACCGTGAAGCCCTGGAAGAAACCTACCGAGAGATCGCGCTCAAAACGATGCCGGAGAAACCTTACCCAACGCTGCCTGGCATTCAGACGATTATCGACGAGCTCGCGCCGAAAAATCCGAAAGCCAAAAGCGCCCGCCCGGAAGACTTCGTCGACATGAGCTTTGTAAAAAAACTCGACGACGAAGGATATTTTGAGCGCTTGTACAAAAAATAGGCTCGGAATTGCCGTCGCCTGCAGACAACAGTCGTCATGATTAAAAATCTTTGCTTGATCGCCGTTTTCAGCTTGGGGGTTTTTCTTGAGCCCGCAATTGCCGCCAACGCGCCGGAACCGACTGCCTGCAGTATCGTTACGGGTGCTGATGCCCAGACATTCGTCGGCGGTCCGCTCGATGTTAAGGAATCCGCCAAGGTGCCCACAGCCGACGGCGCGAGCTCATACAAATCAGTTTGTAGTTACCTCGGCAGAGGCGAGAACTTTCGGGATATGTTGACTGCCTCCCGTGTGCTCGACATTACACTCCATTTCCTAGATACGGCGGATGAGACAGCAAAAATATACGAGAACTCTTTCGAGCAATACCGCCAGAGGGTTAATTCGCCGGATCTGCCGTTCACAAACGCAACCATCACCCCCATCAACGACTTCGGCGACAAAGCATTCCTCCTCGAAGCCGTCACGGATACGAAAACCAATTATAAATCCGCTTTGATTGTGTTCTACAAAGGTAAAGTCGCGGGTAGCGTCGCCGCATGGAACAAACCTCATTCGTCAGTGGAAACGACGAAAACTGTTCTGAAGTACATCCTCAGCAAGTTGCCTTAGATTCGATTCATACACTGCGGGGAACTGCCGATGAAAAAACTAGTAGGTTTATGCATGCTTCTGATCGCGGGATTTCTACCCACTCAATCGGCGGACCCCCAAACGAACTTCTTCAACGGCAAGCAGATCAAAGTCGTCGCCGGCTTTGCTGCTGCCGGGATCATCGATCCGTGGGAGCGTCCCGACACTCAAAACACAGGGGAATATATTCCCGGCAATCCTGACTTGGTCGTGCAAAACGTCGCGGGCGGTGGCTTGGTGATCGCCGCCAACGCCCCTGAACCGACCGCTTGCGGTATCGTCACCGCCGCAGATGCGCAGAAGCTCGTCGGCGGTCCGCTCGACGTGAAGGAATTCGTGAAGATTCCAACGGCCAACGGTCCCGGCACCTACGATTCCATCTGCACGTATATCGCCAAAGGCGGCAACTTCGAGAATGCCGTAGCCGCATCCCGATTGCTCGACGTAACTCTGCACTTTTTGAACTCCGCAGACGAAATGAAATCGATCTACGAAGGCTCCATCGACCAATATCGCCAGATGGCGCAGGCACCCGACGCGCCGTTTAAAAACGCCACGATCACGCCCATCGACGGCTTCGGCGACAAGGCCTTCGTTCTCGAAGCCGTTACCGATCCGAAGACCGGCTACAAATCAGCTTTGATCGTCTTCTACAAAGGTAAAGTTGGCGGCAGCGTCGGCGCTTGGAAGAAACCAGATTCGTCGCTGGAGACGACGAAGGCAGTGCTGAAGCACATCTTGAGCAAATTGCCGTAGCACGCGCTCCTCTTCACGGTCTTCATTAACCAATGATTGGAAAGGTAATTGATCATGCTCACATCCATTAAAATCGCTAATCGAATCAATGCTCACCTTGGCATCCCGCCCAGCTCCGGCAAAAAACCCGTGGTGATTCATCTGCACGAGCGTTACGGCATCGTCCAGCATACCACTGATCTCGGACAAAAATTCGTCGATGCCGGCTACGTCACGATCGTGCCGGACTTCTTTTCGCGCTTTACCGGCGATCGCGAAGCGCTGGCGCGCGGCGATGATCGTTGTGAGCTCGGCGACGACGAAGTTCTGCTCGATCTCGATGCCGTCATCGCGTTTCTGCGCACGATACCGGAAGCCGACATGAGCAAAATCGGGATGTCCGGTGTTTGTCAGACCGGCCGACAACCTATTTTGGCCGCGGCAAAACGCGATTATCTCAAAGCGGCAGCGGTGCTCTACGGGGCGGTTTACGACGCCGATTGGAAGTCGCATCCAATCCGGCCCGAACCGATCGATAGGCTCATGCAAGAAATCCAGTGTCCGCTCACAGCAGTCTTCGGCGAGCTCGATAATCTAATCCATCGTGACAACATCGTGCGCATGTTCACCGTTCTGGCGCAGGCGAAAAAAAGTTTCGATATCCGGGTCTATCCCGACGCGCCCCATGGATTTTTGAATGACACGATGCCGGGCCGCTATCGTCCTGCCCAGGCCGAACGCGCATGGCATCAGATCACATCGTTTTTGAAATCCGCTTTCGCCGGAGAATGGCATAAAGACCGCGCCATCTGGCGCTTCGAAGCCGATAGCGCCGTGGACTACGATTTCGCAAAAATGAAGCGTTGGGAGTAGGGCGGGCAGCGAGTACTGCGGTCGTTATTGCAGACTCGCTTTTTCAGTTTTCGCCGCCTTTTCGGAAACCGCTAATTCGGAAATCGCCGCGCGAAGCGCCGCTTGACAGTCGAACGTCCCGACGAATACATTCAG
>Ga0137404_10001596_pt1 | contig 14988 bp, 14 predicted proteins | sample CZOMad2_1_16fung_FD_108285 | JGI IMG/M metagenome (GOLD analysis project Ga0137404, IMG submission 108285) | Vadose zone soil fungal communities from Angelo Coast Range Reserve, California, USA - CZOMad2_1_16fungal (Illumina Assembly) | ecosystem: Environmental > Terrestrial > Soil > Vadose...
CCCGCTTCGACGTGGGCAGGAAGTTCTCGAGACCGAAGCGGTCCATCCCAATGGTGCTCCCCCGTTCCATCATCCCGCGCAGGTAGCCGAGGTCCTCGCTGTCACCGCTGTGGCCGATGATCACGCGGCTCAGGTCGACACCCTCCTGGGCGAAGATCGCCTGCTGCATCTCGCCGGTCCGGCCGGCCGCCCACGTGTGCGTCGAGATCGGCACGCCCGTCGCCTTCTGCGCGCGCGCGGAGGCGCGCAGGACGTTGTCGATCACCGGCGTCACGCCGGCGGTGTCGGTCGCGCACTTGATGATGGCGGCCTTGACGCCGCTGGTGGCGATCCCCTGGGTGATGTCGCGGATGAAGAGATCGGCGACCGCGTCGACGCCGTGGGCACTGAAGTACCGCTGTGGCATCCACCAGACGCCGGTGGCGACGACGATGTGCACGCGCGAGCGCCGCGCGACCCCCAGGATCAGGTCGATGTCGCGCCCGAGATCGACGGTGGTCAGGTCCACGATCGAGCGGATGCCGCGACCGTAGAGGTCGGCCATCTTTCGCTCGGCGATGTCCAGGATGCCGTTGCGATCCCAGAGATGAGGCCAGTTCTCCTGGACTCCCGGGGAGCGCGTGACGACGTGCTCGTGCATCAAGGTTGGCCCGAGCTCGGTCGTGGCGACCGGACCCAGCGCGGTCTCGACGGTTGTCATATCGATCTCCTTCATCGCGTGCACAGCTCGAGCACCGGCTTGTCCGCTCGCACCGAGGCGAGCACGACCGACTCGATCGCCGATTCGCGCAGGAGGCGCTCGGCGGTCGCGCGCGCCGGCTCCCGGTCCGCGAGAGCCTCCACCTTGTTGATCAGGGCCACGACGCGGGCGCCCGCGGGCACGTTCTTGAGCCCACCGTCGGGGTGAGCCAGAACCCGCGCCACGATCTCGGGCGTGATGGCCGTCCCGAGTGGAGCGCCGCTCAGCTGGCTGATGAGCTCGGGCCGGTGCACGTGCTCGGCGTCCAGCGGCTTCCCGAAGACGTCGGCGCCGACCACCGGCACCACCAGGGTCGTCTCGACTGGAATCGCCGGCTCGTGGTCGGCCGGCGCCTTGAAGGGACGCATGCGTGAGCCATCGGCCTCGTTCAGGAGGCACACGCCCGGGCACCACGCGCGTAATCGCCCGAACAGATCCGGCGAGACGCCGGCGGCTCTGCCGGAGCCGGCGTCGGTGGCGCCGATGACGAGCACGTGCCGGTGGGCGGCCAGCGCCGCCGCAATCGTCTCGCGCGTGGCTTCGGTCGCGTTGACGTGAGCGGGCGCCAGCGCGATCTGGGCCGCGAAGATGTGGGTGGTCGTCGTCGTGAGCGCGCGCTCCCCCCGCTCGACGATCTCGCGCGCCAGCCGGAACATCGCCGTGGTCTTCCCGCCCCCGCCGACCAGCGCCACGACGTCGTCGACGCCGATGCCGAGCGCCTCAGCCAGGGTCAGCGTCAGCCCCGGGCACCCGCCGCCGCGCGCTCGATCAGCTCCTTGGCGCCGGCCTGGATCCACGGAAAGAAGCTCGTCATCACCACGCGCACGCCCAGGCGCGTGTAGCGCTCGACGTTGCCGACGTTGACGAGCGTGCCGGCGACCCGGCCGGACTGGACGATCTTCTTGATCGCGCCGTCGATGGTCTGCTGGACGTCCGGATGCCCCATGTTCCCGATCTGGCCCATCGAGGTCGCCAGGTCGCTCGGCGCCACGAAGAAGCAGTCGATGTGATCGACCTTGAGGATCTCGTCGAGGCTCCGGACCGCGACGATGTCCTCGATCAGGACGATCAGCAAGCTCTGGTCGTTGGCGGTCCTCAGATAGGCGTCGACGCCGAAGCCCTGGCGGCTCGTGTACATGCCGCGCTTGCCGAGCGGCGCGAACTTGCCCGCCGCGACGACCGCCTCGGCCTCGGCGCGATTGTTCACGTGCGGCACCACGATGCCCTGGGCGCCTCGATCGAGCGTGCGGTAGACCGTGGCGTAGTCGTTGTCCATCACCCGGACCACCGAGGTCTTGCCCCAGAGGTCGCAGGCGCGGGTCAGGTTGCCGAGGTCGGCGTAGTCGACGCCACCGTGCTCACCTTCCAGCCAGATGCCGTCGACGTCGAGCGTGCCGAGCTGATCGATCAGATCCGGTTCGTTGGTGCCGGCCACGATGGTCGCGACCTGGCCGGCGGCGAGCTTCTGTTTCACGCGATTGGGTCGGATGTTCATGGTGCCTCCTCCGCGGGATTCTAGCCTAAAAGCCAGCCAGACGATCCCTGCGCTTCCCCTCTCCCCGCGCTTGTTGTATCGTCACCGAACGATTCGCAAGGAGGCCCTGATGAAGCGTTGGCTACTCGGCCTTGTGGCCCTGACTCTCGCCGCGCTCGCCGTGCCGCTCGGCGCCGCCGCGCAGGGCAAGGACACGCTCACCATCGCCCTGCCGTCGCACGCGCCGACCCTCGACCCCCACATGCACTTCGAGCGCGTGGGAGTCCTGGTCAACATCAACATGTTCGACTCGCTCCTGCACCGCTCCGCCAAGCTCGAGTTCGAGCCCTCGCTGGCTCTCTCCTGGAAGGCGCTCAACGACACGACGTGGGAATTCAAGCTCCGCCGAGGCGTCAAGTTCCACGACGGCTCGATCATGACGGCCGAGGACGTGAGGTTCTCGTTCGATCGAGTGCTGGAGCCCGGCAAGGAAAAGAAGAAGTCGCCCCAGTACGGCAACGTGCGCGCGATCAAGGAAGTGAAGATCGTCGACGCGGACACGATCCAGCTGATCACCGACAAGCCGTTCCCGCTCCTGCTCGAGCGCCTGGTGTACTTCGGCATCGTGCCGAAGAAGCACGTCGAGAAGGTGGGCGAGGAGGCGTTCGGCAGCACGGCGACGGTGGGCACCGGTCCCTGGAAGCTCGTCGAGTGGAAGCGCGACCAGCACATCAGGCTCGAGGCTTTCGACCAGCACTGGCGCGGGAAGCCGGCCTTCAAGTACGTCGTCTTCCGGGCGATCCCCGAGGTGGCGACCGCGGTGGCCGAGCTCAAGACCGGGGGCGTGGACATCATCCGCAACGTCAATGCGGACCTCATGCCCGACATCAAGGCTCATCTGCAAACGCGAATCAGCACGACGCCGATCCTCCGCGTGCACTACATCTCCCTCGACATGCGAAGCGCGCCGTTCGAGAAGAAGGCCGCCCGGCAGGCCGCGAACTACGCCATCGACAAGCAGGCCGTCGTCGAGAAGATGATGGCGGGGCTAGGGCGGCAGGTGGCGACGGTCGTCCAGCCAGCCGCGTTCGGGTTCGATCCCTCCGTGACGCCGTACCCGCACGATCCGAAGAAAGCCAAGGAGCTGCTGGCGCAGGCCGGCTACCCGAACGGCTTCGACATCACCCTGCACAGCTCCGCGGTGGATTGGCGCCCGCACTTCGAGGCCCTCGGGCAGATGCTCACCGAGGTCGGCCTCCGCACGACGGTCAAGATGTGGGACCCGGGCCCGGCGTGGAACAAGTTCTTCCAGGCTGAAGGCAAGGCCACCCACGGCCAGTACGGCAGCTGGGGGAACTATTCGGTCTTCGACGCCGACGCCGTGCTGCACCCGCTCTATCACACGGAGCCCGGTGGCTGGATCGGCAAACACTACGCGCGCGTCGAAGGGCTCGACCGGCTCATCGATGAGGCCCGCTCGAGCGTCGACCAGCCCAAGCGCAAGCGGATCTACGCGGAGATTCAGAGGATGATTCGCGAGGAGGCGCCCTCGGTCTTCCTGTTTACGCAGAACGACACGCTCGGCATCTCGAAGAAGGTCGCCTACGAGGCGCGCCCCGACGAGTGGCTCTGGCTCTTTGCGGCCAAGCCGGTGAACTGAGGCGCGCCCGGAGGAGGCGCCGTGTCGGCGTTCCTGATCCGTCGCCTTCTCCGTTTCGTCGTCGTCTGTTTCGGTGTTTCGCTGGTCACCTTCTCGATCCTCCACGCAAGCGGCGACCCCATCGCCCTGATCATGCCGGAAGCCCCCGAGGCCGACCGGGTCCAGCTCCGGGTGGCGCTCGGGCTCTCCGATCCGCTTCCCACGCAGTTCGTTCGCTTCGTCACGAACGCGGCGCGCGGCAACTTCGGCAACTCGTTCTTCCACCGCGAGCCAGCATTTCGCCTCGTCGTGGAGCGGATGCCGACGACCCTGGGACTGACGTGCCTGGCCGTCGCGCTGGCCATCGCGGTCGCGCTGCCCGTCGGCATCTACAGCGCGGTGCGCCGCAACACGGTCAGCGACCACGCGGCCACGGCGGTCGTGTTCCTCGGTCAGTCGATGCCCGTGTTCTGGATCGGCATCATGCTCATGCTGCTCTTCGCGGTGCAGTGGCGGCTGCTGCCCGTCTCCGGCTGGGACAGCTGGGCATCGATGGTGCTGCCGGCTGTCACGCTCGGGGCGTTCACGACCCCGCTCTTCATGCGGATCATTCGCTCGAGCATGCTCGAGGTCATCAACCTCGACTACGTGCGGACTGCCCGCGCCAAGGGCGTCTCGGAGTGGCTGGTGATCTGTCGTCACGCGCTCCGCAACGCGGCGCTGCCGATCGTCACCGTGATCGGTCTGCAGTTCGGGCTCCTGCTCAGCGGCGCGGTGCTGACCGAAACGGTGTTCGCCGTCCCGGGCGTCGGGCGCCTGATCGTCGGGGCGATCCGGCAGCTTGACTTCCCAATCGTGCAGGCGGGCGTGTTCCTGTTCGCGATCATCATCGTGTCGGTCAACTTCCTGGTCGACGTGCTCTACGTCTACCTGAACCCCACGATCAGGCTTCGCTGATGGCCGTCACCCTGCCCCGTGGCGCGGTCGCCTACGAAGCGTCCGGGCCCGCCGCGAGCGGCTCGCGAGCGTGGCGGCGGTTCGCGCTCAATCCCGCCGCCATCGTCGGGTCACTGATCCTGCTCGTGGTGGTCGGCGCCGCGCTGGCCGCGCCGTGGGTGGCGCCGCACGATCCAGCCAAGCAGTCCCTCCTCCGTCGCTTCACGCCTCCGATGTGGCAGACCGGGGGCAATGCCGCCTATCCGCTCGGCACCGACCAGGTCGGGCGCGCCGTCCTGAGCCGGATCGTCCACGGAGCGCGCATCTCGCTGCTCGTCGGCGTGTCGGCCGTCATCGTGAGCCTCATCGTCGGCGTAACGGCGGGACTGGTGAGTGGATTCGTCGGTGGAACGGTGGACACCGTCATCGGCACCATCGTAGACGTCTGGCTGTCGTTCCCCCAGCTCCTGCTCGCGCTGGCCTTCGTGGCCGCGCTGGGGCCGAGCCTCGTCACCATCATCGTGGTGCTCGGGCTCACGGGCTGGGAGCGCTACGCGCGCGTGGTGCGGGCGGAGGTGATGGCGCTGCGCGAGAAGGAATTCGTCGACGCCGCGCGCGCGATCGGCGTGGGCCGGACTCGCATCATCGTCCGCCACGTCCTGCCCAACACGGTGTCGTCGATCGTGGTGATGTCGACCCTTCAGGTCGCGCAGGCGATCCTGGCCGAGGCCGCGCTGTCATTCCTCGGCGTCGGCTCAGGGAACGCCTACCCGACATGGGGCCAGATGATCTCCCTCGGCCGCGACTTTGTCACCGTCGCATGGTGGCTCGCCACGCTCCCCGGGTTCGCGATCCTCCTCACCGTGCTCGCGATCAACCTCGTCGGCGATCGGCTGCGCGACGCCCTGGACCCACGGGCGACCTAGTAGCGCGGGAAGCTGAACACGTTCGCGGGCTCGTGCCCGAGGTCGTGGTCGCGGCGCAGGCGCCGGACCATCCCGAGGGCGTAGGGCGCGCCCTCCAGAAGCTGAGCCAGCATCAGATCGTCGAGCTGGAGCCCCGCCCGTCGCGCGGCCTTCACACAGAGATCGCGGGTCTCGGCGTCGACGCGATCGGTCGGCTCCGAGAGCACGGGCGGCGGCGTCACCTCGGGCGCGGCGACGCCGGGCGCGAGATTCGGGCGGCGCGTATGCCACTCGGTGGCGCGCTCATAGGCGTGACCCACGCGCAGGATCGTCTGCTCGCCGAACGGCCGGCCGACGATCTGCATGCCGAGCGGCAGCCCGTTCCCGCCGAAGCCGTTCGGCAGCGCCAGCACCGGTTGACCCGTCACGTTCCAGGCGGTGAGCAGGCTCGCCTTCTGCCAGAACGAGACGCTGCGATAGTCACTGAGGCATGGCGCCTCGCCCATGCCCGCGGTGACGAACGCGTCGAAGCGCGCGTAGAGCGGCTCCATCTCGACCATCATGCGGCGGTGCTCGCGCGTGGCCTGGACGTAGTCGTTGGCGGTGAACAGCACGGACGGAAGCGCGCGCGAGCGAAAGTCGGCGCCGAAGTCCTTGGGTCTGGCGACCAGGTTCTTCTGGTGCACGCTGAAGATCTCGCTCTCGGCGATGATGATCTTGACGTCGAAGTAGCTGGCGAGCGGCCGCACGCGGCACTCCTCGAGCTCGGCGCCCAGCCGTCGCAGGACGTCGAGCGCCGCGTCCATCGCGCGGCGCACGTCCTCCGACGCCGGGATGTCCTCCTCCCAGTGATGGCGCAAAACACCGATCCTCAGCCCACGAAGATCCTCGCCGAGCGCTCGACGGTAGCGAGGAATCGGTCGGCTCAGGCTGCCCGCGTCATTCGGGTCGTAGCCGGCCAGCGCCTCCAGTGTCAGCGCGCAATCCTCGACGGTTCGCGCGAGCGGGCCGCAATGATCGAAGGTGTAGGAATTGGTGATGACGCCGGCGCGGCTCACCAGGCCGAACGTCGGCATCAGGCCGACGATGCCGCAGAGCGAGGCCGGACCGCGGATCGACCCGCCGGTATCCGAGCCGAGCGCGACCGGAACCATGCCCGCGGCGACGGCGGCGCCCGATCCCGACGAGGAGCCGCCCGTGAAGCGCGCCAGGTTCCAGGGATTGCGCGCGGGCGGCCAGGGTAGATCGAACGAGGGACCGGCGTGCGCCATCTCGTGGGTCGCGAGCTTGCCCAGGAGCACCGCGCCGGCATCGTAGAGCCGGCTCGTCGTCGTCGCGTCCTCGATGGGAACCCGGTCGATGAAGACGCGTGAATGGCCGGACGTGAGGATGCCCTTCGTGTCGTAGATGTCCTTGAGCGCGAAGGGGATCCCGTGGAGCGGGCCCCGATTCTTGCCGGCCGCGATCTCGGCTTCGGCCGCGCTCGCCTGCCGCCGGGCCAGGTCGAACGTGGGCGTGATGAAGGCGCGCGTCTGCGCGTCGTACCGCTCGACGCGCTGGATCAATGCCTCGGTCAGCTCGACGGGCGAGAGCTTCCGCGCCGCGATCAGCCCGGAGAGCTCGGCGATCGAGAGGTCGTGAAGTTCTGGGGCCATGGGGTTCTCCCTTTCGGGCCCGAGTATAGCGTTGACGCCCTGAGCGGTGCTGGCTACCCTTGGGCCGACCGTTAAGGAGAGGGCACCATGGCGTTCATAACGAAGGATGGCTTTCGCCTCTACTACGAGGACACCGGCGGCAGCGCGCCCGCGATCATGTTCCTGCACGGCGCGGGCGGCAATCACTTGAGCTGGTGGCAGCAGGTGCCGGCCTTCGCCGAGGAGTACCGGTGCATCACGGTCGACCAGCGCGGCTTCGGCCAGTCGCCCGACGTGTCCGGCGGGCCCGGCCCCGTCGCGCTCGGCACGGACGCGATCGCGCTGCTCGATCATCTCGATATCTCGCGAGCCGCGATCGTCGCCCAGTCGATGGGCGGCTGGGCCGCGGTGGGCGCGGCGGTGCGAGCGCCCGAGCGATTCTGGGCGATCGTTCTGGCGAACACGGTCGGGAACCTGACCAACGACGACATCGCCACCCTGCGCCAGCGGCTCGCGGCCGCGAGCCCGCCGCGACCCGCCGTGCTGTGGCACGCCGCCATCGGGCCGACGTTCCGCAAGCGAGAGCCGGTGCGCTCGTTCCTCTACGCGCAGATCTCGGGGCTGAACGCGCCGCTGACCGCCGACTTCCGCGACCAGCTCCTGCGCCTCACCACGCCGGTCGAGCGCTACGCCGCGACGCGGGTGCCGACGTTCTTCCTGACCAGCGACGAGGACGGGCTCATCTGGCCCGAGCTGTCGGCCAAGGTGCACGAACACGTGCCGGGCTCGCGCTTCGAGCGGATCGAAGCCGCGGGCCACTCGACCTACTTCGAGCGTCCCGACGTCTTCAACCGCGAAGTGGGCGCGTTCCTCAAGGAGCACCGGCCATGAAATGGTGTCGGTTCCAGTCCGGCAAGACCGTCTCGTACGGCATCATCGACGGAACAACTTTGACCGAGGTCACTGGAAGCCCGTTCGAGAGCTACTCGAAGACCGCGAACACGAGCATCCTGAGCCGGGTCAAGCTGCTGGTTCCGGTGATTCCGCCGACGTTCTATGCGGCCGGCGTGAACTATCGCGAGCACGTCACCGAGATGGCGCAGCGTCGCGGCGTGAAGCCGGAGTTTCCGCCGAACGCCGACGTCGGCTACCGGGCCAACAACGCGCTGGTCGCGACCGACGAGCCGATCGTGATTCCCAAGGACGCGGGCGATCAGGTCCAGTACGAGGGTGAGCTGGTCGCGGTGATCGGCAAGCGGTGCAAGAAGATCTCGGAGGCCGAAGCGCTCGACTACGTTTTCGGCTACACCCTCGGCAACGACGTCAGCGAGCGCACCTGGCAGCGCGGCGACCGCACGTTCTGGCGCGGGAAGAACACCGACACCTTCAAGCCGATGGGCCCGTGGATCGTGACCGGCCTCAACCCCGACGACCTGCGCGTGACCATACGCTTGAACGGCAAAGAGATGTTCACCTACGCCGTCAAGGACGCGATCTTCGGCGTGCGGCAGTTCATCAGCCGGATGAGCCAATATCTGACGCTCTACCCGGGTGACGTGCTGTGGATGGGCACGGACGGCGCGACCGAGAACATGAAGGACGGCGACGTCGTCGAGGTCGAGGTGCCGGAGATCGGCGTGCTCCGTAACCCGGTCGTGAGAGAACGCTGATCGCGGACCGCTCCTTCCCGATCGTGAGGCGCCCCCCGCCGGGCACGCGCACGCCGGTGCTCGTGAGCGTGCCGCACTACGGCACGGAGCCCCTGCCCCACATCACGCGCGACCACTACAGCGAGCCCTGGTTCGAGACCTTCGCCTACGGGTTCGCCGACACCTTCGTGGGCGACCTCTACGGCGACCTGCACGAGCACGGGGCGACGGTGCTGGCGACGCCGTTCTCGCGGATCTTCGTCGACGTCAACCGGCGGCGCGACGACTTCGAGCATCACGACGGCGAGGTGCGGTCGCGACGGGGCGTGGTCCGCACCCATACGATGCGCGAGGCGCCCATCTTCAGGCATCCGCTCGGGCTCGCCGATCTCGAGGAGCGGCTCTGCGCGCTGTACGACCCGTACTACTCGGCCCTCGATGGCCTGCTCGCCGAGCTTCAGCAGGACTACGGCTACGCGCTGCTCCTCGACGGTCACACCGGGAGCCCGCGGCGGATGAAGGACCACCAGGTGATCATCGGCACGCGTCACGACACGACGTGCGCCCGCGAGCTCGCGGCCGCGGTGGCCGCGAGCTTCACACGCCACGGCTTCGAGGTCCACGAGAACATCAGCGGGTACGCCGGCGGGAACATCGTGACGACGTACGGCCAGCCGGGCACGCGGCGCGTCCACGCGCTCCAGCTCGAGGTCAACGCCTCGCTGTTGATGACGACCGGGCGCGACGAGTTCATCGCTCAGGTGTCGCGCGGCGAGGTCCCGCAGAAGGCCGAAGCCAACATCGCCCGGGTCCGCGCGTGCCTGCGCGAGGTGCTGGCGGCTCTGCCCGCGGTCCTCGCGACCGTCTGCGAGTCGCGGTGAGCCGGCTCTTCCTGATCCGCCACGGCGAGACGGAGGGCAACGCCTTGCGGATCCTCCAGCATCCGCACATCCCGCTCTCGCCCCGCGGGATCGTTCAGGCCGAGCGGCTGGCGCTCCGCCTCGCGCGCGAGGGCGTCGCCCGAATCGTCTCGAGCGACTACGCCCGCGCCGTGACGACGGCCGAGCATCTGCAGCGGGCGACCGGGGCTCCGCTCGCGATCGAGCCCCTGCTGCGCGAGCGGAACTTCGGCGATCTCCGCGGCAGGCCGTACGCCGAGCTGGCCTTCGACCCGTTCGCGCTCGACTACGCCCCGCCCAACGGCGAGACGTGGCCCATGTTCCACGAGCGCGTGGACCGGGCGTGGGTGCGCGTGCAGGAGCTCGCGGCGTCGACCTCGAGCGGCAGCCTGGCGGTGGTGACGCATGGCCTCGTGTGCCGCTCGCTCGCGGCCCGCCATCTCATTCTGGCCGACGGCGACGCGGTTCCCGAGCGCTGGGAGAACACCTCGCTGACGACCGTCGACTGGCCGGCGCCGTGGCGCGTGCGCCTCTTGAACTGCGTGGCCCACCTCGACGGGCTCGACGCCGCGCCGCGCGCCGACTCGGGCGCGGCCTGACCGCGACCGCGTCGCCGAGCGCCGGCGCTGAGCGCCTACCAGCGCGCGGACAGACCCAGGATCGCGGCGTGCGTGTCGAGGTCCAGGTGGACGGGCGTCCTCCTGAGGGTCGTGGAATCGCGCAGGTCCACCGAAGCTTCCGAGTGGATGAAGCGATACTCGGCGAAGACCATGAGGTTCGGCGCCACCTGGAACGCGAGCCCGCCTCCGACCTTGTAGCCGACCGAGATGTCGGTGTCGCCGTCCTGGTTCCTGAACTGCGCGGTCGTGCGCGGTGTGACGGTGGTCTTGAAGACGGGCACGCCGCCGGAGATATACGGCTGGAGCGTGCCCCACGGCGCCGTGTCCGTCTTGAAGAGCGGCAGCCGCAGCATCAGGTCGAGCGAGAGCCCGATGGTGTCCACCGAGATCCGGCCCGTCCCGCCCTGGCCCCCGCTGCAGCCGCCCGACGGCACACACCCGTCGATGTGCAGCTGCTGCGGGCCGATCGTGGGGGTGAACGTGAAGACATCGACCGCGAGGCCGAGAAACGGCGCGCCGTCGAAGTAGCGGCCGAAGCGTGCGCCGTAGATCAGCGCGCGGTCGAGCGCGCGATCGTACTCGACGTCTCGATAGAGGCTGAGCCCGGACGGGCTGTGTACGGTCACGTCATTGTCGACGGTGAGGCTGTAACCGGCGTAGGCGTCGGCGATCCACTCGGCCGACGCCGGGCTCGCGGCCAGCATCAGGCACAGGATGATCACGGAGATCACAAAGCTCATCGTCGACTCGCTCCTTCCGGCTAGACCTGCACGGTGGTCGCCGCCTCGCCCGCGACCGTGGTACGACGCATGTCGCGCGGCTGGGTCTCGTCGTAGCGGCGCACGCGGTGCATCATCTGGCGGTTGTCCCACATCACCAGATCTCCGACGCGCCAGTGGTGGACGTAGACGAACTTGGGCTGGGTGGCGTGCTCGTTCAGGTCCTTCAACAGAATGCGCGCCTCCGGCATCGGCAAGCCGATGATGGCGCCGGCGTGGGACGACAGGTACAGCGACTTGCGGCCGCTCACCGGATGCGTGCGCACGAGCCGCTGGCGCACCGGCCGGAACATCGCCCGCTCTTCCTCCGAATAGTCCAGCATGCCCAGCGAGCCGCGCGAGTACATGAGCGAGTGCTCGCAGGTCAGGTCCTCGATCAGCGCCTTCGTGCTCGCGTCGAGCGTGTCGTAGGCCGCGCGCATGTCCGCGAACTCGGTATTGCCGCCCGTCGGATTCACGACGCGCGCCGACAAGAGCGAGTACTTCGCGGGAATCGCCCGGAACGAGCTGTCGGAGTGCCAGAGCATGTTGCCGAGATTGAACAGACGCACGCGGGACTCGCGCGAAAGCGGCTGACCGTCCCGGCCGAGGTTGGAGACGTCGTTCATGCCGGTCTGCAGGCGCTTGTCCTCGGGCTTGGTGATGTTGCCGCCACGCGCCTCCTCGAGCGCGCCGAAATTTCGGCTGAATGCCATCTGCTGCTCATCGGTGATCTTCTGGTCGGGGAACACGAGCACGGCGTACCGGTCCATCCCCGCCTCGATCGCGGCCACCTCGTCCGCCGTGAGCGCTCTGCCGAGGTCGACCCCGGACACTTCCCCGACGAACACCGGATGGATCTGGCGGATGGATATCGTCATCGCCAACAGTCTACCGTATCCCGGCCGCCACACTTCCGTGCTCATGCGATGGCCCTTATCGTGCGGTTCCTGCGAGCCCCGCCATCAGCTCCATCGCCTCGGGCTGCTCGGTCGTGATCGTCAGCCCGGTGATGCCGCAGTCGGCCCAGGCCCGGTAGCGCTCGCGGATACGCGCGACGGGCCCCACCAGCGCCATCTCGTCGCAGAACTCGTCGGGGACCGCCGCGACGGCTTCGTCCTTCCGCCTGGCGAGGAACAGCTCCTGGATCCGCTGGGCGGCGTCGTCGAAGCCGCGGCGAATCATCATCTCCTTGTGGAAGTTCTTGTCGCGGTGTCCCATGCCGCCGACGTAGAGCGCCACACGCGGCTTCATGCGCGCGAGCGCGCCGCGCACGTCGTCGGTGATCGCGACCTCGGCACGCGCCTGGATCTCGAAGTCGGCGAAGCCCTTGCCGCCGCCTGCGCGCCGGAAGCCTTCCTCGAGCCAGGGCCGCAACATGGGCATCAGCCGGGGCACGAAGCCGAGCGGCAGCCATCCGTCGGCGATCTCGGCCGTCAGCTTCACGTTCGCCTCGGTGCCGGTGCCGAGCCAGATCGGCAGCCGCGGATTCATGTGCAGGATCGTCATCAGCGGCTTGCCGACGCCGAGCGCGCCCGGGCCGGTATACGGCAGCGAGATCTCGCGCCCCGCGTGCGCGACCGGCTCCTTGCGCTCGAACACTTTGCGCATGATCGTGACGTAGTCCCGGATGCGCCAGTACGGCTTGCCCCACGGCTGGCCGTACCAGCCCTCGACGATCTGCGGGCCGGAGACGCCGAGCCCGGCGATGACGCGCCCGCCGCCGGCGAGCGCGTCGACCGTGCCCGCGGCCATCGCGGCCGAGGCCGGCGGCCGCGCGGCGAGCTGCATGATGCCGGTGCCGAGTCGGATGCGCTTCGTCACGGCGGCCAGGTAGGCGAGCGGTGTGATCGCGTCCGAGCCGTACGCTTCCGCCGTCCACACGGAGTCGAACCCCAGGCGCTCCGCGAGCAGCACCTCCTCGACCGGCAGGCGCAGCTCGGCTCCCGAGTAGCCGATGCTCAGTCCGAGCTTCATGGCGCGATTCTCCTGGTCATGAGTCACTCCATCAGCACGCCGCCGTCGACCTTGAAGCGCTCGCCGTCCAGGAAGCTGGCGGCGCGCTCATGATAGCCGCTCGAGGGCGCGAGCGCTCGCCCCGTTGCGTCGGACACGCCACCGCGCTATGGTCCGCCGAGCAGCTTCGAAGGAGGACACCATGAGTGCCGACGATCCCGCCTGGATGTGGGAGGAGCCGCGCTGGCGTGCCGCCGTGAACAAGGTGCGGGCGGGCCGTTCCCTGAAACCGGCGTGCTGGAAGAACGGCGCGCGAGTGTGCGTGGCCCTGTCGTTCGATTCCGACCACGAGACGAGCACCCTGCGCGAGGGCTCGACCTCGCCCGGCCGTCTCGCCCAGGGTGAATACGGCGCGCGCGTCGGCGTGCCGCGCATTCTGGACCTGCTGCGCCGCCACGAGCTGCGCGCCTCGTTCTTCGTGCCCGGCGTGATCGCCCGGCTCCACCCGGATGAGCAGCGGCGCGTCGTGGCCGAGGGCCATGAGCTCGGCATGCACGGCTGGATCCACGAGGGCACCAGCGAGCTGACCGAATCGTCCGAGCGCGACCTGATGCGACGGGCCTTCGACACCCTGGCGAAGGTGACCGGCCGGCCGCCGGTCGGGGTGCGCGTGCCGTCCTGGGACTTCAGCGCGACGACCTTGCCGCTGATCCGCGAGCTCGGCCTTCTCTACGACTCGTCGCTGATGGCCGACGACGAGCCCTACGAGCTCATCGATGCCGGTGAGCGCACCGGGATCGTGGAGCTCCCGGTCGAGTGGATCAAGGACGACGCGCCCTACTTGAACATGAACCGCGCCACCGCCATCCGGCCGTACACCTCGCCCTCCGCGGTGCTGGAGATCTTTCGCGCGGAGTTCGAGGGGGCGCTGGCCGAGGGCGGGCTCTTCCTGCTCACGATGCATCCGCACATCATCGGGCACCGCTCGCGGATCGCGATTCTCGACGAGCTGATTCGCTACATGAAGGGCGTGCCGGGGGTCTGGTTCGCCACGCACGAGGAGGTCGCGCGCTATTGCAAGGCCGCCGCGTCGTGAGGTCTCGGTGGCGGTGCGCTGGTCGAGCGGATCAGAAGCCTCGGCCCCAGAGGCCGCAGTAGCGCCGCAACACGAACGGCAGATTCGGCTCGTATCCGGGCCAGCTCTGGTACTTCGGCAGCTTCAGCTCCTTCTCGACGCCATCCCAGCACTTGCCGGCCTGGGCCTCGGCCTTCACCGCCGCCGAAGCGTCCTGCAAGAACGTGAGCTGATCCTGGACGTCTTGCTTGGTGCCGAGCCGCCCGCCGGGACCGGGATGGCCGGGAATCAGCTTGTCCCAGTCCATCGCCAGCACCTTCTTGATCGAGTCTTCCGCCTCGAGCGGATAGAAGTCGAGCATGCCGCGCCCAGGCACTGACCCGACCGGGAGGAAGTCCACCGCGAACAGCACCTTCTGCTTCGGTAGCCGCATGACGAGCGTGCTGTCGGAATGGTTGAGGCCGATGTAGCTCAGCTCGAGCGTCGTGTCGCCCAGGGTGATCGTCCGGCTGGCGTCGACCGTCTCGTCCGGCAGGACCGTGTGCGGATCCTTGAGCATAGCGAGCCGCTCCTTGGCCCGCTTGTGAGCGACGATCGTCGCGCCCGCGTCCTTGAAGGGCTTGCCACCCGCGATGTGATCGAAGTGTTGATGGCTGTAGATCAGATACTTGATCGGCTGGCTCGAGACTTTCTTGATCTCGTCG
>Ga0137404_10001598_pt1 | contig 14978 bp, 6 predicted proteins | sample CZOMad2_1_16fung_FD_108285 | JGI IMG/M metagenome (GOLD analysis project Ga0137404, IMG submission 108285) | Vadose zone soil fungal communities from Angelo Coast Range Reserve, California, USA - CZOMad2_1_16fungal (Illumina Assembly) | ecosystem: Environmental > Terrestrial > Soil > Vadose zone...
CCCGAGAAGCTCGCGAAGCGTTTGCAGGCCGAGCCGGTGCTCGTCGCGAAGGCGACGAGCCCGGTCAAGACGCAGGCTCCCGCCGCGATCGACACGGTCTTCGACGAGCTCAGACAGCACGGTGAGGGCCGGTTCGGGGTCGAGGATCTCCTGCAGGGGCGGATCTCGGTTCACGCCACGGTGGATCAGCGGGTGCAGACCATCGTGAACGAAGCGCTCGAGACCGGTCTCGCTCTCTACGAGAAGCGGCACCCTCAGGCGAAGGGACTGATCCAGGGCTCGGTGGTCGTGCTACGCAACGCGGACGCGGCGATCCTGGCCGAGGCGGGCGGGCGACACTTCTACCAGAATCGCTATGCGCGCTACTCCGACTTCAACCGCGCGACGGGCTCGCTGCGGCAGGCGGGCTCGGCGTGGAAGCCGATGGTGTACCTGGCCGCGTTCCGCAAAGGGCTCAAGCTCGACACCGCGGTGCCCGACGAACCCATCGCAGTACGCATGGGGGCCGACCGTCCGGTCAAGTGGATCGCCAACTACGACAAAGAGTTCAAGGGGCCGATCCCGATGCGTCAGGCGCTGGCCGAGTCGCGCAACGCCGTGGCCGTGTGGATCACCCGTGAGATCGGCCTGGACAGAGTGATCGGCACATCTCGAGAGCTGGGAATCCGCACTCCGCTGCAGCCATACATCACGACGGCCCTGGGGGCGTCAGAAGTTCGGCTGCTCGAGCTGGCGGGCGCCTATCGCGCGATGGCCTCGGGGATCCTGGCGGAGCCGTACATCATCGATCGCGTGACCGACATCTCCGGCGAGGTGCTCTACGAGGCGGCCCGAACCGCCCTCGAGTTCAGCTCCAGCCATCTGAACCTGATCCAGGAGGGATTGCGGGGGGTGGTCCGCATTCCAGAAGGCACCGCCCATTCCCTTTACGGCCCCGACTTCCCGATCCCGGTGATGGGGAAGACCGGAACGACGAGCGACTTTCGTGATGCGCTCTTCGTGGGATCGACGTACGGACCGCAGGGTGTCACGGTGGCGGTCCGGATCGGCTTCGACGACAACCGTACGCTGGGCGACAAGGAGACCGGGGGCCGCACGGCGTTGCCGATTTTCCGCGAGATCATGCTCCTGACCTACCAGCAGGAGCTCGTCGGGTCTGCGCCATCGTTCCCTCGTGAGATCGAGGATGGGATCGACCACTACCTGCAGCGGCACCCCCCGGATCTCGGCGACCCGCCGCCAGAAGATCTCAACCGCAGCCTCGCCGCCCGCCCGCACCACCAGGGGGAGCAGTCTCGATGACACCTTCAGGGCGCAGCCGCGGCGCGCCGGGTTCGGGAGGCGCGCTCAAATTCGGGACGAACAGCGCCTTCCAGCTCGAGCTCCGGCGGCGAGTCGACGAGTATTTCCGGGACACCGGCCGCCGGCAACGTGACTGCTGGCAGATGTACCTGAAGACGGCGATCCTCATCGCCGGTCTGGCTGTCTCGTATCTGTTGCTGGTGTTCGCGGCCCACGCGTGGTGGCAGAGCGTGCCACTGGCCGTCGTGCTCGGGATCGTCGCGGCCGGGATCGGATTCAACATTCAGCACGACGGCGCACATCACGCGTATTCCGACCATCGCTCCATCAACAAGCTGATGGCGATGACGCTCGACATGGTCGGCGGCAGCTCGTACGTATGGCACTGGAAGCACAACGTCATCCATCACACGTACGTCAATATCACCGGCCACGACAACGACCTCAACCTCGGCATCCTCGGCCGGGTCACGCCACATCAGCCCCGGCTCGCGTTTCATCGATGGCAACACCTCTACCTCTGGCTGCTCTACGGCTTGGTGGCCATCAAGTGGCAGCTCTTCGACGATTTCCGAAGGCTCATCGCCGGCCGCATCGGCCGCTACCGCGTCCGCCGCCCCACCGGGGCAGATCTGGTCCTCCTGGTGGCCGGTAAGGCCACCTTTCTCGCCTGGGCAATCGGGGTCCCGTTGCTTTTCCACCCCGCACATACTGTCCTCGTCCACTACGGAATCGCCGCGCTGGTGCTCGGGACCACCCTGGCCGTGGTGTTCCAGATGGCCCACTGCGTCGACGAGGCGGCGTTCCCGCTGCCATCCGTGGACGCGGGGCGTATCGAGCAGGCCTGGGCCATCCACCAGGTGGAGACGACGGTGGACTTCGCCCGGCGCAGCCGGGTCGTGTCGTGGCTTCTCGGCGGCCTGAACTTCCAGATCGAACACCACCTGTTCCCGAGGATCAGCCACGTCAACTACCCGGCGCTCTCGAAGCTGGTGGAACAGACGTGTCGAGACTTTGGCGTGGCCTACACCGAGCACCGGTCGTTCCGCCAGGGTGTGACGGCCCATTTCCGCTGGTTGCGGCGCATGGGCATGCCGGACACGGTGCGCGAAGTCGGTCGATGCGCATCGGCGTAGATCGGAAACGCGAAGGCCTGCTGAGCCCGCCGCGATCCGTGCCCTCCCTTTGACCCATGCAGAAAGGCAGTAGGCGCATAGCGCGGCAGTCTCCGGAAGACCCGATCCGTGCCGAGCTCTTCGGCATCGAGCGCCTCGAGCAACACGCCGAGAGCCTGGCGGCGGCCCAGGCCGTCATGAGGCAGTCGGGCCGGGGGCGGCGACTCTTGCAGCGCGTCGAGCACAACGGGCGTGTGCTTCGAGAGTCGTATCGAGTGATCGCCAACGCCATCCGTGAGGAGCGCGCGATCACGCCGGCGGCGGAATGGCTCGTCGACAACTTCCACGTCGTGGACGAACAGCTGCGCGAGATTCGCGACGACCTGCCGCCTGGATTCTATCGAGAGCTGCCCAAGCTCGTCGAGGGGCCGCTCACCGGCTATCCGCGCGTCTACGGAATCGCGTGGGCGTTCGTGGCGCATACCGATAGCCGGCTCGATCCCGAATCGCTTCGGCGGTTCGTGCGCGCCTATCAGCGGGTGCAGCCGCTGACGATCGGTGAGCTGTGGGCGGTGGCGATCACGCTGCGCGTCGTGCTCGTCGAGAATCTTCGGCGCCTGGCGGAGAGCATCGTTCGGGGACGCGCGGCGCGCCAGGAGGCCGACGTGCTGGCCGACGAGCTGCTCGGCGTCGGCACCGACGGTACCGTCGCGCCGACGCCGAGGGGCCTCGCGCGATTCGAGAGCGGCCCGTTGCTGACCGCCTTCGCGGTGCAGCTCGTCCAGCGGCTACGGGAGCAGGATCGCGCCGTGACTCCGGCCCTGCGCTGGCTCGATCAACGCCTGCAGGCGCAGGGGACGACATCCGACGACATCGTTCACGTCGAGCATCAGCGGCAGGCCGCGATGAACGTGACCGTCCGCAACGTGATCATGAGCATGAGCCTGATGTCCGCGCTCGACTGGACGGAGTTTTTCGAGAGCGTCAGCCTCGTCGACGAGGTGCTGCGCGCGGGCCCGAACTACGCCGCGATGGACTTCGCGACCCGCGACGCCTACCGGCATGCCGTCGAGGAGCTCGGACGGGGCTCGGGCCGACCCGAGCTGGATGTCGCGCGCGCAGCCGTGGCTCTGGCACAGCCCGGGGCCGGCGCCGACGACGACCGGCGGACCGATCCGGGCTTCTATCTCATCGGCAACGGACGCCTGGCCTGCGAGCTGACGCTCGGCTACCGAGCGCCGCCCTTGCGCCGGCTGCTTCGGTTCTATGTCGGGGCGGCGACGCCCGGATATCTTGGAACGATCGCCGTGCTCACCGGCTTCGTGCTCGCACTGCCCCTGCTCGCGGCAGGGGCAGCCGGCGTAGAACCGGTGGGCCTGCTCGTCCTCGCGCTTCTGGCCATGGTCCCGGCCTCGGACCTGGCGATCGCGCTGCTGAATCGAAGCGTCACCGCGCTGGTCACGCCGGCCGTGCTGCCTCGCCTCGAGTTGCGCGACGGGGTGCCACCGCATCTGCGAACCATCGTCGTCGTGCCGATGCTCTTGACGGACAGCGCGGAAGTCACCGAGCACATCGAGCGGCTCGAAGTGCACTACCTGGCGAATCCGAGCGGCGATCTTCGCTTTGCCATCCTCTCCGACTGGTTGGACGCGCCCGCGGAGAGCATGTCGAGTGATGACGAAACTCTGGGGGCCGCGCGCGAGGGGATCGCCCGCCTGAACCGGCGCCACGGTGCCGCGCCGGATGGAGGCGAGCGATTTCTGCTCTTCCACCGCCGGCGGCTCTGGAACGAGAGCGAGCGGGCGTGGATGGGGTGGGAGCGCAAGCGGGGCAAACTCCGCGAGCTGAATCGCCTCCTGCGAGGGGCGACGGACACGAGCTTCGTGGCCACGGGCGCCGGCCCGCCTTCCGGCATCCGCTACGTCATCACTCTCGACGCCGATACCCGGCTGCCGAGAGGGGCGGTCGATCGGTTGGTCGGTACGATGGCGCATTCCCTCAATCGACCGCGGTTCGATATCGGAAGGCGACGCGTCGTCGAGGGCTACGCGGTGCTTCAACCCCGAGTGACACCGCCGCTGCCCGGACGCGAGGGCTCGTTCTACCAGCGCCTTTCGTCGGGGCCGGCGGGCATCGACCCGTACGCATCGGCGGTGTCCGACGTCTACCAGGACCTCTGGGAGGAAGGGTCGTACACCGGCAAAGGCATCTACGACGTGGACGCGTTCGAAACGGCGCTGGCGGGACGGGTGCCGGAGAATGCGCTGCTGAGCCACGATCTCTTCGAGGGCGTGTTCGCGCGTGCCGGTCTCGTCACTGACGTCGAGCTGTTCGAAAGCGCTCCCTCGCACTACGGGGTCGCGGCGGCCCGACAGCACCGATGGGCGCGTGGCGATTGGCAGCTGCTTCCGTGGATTCTGGGACGCCGGATGCCGCTTGTCGGACGCTGGAAGATGCTCGATAACCTCCGCCGCACCGTGTCGGCGCCGGCCGCCTTTCTGACGCTCGTGGTTGCGTGGATCACGCCGGGCACCTCGCCCACGGTCTGGAGCGCCTTCATCCTGGCGGCCGTCGCGGTGCCCACGCTCTTGCCGGTGCTGGGTGGCTTGCTCCCCCGCGGGCGCGGCATCTCGAAGCGCAGCTACATTCGTGCGGTCGGCCGCGACCTCCTTCTGGCCGGCTCACAGTTCGGCCTCACGATCACGATGCTGACGCACCAGGCCTGGCTGATGAGTGACGCGATCGTGCGGACGCTCGTCCGCGTATACGTCACGCACCGCAGCCTGCTGGAATGGGTGACCGCGGCGCAGGCGAAAGCCGGCCTCCGTCTCGATCTTCTTGGCTTCTGCCGTCGAATGGGCGGCGGGGTCGTGCTCGCCGCCGCCGCGGCGGTTGCCGTCGGATGGGGGCGACCGGAGGCCTGGCCTGCCGCGCTGCTCTTTCTCCTGCTGTGGGCCGTGTCGCCGGCGGTCGCGCGGTGGATCAGCGTGCCGCGGAGCACCGAGCCCACCCAACCGCTCTCGGCGGCGGATGCGCGAGCTCTCCGCCTGATCGCGCGGCGGACATGGCGCTTCTTCTCGACGTTCGTCGGTCCGGAAGACCACGCACTACCGCCCGACAACTTCCAGGAAACGCCAAGCCCGGTGGTAGCGCATCGCACGTCGCCGACGAACATCGGACTGTACCTGTTGTCAACCGTGGCCGCGCGCGATTTCGGTTGGGTCGGCACGCTCGACGTCGTCGAGCGTCTCGAGGCCACGCTCGAGACGCTGCACGCTCTCGAGCGCTTCCGCGGCCACTTCTACAACTGGTACGACACGAAGCACTGCTACGCGCTCGAGCCGAAGTACGTCTCGTCGGTCGACAGCGGCAATCTCGGCGGCCATCTCATCGCGCTCGCGCACGCCTGCGAGGAGATGATCGAACGTCCGCGGCTCGATCGGGCAGCGCTCGCCGGGATCGAGGACACCGCGCTGCTCGTCCAACTGTCGGCCGTCGTGGCGGCCGGCGACGCGCGGCCGGGCCCGGCCAGCCACGGGCGCTTGGCGGACGCTCTCGACGCCGTCACGGCCGCGGTCCGGGAGCCCCCGCGCGATTCGGCCGAGTGGGTCTCACGACTCGCGACGTTGGCGGCCCGCGCTCGGGCGGTGCTGGACGCCGCGCGAACCCTGACTGACGAGGATCCCGGGACCGCGCACACAGACGCCTTCGTCTGGGCGGAGGCGCTCTGCGCCACGGTGGCAAGCCACACGCGCGACCTCGACATGCCCGAGACGCTGGTTCGTCGCCTCACGATTCTCGCTCGGAACGCTCGAGCGATGGTCGGCGCTATGGACTTCGGCTTTCTCTTCGATCCGATGCGACAGCTGTTGGCGATCGGGTACCGCGTCACGGATGGAAGCCTCGACCCGGGTCGGTACGACCTCCTCGCATCGGAAGCCCGGCTCGCGAGCTTTGTCGCGATCGCCAAGGGCGACGTCCCCGTCTCGCACTGGTTCCGGCTCGGCCGGGCCCTGACACCGGTGGAGCTCGACTCGGTGCTCGTGTCCTGGTCGGGTTCGATGTTCGAGTACCTGATGCCGGTGCTCGTCATGCCCGCGCCGGCGGGAAGCCTGCTCGAGCAGACATCCCGGCTCGTGGTGGGACGGCAGATCAGGTATGGCGCCGAGCGCGGTGTGCCGTGGGGCGTGTCGGAGTCGGGCTACAACGCGCGCGATCTGGAAATGACCTACCAGTATTCGAGCTTCGGGGTGCCGGGGATAGGTCTGCGACGCGGACTCAGCGAGGACGTCGTCATCGCGCCCTATGCGACGGGCCTGGCCGCGATGGTCGATCCGGCCGCGGCGGTACAGAATTTCCGGCGCCTGACGGCCGCCGGGGCCAGCGGCGCCTACGGTTTTTACGAGGCGCTCGACTACACCGCACCCAGGCTTCCCGACGGGGCCCCGGTCGCGGTGGTTCGCGCGTACATGGCGCACCACCAGGGCATGGTGGTCGTCGCGCTCGCGAACGTCGTCCACGACGGCGCGATGCGCGCGCGCTTCCGTGCCGAGCCGATCGTCCAGGCCACCGAGCTCTTGCTTCAAGAACGGACGCCACGAGACGTGGCGGTCGCGCGGCCCCGTGCGGACGAGGTGCAGGCCGTCGGCGACGTGCGCGAGTTCGTTCCGCCGGTCGTGAGGCACTTCGACTCACCGCACAGCTCGCTGCCGCGCACCCAGCTGCTCTCGAATGGACGGTATGCGGTGATGCTGACGACGGCGGGCTCGGGATACAGCCGGTGGCGTGATCTCGCGGTCACCCGGTGGCGGGAAGACGTCACGCGCGACACGGGGGGCACGTATGTGTTCCTGCGCGATATCCACAGCGGGGAGAGCTGGTCGGCCGGCTACCAACCGCGCGGCGGCACACCGGACAGTTACGAGGTCACGTTCTCGGAGGATCGGGCCGAGATCGTCCGGCGCGACGGCGGCATCGGGACCACGCTCCAGGTGATCGTGTCACCAGAGGACGATGCCGAGGTGCGTCGCGTCTCGCTCACGAACCTCGGGGCGAAGAGCCGGGAGATCGAGGTGACGTCGTACGCCGAGGTCGTCCTGGCGCCGCCGGCGGCCGACGCGGCCCACCCGGCGTTTTCCAACCTGAGCGTTGAGACCGAATGCGTACCCGAGCTCGACACGCTGCTGGCGAGACGACGGCCGCGGTCACACGGCGAGGCCCCGGTCTGGCTGGCCCATGTGGCGGTCGTGGAAGGCAAGCCGGTCGGCGAGCTCCAATGGGAGACCGACCGGGCGCGATTCCTCGGCCGCGGGCGCGGGATCCGGGCTCCCGCGGCGGTGATCGACGGCCGGCCCCTCTCCAACACGACTGGCGCGGTGCTCGATCCGATCGTGAGCCTGCGACGCCGCCTGCGGCTGCCGCCCGGCGATACCGTACGCGTCACCTTCTCGACGCTCGTCGCGTCGTCGCGCGCGGAGGCCATCGACCTCGCCGAGAAATATCACGACCCGGCGACGTTCGACCGCGCCGCGACCTTGGCCTGGACGCAGGCGCAGGTTCAGCAGCACCACCTCGGCATGGGCCCCGACGAGGCACATCTCTTTCAAAGCCTCGCCAGCCGCGTTCTGTACTCGGATCGGACCCTGCGTGCCCCCGCGGAGATCCTGGCACGTCAGACGGCAGGCCCCGATGCGCTGTGGACGCTCCGGATATCGGGCGACCTCCCGATTGTGCTCGTTCAGGTCGACGAGTCCGAGGACGTGGGCATCGTGCGGCAGTTGCTCCGGGCGCACGAGTACTGGCGGATGAAGCGGCTCGCGGTCGATCTCGTCATTTTGAACGAGCGCGCGCCGTCTTACCTTCAGGATCTCCAGGAGCTGCTGGAGACGCTGGTCCGCACGAGCCAGTCGGCGGGGCCCCACGATGGCCATGAGGCACACGGGAACGTGCACATCGTGAGGGCGGACCGCCTCACGGCGACGCAACGTGACGTGCTCCAGTCCGTCGCGCGCGCGGTCCTGTCGAGCCGGCGCGGAACACTGGCCGAGCAGATGGCGCGGGCGCAGCGACCCGACCTTGCTCCACTCGCTCTCCCACGACGGGCGGCGGCGGCACCCCCGGTGCCGGCGGCCGTGGCGTTTCGGCGCCTGGATCTCGAGCTCTACAACGGGCTGGGCGGCTTCGCGGAGGATGGCCGCGAATACGTGACGATCCTCGAGGAGGGACGGTGGACGCCGGCGCCGTGGATCAACGTGATCGCGAATCCGGCCTTCGGCTTCCAGGTCTCCGAGACGGGTTCGGGGTACACGTGGTCGGGCAATAGTCGCGAGAACCAGCTCACCGCCTGGTCGAACGATCCGGTCAGCGATCCGCCGGGCGAGATCCTCTACGTCCGGGACGAAGAGACTGGAGATCTGTGGGGGCCGACGGCGCTCCCGATCCGCGAACAGGTCTCACCCTACGTCGTGCGGCATGGGCAGGGCTACACGCGGTTCGAACACGTCGCGCACGGGATCTCGCTCGACCTGCTGCAGCTGGTGCCGCTCGACGACTCCATCAAGATCTCGCGGCTCACGCTGACGAACGAGTCGGGACGACCGAGGCGGTTGTCCGTGACCGCGTACGTCGAGTGGGTCCTGGGCGTGTCGCGACCCGCCACCGCGCCGTTCGTCGTCACCGAGATCGATGGCAAGACGGGAGCGATGTTCGCGCGTAACGCGTGGAGGCGCGATTTTGGCGCTCGCGTCGCCTTTGCCGACCTCGGTGGGACCCAAACGGCGTGGACCGCCGACCGGACGGAATTTCTCGGACGCAACGGGACGCCGGATCAGCCGGCGGCGCTCGCGGCGCGACACCGCCTCTCGGGACGGGTCGGTGCCGGCTTCGATCCATGCAGCGCGCTTCAGACGACGATCGCACTGCCCGCTCGAGGCCGAGCCGAGGTCGTGTTCTTCCTCGGCGAGGCGGCGAGCCCGGAGCAGGCGAGGGAGCTGATCGTTCGCTACCGGACTCGTGACGTGGCGGCGGTGCTGCGGGCGGTCGGCGAGCGCTGGGGCGAGCTGCTCGGCACGGTGCAGGTCAGGACTCCGGACCGCGCCATGGACCTCCTGCTCAATCGCTGGCTGCTGTACCAGACGCTGGCCTGCCGCATCTGGGCGCGATCGGCGTTCTATCAGGCCGGCGGCGCGTTCGGGTTTCGCGATCAGCTTCAGGACGTGATGGCGCTCGCGGTGGCCGAGCCCGAGCTGGCACGGCAACAGCTGCTGCGCGCTGCGGCGCGCCAATTCGAGGAGGGCGACGTCCAGCACTGGTGGCATCCGCCCAGCGGCCGCGGTGTCCGAACCCGGATTTCCGACGACCTGCTCTGGCTGCCGTACGTCGTCGCCCGTCATGTCGAGGTCGTCGGCGACGGCGGCGTCCTCGACGAGGTTGTCCCCTTCCTCGAAGGAGCGAAGCTCGAAGTCGGACAGAGCGAATCCTACTTCGAGCCTCGCGTCTCCGACGCGCGAGGCACGCTCTTCGAGCACTGTGCGCGCGCGCTCGACCTGAGCTTGACCGCCGGAACGCACGGCCTGCCGCTGATCGGTACGGGGGATTGGAACGACGGGATGAACGAGGTGGGCGCCGGCGGGAAGGGTGAGAGCGTCTGGCTCGGGTGGTTCCTTCACACCGTTCTCTCCGAATGGGCCGACCTGGCTGACGCTCGCGGGGAGGGCAAGCGGGCCGAGCGGTGGCGTGGGCACGTGAGCGCCCTGAAAGATTCGCTCGAACGCGAGGCCTGGGACGGCGGCTGGTATCGCCGCGCGTACTTTGACGATGGGACGCCGCTCGGCGCTTCCGTCAACGACGCATGCCGCATCGACTCTATCGCGCAGTCGTGGAGCGTCATCTCGGCGGCCGGCGACCCCGCACGCCGAGAGCGCGCCATGGCGGCCGTCGACGAACACCTCGTGCGTCGCGCAGACGGCGTCATCCTGCTCCTGACACCGCCATTCGACGGCACGTCGCTGGAGCCGGGCTATATCAAGGGGTACGTCCCGGGCGTCCGAGAGAATGGCGGGCAATACACGCATGCGGCCATCTGGGCGGCGATCGCCTTCGCGGCGCTGGGCGACGGGGACAAGGCCGCCGAGCTCTTCGCGATGTTGAATCCGATCAATCACGCCCGCACCGCGGCGGCCGTCCACCGCTACAAGGTCGAGCCGTACGTCATCGCGGCGGACGTCTACACCGAGGCGCCGCATGTGGGCCGGGGGGGCTGGACGTGGTACACGGGATCGGCCGGGTGGATGTATCGCGCCGGGATGGAGTCGATTCTCGGGCTCCGACTCCGCGGCGCCAGGCTCGTGATGGACCCCTGTATCCCGCGCGCGTGGCCCGGTTTCGAGATCGTGTTCCGCTATCGCTCCGCGCGCTATGACCTCGTCGTCGAGAACCCACGGGGGGTGTCGCGGGGCGTGTCGTCAGTGGAAGTCGACGGTGTCCCCCTCAGCGGCGATCTCAGCATCCCGCTCGTCGACACCGGAAAATCACATCGCGTCCGAATCGTCCTCGGCTGAGCTGCGGCCATGCCGCCGCTAGTTCATGTTCCACAGGGCGCTCATCGCCCTATCGCGCCACCATCGAGCATCGTCGACGCGCCCATTTTGGGCGGCCCGCCTCGCGCAGCCGACCATCCACAGCACTGCCGATCGCGTCTTGTGCCGCTGCGCCGTCGACTCCTTGGTCGCTTCACCGGTGTCAGCCATGAGAATCCCTTCACATCGGCCGAAGCCCACGGTGTCTGCTCGGCCGACGGTATCGCTCACATGCCCCCTCGGCGTGTCCCGCCCGGAGGGTGCGCTGGGTGTGTCGCTTGACACATGTCATACTATAACTTATATATTAGATAAAAATTGCCAAGTTTGTGGCGGTTGAGGCCTCACGGGCGCGGTCGCGTCGGGTCTGCGTGATGGAGGATGGCGATGGTCAGGTGTCTCACCTGCAGGCGAGAGCTCAAGGATGAAGCGCAAAAATTCTGCAACGAGTGCAACCGTGGCTACGGCAAGAAGCCGGGCCAGGGCACCCCGGCCTCACCGGGTCGAACCTCGGCGCGAAGGCGACGCCGGCGCGAACGCTAGCCGGTAAGCCGGCGTGCCGGGGCTGGGCCGCCGAGCCTTCGGCTCTCCGAGTCGTGTCGCCTCTCGATTCGGGAATGGCGTTGACATTCCAAGGAGGTCTTCTCGTGACGAGAGAACTCAGGTGCGCCGATCTGATGCCCGGCTGCGATTTCGTGGCGCAAGGCAACGATGACAGCGAGGTCATGAAGAAGACGGCCGAGCACGCCAAGAGTGTTCACAAGATGTTGGCGATTTCGATGGGTATCGAGAAGAAGGCGCGAGCGGCAATTCGGAATGCGGGAGCGGCCGCCCGGTAGGCTGGTCTCGGGCTAGAGCGCCAGGTACTGCTGGCGGATCGACTCGTTTTCGCGGAACTCGCGCGCGCTGCCCTCGTAGCGGATGTGGCCCTTCTCGAGGACGTAGACGCGGTCGGCGAGGCTCAGTGAGAAGCCGACGTTCTGCTCGGCGAGCAGGATCGTGAGCCCGTCGGACTTGAGCCGTCCGATCTGCTCCTGCAGGTGATCGACGACGAGGGGCGCCAGCCCCTCGGAGGGCTCGTCGAGCAGCAGCAGCTCGGGGTTGCCCATCAGCGTTCGCGCGATGGTCAGCATCTGCTGCTCGCCGCCGGAAAGAAATCCGCCGGAGCGGTCGCGGAGCTCGCGGAGCGCCGGGAACAGATCGAAGACGCGCTCGGTGGTGAAGCCGCCCGAGCGGGCCCGTCGCGAGGCCACGTCGAGGTTCTCCCACACCGTGAGGTCCGCGAAGATCCGGCGGTCCTCCGGGACGAACCCGATCCCGAGACCGGCCGCGCGGAAGGGCGCCTCGCGCGTGATGTCGCGGCCCTTCCACACGACCCGGCCGCTCGACGGCGGCGTGAGCCCCATGATCGACCGCATGGTCGTGGTCTTGCCGACACCGTTGCGGCCGAGCAGACACACGCACTCGCCGGGCGCGACCCGGAGCGACACGCCGAACAGCACCCGCGAGAGGCCGTAGGCCGTGTGGATGTCCTCGACCACCAGGATGGGCTCGTGGTTCTCGGCCATCAGTGCCGTTCCCCGAGATACACGCGGCGGACGGCTTCGTCGCGTCGGACCTCGGCCGGCGCTCCATCGGCGATCACCCGGCCCTGGTGAAGGACCGTGATTTTCTCCGCGATCGAGAACACGACCTCCATGTCGTGCTCGGTGAAGAGCAGGGTGAGCCCGCGCTCGCGCGCGATACGCGCGATGAGCCGGATCGCCTCGCGGGTCTCGGTCGCCGACATACCGGCCGTCGGCTCGTCGAGCAACAGGATCTCGGGCTCGAGCGCCAGCGCGAGCCCCAGCTCGAGCTGTTTCTGGCCGCCGTGCGACAGGAAACCGGCCACCTCGCCCGCGCGGTCGGTCAACCCGATCGATTCGAGCAGCGCGAGCGTCTCGTCGCGGTAGAGGCGCGCGACCGACGCCATCAGATTCCACCCGCGCCCGCGATGCGACAGAAACGCCGCCTGCACGTTCTCGAACACGGTCAGGCGCGGGAAGATGTTGGTCCGCTGGAACGAGCGTCCCACGCCGAGACGGCAGAGATCGTGCGGGGCGATGCCGGTGACGTCGCGGCCGTTGAGCTTCACGTGGCCACGATCGGGCCGGAGGTGGCCCGTGATCAGGTTGAACAGGGTCGTCTTGCCGGCGCCGTTGGGACCGATGATGGCGCCGATGCTGCCGCGAGGGGCGTCGAGGCTCACCCCCCCGACGGCCTGAAAGCCGTCGAAGCTCTTGGCGAGGTCGCGCACTTCAAGCACTGCGGACTCGACGGAAGAGGCGCCCCGAGAGCGCGCCGACGGCCCCGGCGATTCCGCCGGGGAAGCCGAACAGGAGCACCACGAGCACGGTCCCCAGCACGAGCGGCCAGTACTCCGTGTACGAGACGATCTGCTGGTTGAGAAGGATCAGGACGAGGGCGCCGACGCTCGGGCCGTAGAAGGTGCCCATGCCACCGAGGAGTGTCATGATCAGCACCTCGGAGGACTTCGTCCAGTACGCGAAATCCGGGAACACGCCGCGGTTGAAGATGCCGAACAGCCCGCCGGCGAGCCCCGCGAACGCCCCGGCCAGCACGAAGGCGGCCAGCTCGTAGCGCCGCACGTTGATCCCGATGAACTCGGCCCGCTCGGCGTTCTCGCGGATCGTCGTCAGCATGCGGCCGAAGGGCGAGGTCACGATGCGATGGAGCGCCCAGAGGCTCGCCCCGACCAGCACCGCGCAGAGGAAATAGAAGTACTCGGCCGTCCGCCAGCCGCCGAGCAGCGGCACGCTCGCGCCCAGGCGCTCGAGCCAGCCGAAGTCGGGGTAGGGGATCTCGGGCATGCCCTGCTCGCCGCCGGTGAGCTCGTTCCACTTGAAGCAGATCGCCCACACGATCTGCGCGAAGGCCAGGGTCAGCATCGCGAAGTAGATGCGCGTGAGGCGCACGCAGAAGAAGCCGAAGACGAGCGCGCACGCCGCGCCGAACACTCCGGCGGCCGGCCAGGCCAGGAAGAAGGGCACCGCGAGCTTTTTCATCAAGATCCCGGTGACGTACGCCCCGACCCCGAAGTACGCGGCGTGGCCGAAGGACACCAGGCCCGTGTAGCCCACCAGCAGGTTCAGGCTGGTGGCGAAGAGGGCCCAGATGATCACGTCGTTGGCCAGGAACGTGTAGAAGCGTGAGCCGAGCGCCGGGACCAGCAGGGCCGCCACGAACACGAGGATGCCGGCGAGCCCGCGCACGCTCACCGGATCGGGCGTCCGAGAAGACCCCACGGGCGGATGATGAGCACGGCCGCCATGAGGGCGAAGACCGCGAAGATCGAGAAGCGCGGGAAGAAGAGAATCCCGAACGAGAGCACCTGCCCGTAGACGACCGCGCCGAGGAAGGTCCCCCAGAGTGAGCCGAGGCCGCCGATCACGACGACCACGAATGCCTCGACGATCACCTCGGTGTCCATGCCCGGGGTGGTCGCGCGCATGGGGCTGATCAGCGCGCCGCCGAGGCCGCCCAGGAACGAGGCCAGCATGAAGACCCCCGTATACAGCGCGCCGACGTTGACGCCGAGCGCGCCGAGCGTCTCGCGGTCGAGCGCGGCGGCCCGGATGAAGCGGCCCGCCCGCGTGCGCTGCAGCACGAACCAGAACGCGAGCGCGATGCTCGGGCCGAGCAGGATGATGAACAGATTGTACTGGGGGATCGTGGCGCCGAAGAGCGAGAACGAGCTGGCGAGCTCGGGCGGGCGGCTCACGGACTTCTGCTGCGTGCCCCAGAAGATCTTCGCCGCGTCGCTGAGGATCAGCCCGAGCGCGTACGTGAAGAGCAGCTGGTAGAGCTCTTCCTTGCCGTACAGATGACGGAAGAGCACGCGTTCGACGACGCCGCCCAGCAGCGCGATCCCGAGGGCCGCGCCGAGGGCGGCGATCCAGAAGCGACCCGGGCCCGGCCCGAGCCA
>Ga0137404_10001606_pt1 | contig 14891 bp, 13 predicted proteins | sample CZOMad2_1_16fung_FD_108285 | JGI IMG/M metagenome (GOLD analysis project Ga0137404, IMG submission 108285) | Vadose zone soil fungal communities from Angelo Coast Range Reserve, California, USA - CZOMad2_1_16fungal (Illumina Assembly) | ecosystem: Environmental > Terrestrial > Soil > Vadose...
CTCGTAGGACTCGTTGCCGATACACATGTGGTGTCGAACGGTGACGGGACGTTGACCCTCCGGCTCCCTCCGCTGGGATCCAAGAGCCTGCGGATGGTTGAGGTCGAGCCGCTTCTGTTCAGAGCGGAAGGAGGCTTCTACATCAATTTTGGTGAGGATGGAAAGGGAAATATCACTCGGATGTTTACTAGCGGCTCGATCAAGGACCCGACTGCCTATGACAGACTGCGATGGTACGAGAGTGGGTTGCTCCATGCCGGACTTGGAGCAGCAGGTTTTCTTATCTTTCTCTCCTTTCCTGTCGTCTCAGCGATCGGATTCATTCGTGGTCGCTGGCGCAAAGCCCGATCCGAACGACAGTCAGCAACAGGTGGGCCGCATCTGGCTTGGCGGATGGCAACACTGGTTAGCCTGCTTGTAGTTTTTGCTCCCCTACCCGTCATGACATGGATGCTGTTCGGTGATCATTCGCGTCCTTCCCAGTTCAGAGCCGCGTTCCATATCTCTTCAGATTCTCTCTTGCTCGCCGCAGTACTTGGTTTTACCCTTTCGATATTTGCCGGTGTCGCGTGGACGCGGCGATTGGACCATTGTGCGGCGGATCTACTATAGCGTGGTGGCACTTGCCGCTCTCCTCATGGTCCCGTTCCTATACCACTGGAACATATTGGGATTCTGATTTATTGCGCTGAAATTGGTTGCGACCGGATCCACAGTTTGGCTGAGATATTTGGCGATAGTTTTTCTGAGAATAATCCACCATCCGTGAGCGAGACGGACGGCGACCACGTTATCCCATCCAATATAGCCGATATAATTTTCCAGACGATAAAGCTTGTTTTCACTTCGGCTGTAGAAGAATACAGGTCTATGCCCCGGCTGATGACCACCTGCACTCTCTACATTGAAGACAAAGAATTGTGAATCCGGACTCCATTCACCACGTACAATAATATCTCCATGTTCACAACATGAATTGCTCGATGAAAGGCACGCTAACTCGCGGTCGGCTCGAATGACTCCGTTAGACACGGCGTCGCCTATTTACCCCCACCATCTCTTCGGTATTTTATTCGTCCGGTACTCACGTACTACGTGCCCGTTTCCCGAACCAACGACATACCACCACTCTTTATATGTTTTGGACGACCGCTCAGATTCTTCTGCCGTGGCTGCGGACACGTCTTCCTTCACCATCTTAATAAGCACCTGCCTGTCATGCGGTGAAAAACCGTAAGTCTCTGGCACTATCCAGAGACGGCGGTCCGGCCGCGCGTGCTGGCGGTACATCTTCAGCGCGTCTGAGTCTATTTGCCACTTTTCTCCCGACCTTAAGTTTGCGACCACTACTTTGCCGGACTTCGTAGCTTCCCAATCGTTGATGAGAACGAGGGATCTCCGGTGGCCAAGCGTCACAACGATCAGACGGCCGTGGGTGTAAAAGAGCCGTGGTTCTTTGTCGCCATCTCGCTTGATATAAGCACGCCTAGTGTAATTCTTGTCTCCCGGGGTGATGTTCTCGGATACCTCGTACCCCTTCAACCTGTAGGTGACACCGGCTTTCAGGCCGACCCAGGTAGTATTACCGCGCCTCCACGACCTGCGCGGAAGCCGTCGAATAGATAAGCAGTAGGGTGACAATGAAATAGAGAGAAAGAGCGGATTCATCAGCAGGTGATCCAAAACGTCCGAGCATCCTTGCCGCGGTTAATTACCGGCGAGTTCGCAGACCAGGAGCTCGAGCTGCAGGCGCGGCGTGGCTTGTGAGGTCTTGATTGCCAGGTCGGCTGCAGCAATTTTCTTGATCCCTGCGGCGAGTTTTTCGCGGCTGCTTTTCTGCACCATCGCCAGAAACTGATTTCTTTTGAACGAAGGAACCATTCGTTCGACTTCTGCCCGCGCACCGCGATTAAGCAGCTCTTTGGCCATTGCCAGCCGGTGATAGTTGCTGGCGATCAAACCCAGAAGCAGCACCTCCGGAACGTCGTTCTCCAGGAGTCGATACAGGGTCTCCAGCGCTCGTCGTCGATCACCCGCCACCAGTTGGTCGCCCAGATCAAAGTTTGAAAGCTCACGGGAGCGACCGACCAATGCGTCGACCAGATCGCGCGTAATGTGACCCTGGCCGATGGCGGCCGCAGCCAATTTCTCCAGCTCAGAGTTCAGTGTTTGCACGTCTGTGCCGGCCAATGTCACCAGCAGGTTCAACGCTGGTTCGTCGATACCTGCTTTTAGTGACTTCAACCTTGTCTTCACCCAGTCCTTCGCTTCACCATCCCTGAGGGCAGGAAACTCTGTCACCACGCAGGTATCCAACAACGCCTTGCTCAGCCGCTTCCCTTTATGCAAATCATCGGCACTAAAGATCACAACTGTCGACGGAGCCGGGTTGTTCACGTAACGAATCAGCACCTCCTCGTCCACTTCGCGCAACTTTGAGAAGTGTCTGATCTTGACGACACGGCGGTCGGACATCATCGGCAGTTGTTCGGCAGCGGCAACCGCCTCGCTGGATGAATCCGCAAAGAGACTAAAACTCGTCTCGTTGAATTCGCGCAGCAGAGTGCCGGCCAGCGCGGCATCGGTCAGCTTACGCACCGCAGCGTCGCGCAGATAGGTTTCACAGCCGACGAGGAGATGGAGCGGTTCAGGCGGACTCTCTTTAATTCGACGCTCGAGTTCCAGGCGCGGGAGGGTCTTCATTTCTTGTCCAGTTCGGCGGCGTTAATCAGGGTCGAGACAATGCTCTCCGCAAAACTACGGGCCATTCGCAGGACCGCCGGATCTTCTTCATTGAAGAAATTGCGAGGGTCGTTGGCAAACTCATACTCGCCGCGGAAAATGAAGTTTTGGTTGTCATAGAGCACCCGGTTCTCAGTCTGGTCCCGGACAGTAACGGCGGCGACCACGGTGACCTCAAAAATCCTGGCCCGGCCTTTGTCGTCAAGCAACACACCTGAGAAGCTGAAGCTCTTGATAATTCCTTCAATAACGGCGTCAGCGCCTTCGCGATCTCCCTGTACTCGCAAGCCGCGGCCCCGATGCACCAGTTCATTTATGACGGCATCGGTAAACCGGGATTCGATCTTGTAACGGAGGGCATTGTTTTGAAAGGCAGGAACGGCGACCGTTTTGATTCGAGAGGGAAGTTGATTCTTCGTCACCGGCTTGTAACATTCAGCAAAGCCGGAAACGAAGAGAAGAATGATCAGAAATCCTGAAAGGCGCAGGGCATTTCGCATGGAGAGGGATTCTCTCGCACGGACATCGCTAAGGCAAGTGGCGCGTGAAGCGGAGTCTCACATGAAGCTAGCTCAAGCAGCTTTGCCTCAAAAGTCTACTTCGGCTTTGAAAGGCCGCAAAGAAGCACAAAAAGCGCGAACAATTAATAGAAGACCTTGTGCTTCTTGTGCCTCTTTGTGGCTTTTGGGCAAGCCAGTCTCAAGCACTACTTAACTGCCGCTCTGATCGCATCTACCATATGCACTGTCTCAACCGCCGCCTTGACGTCATGAACCCGAACGATGTTCGCACCGTGCAAGACAGCAGCGCTGACACTGGCCATTGTCCCGTGCAGTCGCTCGGTAACCGGAGCGCCGTTCAGCACTTTGCCAATAAAAGACTTTCTCGAGGTGCCGATCAGGATCGGAAAACCAGCCAGGTCAGCGGCAATCTGATCTAAATTGGCTATCAGTTCCAGGTTTTGTTCCTGAGTCTTCCCGAAGCCAATCCCCGGATCTATAACAATAGACGCCCGATTGACTCCTCTCTCCTCCGCTTTCAAGATGCTGGCGCGCAAGCTTGTTGTCACTTCTTGCAGAATGTTCCCAACCGGGGGCAAGCCATGCATTGTGCCAGGCGCCCCGCGCGAGTGCATGAGCACCAATCCCGCTCCAGCCTTCGCGGCGACGTCGGCAACATGAAAATCAAAACGCAGGGCCGAGACGTCGTTAATGATCGCTGCTCCGGCATTCAAGGCGGCCGCCGCGACCAGCGATTTGGTTGTATCGACGGAGATCGGAACCGGCAAACGTTTTGCGAGTTCTGCGATCACCGGGATCACGCGGCTTACTTCTTCCTTGGGCTCAACCTTCGTCGCGCCAGGCCGGGTGGATTCGCCTCCGACATCAATCATGTCGGCGCCTTCGGCGACCATTTGCTCGGCATGTTTAATTGCCTGATCGAGATTCAGGAATTGAGCGCCATCGCTAAAACTGTCCGGGGTAACGTTCAGCACGCCCATGATCAACGTGCGCCCCCCCAGTGAAATATTCTGACCAACGATGTGCCATTCGCGAGGCATGCGGGAATGATACATTTGCTGGTAGCAACCGATCCACGAAATAACACTAAAACAAATTCGACCTCTGAAAATGTCTTCGGACATAACGAGGCCGGGCAACAAAAAAGGGAACAAGCATTTGCCTGTTCCCTTGTTTCTGTCGAGCCTAACGGGTTTACGCCGGCGCCGGGTTGCCTCCGGTAATCGGCGGCAGAATCGGCTTCAGCGGTTTAGCGGCCGGTTCCTTCAGTTGTGGACGATCTTCCTGATCGCCCGAACCGATTTGCTGGCTGCCATCGTCGAGCGGCAGTCCGGCCACGATTCGCCGGATTTCCACACCGTCAAGCGATTCCCGTTCGAGCAGACATTCAGCTAATCGCACCAGAGTGTCGCGATTGTCCTCGATGATTCCCCGGGCACGATCGTACTGGGCCGTGATTATCTTCTTCACTTCCGAATCGATCTTGATCGCCGTGTCTTCCGAGAAGTCACGATGTTGGGCAATTTCTCTGCCGAGGAAGATCTGCTCTTCTTTCTTGCCGAAGGTAAGCGGTCCCATCTCGGACATTCCATATTCGCAAACCATTGCACGCGCCAACTCGGTGGCCCGCTCGATGTCGTTGGCAGCGCCGGTTGTAATGCTGCCGAGGAAAGTCTCTTCGGCGAGTCTCCCGCCCATTAGAATGGAAATCTGACCCAACAAATACTCCTCGGTATAATTGTGCCGATCGCCTTCCGGAAGTTGTTGCGTTACACCCAGGGCCATTCCTCGGGAATGATGGTCACCTTGTGCACCGGATCAGCATTGGGTACTTTCAACCCGACGAGCGTGTGTCCGGCTTCGTGATAAGCGGTAACACGTTTCTCCTCGTTCGAAATCACCATGCTCTTCCGTTCAGCGCCCATCAATACTTTGTCCTTGGCCAATTCAAAGTCGGCCATGGCGACCAACTTCTTGTTGTAACGAGCCGCATTAAGCGCGGCCTCGTTGACCAGGTTTGCCAGGTCAGCGCCGGTGAATCCCGGAGTACCGCGGGCAATCACGCTAATATCCACATCTTCGCCCAGCGGAATCTTGCGCGTATGAACTTTCAAGATGCCTTCGCGCCCACGCACATCGGGTCGCGAAACCACTACCCGGCGATCGAAACGACCCGGACGCAGCAGCGCCGGATCCAGAACGTCAGGCCGGTTGGTTGAAGCAATCAGAATCACACCGTCGTTTGATTCGAAGCCATCCATCTCAACCAGCAACTGATTGAGGGTCTGTTCGCGCTCGTCGTGACCGCCGCCCAGGCCAGCGCCTCGATGGCGGCCCACTGCATCAATCTCATCGATGAAAATAATGCACGGAGCATTCTTTTTGCCCTGCTCAAAAAGGTCCCGGACTCGCGAGGCGCCGACACCCACAAACATCTCGACAAAATCAGAACCGGAGATGGAAAAGAATGGCACATTCGCTTCGCCGGCGATTGCCCGCGCAAGCAAGGTTTTGCCGGTGCCCGGGGGTCCCATCATCAGCACGCCCTTGGGAATGCGTCCGCCAAGCTTTTGGAATTTTTGCGGCTCTTTCAAGAACTCGATAATCTCCTGCAACTCTTCCTTGGCTTCTTCGACGCCCGCGACATCCTTAAAAGTGACTCGTTTTTGTTGGTTATTCAGCAGCTTGGCCCGGGATTTCCCAAACGAGAGAGCCTTATTTCCCCCGGACTGCATTTGCCGAAGCATGAATATCCAAATACCGATTATGAATAGCAGAGGAGCCCACGTTATAAGCATTGGCCAAAGATAACTGCTGCTCGGCTCTTCTTCCACCTTGGCAACGCGAGGTTTTCCGTTGACCACTTCGCGAGACGACTTGAGAATGTCGTTCTTTGCGTGTTCGTTGGTCAGTTGGACCCGAAATTGCTGACCACGCGCATCTGTGGCCACGGTCTCGCTTTGCTTCACAACGAGATGGGCTAGCTCTCCACTTTGAATCTTTGCATCCAGCGTAGTGAGATCGATGTCTTGTGAGTTAGTCCCGCGGGGGTTTACCAGCTTATAAATCAGAAGTGCACCCGCGATAATCAATAACCAAAATACTATTTGTCTAGCTGTAGAACTCAATGTCATTAATGCCTCCGACGCCCGATAATACCCGATCTTGGCGCCCTTTGTCGCTTCTACCCTTTCCCCCTGGCCAGGGCAGATAAATCATTCCCAGACAGCAACTTCTTTGATGCCGGAAACCATTTCGTTGTTGCAAGCCAACGGTGGCCACTGGCACTGATCTCTTAACACCCACATTCAAGTGAACATACCAGAGATTCAGCCAAACGCCGTTACCTTCGGGTTGTCAAAAAAGTCCAGCAAAGTGAAAAACCGCCGTCGATCTACGCGGCGGTGTTGCCGATTTGATTCTAAAGATTGACGAGGTCTTTTTCAACTCTTTTTCCCAATCAATTCCAGACGCCCCTGCCTTCTTCTAACCTTCATTCCATTAGGCAACTCTGCCACTCGCCCGCCTTTCTGGCCCTCGAGCAGGCGCTCAACCCCCAGCAAATGAACGTGTTCGATGCGGCGCAGGTCTCCTCGGCCTGCAAGTAGCCACTGTCTCAGCGCCCTTCGCCGGAGGGCTGCCGGTGCGCGGGCCAGCATATCTACGTTCAATGCCGGGTACCCGGTTTCCTCTTTTTGTCGCGGCTCATCGGTCGCCAGCATCAGCAACTGGGCTGCTTCGCTGGCTAATGAGGCACTGTCTTCTCGAAGCAGGGTTGCCGTTCTGAAAAGAGTTTCCACGATCTTGTTGTTAAAAGACTTCATCAAAGGCAGGAGCTGCCGGCGCACTCTGACTCGAGCAAATCTCTCGTCCTGATTCATCTCGTCCATTGCGAACTCGACATTTTGCAGCCGGCAGTAGGTTTCGGTGTCAGTCCTCGTCGCCCATGACAGTAATGGTCGAACAAGCTGAATCTTCGCACCCGGGTGGAGTGGTCGTACTGCCTCCATCCCACTTAGCCCCTCTGCGGCACTCCCGCGCAGAAGCCTGAGGAGTACAGTTTCTGCCTGGTCGTCCATCGTGTGACCAACAAGAATGAGCTTCGCCTTAGTTCTCTTAGCCGTACGCTCCAGAAAAGCATAACGGGCGCGACGAGCGGCTTGCTCCAGATTGTCGGCTGCCTCGCGAGCCACCTTATTAACGTCAGCGCGACCGATGACGACCCTGATTCCGAGTTTTCCGGCCAGCGTCGAGACTGCCTGAGCATCGCGTCGACCAGTTTGCCTCAGCCGGTGATCAAGGTGGGCAACGAGCAGATTGGTGGTGAGCTTTTGAGCCGAAGTCAGTTCGTGCATCGCCAGCAGCAAGGCGGTCGAATCTGCTCCGCCTGACACGGCAATCACGATGTCATCGCCATCCACGGGCAGCTTCAACCGGCGCCATTCCGACCACAGGCGTGCCGCAAACGTCCCGATCCGACGTCGTTCAAGCCTTTTAGTTGCAGGCGCAGTCATAGTGGGTTAGTGACTTCACAAACTCTTCCCACTGGTGTTTATACCTTAAGAAGCACGTGGCTACATACTCCGCAACGGGCTCATACTCTGTTTAAGCTCACCTTCCCGGTTCGGTGAAAAAATGAGCGGAATCGGTCAGTAAAACGATCCACGAAATTACACGAAAACGATTCCACGAAATAGCACGAAATTCGGATGATCGTCGCTGATCGGCCTTATTTCCGCCTTGACATCGGCTCCCTCACCGATTACTACTTGCGGGCATCTAAATCGGCACCAAAAAGCTCTAAAGTCTTCTCCCAATACATTATTTCGAGGACAATTTGATGAAAGTTAGAAAGCTCTTGTGCGCGTTAATCCTCGCACTTCTTGCCCTGCAAACAGTTCCAGTTTCAGCCGTTGACGAAGGCATGTGGCCCTTTAACAACGTACCCCGCACCGATATCAAACGAAAGTACAACTTCGACGTAACCGACGACTGGCTTAAGAAAGTTCAGCTAGCTTCAGTGCGTTTCAACAACGGTGGCTCAGGTTCGTTCGTTTCCCCCAACGGCCTGGTGTTGACCAACTATCACATCGTGGAAGACATCGTTGGCGAACTCAGTACCGCGGAAAAGGACTACGCTAAGGAAGGTTTTGTCGCTCACAGTCAGGCGGAGGAATTAAAGGCGCCGGGCCTCGAGCTGAATGTCTTGCAAAGCATCGAAGACGTTACCGACCGGGTCAATGCTACCGTGAAACCGGATAGCCCGGCAGCTGAAGCAAATACCGCCCGGCGCGCTGCCATCACTGCGATCGAAGGCGAGTCTTCAAAAGCCACCGGCCTTCGCAGCGACGTCGTCACGCTCTACCAGGGTGGACAATACAACCTTTACCGGTACAAGAAATACACCGATGTTCGTTTGGTTTTCTTCCCTGAATTTCAGGCGGCGTTTTTCGGCGGCGATCCGGACAACTTCAACTTTCCCCGTTTCAACATCGACATGTCGCTGGTGCGCGTATATGAAAATGATCAGCCGGTTCAAGTCGAAAACTATTTCAAATGGTCAAAGACCGGAGCTAAAGACGGTGAACTGGTTTTCGTAACTGGTCATCCAGGATCCACTTCACGGCTGAACACCGTAGCTCATCTCGAGTTCCTGCGCGATACGGCAATTCCTTTGCTCTATCGCATGCTGGAAAGCCGGCGTGACGTGCTGAAGCAGTACATGGCCGAAGGTGAAGAGCAAACGCGACGGGCACAGAACGAGCTGAACACCATCGAGAACGCCATCAAGGTTTATAAGGGTCAGCTCGAAGGCTTGCGCGACCAGAAGCTAATGGCCAAAAAGATGGCCGCTGAACGCGCGCTGCGCTCAGCGGTCAATGCCGATCCCCGCAAGAAGCAGATGTATGGTGACGCCTGGGACGTCATCGCTAAGGGGCGCGGCGGACAGGCTGCTTACGAGCGAAACCGGCGCTTTCTCGAATTGGAGGCCGGTTTCTACACACCGCTCTATGACGCCGCCCGGACCCTCGTGCGCATGGCCGAGGAGAGCCAGAAGCCTAATAGCGAACGTTTACCCGAATACACCGATGCCCGTCGAGCTTCGCTCGAGCTGGCTTTGTTTTCGCCTTCTCCGGTCTACGACGACTTCGAGAAGTTGAAGCTCGCGAGTTCGCTGGCCCTGCTGCAAAAAGAGTACGGACCGAATGATCCGATAACCCAGAGAGTCCTCAAGGGCAAGACGCCTGAGGCGCGCGCAGCGGAGTTGATTGACGGCACAAAACTCAAAGATGTCGAGTATCGCAAACAGCTTGCCGCTGGTGGACTCAAGGCCATTCAGGAGTCGGACGATCCGATGATCCAACTGGCGCTCAGTGTAGATCAGGAAGCACGGGCTGTCCGCAAGCGTTATGAAGAAGAGGTGGTGGCCGTCGAACGTGCAAGCTATGCAAAGATAGCCAGGGCCTTGTTTGAGAAAGAGGGCACGAAGCTCTACCCGGATGCGACGTTCACCCTTCGCCTTTCGTATGGCGCGGTGAAGGGATACCGTGAGAACGGCAAGTGGGTACCCCCATTCACGACTCTGGGCGGTCTGTACAATCGATCGGCAAAGTTTAACCATAAGTTTCCCTACAATCTTCCGCCAAGATGGATTGAAAAGCAGAAGACGATCAATCCCTTGACGCCTTTTAACTTTGTGTCTACCAACGACATCATCGGCGGCAACAGCGGCTCGCCCACCATCAATCAGAACCGCGAGCTCGTGGGTTTGATTTTCGATGGCAACATCCAATCGCTGGTTGGGAATTTTGACTACGACGAGTCAGTAAACCGGGCAATTTCGGTAGACGTGCGGGCTATGCTGGAGGTTTTGCGCAAGGTCTTTAATGCAACGGAAGTTGCGGACGAACTAACAAGAGACTGATCAAAAGCAAATCCAATGTCCAACAGCAGTTCATCCTGCTGTTGGACATTGCTCCTTAAAGCCGGACGTGCCAGTCTGGTTCCCTCGGAAGAACGCTCTTTCCAACTAGCCAGCGCGGAGCTTCGCGAAAAAAACGCGGCGTCCCCTAGAACAAAGCTCACAACCGGCTTATTCTTGGTCGCGTACGTCCAAACAGAAGGCAGGTCATCACAGTTGTCAATCAATCCCCCGGCACCCACCTCGCCTAATCAACAACCAAGCAACGAGCACGATCCAGCCGATCGCTTCTCTCATGATCCTAAAACAGTTGCGTCCGGTGATCCCGCGGTCCGTAGAGTCATAGCGGAAGAGCTGCTCGCCGCAATTTCCAACGAAGATAAAGAGATACAGCAGCGGGCCAGACAGCTCTTTATTGAACACGGCTATTTCGACGAGGCAGTGCGCCACCTTCGAGAAGCGGAGAGCGCGAGCCAACGCATCGCTGCCGCACAGACTTTGGGAGAGTTTGGCAGCGACCTCGCCAGGGCACCTTTGAATGCAGCTCTTTTCGATAATGACCCGGAAGTTCGGACCGCTGCGCAAGCGGCGTTAGAGCGCATCACCCTGCACTCAAGGACAACAGAGTTGACTCCGCCGCCCGTATCTGAGCCAGTCGAAGAATCGAGATCGACACCGGCCAATCAGCCTGAGATCGGCGTTAAGCTGTTAGAAGCTGAGTCACGCCGTCCTGCAGGTTCCGAACAGAGTGTCTCGACGGTTGCAGGCAAAAGCGATGATGTCACCGATGTCGGGGAGCTGCTTCGCAACGAGGATACCTTTCGCAAGACGCTTTACGCCCTGGACAGTCAACTGCTCGAGCTTGCAAGTGCGCTGGAAAGTTCGGAAGGGGATGTTCGAGCAGCGACTGAGCGCGCGCTAAAACTCAGGGCCGAGACGAGCGATTTGCGCCAACAGGAGGACAAGCTCCGTCGCGAAGCCGAGGCCGCGACCAACCAATACGAAGCTGAAGTGGCAAAGAAAGCGGAAGCGGAGGCAGATAGCAAGCGGTTCGCCGAAGAACTTCTCCATGTGCGAAACGAGGTCGATAGTGTAACGCAAGCCCTCTTGCACGTTGCTCGGGAAAGAGCTGAAGTCTCTGCGGCTCGTCGTGCTCGGGCCGAAGAGGCGCGTAGGACAGCGGATGAACTTTACAATGTTGAGTTGCACCGCCTGAGAAATGAAGAAGCGGCGTTGCGAACGGCGGCGGAGAAGGCAGCTTTGCGGCGGACAGAGGTACAACAGGCACGCCGCGCGATTCAGGAGCAAACACAGCGTCTGTTGGTGGAACAATCTGGTCTTGGCGTACCCGAAGCGGCGCAGCTCGCACAGGCTGAGCGAATTCATCACGAGGCAGAAGAGCGTCACAGATTGGAACAGGAGGAGTTGCGGCTCCAGGTAGAAAAGTTAAATGAAGTCACCCGGCAGGTCGCTGCTCGCCGGGAAAGCATAGAATTCACAGCGCGTACTGTGGAGGCAGAGAATCAACGACTGGCGGCGGCTCAGGCCTGGCTGGATAACGCTGAGGAAACCCGCCGCCAGGCTGAAAGAGAGCGTTTGGAGTTAGGGGCGCAAATACTTAAAAGCATCGAAGAAGAACACCAGAGGACATCAGATGCTCAGGAGCTTGCGAACCAACATGAGTTGGAGGCGCACGAACACGAGAGCGTTGAGCAGCAATTACTCCGGGAGATAGAGCGACTGGTCGCGGCAGAAACTGACGCACGCCGAAGAATCGAGCAAGCTGAACAAAGCCGTCGTGCCGCCGTAGAAGCCTGCCGCCAACTTGAGGAGAAGGCTATTAAAGTTGAGGCCGAGGCGCACCGGAGCAAACTGGAGGAAGAGCAGGCGTTGGCTAGACTCGAGACGGCGCGACGCGATGCTGCCACGGAATTTCAGACTCGAGCGGAACAGCAAAAACGGGTCAGGGAAGAGATCGAAGAGCTGCGAAGGCTGGAAGTGGAGGAGCGGCGCCGCCTGGAGGAAGAATCGTTGCGCCGCTCAGAGGCGGAAACGCGGCTACAGCAGGAGCGGGAACGAGTCAGCGCGGAGGAAGCAGCCCGGCTGCGAGTGGAAGCCGAGCAAAGCCAATTGCTCGAAGAGTACCAGTCTGCTTTAACTCAGCAGGGCGAATTGAGCGATGACCCGAATGAAAACTTGCGGCGGCTTGAGGTTCGGGCAAACGACCAGCCGCCGGCGACAGTAGATCTTGCTGAAGCTTCCGTTCCACGGCCGCTCGCTGGAAACACATTCTACGGTGAAGAATCAGAGTCCAAAATTCGCGTGGATGTTCTCGCTGCACTCCAGGGTGAAGATGCTTCCCAGCGTGCCTCGGCGCTGGCGGCATTGACCGGCCTGGGTCTCAAAGCGGCGCTGCCGATGATTGTTGAGGCGTTCGATGACGCTTCACTCGAGGTTCGCAAGGCTGCGGCCTTAGCTTTGCACAGCCTGGAGCCCGATGGTCCAGCCGAATCCTTTACCACGGCGTTTGAAGAGGGATCGCCCGAGCGAAGACGAAATATTGGTCTGGCGATCGTCGAGTCCGGTTTGGCCGCGGAGTCGATTAACCATCTGGGTCGGGACAATCCTGCCGATACCTATAACGCTTTATCTTTGCTGTTGCTGATGGCCCGAGCGGGTGAGGTGCAGCCTTTGGTGCAGGCAATCGAGGAACATGATGACCTGGAGGTTCGCCGGGCCGCGGTCAGGCTGCTCACGATGAGTGGACGATCAGAGCTCGCCGATGCCGCCGTCAAGCGAAGACTCTCCCGGAATAAAATTTAGGGAACTCTCTTAAAAGGTTAAAAAGATACGATCGTCTGTACAGTACCGAGAGGTTCCCTAAATTCCATTTTCTACTTTCCCAAAACTTCCTTCATCGCAAACGGCCAAATCGTTCAGTGCCTTTTCGCCGTCGCCGCTGAAACTGGAACCGTGCATCAGGGCAATCGTCTTCGGTTTAAGGGCCGCCAGCCTCTGCAAGGTAGCTTCAGTTTGCGCTGTAAATGGATAGGCATTCGCAAATGGTCCCTGCTGGTCCGTAACCAGATTGGCCTTGAAGCGGCCGACCGCATCGGAAGTTGTCAATGGTTCGTTCTCACCCCAATGAAAGAAGAGGTCGGAACAAAACAGCGTCCTGCTGTTTTCCTCGAATAAGAGGCTTGCCTCCCAGCAATGAGGTACATGTGGAGTGGCCAGCAAGCGGAAGCGGTAATTGCCGGTGGTGAACACCTCATTGTCCGCCATTGCCCGCGCCGGACGATTCGCAAAATCATTTACACTGACGTTTGCGCCCACAAAACTGCAAATGGCAGTCGCCTGCGGCGCTGTGTCGAGCCACTCGTTTAGCGCGCCACACTCATCGGCTTCGAAATGGCTAAAACAATCCACCGCAACTTGGAAGGATCGATAACTCGCGCCACTGCATCCCGCACTTGCGGAAAAATTTGCCGCATGCCGGTGTGGAACAACAATGGTTCGTCATCCCTGATCAGGAACTGGTTGAATTGGATATTCATCTCCGGCATGTACAGCGAAAGTCGAAACACGTCGGGTGCAATTTCATCAACTCTCATTCAGATTCTCTTATAAGAAATAATTTAGAATTTGAGATTTGAGATTTGGGATTCGAGATTTGAGATTTGAGATTTGGAACTTAGGGTAACAATATATTTACTCACACACCCTTATGAAAACATCGTTACCCTAAGTTCCAAATCTCAAATTCCAAATTCCAAATTCTAAATTCTAAATTCTAAATTCTTCATCACCTCAACCACGCTGGCGGAATTCATGAAGGTTGTCCGCAAGGCTTCATCACGCGTATTGGCCGCGATTGAATTGACAATCTCCGCCGCCTGAACAGACGCCGCGCGAGCTGCTGGTTCATCCCCGCTCAATTTTTTCAAAGCACCGAGGTCAGCGTATGTCTTCCATTTCACCAGGGGCGCCGGATGCTGTTCAAGTTCCGCCAGCGCCGCGTGCAACTCCTTTTCCGCGGTCAGATAGTCGCCGTCATCTTTCGCCGCCTGGGCAAGAAATCGGTGAGCCACCGCGATGTACTTGTGTGCTTCGTACTCACTCGCCGTCTCGAGCAAACGCTGCGAAAACTCCCGCCCTTTTTCCCTATCCCCCTGAAGTAACCAGTGATGCGCCATGGCCGCCTGCAACCTTATGTTGTAGCGCCAGCGAAACCAGGCATCGCGGGCGAAAATGTCATGCACTTCATGGAAGGCGGAAGTTGTTTGTTCCGCATCACCGGAGTGCGCGTAGTCAATGCTTAGGTTTATTAGTGAGTTTGCTTCCGCTTCCAGTACATGATGTCGGCGCGCGATCTCTACACCCTGCTGATCGTGCTCGAAAGCGCCTTCAAAGTCTCCTAACTCGCGATGAACCCAGCCGATGCAGTTGGGCATTCGCGGATACCAGAACAGATCTCCATTCCCGCGAGCTTTCTTAATCGCTTCGTTCAGAGTTGCGATGGAGGCAGACATCCGGCCCAGGTTACCTTCCGAAAGGCCCCGGAAAAAGAGAGAGGTCAATAATAAAAATCCGTCGCGCAGTTCGATAGCGAGTTGCAGAGCCTCGCTCTCCAACTCGATCGTGCGTTCATATTCAGTTTGGAAAAAGCAGAGGCAGCCGCGCCAGGTCAGCCCGGTTGCCAGGGC
>Ga0137404_10001611_pt1 | contig 14859 bp, 10 predicted proteins | sample CZOMad2_1_16fung_FD_108285 | JGI IMG/M metagenome (GOLD analysis project Ga0137404, IMG submission 108285) | Vadose zone soil fungal communities from Angelo Coast Range Reserve, California, USA - CZOMad2_1_16fungal (Illumina Assembly) | ecosystem: Environmental > Terrestrial > Soil > Vadose...
AAATTTATTCGGAACGTTAACCCAAGGCTCGCTAAGCCTCGCCTTGGGCTTAGTTATGACCGCTGCTTCGCAGCTCGTTGATTGAGCCCCTTTGGAGTGCGCCGACCTGTCGGCGCTTTCTTATCCGAAGTACCGCACAATCTCGGCCCCAATCCATCTCCCCACCGGCACCGAAACTCCATTCCCAATCATCCGGTAAGCAGCCATCTCTCCCCCCGCGAAGCTGAACCTATCCGGCACTCCCTGCAACCGCGCGTATTCCCTCACCGTATACGGCCGCGCGCCGTGCGGAAATCGTTTGTCCGCCACTAGCCTCGTGCTCAAGTCCTTCGCGTAGTGTGCCACGCAGGTGGGTGCGATGTCCCCGCGTTCCGGATCGCTGATAATTGGGCGATCACGATATTTGCCGGCAAGACGGCGACCCACATAGTCAGGAATGTGCGGCGCTGGCTCAGGTTCGAGTATCTCGGCTAGCGTGACAGGCTTTTCAGAAGCCGGTTCGCGCCAGGCGAAATTTCGCCGGCTGCCGATGATAATTAGCCGGTCTCTCTTTTGCGGCAGCCAGATCGAAGACTTCACCGGACAGGCTACATGTACGTAATAGTCCGGCAGCTTTGTCATCGCTTCCATGACGACCGGAAACTTCTTCATCCCCGGAACATTCTCAACCACGTACAGCTCGGGCCGGCGAATCGCCACGTGCCGGAAGAAATGCAGAAACAAATCGTCTCCGGTGCGCACCCCGTGAATGTCAGCAATGGGCGAATACTTTGTGCACGGATAAGTCGCCACCATCACGTGGCATTCCTTTTCCGAACTGACGAGCTTCTGCGTGATGTCGCACTGCACGACTTCGTGAGCGAAGTTCCGACGCAGCGTCTCGCAACAAAGGGCCTCGATCTCAAAGCTTTGCTGCAACGTCAGACCGCCGGATTGGAGACCAATGTCCATCAGCCCGGCGCCAGAGAAGTAGGTGTTAGCGAGAATGGTACCATCTGAATCGGCCTTCGGATTTCCGAAGGCCGTCGATACTACCCAGGCATCCAATATTCGGCAAGTACGATATTTTGCATCGCGAGGGCCGTTTCATCAGCAAATGACAGCGACCCGACCCTTTGGTCAGTCGACTTGAAGAGCACATCGTGATGCCACACCCGTCAAGAAATCTCGATGATTTACTCTGCCAATCTTGACGAACGCCCTCCACCATTGCCGAAAGGGCTTGACATGTATTACTTTTCCTGAGTAATCGAGGTTTTAGCGAGAGGCAGTAGCTTACTTGAATCCCACTTGACAGGAGGGCTGCTTTGCCCATACACGTTCATGATTTTTTCTGCGGATGCGGAGGAACGAGCGCTGGCTTCCGAGCCGCCGGACTTGAAATTCGATTGGGTATCGATATCGATCCGGATGCGCAGAGAACGTTTGAAACGAACTTTCCTGAAGCGACCTTTCTTAGACGAAATATTTTCAATCTGCCTGTCGACACGATCGAGCCTTATATTGTTCGTGATGCGGATGTCGTGAACCTGTTCTGTGGTTGCGCTCCCTGCCAACCGTTTTCTCGACAAAACAAGAATCCTGAGAATAGAAAAACCGAGGCAGGTTTGCTCTATGAGTTTGCGACCTTTGTAGAGTACTACCTTCCAGAGCTAATTTTTCTTGAGAACGTTCCAGGGATTCAAAATGTCGATGACGACGTCGGGCCGTTTGGCGATTTCGTTGCGTTTCTAAAACAGCTTGGCTACTGGTTGGATTACGACGTTGTAGAATCGAAAAACTACGGTGTACCACAACAGCGTCGGCGTCTTATTCTCGTTGCTAGCCGGCTCGGTCCAATCAGTCTTCCTGCAGAAACACACGGTCCAGGCAGCACACACCCTTCGTATTCAACAGTCTGGGAGTGGATTTCGAAATTTCCGCCAATCGCCGCCGGAGAAACACATCCTGACATACCGAATCATCGGGCTGCGCGACTATCGGAACGGAATCTTGAAAGGATCAGAGCAACACCAGCCGGCGGTGGGCGTTTCGACTGGCCCGAAGAACTCATGCTTAGATGTCACCTAGGCGAATATCACGGCCACACAGACGTGTATGGTCGTATGCACCGGGATCGACCTGCAAGCGGTTTAACTACCCGATGCATTAGTCTTTCGAATGGCCGCTTCGGACATCCCGACCAAGATCGCGCGATCAGCGTGCGCGAGGCAGCAAGCATTCAGACATTCTCTGACGATTTTGTTTTTTTCGGCAGTCTGAACTCGATGGCACGCCAGATCGGTAACGCTGTACCAGTCGATCTGGCACACGTTTTCGGAAAACACTTCATTACGCATTCCAGACTTCATCAGCCGGTGGGTTCAGACTAATGGCTAAGTTCAAAGCCCGAGCCCGAACTGTGGACCTGCTAGGCCGTCAACAGATTGCGGGTATCCCAACCGCAATAAGCGAGTTATTCAAGAACGCTCATGATGCATATGCTGAGAATGTGGAAGTCGATTACTTCCGCGATCAAGATCTATTTGTCTTACGCGATAACGGTATAGGAATGACCGAGCAGGAATTCGTTGATCGCTGGCTCGCAATTGGCACGGAGAGCAAATTGGGATTCCTAAGAGATGTGCCGCCGCCTCCAAAACCGGCGGACGCGGAAGATCGCCCAATGCTCGGTGAAAAAGGAATAGGACGTCTAGCTATAGCCGCGATAGGCCCGCAAGTACTGATCCTGTCGCGGGCCAAACGGGATGATCGACTTCACGATACGGTAATGTCGTTCATAAACTGGGGACTATTTGAGATACCGGGAATCAATCTGGACGATATAGACATTCCGGTGATTGCTTATTCTGGTGGTGACCTGCCAAGCAAAGAGGATGTTGTGACTGCCGTTGAACTCTTCAGTGAAAACGTGGACAAACTCCGCACCACTCTCCAGAAGCCAATAACGAAAGAAACTTCGAAGCGCCTGAAGTCCAATGTGAACCCCGAGGCTTTGGATAGCTATCTCATAAGAATCGCGGCAGAGCTAAAGACTTTTAATGTTGACCCTCAGCTTTTGGACAGTTACTTGACGACGATCAGTCCACCAACCTTAAGCGGAACCGGGCACGGAACCCATTTCATAATATCGCCGACTCGACGGTCACTTGTACTGGATATTGAAAGCGATATCAAATCCACTCTAATCGGATTTTCGAATACGATGGCCGAAGAGCGTCCGCCTCGCATAAAGACTGGTTTCCGCAATCATGACACACCCGAAGCGTTTGTTGATCTCATTAATCCGGCGAACTTCTTTACGCCGGATGAGTTTGAGACGGCGGATCACCATTTTGAAGGACAGTTCAATGAGTACGGGCAATTTTCTGGAGACGTAACTATTTATGAAAGGAAACCTGTCAAGCACGAGGTCCCCTGGGGAGGAGACAAGAAAGTGCGGACCGAATGCGGACCATTTCGATTGAACCTCGCCTATGTGCAAGGGGTAGCAAAAGAAAGCAAATTGCCACGTGACGCGTATGTGAAAATAAGTCGAAAACTTGAGAAGTTGGGCGGTTTGTACATTTACAAAGACGGCATTCGGGTCCTGCCGTACGGCCGAAGCGATTACGACTTCTTGGAAATAGAGCAACGGCGAACGCGAGGTGCTGGTTATTACTATTTCTCATATCGGCGGATGTTTGGCTATGTCGAAATTGCCGCAAACAAGAATCCCAACTTAACCGAAAAGGCCGGGCGTGAGGGTTTTATCCAAAATACTGGCTATAGACAGTTTCGTTCAATCTTGCAGAATTTCTTTGAGCAGATTGCCAAAGATTTTTTTAGGGAAGGCGGCGAGAACACAGGTATATACGAAGAAAGGCGAGGTCAGTTAAGGCAGCAGGAGACTATCCGCAGAGCGCGGGAAAAAGCTGCCAAAGCTGAAAGGAACAAATTCGCGCTTACACTGGATGACTTGTTTCAAAGAGTTCAATCTCAGGTCCCGGAAAGAGAGGTGACAAAAATTATTGAAAGCGCTAGTCATGAGATTCAAGCCGCCAGTCGTTTGGAAGAGGTGTTGAAAGCGTCAGTGGCGATGCTTGATGTGGAAACAGCGGCTCATGCGACGCTCGATGACCTGCGTAAGAGCTACAAATTAATAAAGCCACGCGGCATCGGTCTGACAACCAGGCTCCTTAAGGAATGGGAGGCGTGGCTCAAAGAAGCAGATCGCCTGGAAAAGGAATTGTTCGAGCCGGCCAGCAAACAAATCGAAGAGATGCTGAATATAGCAGCCGAGCAAGGTAGGTTGTCAAAACCCGAATTCATCCGAAATCTTGATCGGTCCATCAAGGGCAGAATTGCAGAGGCTCGTACTACGATTGAAACCGAAAAGAGCAAAACCAAGAGTGCTGCCGAAAATGTGCGTGAACGCGCATTGCAGCTGACAGCGGAGACCAGTCGTCGAATGTCGGATTTAATAGCGCACGTCAGAAACGAACTCGATCACATTAAGGGCGCGGCTAAGAACGATGCGACTATTCTCGGTGAATATTACCGATTAGAAGCGATTCTCGGCGATGGCGTTGAAAAAGAACGACTCAATCTAGAAAATGCAAGGTTACGCCTATCGCAGGCAGTGAATGGCCGAATCAGTGATGAGGATGTGATTGAGGCTTTAGAAGAAGAGAATTTAGCGCTGCGTGAAGAATCCGAATCTGAAATTGAATTGGCTCAGCTGGGAATGGCAGTCGCGATTATCAGTCACGAGTTTGAAAATACCGTCCTTTCAATTAGGAACAACTTACGCCGTCTCCAAGCTTGGGCCAATCTTGATAAAGACCTGAGGGATGTTTACAGACGGGTACGCCAGGATTTCGATCATTTGGAAGCTTATTTACAATTATTTACGCCTCTGGAAAAACGATTAGATCGAAATAAAACCCTGATTCATGGATCTGAGATCGCAAAATACCTACGCGACTTGTTTCGGGAGCGCTTACTCCGAGAAAAGGTCGAAATTCAGACTACGAACATGTTTTCCAGAATGGTTATCAAAGGGTACCCCTCGACCTTCTATCCTGTCTTCGCAAACCTCGTTGACAACTCACTCTTCTGGCTTCGCGATTCCAAGGAACCGAGAATTATCAAACTTGACATGAGCGGTGGCAGCACGTGGGTCGTATCAGATACGGGACCGGGCGTGTCTGCGCGCGACAGGGAATTGATTTTCGAACGGGGCTTTACGCGAAAACCGGGCGGAAGAGGTCTCGGGTTGAAAATTTCTAGAGATCTATTATCGCGCGAACAATATGATTTACTATTAGCTGATTCAAAAGCGGGCGATGGCGCGACGTTCTTAATAAGACCCAAGCCACTAAAACTAACAGAAACGGAACGACCCATGGCCTCACATAGCCCTACATCGCTGTTCGTTACGGAGTCGCAGAAGATTGTCGAGTCTTTTCTTCAAACTGTAGTAATGATCGACGACCGCGCTTTTGAAACGATACAACTTTCGAACAAACCGACTGGCCCACCCCCATCACCCGTCCGTCCTTCATTTAATGTTCCGCCAGAACGAGGGTCTGAGAAGACGGTTGGCGGAAGCAAGTCGGAGAATGCTAGTGGCGAAATCGATCTAGACGAGGATGTGCCAATCGAACAGGCAGCTAACGCAGAAGAAACCTCTGAAGATGTCGCTCATGAACTAGATGCGAAAAGACTTATCGAACAGTTCTCAAACAAGGGGATCATCTGCGCCGTTTTGAAACCGAGCGAAGTTGAAGTTGATCCGTTTGCGAACAAAGTGTATGCGTTGTCCGAAGCGGCGGACGTGCTAATTTTTGATTGGGTGTGGTTCAAGGATGTCGAGGGGAAAAAGGTCAGCGAAGTAATTGCAAGGATAACTAAGGAGGCATCTCAACAGCATCGCTTGCGTTTGATTCTAGTCTATACGGGAGAAAAAGATCTCAAATTAATTATTGATGACTTATCAAAAGTTCTAACGGCAAGCGGAGTCTCGGACATTTCAAGACTGGATGATTTTACAATCCAAAGCGGCGGGACAAGAATCACTGTTTACAGCAAAGGGAACGTCGAACCAAGTAACAACACTTTGCAGGAGAGAATGTCACCATTCGATCAACTGCCGAACACAGTTGTGGCTGAGTTTGCAAAAATGACGGCGGGTCTGCTTCCGAACGTCGCGGTTGCTTCGCTATCGGAAATCCGACGAGCTACATACCGACTGCTTTCACGCTTCAACTCGAAACTTGATGCACCGTTTTTGGCGCACCGTGCCTTGCTTGACCCTCCGAGCGAAGCGAACGAACATTTGATACCACTCATAGTGGCGGAGCTAGAAGCAATTCTAGAAGAACGGGCATCGCAGGACTTGCTTTCAGATGACGCAATAACAGATTGGCTAAGCACTAGGCCTGATCCGTTACCTCTTGTCGACTCCGCCCCGCACATTAAGACAACCAAGACAGCGCGCCAAGCTGTGAGGGACCTATCTCTTAAAGGAGTGGGTCGGTATGAGGATTTTGCAGTTACAAATGAACCGTCGTGGATCAAGCACCTGGCAAATGACACGCGCAAAGGTGTGCCTCATCTAGACAAGCTTACAAACCTGATCGCGGGCGAATCGGTTGATGGTTCTAACGAAGAGCTTGAACTGCTCATGAGTTTGCGCCCACGATATGCTGACACGCCGCCGATGCTTACATTAGGAACATTACTCAGCTCTATCAACCTTGGGGAACACACTGCTGCTACTGCGTACTGGCTATGTCTTCAGCCCGTGTGCGATTCATACATTCGGAGCGGAGATCCAAGAAGGGCCTTTCCTCTTCTCGAATTGAAAGCAACCAGTCAACAGTTCAATCTAATCGCCAAAGATGGCACGGGCATCATTTATCTTCGATGGGAACCAAAGCCTTACAAGATGAGAATGATTGAGTTTGAAGCCACCTCACCATCTGGATCGGTCCTCGCGGTTGCTAAAGACAAGGAATATTGGTTTGTCCCACATGTTAGATCGTTCCGATTCCGATGGTTGGGTGAGCTGAAATTTGCGCAAGCGCAACGGGTCGCGCAGGCTCTGGCGAGTGAAGAAGGTCGCATTGGTCTTACGGAATCCGAATGGTTGAGACGCAACGCTAAGTAACAAAACGCTATGGCAGATTTCATGACCGTGACTCAGCGCAGCAGAGCGATGTCAGCAGTGCGCGGTACCGAAACTGAAACTGAACGAACACTACGATCGCATTTGCACCGAAAAGGATTCCGATTCAGGAAAAATGTAAGGGAGTTACCGGGACGACCCGATATCGTTTTGCCGAAACATCGATGCGTCATATTTGTGCACGGATGTTTTTGGCATCATCACAAGAACTGTAAGCGGTCTAAGCTTCCAGCTACCCGCGCCAGCTTTTGGTCCAAGAAAATCGGAGACAACGTAAAGCGTGATCAGCGTCAAACCAGTAAGCTGCGCAGGGAGGGGTGGCGAGTGCTGACAGTTTGGGAGTGTGAGTTGCGAGATCCAAATAATCAAGCGCGGGCGGTTGAAAAACTCGTCGGGAAGCTCACAAACGGTTCTAACTGAGGTTCGCAAATCGGCTTCGGCTAACCATCAACCGCAATGTCCCGTGCAAAACGAACAAACATTAACTCGCGATGATAATGAAGAAAAGGAAAATGATCGTCTGCGAGACCTCGAATGCGATCGTTCTCGTTTATTCCAAGCTGATCCAGCGGTATCCGGTCAAGAACCGGTGATTTTACAATCTGACCGTCATCCTCAAACGAAATGAGTTTCTTGTCGAATAAATGATCGTACTGCGGGAGTAAGAGCAAACCGTTATAACGATTGGTCCGCTCGGCGTTCGTGCTATCGCGCCATGGCTTGATGTGAGAAGCTCGTAGGATGTCGGGGAGCTTAACTCCCGTTACAGCACAGCCGTCCCACATTTCCAACAACTGTTTGCGGAAAATACCCTGACCGATTCGTGACTTGATAACACTCTCCCGTTCAGTCTCTGGAAGAACGACGAGCTCACCCCGATGAGTCAACAGATCATCTTCGGCGCTTTGATCATGAAACAGTCTGAAGACAAACGTGCTCGGCTTACTTGCCAAGAGGTTGTAACTGACCAGCTCGACTAGTCCTTTGTATTCAAAAGGAGAGTGATGGATTTCGCGGAAGAAGAGGTGTATCGCTTCGCCGCTGGTTTTGGCGTTTATTATTCGCTGGTCGTTGCCGTGACCTGTTTCGCCTTCCCAGAAGAGAAACTCGCCGCTGATAAAGTCGTTGTATTGCTCAAGACTCTTCTGCTTAATCCAAGTGACGAAGAGAATGATTTGCCCACCGCCCGTAGGGCAAAAGACACCTTTCGATATCGCTTCATAGCCTGCAAAGCCCCACTCCCGCGCAAGCCATGGCCGACCATACTTCTTGCCGATTTGGATTCCAGAAAAGTTGAGCACGGTAAGAAGCTATCAGAGGACTAGGACGGCTAGCAAGATATTTGCAAGGAGGAGAGTGAGTCAGGGAATCGCCCCATGTTTTTTCTTGACGCAGGGGTTTTGCGGGGGTATAGTGCGCGCGTTATTTGGTTGTTTGGATTGTTGGTTCATTGATTTTGTATTGGCCGCGTGTGGTTTCGCGGTGTTCGCCCCAACCTGCTCAACGGCGCTCTTCATTGGCGCTGAGGTTGTTCTCGATGAAAGTTGCTTTACAGTCTCGGCTCTCATTTCCTTTTTCAATTAACGTATCTGACGCGTCGGCCTTGCGTGATCGTCAGGGTTGGGGCGTTACAGAACCGCGAGCAGTAGCGAGCGGGCCAAGGACTCAACTCACCCATCAGCGGTCGATTTACGCTCGGAAACCCAAACCAAGGTTGAACCTTTGTCCCGCTCGCTACCACCACCCCACGCGGGCTGCCCGCGCGGGGACCCCGGTCCGCTCGCGGTTCTGTACCAAGGTCGGGCCTACATCAGTAGCGAGCGGGACCAGGACTCAACCTTGGATTGGATGGTCGAGTGTGAATCGACCTTTGAGGCCTGAGTTGAACCTTTGTCCCGCTCGCTACCGCTCGCGGTTCTGTAACTTTGCGCGGACTGGCTCGGGTTTGGGCGACTCCTTGTATCTATTGACATATTGTGGCTTACGGAGGCGTTCGGCGGGTTTTCGAGACCGTCTGGCGGTCAAGCATTGGCATCTGTAGGTCAAGCATTGGCGGCTGGCAGTCGAGTATTGAGGGGTTGCGGCCAAGCGATGACGGCTGGCGCTTTCAGCAATGGCATCTGGCGGACGAGCAAAGGGGGTGGCGCTTAAGCAAACGGAGCTGTCCGGCAAGCAATGACGGCTGGCTCTTTCACGACCACGGCTCACGGTCTCGCAACGAGGGCTGGTGGTTACCTTTAGAAGTTCATCACCATTGAAGGAGATTCTTATGAATACGAAACAAACGAACAATGTCACGATGCTCAAGACGGTCGATGCTTATCTCGACCAGAACACTTCAGTCTGGAGCGCGATGACGCCACTGGCCACGGCGATCCAGAGTCTAAAAACCAAAATCGGCGACATCGACATCGCCGCTCAGAAGCAGCAAACGCCGAGCGGAGCGACTGATGACAAAGCTGAGGCGCGCGATGCATTGGAGGACGTTCTATTTCTCACTTGCGAAGCATTGGCGGTCCTGGCTCACAGCAGCGGCGATCGTGATCTGCTGGCGCTAACGGTGGTCACTCCGACGGCCTTGGATCGGATGGACCAGGAAGAGTTGTCGCATCGCGCGACCAGCGTGTTGGCGGAAGCGAGTACTAGGAAAACTGATCTCGCGACGCTGCAGGTTACCCAGGCGAATCTGGATGAGCTCGGACAGGCTCTGCAAGACTTCAACGCGGCCAAGGCGAGTCCACGAACGGCCACGGCCGAGCGTATGGCCCAGACGGAATCGCTGCCGAGTCTGATTCGTGAGGCGAATAACATTCTGAGGAACCAGATTGATCGGATGGTGAATTTGTTACGACGCTCGAACCCGGATTTCGTGACGGGCTATCGCGCCGCGCGCGAGATTGTGGATCGAGCGGCCAGTCATAAGACTAAAACGGCGGGGAGTGCGGCGCCGCCGAAGCCCTAGCAGGGTGCTGAAAAAAGCAAAATCGCCACAGAGACACAGAGTCACAGAGATTGGAAGGATTCAGAACTCATCAGAAATGCCAACAAATGCTTACCCTCTTTGTTCTCATCTCTCTCTGTGTCTCCGTGTCTCTGTGGCTTAGCTCGTTACCACCGATATCGACTTTTGGGGCAAAGCCGCGTGGGCCGGTGATGTTCACAAAGTTATTACTACTTTTCCGCGCGCGTGTTTTGCTTCCAGATATCGTATGGCCTCGGGGACTTCGCTCAAACTGTAACGCCTGTCGATGACCGGGGTTACTTTTCCGGACGTCATGAGTTCGCGCATGACGTTGAGGTCCTCCTGGTTAAGCCTCGCAATGAACGTGACGAAGTTCTGGCTCACGAATCCTGGCAATACAATTGTTTTGAGCATGTGGGCCAGAATCCGGACCATCGACTCGCCCAGCGCGATGACGCCGGCCGCGACGTATATCCCCTTCGGATTCATTACGCGCCGGCAGGCCGACAACGAGTGGTTCGCCACCAGATCGAAAATCAGATCGTAGCGTTGCGTGCTCTTAGTGAAATCGACCTGGCTGTAATCGATCGTCGTGTCGGCCCCGATTGAGCGGACCATCTCTAGATTCCGGGTGCTGCACACGCCGGTCACCTCTGCGCCGAACGACTTGGCGATCTGCACGGCGAACGTGCCCACGCCTCCCGCGGCGCCGTTGATCAAAACCTTCTGCCCTGACTGAATCTTTCCCTTGTCGCGCAGACCCTGCAACGCGGTGAGTGCCGCCACCGGGACCGCAGCCGCTTGTTCAAACGTCACGTTATTCGGTTTCAATGCCAACTTCGACGTGGAAGCAACCGCGTACTCGGCGAAGGAGCCACGGCAACCGCCGAACACCTCATCGCCTGGTTCGAACTCCGTGACGTTCCGCCCCAACGCTTCAACCCGTCCGGCTACATCAACGCCCAGACGCGTGTATTTCGGTTTGCGCAGCCCGGTCATGATGCGCGTGAGGTACGGCCTGCCTCTGAAAAACCGATCGACCGGATTAACGGAAGCCGCGCGAACTTTTATCAGGACTTCATCATCCGCGGGCGTCGGCTTTTCAACCTCTTCACATTTGAGAACATCGGGCGAACCATATTCGTGATAGACAGTAGCTTTCATCAGTCTGGTTTACGAGTTTGCCGGGGCTGATGTTTCGATGCTGGCGGTCTTGTCGATTCAAGACCAAGTAGCTACGCTCCGGGTACTGACCGCCATTGCCCACTCAATCGCTCTTCACCCGGTCTTCGATGATGTCAGCGCGTAGATCCCTTGCCTGAGGCGGATCGCATATCCTTCGTCAACCAGTCGATGGTTTCCTGAACCCGCTTCAACGCGGCTCAAACCGGAAGCGCGCGCTGTCTCGCCGAGTAACGTCATCCCCGCGCCCCCCAGGTATGCCCGAGCGATCTCTCGCAACGCGGTCTTGCGGGCCACACGTTTCCTCAGCTCTGCCGCGAACCGGTCTTCGGCAAGCGTCCAGATGTAGGAGAAGGTCGGTTGATAGATGACGTCCTGAGGGATCACTTTCATCTGCCTCTGTAACTCATCGAGGGCGCGGGTGAATGCCGCACGTTCGGTGACCCCGCTCTCCGCGCGCAGATCGCCCGTGGTCAGGTCGTGTTCGCGGCGGAGTACTTTCAGCACGCGCTGGGCTGCGGCGGACAAAACCACCGGCTCGTCAGTTCGGCGTGGCATCCAGACAGCGGCAAAATGGCTGATCAAGCGCGGCGCGACAAACATCGAACGACCGCCCGCGAGTTTCGCGTAATAAACGCGGCCGCGGCGCATGACTTCGTCCTTGAGGTGCCAGGTGAGGCGCGTCTCTTCGTCCTTTTGGACATTCCGCGGGAGACTAACATCGCGGCGACCGCACACCGCGATATACAGGGATGGCCCTGCGCGACGCGCATCTGTCAGCGTATTTGCAAAGCCCACGTCCTGGATGAAACGTTCGGCGTCAAGCGCGCTTTCAACGCGGAGGTCTTCGTCGCGGCGCCACATCCGGTCGCGATGGAGTTCGATCTGTTCGGGGAGAGGTGGCGAGGTCATTGGGTTACGCTTGCGATTTTTGTGATCCTTCTAACGAAGGCCGAAGATGCTGGCTTGGTTTCTTTCGCAGGATCGCTGCTGAGATCAGCTTCAGGCCGGGCTAAATTCAATGCGCCGCTACGCGTCGGATCCATCCAAACTCAATCCCTGGATCGCGGGTCGGGTCGAAGACTTGTTGCTGGTGCCGACGGAGGGCGTCGAACCCACACGACCTTACGGTCAACGGATTTTAAGAAAGTTGCAGAGGGTATCACGTAGTCTGACGAAACGATATGAGCCAGTATTTACTACCGTATTTACGCGCTTGGCGGTCGTCAAGATACCGCTTAGGCTGGCTACATATCAACACGTAAGGCCACCATCTTGGCCCCATCTTCGAGTCTCAAAAAAAACAAAACCGAGCAATGTCCTGCGCGGCTTAATCGCTCGGATGACGGCATACGAACGCAGCTCTAACAATTTCTGAATGGACTTGTCGAGTTCGTTTGCGCGTGAGCGCTCAATGAACCCACCAAAATTTGGTACTCCGCGTGCACCTGATGCTCGAAAACCTGTCCACTCGATCACGTCGCCGAAGTTGGAGCAAATGTACAGGCATAAAGTACGGTTTACGGTCATCCTTACTCTTGGTGCTTAAGCGTAAATATGAAGTCAGGGCTCTCGTACGACGTGCCATGGATTCCTTGTAGGCGCGAGGCCGAGTCTCACGGCCATCTTCACCAAGTCGGCGAGGGAGTCGGCTTTCATTTTTTGCATCATCTTTCCTCGGTGCGCCTTCACGGTGATCTCACTAATTCCCAGCTGCAAACCAACCTGTTTATTCAACATGCCGGTGACTATTAACTTCATCACTTCACGCTCGCGAGGAGTCAGTGATGTGTAACACGTTCGGAGCTCTTCTACCTCGGCCTCGCGGTCAAGTTCTGCCGAGCTGCGCTCGATGGCATGCCGAATGGCACTCAACAACGCATCGTCGTCGATTGGTTTCGTCAGAAACTCGACAGCTCCAGCTTTCATCGCCTGGACAGTCATTGGGATATCACCATGGCCGGTGATAAAGATAATTGGCATGTCGATCCGATCAGGTGCGATTAGCTTTTGCAGTTCAAGACCGTTGAGATCCGGAAGAGAAACATCCAGCACCAGGCAGCTCGGAGCAAGCGGCCGTGAGCGAGCAAGAAATTCTTCTGCCGACGCAAAGGTTTCTGGTTGCCACCCGACAAAACGGATCAGGGCTTCCAGTGATTCCCGAACGGAGATGTCGTCGTCAACAACAAAGACGATTGGTTTAGCGTCCGGTTTAGTTGAGCCCGCCGTGTGACTCGCTGTGCTCGCTGAATTCATCTGAACATTCTCGTGTGTTATGTCTAAAACTCCCGCAACAATGAATAAATTAGTCCGGTTCGCCTGCTTTCAGTCCCGGAGGGACGAAATGTTTATAGAACTAGAATCCGCACAGAGTCATGCAGCTCCGGAGGAGCGAAATACTTTACTTGTAATGAAGTATTGCGCTTCTCCGGAGCTGAGATCTTTTTTGGCTTCAACTTCTATAAACATTTCGTCCCTCCGGGACTGAAGCACCAACAATTGGATCCATAGGTGAATGTTGCGCGAACGTTAGGCACGTTCTAGGGAGAAATCGCCTGTCAGATCGCTCAGCTTACTCAAGTGCGGCATTGACCGCGTCACTCAGCGCCGTATCGCTGAAGGGCTTGAACAGGCACGCCGTCGCACCCTGTCCGAGCACTTGGGAGCGAATAGTCTCGTCTCTTTGAGCGGTGATGAAGATGATCGGTATCTCCTGCCGGCGATTCTGCAATTCCTGCTGAAGCTCCGGTCCAGTCATCCCCGGCATACCGATGTCGAGAATTAAGCACTTTGTTTGATCGACGCAATCGGAGGTGAGGAATTCTTCCGCCGATGAGAATGCCCGGACTTCAAAGCCGAACTCTCGCAATAGGTCGGGTAGTGACTCGCGGACGGACTCGTCGTCGTCGACTACTGATACAAGTAAACGTTTTCTTGTCATAACTTCTTCATGCTCGCACCCGGCAACAGCATGCGCCACCATATTGAACGGCGTCTATAGTACTTAGGTATTGGTTTGTGGCCGATATTAATAAGAGCGCACTCATGCGTCAGCGTAAGAGAGTCAGTCCCGTAGGGACGAAATGTTTATAGCACCGTCATCCGTTTGAATTTCACAGCCCATTTATGGGCGGCATAAACATTTCGCTCCTAACGGAGCTTTGATTCTGAACGCCGGCTCCGTGCTATAAACATTTCGTCCCTCCGGGACTTCAACCCACAGCTCGAAAACGTCGCGAATACAGAATACGCTGGGGTAGTCAAACCGCGGCGGCGCAAGGAATTGAGAATGAAAACGTGGCTCCCGGACCCTCGTTAGGCGTGGCCCAGAGACGCCCACGATGGCTGGCAATGATCGAGCGACTAACGGAAAGTCCGATTCCCATACCGTCATCCTTGGTTGTGTAAAACGAGTCGAAAAGTCTGTCCATAACTTGAGGATCGAAACCAACGCCCGCATCCTGCACGCTCAGGCGCACGTGTCCGCCTTCGTCTGGTTCAGTCCGGATCAGCAACTCCCTCGGACGATTATCGATTCCGCTCA
>Ga0137404_10001613_pt1 | contig 14852 bp, 22 predicted proteins | sample CZOMad2_1_16fung_FD_108285 | JGI IMG/M metagenome (GOLD analysis project Ga0137404, IMG submission 108285) | Vadose zone soil fungal communities from Angelo Coast Range Reserve, California, USA - CZOMad2_1_16fungal (Illumina Assembly) | ecosystem: Environmental > Terrestrial > Soil > Vadose...
GAGACCCGAAGGCGCTGGCCTGGCTTAACTGCGCGCAAGTCTAACGGCAGAGAGCATCTGTGTCAATACTTACCCCTCGCTCGCCTGTCGATAGTGTGCTTCGACGACCCGCACCAGGCAACTGTTGAGTTTCTTGACATAGGGCGTGTGCAGGAACTCGTTGGGCCCGTGCGCGTTGGCATGCGGACCGAGCACGCCGGTGATCAGAAACTGCGCCTGTGGGAAGCGCTCACCCAACATGGCCATGAAGGGGATCGAACCGCCGAGGCCGAGATAGCAGGGTTCTTTGCCGAAGAACTCCCGAGAACTGGCATCCGTGACCGCGGCTAACCACGGGGCCAGGGGTGGGGCGTTCCACCCATCCGTGCCACTGCCCGTGACGCTGATGTGAACCCCAAAGGGTGGCTCCGTCTCGAGGATGCGTGTGACGGCCGCCGTCGCCTTGTCCGCCTCCAGCGTCGGGGGGAGTCGCAAGGAGAGCTTATAGGTGAGCTCCGGCAACAACACATTGCCCGCTTGGGTCACGGATGGCATACCCTCCTGTCCCGTCACGGTCAGTGCTGGCCGCCAGCTGTTGTTCAGCAATAATTCCACCGGATCTTCCGCCAGCACATGCACGTTTTCCAGCATGGGGAAGTCATCGACGATGGCCCCACCGAGCACCCCTGCCGCATTTGCCGCCTGCCGAATGCGCTCGTCCGGAATGGGCACGTGCAGCTCTCGTAGACGAATTGCGCCCGTGTGCGCATCCTCCAACCGGTCCAGCAACTGGCGGACAACCATGAACGGACTGGGCACGACCCCGCCGGCCAGCCCGGAATGTACCCCTTCCCGCAGCACCTTCACGGTCAGATTGACTGTCGCAAGTCCCCGTAAGCTCGTGGTGCTCCACAACTGCTCATAGTTGCCGCAGCCAGAGTCCAAGCAGATCACCAGACTCGGGGTGCCGAGGCGCGCGGCGTAAGTATTGATATAGTGCGGCAAGTCACAAGAACCACTTTCTTCCGAGCATTCGATCAGGATGACGATGCGCCCATGCGACTGGCCGTGGTCCTTTAGAGCTTTCACGGTGGCTAGTGCGGCGAACACCGCATAGCCATCGTCCGCCGCTCCACGGCCATAGAGCCGGCCCTCGGCGTCGAGATGTGGCGTCCACGCATCCAGGCCGTCCCGCCAGCCCACCATCGGCGGCTGCTTGTCCAGGTGACCGTACATCAGCACCGTGTCGGGGATGTTGCCCGGAAATTCCAGTAACAGCAAGGGCGTGCGGTCGCCGTCCTGGAGCACCTCAAGGGTTCCGCCCGGGACCTGCTGCCGTCGAATCCAGTCCGCCACAAGCGCCACCGCTCGTTGCATATAGCCGTGGGCCCGCCAGTCCGGATCGAATAGGGGGGATTCATTCGGAATACGGATGTACGCTTGCAGGGCGGTGAGGATCTCCCGATCCCAAAAGGCGTTGATGTGCGAGGTGAGTTGCGATGTCAACATGGTTGAGAGCCCTCCCCCTAGCCTTGCAAGACATTGGTGCCGGCCCGTCGCGCCTTTAGGGCTGCGTCAAGGGTGGGGTCTTCCCCCACGCCCACCAGCGTCTTGCCAAAATTGCCGCCCTCCAACATGGCTCTGAAGGCCTTCGGTGCCTGCTCAAGCCCAGGCCATAAATCCTCTTTGTACTTGACTTTGCCCTCGTGGATCCAGTTGCCCATTTGTTCGAAGAAGTGCGCCTGGTGCTCTGCGACGAAGTCGCGCACGTGCAGCCGATGCACCGCGACCTGCTGCCGCTCGAAGAAGGGCGCACCCTGGGCCATCCAGGCGTCATGCGCATCGCCTGACGTGGTGGCACTATACTGTGAGACAAGTCCACAAAGGCTGATGCGCGACTGTCGATTGAGACGCGGCAGCACGGCGGCGAATACCTGACCACCGACGTTTTCAAAATACGCGTCGATCCCAGCTGGGCACGCGTCTCTGAGGTCCTCTGACAGGGTCGCGCTCTTGTGCGACACACAAGCATCAAATCCGAGCACTCCGGTGACAAAATCGCACTTCTCCTTGATGCCAGTGATCCCGACCACGCGGCAGCCGAAAATCTTCGCTAGTTGTCCGGCAATCTGGCCCACCCCGCCAGAGGCTGCCGACACCACCACGGTCTCGCCAGCCTGGGGTTGGCACTGCACGACCATCCCTGAGTAGGCGGTCAGGCCAAGCATCCCCATAATGCCTACGGCGGTGGAGATGGGTGCCTGGGCGGGGTCGAGCTTGCGCGGGATCATATATCCGAACACCGAGATGCCGTCTCCAGTGAGTCCATAGGCTTGCCAGCCATTCGTGTTGAAGACAAAGGCTCCCTCTGTATACTCTGGCAGGCGGCTCTTGACCACTTGCGAGACGGTTCGTCCATGACATACCTCGCCAACCGCCTCTAGTCCGCTCCGTTTTCGGCCCCACTGATACGGGTCGAGCGAGAGGTAAATCGTCCGCGTCAGCATCTGGTTTGGGCCAGGCTCAGGGATCGGTGCTTCGGTCCACGTGAAGTCTTCGTCCGTTGGAAGCCCTCCAGGGGGTTTCCGTGCCAGCAGCCACTGCCAATTCATATCTGCCCTCCTATCCCATGTCTCAGGTCTTGTCTCGTCCACCCCAGCTTCAGGCTCACCCTTCTGGCCTGTGATCGGACGTTCGATCCTCGGAGAGGGACGTCCATCGATGCCGAGATACTCAGAATGCACCCTTTTGCACGGGGGTCTCTACCACGATCAGGCTCAGCCCCAAGGAGACTACCTTGCTAAAGGAGGCTCAAGCCATGACGCAGGATACCACAATGCCCGTGAGGCATGTGAGCGGATAAATGGCACGCAGCGGCTGGGCGCGCTGGCGTAGGTCGGCAGCGGAGTGCGTTGTTCCCACCGGTCTGCCTTGGGATCATAGACTAGATGCCAGTCGACAGATCTTTTGGCCTCGGACGTGTCACCGATGACGCCACCGATGCCGTGCAGCAGACCACCTAGAACAACGCAGGCCACCGATCCACAGGCGGCGGGGAGAGAAGCGATTCGCTCCCACCGGTCGGTGGGGACATCGTACACGAAGCACTCGTAATACGGCCGGAGGTTCTACTCGATGAACCCTCCTACGGCGTAAAGTCGGCTGTCCATGCAGACGACACCGACGTGATTGGCGCGCCGCGGCAGCGGCGCGGCCCCCGTCCAGCGATCGCTCGCTGGATCGTAGACGTGGTGATAGGGCCGGTCGACGCGCTGCTCCGCGTACCTGCTGACAAGGTGCAGACGGGCAGAGAACACCTTTTGGCCGCCGAGCATAGCCTGCGCCGGAGCTCTCGTGATGTATACTACCGGTGTGATTGGCTCCAGAAGGCATGCCCCGTCACTTACCTCCCCGCCAGGCACGGTTGAAGCCGAGGTCCTTTATTATAACGCTTAAATCACGAGCCAGGAAGCATCTTCCCTTTAGCCGTGGCCGTACCTCACGCTCGAACCGCTCATCCAGGACATGATGAAGGAATATATGCGCCAGCACCGGTGACATGACCCCGCCTTGCACGACGCCACTCTCCGGGTGACTCCGCATCCCGTCTTCCATGACGCCGGCACGCAGCCACTTCCCAATGAGGCGCCGGATTCTCCCATCATTGACCCGTTGGCGTAGTACTTCTTGCAGTTGGGTCCGGTCAATACTGTCGAAGTATCCACTGACATCTGCATCCACGATCCAGCCGATGCCCTCTCGCATGCACCGCTCACGGACCTCGTGCCGCGCCGCGTGAGGGGTCCGACCTGGCCGAAAGCCATACGAACAGTCGTGAAAGCCCTGCTCCTAAATTGCTTCCAGCACCATCGCCACCGCGCGTTGGACCATCTTATCCTAGAACGCTGGCTTCCCGATGGGGCGCTGTCCCCCGTCGTCCTTCTCGATCCAGACGCGCTCGACGGGCACCGCCTGGTAGCGTCCACTGGGCAGACGCGCGTGCCAATCGCGCAGGTTGTTATCGAGGTGCTCGGCATCCATCTTCGCGGTCACCCCGTCGATCCCTGCCGCACTCGACTGGCTCGTATGGCGGTACGCCTCGTGGAGCCAGTCCTCGTCGATCAGATGCGCCAGGGTCGTAAACACCCGCTCGGGAGCACGGGCGGCCTGCACTGCAAGGCGCTGGAGTTTTGGTGTGACGGTTGGTGATCTCAAGGTCTCTCCTGTCTTCCCCCCCAACAGTCGTTCTGCCCGGCGTCGCCTGCCCTCCAGTGGGTCGCTTGGGCCTCGCTTCCCCACCTTCACCGGTACTATGCTCCGCTCAGGCTGCCACCCTGCCCCTCTCGATGCCCTTCGCTCGTCGCTCGCGCCCCAAGTCCCTGCCTGCTTCTATGTATTTGTGGTGTCCCTTGCGGGCTCGTGGTTGGGTCGAAGCGCCCCGACCACGCCAGGGCCTTTGAGCCTCCGGTCCCCCAATCCGGAACTGTCGCCAGGAGACAGGTGGCTCTCCCACGTTCCCGAGCGACCCCTCTGAAAGCATACCCCGCTCTTAGACCCCGGTGGTGTCCTCAACACTCGCCCTGTCGTGTCCAGGACTGCTGCCTTCCACGGTTTGCAACGCATCGGCTTTTCCCTCTTGTTGGCACGCGAGGGTATCCCTCTGACCACAATTATACACATTTCGGGGCTCAATGACGCGGCCTGCTTCCTCACTACACCCGGCTCCATACCTCCCATGGGTGGGGCGCATGCGGGTTCGTTACTGACCGGCTGGCTAGGCGTTAGTCAGGTGGGACTTGAGCCATATGGCTCTCACCCACTGGGTCACGACAGCGAGTTTCCTAGGGTTCCCCCTGATCCCCTCGCTTCAGGCTTATCTTGGCGCGAGCAAACTTTTGTTAGGTGCTGCCGCGGCTTATGCCATGGGCCTTGCCGATGTTACGTCCCCCACACAGTAGCGTCACGGCACACGTTCGCCTTGATGAAGGGCTACAGCACACTGTACTGTACAAGAATTTCACGGAGTCTTGTGCTCGAGCGATCACAGACTTCAGCTTGATACCGACAGCTTTGGCACCCTCGACATTGGTCATCATGTCATCAATAAAAAGAATGTTTTCTGGTGATTGCCCGATCAGTTGTGCGGCTGCCTTGAATAGTGGTGCCTCGGGTTTTCGATATCCCACATGAAAACTCGCAATGACGCGATCAAACCTGTGAAAGAGGGGCATATGTCGCATGACATAGTCAAAATGCATCGGATTTGTATTGCTGAGTGCATAGATAGGTATGCGGCCAATGATCTCGCTCACCATGCCTTCCACCCCATCCACCATGTTTCTGAGCGACGAATTCCACCATGCGATCAACTCAGTGTGGTGGAGATCAATGTCGAGATGGGCTCTGAGTGCGCACAAAAACTGCGCTCCGCGTATACGGCCCCGCTCAAAGGCATCATAGGGTTCCCACTGCCCTAACTCCTGAATTTTTTGCGCGAGCCGGTTGTCAACATGTGGCCCAAGGCGAGCAATCGCATGGGCGATGTCGATTTCCACCAAGACATTGGCTACGTCGAAGCAGACCACTTGCACTGTGCATGCGTGCATATTAGAAGACACGCAGCATCTCCTCCGGTGGCTTCACGATGAAGTTCTCGTAGATCCTGCGCAGTGCAGCCCGTTGTGTGGATAATGACAGACGAAGCGTCGCCTCTGCTGGGTGCAGCCAGGCAAACGGCCTGTGCTCGGCGTTGAGGACCACCTGTGCTGACGGATCAACGAAACCCACAAAGACATAGATTGACAGCCCAAAATCTGGCAACAGCACCGGCTCGCGCTGCTCCCGGAAGAACGCATCTGGGTCTAGACGGGTCCCTTCGCGAATCTCCCGCAGGGCAGCCTGTTCGGGGGTTTCTTCCACCTCGATCCGCCCTTCGATGGGAAACCAGTGCCCGAAAAAACGCCTGGTGGCACGACGCAGTAGCAAGACCTCAACGGTCGCATCATGACGGCGGAGAAGGAACGTCGCGACGCCGATACCGGTCGAGCCCTGAAGATCACCGGTCATCTCATGTGTCCTTAGGCACAACACCAGTGCCGGGTATGAGTCACACCTGGAAGCCGCCGCAGAGCGGAGATTTCTGGCCATCGGCTGCCTACCATGATTAGCGGGGGATGTTGCAGCTCCCGCAGGAGAAGGTCAACTTCTCAAAGTCCCCCCTTCTTGTCTCTGTAGGGTGAGTGCCAGAGAGGCCGAGCCTCAACGACGTCTCTGGCTTCCGTATCCAGTCGTCTCCTCCAGCAATGGTACCACGCGGTTGAGGATTTCATGCGCCACGGCGTGTTTACTCATCAACGTGAGTGCCTCTTGCTTTCCTGTCGCATGCAGAATCGTGATACGATTGGTGTCGACCCCAAACCCCGCATCTGGCGCGGTCACGTCGTTCGCGCAGATGAAGGCCAAGCGCTTCCGCACGAGTTTGTGCCGCGCGTTCTCGATCAAGTCCTGGGTCTCGGCGGCAAAGCCCACCTTGACGAAGGTATCAGGGAGTTCCAACAGAAAATCCGCGTTCTCGACCAATTCCAGGATCACCTTCTGTCCCTGTTTTTTCAGCTTGTGGATTGCGGGTTGGGCCACCCGGAAGTCCGAGACCGCCGCAGCCATCAGGAGGACATCAGCGGATTGGCAGGCCGTGAGAACGGCTTCCCGCATGTCCGCGACGGTTTCCACGTACCGCAAGCTGTCGTAGACGTCGGGGCGAGGCGGTGGCACCGTCGTGATCAAGGTGACCCGTGCACCGCGTTCGTGAGCAGCATCGGCAAGGGCGAAGCCCATCTTCCCTGAGGAACGATTCCCAATAAAACGGATGGGATCGATGGGTTCCCGAGTGCCACCAGCCGTCACCACGACGTGTTGTCCTTGCAAGTCCGCCACAGGGTGTTGCACGTCCTCTCGCTGGCTCATCCTTATGCGCTCCTCAACCGGCTACGTATGGTTTTGGCACCTAGACATAATGACTTCCGATGGGTCGGCTGGCCCCGATGGCATCGCGGGTTTGCTTCCCGGAACCGGAACCGCCTCCTGTCACCAACAGGCCTGCCACATCCTCGGAGGTCAGCCATGCCACCGTCTAGCACGCGCTACATCGGAATGGATGTGCATCAAGAGGCCATGGCGGTGGCCTCTGTCGCTCAAGCACAGGGCGCGGAGGGCATCGCCCTCGGCACTAGTGGGACCCGGCTGTGTGCTCTCGACAAGCGGCTCCGGCCCCTGCGGTCGAAGAGTCAGCAACTCATCTCCATCTACGACGCCGGTCCCTGCGGCTGCGGGCGCTCTCGCGACCTGATGAAACAAGGCGCTGCCTGCGGGGTCGTCGCCCCCTCCGGGCTTCCCAAACAGGCGGGTGACTGGGTCACAACCGACCGTCGTGACGCCATGCCACTGGCCCGCCTCAGGCGCGTAGGGGACCTCACCCCGGTCGATGTCCCCACGGTCGCCGATGACGCGATCCGTGACTCGAGCCGGGCGCGGGAAGAGACGCTCCGTGAGCTGAAGGCGGCCACGTGGCGCCTCAAAGCCTTCGTGCTCCGGCACGCTCTCCGCTCTCCGAGGTCATGGGCGCCCGGCCCACCGGCGTGGGCGCAGCGCGGTGGTCTAGCCTCCCCCAGCCAGGCGATTGGACCACACCCCGCCCCCATGTGACGGCGGCTTCGACCTGCAGGCCCGGGCACTGTCCGTCTGCAGCCTCCACCCCCGCGGCGAGAGGCTCGTGCCCCGTCAGGTGACGACGCCCCCGGCGACCTGGCTGCACGGCCTGGCGCCCTCGCGCGCGGGGCGCGTCGGCGCGGTCGACTGCCTGGGCCCCGGGGACCTGGCGGGCCGACCTGTGGACGACCGACGGCCGCCCGGTCGTCCGCGGCCCGGCCCTGTCCAGGACGGCGATCCCTGGGGGGCAGGCCACACACGACCCGCGCGACGCGCCCACGATGGTCGTCTGGGCCCGGGCGCCAAGGCCTCTTACGGCCACCGCGCGGGACGCTGGGGCCCCCCCATCGGCCAGGCCCCTCGGCAGGGGGCTGGTGCGGACGCCGCCGTCTGAGACCTGCCAGCGCATCCCGCCGGGCCGCACGGCCTGGCCAGCGTGGCGCACACCCTCGGGCAGGGCCACGCCTGCACGCAGTGAGCGCCTCCCGTGGCGCCGGCCGTCGCGGACCTGTGCACGCGCCAGGTGGCCGGTGCGAGGCCACACGTCGGGCCCGACGACGGGAGGGGCGGCGGGGAGCCTGACGCCGCACGGCACCCCCAGGGGATGACCCGGCGGTGTCCACCGCTCGCGCCGGCCGCGATCCCGGCGTCGCTGCACGCACCGGCGCGTCGAGGTCACCAGCCCTGCGCCATCGGGTTGCTGCGACCGCTACGCCGGCGCCTCTGGCGCGCGTGGCCACCGCTGGACGGGTGCGGCTCCGCCCCCGCGCCTGCAGCGCACGGGAGACCGATCACCGTTGCTCCTGTCGGGGGCCTCGGACGCGACGCGGGCACCGCGCGGGTTCGAGGGCGCAGCGACCACAGGGAGCGGGCGCTGCCCGCGTCGCGTGCACGGCGATCGCCCCTCCATACGGGGGTGGTGCAACCACGGGCGCGCGGCACCAGCCGACGGCCATCACGTCAGGACCGGTGGCCACGGGCCCACGGCGCCAAGAGACAACGGCGGAAACACAGGCAAAGCATCCACGCGCAGGCGTCGTCTATCCCTTGACCACCGGGGGCCTTCCAAGGCACAGCTCCCAATGTGGGAGCGGAGGCCATTCGGGAACGTGGGGAAGTTCCTTGCGGTTGCACGGCCACGCAGTGGCATAAACATCCTCATAAGGGTTAGGCGAAGGCCCGTAGGGATGACCGAAACGCCCACAAACCCCACCCAAGCGGAAAAGACTGGGTCATTCGCGTCTGGAGCGGATTTTTCGCCCCGTCCCCTGCAACGCTGGGGGAAGCTACTCGAGCCGCACGGGATCACCACGGCGGAGCGTGCCGCCCCGCACCACGGCCGCATACACCCCGACGTTGACCTGGTTGTGCTGGGCTGCCGTGCGGAGAATCCCCGGGTCCCTGGGGAGATCTCCCTGGGGCAGTGTCGTCATCACGCAGCGGGGGCAGGGGCCGGTGATGTGCAGGCGCACCTCGTCCCCGATGGCCAGCGTGTGGCCGATCCAGGCATTTTCCACAAAGCCCTTCTCCTCGGAGGCAAGCTCCACCACGATGTTGGGACGAAAGCGCTGGACCTCGAAACCCCCTTGCGGATAGAAGTCCCGGAGCCGATTGAGCGTGGCTGTGGTCATGAGATGGACCGTCGCGCAGTCGAAAAACGTCCCCGTTGGTAGAGCGAAATCGGTGACGGTGTCCCGGTAGTCGAGGCCTTCGATATCCGGCCAATACTCTTCGGCATTCGCCGTCCAGGAAGCGGGCACTGACGACTGCACGCCGGCCACATGGCCGTGCGCGGTTGCAGCAAGTGTGACCTCACGGTTGAGCGCCTTCGAGAGCGCCTGGTTGACATCTCTTTGCTCACTGGTCACGATGGTGCCATCGGGCAGCGTAATGCGGACCGGAGGCACCTGCGCGCTGCTGCCCGATGGCTCGATGAAGGTGGCCCGGAAAGCGAAGAGACTCGGCCATTTTCTGGGGTTCTTGGCGCTTGCGACCTTCCCATCAGAGCTGTCGAGTAAGGCGTATACACGATCTCCGAGCAGCCCGTGGTCCCGCACCTGGGAGGTATTCAACTCCTCTCCCATCATAGACTTGACGGGGTATCGCCAAAGAGAAACCACCGCACCAACCTCGGTTTGCGTTGCGTTTGACATATTCCAACCTCCTTCGCCTGTTTAATCTAGAGTCCCCATCACGCGATCGCTGCCTAACGCTGGCGGTGGGCGGCGGTCCACAGGAAAAGACGTGGGGCACGGTAGAACACGTACGCTGTGGGCCGTCCGATCCACTGGAATGTTAGGCCGAGGATATAGCATGGCAAGACATAACCCTACCTCCCTGTTACTGCGAGCGTCTTCTGCTGATAGCGATGCAAGCCGTTATGCAATTTCGACTATATCAGCTTTCGTACTCTCAACAAATGCGAAGACCTCCTGCCTCTCCCGCTCTGGGACGTTGAACTTCTCTAGCGTAGCAGTGAGGTGCCCGATGAACAACTTCCAGTCACTGTTGCTAATGCGCATTCCTATGTGAGTGAGCTTCATATCTCGCCCCCTATAGTAGAGGGGACCGCCTGCAGACGCACAAAGAAAATCAACCAGGATTTGCTTTTCTCTCGCCAGCCCATCGTCCCCGCGATGTGCCCAAAAGCGACCCAGCTGTGGATCGTGCATCAGACGAGGCATGAGGTCGTCGGCCACGGCAGCAATGGCGTCGTATCCTCCCAGTCGTTCGTAGAGCATATCACCCATCTTTCTCCTCCTTCTATTGCGGGTCAAAACTATGATGACTGTGGATTACACACGGCTGAGTTACGAGGCGCTCAAACACTTTGGGTTACCAGGCCATCTTAGCTCAGACAGCCTAACGTTATGCCGGTGAGATGAGGCGGGCAACCGCAAGGTTCGCGCATGCAACGCCGCTCACGCCCGCCGTCAGCTCCAACGGCGGGTTGGGCAGTTGAGGCCTATGGCCGCTTGTAGGCATGCAGCGAGAGACCGCAGTGCGCACAGGTTCTCCTCAGCCAGAGCAGCGCCGCTCGATTGGCAGACTGGGCGAAAAAGCCGTAGCCGCACCTCGGGCAACGGCTCAGAACGTAGCGCGAGTTGATGATGGCCAACGGCACTCCCAGAAGAAGAACGGAAAGCTCCGGGTGTCCCACCCCCATGAGCAGCCATATCAACAACGCCGCTACAGCGAGTGCGCCCGGAACCGCCGCCCACATCATCCATCTCCGGCGGCGCATCACCAGCAAGCCACTCCGATGCATCTCATCGACCGCGTCTGGGCTCGCGGGTGGACGCCAGTCAACGACGGTGTCGACCAAGGGCAACCCGCCGTACTTGCCGAACGCGAACCACGTTCCGCCCACCAACAGGCCGCCCGCCAGCATGAAGATATTTCCCCGCGTGGCGTGGGTGATGCTCGCGATGATGTTCGTGAGGCCGAAGACCATGCACGTATACCGAACCCACGGCGCCACCATCGGGCGGCTCGGATACCCCATGCTCATCATGCTGCCCAACGGATCAACGTTCAATGGCCGGCCCGGCGCCGACCACGCTTCGAGCTACGGGAACCGTTCCGCCGGGCTGGTCCATTGCAGCGTTTGGTTATGCGACCGGCGATTATTTATAGCAAAGGTGGCTCTCACTGTCACCTTTGCTTCACTTTCATGGGTGATCATTCTCGGGCGGGCCATAGTTGATGCGTAGCTTGTAGACCTTCATCGGGAACCCCACTTTCGAGACGCCGCCCTGGAAGGGTGCCATGCGGTTCAGTTGTGCCGCGGGCATCCAGAGGAACCCGTCGCGGTCGACCCACATCGCGTCAACCCAGAACTGCCGTGGGTCCTCTACCAATGTGGACGTCGAGCCGTCCGGGGCGATCTTGAGGATGCGCTGGCGATCGGTGTCACTGATGTAGAGGTTCCCTGCCGCGTCGATGGCGGTCCTGCCCGTCGATGGGGTGTCGGCGAACTTCTCGACGTGCTTCGCCAGCTCGGCGCTCGCGAGTGACGGGTCGCCCAACCATCGCGTCTCGATCCGGTAGAGCGGCCCCCAGCAGGGCTGGTAGTAGAGCCATCGCCCATCGGGCGAGACCTCGAGTTGGTCCGCATGGATGTAGACGGGTTTGCCGTCGGACCCGTGGACCACCTTGCCTCGGCGGAGATTGGCTTCTGCGCCGTCACCGAGATGTCGCCCTCGAGCACGCGACGACTCGCGCCGCTGTCCAGATCAAGCACGATCAGGCCGGCCGCGCTGGTGTCGCTGACGTAAGCGACGTGCCCGTTGAACCAAACGTCGTCGATGAAGCTCCTCTAACTCGTGACGGCGTCGAGGCTGTAGACGCGGCGCACCGTGTTGGTGGCCGGGTCGATCCGAACGAGCTTGGGCCCTCCGGGGAGCTTGGGGTTGCCTAAGCCCAGCGCGCCAACGTCCATGAGCCAGAGGTCGCCGTCCGGGCCAATCCGCAACGTGTTGACGCGGACGAGCGCCTTCTCCGCAGGTTTGCCCTTAGACCAGCCATTCCACGCACGGTCGGGATAGGGCTTGGGCTTCCCGTCCACCCACTCCGCCACGCGCGGGCCGTCGCTGCCGTCGATCCTTGCCAGCACGAGGAAGATGCGACCATGGATCGATTGCCCAGCGCCCTGCGTGCCCTTGAACCGACCGGTGAAGTGACCCGTGAAGTGCAGATGCGAGACGACGCGGTCACCGACGAGCATCTGCTGGGTGACGACGACCTTCAGGTCGGGCACGGCGGCGAGAAACGCCTTGGATGCGGCCGCGGGGCCGGCGGGACCTTGCGGACGTCCTGGCGGGAGAGTGTGGTCGAAGAAACGATCCGAGACGACCTGGTGCAGCAGCGCTTCATCGCCGGTGTTCCAGAACGTGTAGAATCGCGCCGCCGCCGAGAGCATCACGTCGCGCTGCCGCGCGGGGATGTCGCCGGCCACGACCAGAGTCTCCGGTCGGCTCAGAGCCTGTGAGGTGTCCGTTGCCTCCGCCGGCGGGCGGTATGCGGCCGGAGTGGAGCCAACGAGGAATGCAGGGACAAGAATAAGTATTTTGGCCAACAACGGCTTCACGGGACCTCCCTAGGCGCTGGGGCCGGGCAGGCCGGAAGTCTTCGCGGGGCCGCGATCGACGACCGGCGTGTTCGCACGCGACTCCAACGCCCAGCGGGCAATCTCGTCCTTGCGGGCGAACCAGACCCCTTCTCGCTGGCGAGCGTAGGTCAGAAATCGGTCGAGCGCACGCACCCGCCCGGCATGGCCCGAAATGCGGTCGTGCAGGCTGATGATCATCATGCGCCGCCGCGTCGCGGCTTCATCGAAGAGCTGATCGAACTCGTCCTTCAGCGCCTGCTCATAGGCCTGCGGGTTCCAGCCTTCGAACGGAAACGAGACGATGTCGTTCATGTGGAATGTGTACGGGACGGTGACGAAGTCTTTCCCGCGCAGCGGTGTGATAAACGGCTCGTCGCGGCTGGGCTCGTCGATGTGGTAGAGGAAGCCGAGGTCCTGAAGAATCTCCAACGTGTGGATCGAGTTCCTCATCCAATACGCGTTCCACCCGATCGGCCGCTGGCCCGTCGCGCGGACGATGCTCTCGACGCTGTCCGCGATGAACCGGCGTTCGTCATCGGGTGACAGTGCATAGCTGTTCTCCCAAGTCCGTCCGTGGGCGGCGGCCTCGTGGCCGCGCCTGACGATCTCCTTCGCCAGATCCGGCGCCTTGTCTACCGCCTGACCGATCATGAACGATGACAGCTTAATCTTGTGCCGATCCATCAGGTCGAGGATGCGCGGGATCCCCTCGTAGACTCCGTACGCATAGAAGGCGTTGGTCGGCAGGTCAGGGAACCCCTTCTCGATCTTGTCCGGGATGACGCCGCTGGCGCCCGAGATCGGTTGGCCGCCCCCCTCGAACATAAGCGAGATGCTCACCGCTAACCGAGCACCGTTCGGCCAAAAGCCGCCGAAAGGATGAGGTTGCTGGGCGGCCTCGGCCTTGGGCACTGGCGGTGCGGCATTCTGGGCCAGCGCCGGCGCCGCAATCATCCCGGCCGCGGTAGCAGCGGCTTGTGTCACAAAAGTCCGTCGGGTCATAAGGCTCCTTTCGTGGCAATCTGCCCCCGAAGGAGGCAACAGCAATTATGTGCATTTAGAGAGAAGGGGGCAACCGGAATTCCATCCCCGGCGCCGCAGCAGAAGAAAGGGCGTCAGGCCCCGCGACTGCCCGATCGAAGTCATTCCACTCCGTCTCGGGCTTCACGACTTGGAATGGCCAATATCGCTCCTCCATGGGCATCGTCAGCGTCGCATAACGCTAGCGCTCACCTGCTGCTGGAAGCCGGAGCGAGGTACAAGCGTAGGCTGTAGGCAGTCAGGTGCAGCGCTTTGTTAGCTCCCTTCGGAGGTTTTTGGGAAAACGAGATTTTCGCGGAAAGTAGAGCTAAAAAACGTGTCATTACTGCTGATAGAGGACTTTTTCCAGGTCCCTTTTCTGAAGATGCTTAATTTCACACAAGCCTTTGCTGCGCCTTCTTTTTTATATAGCCCGTTAATCATTTCCCCCTCAGGTATACTCATTTTCGGTTTTGTTGTGATTGCCCAAAAAAAGGTCTTTTCGCCGGGTCCAAGTATATGCAGGCCTTCTAGCTTTTCGAGCTTGCTCGGGTCAGCCCGTTCAAAATAGAGGTTGCAATCTGCTGAAATCCCTTCCTTTCGTATTTCTCCACCCTTCACGAGTAAGATCACCTCTGGTGAGATTACCATTGGCGAGGCGCCGTAATTTTGTACTAAGATCCGCGCTGCCCACTGTGTATATTTATCTATTATGTCTTCAGACATTTCGTGAATATGGTGAAGAATTCTTATTTGCCTTTCGATGAGTGGAACCATCTCCTTAACTGTTTTAGCTAATAGGGACCGGTCTAAATATTGCATCGCGTCGATGAATGGTTTGTATCGTTGCTTGAGAAACGGAAACAAGTTCAAACTATGTCCGAAGTAGGTCGGCGATTTTGTCTAAGGAATCATACTCGACTGTTGTGATTTGGGGTGGTTACGTCCAGTCATACGGGAACCATGCCGCGCGGCTTGACAAATAACTGGGCAAAGACATGGTCAGCCGTAGTGCCGTGGGACCACTGGTCATGCACGA
>Ga0137404_10001614_pt1 | contig 14852 bp, 10 predicted proteins | sample CZOMad2_1_16fung_FD_108285 | JGI IMG/M metagenome (GOLD analysis project Ga0137404, IMG submission 108285) | Vadose zone soil fungal communities from Angelo Coast Range Reserve, California, USA - CZOMad2_1_16fungal (Illumina Assembly) | ecosystem: Environmental > Terrestrial > Soil > Vadose...
GCGCGGCGGCGGCGTCGCCGGAGGCGAAGAGCAACGTGCGGGGAATCTTGTACAGCGGTCCGGACTCCAGCAGCGGCGGCGTCACCGACAGCACGGTGCGCCACTCGGGCACGAAGACATCGTTCACCGCGAAGTGATGGGTGCCGGTGCCGCGCATGCCGCGGACGTGCCAGGTGTCGAGGAGCTGGGCTTCGGCCACGGGCACGAAGAGGTAGCGCACGTCCGGATTCCCGTCGGGGAGCCGCCGGGGCTGGCCGTCGTCCACGACTTGCGCGTGCGCCGCCACCCAGGCGGCGTGCCGGCAGCCGGTGCTGAAGCCCTGGCGCCCGGTGACCCGGTAGCCGCCCGGCACCACCACCGCGGTGGCGGTGGGCGCCGGCGTATTGGCGACGACCGCGCGCGGAGTCTCGATCCAGATCGCCCGGGCGAGATCACGCGGCATCCGCGCCGCATAGGTGGCGAAGATCGCGCCCTGGTTGACCGCCCACGCGGTGCTGGCGTCGGCCTGCCCCAGCGTCTCGATCACCTGGATATAGCTGGGCGGGTCGATCTCGGGACCGCCCAGCGAGCGGGGGAGCGCCAGGTGGAAGAGCCCCGCGTCCGCCAGGGCCTCGAACAGCTCGCGCGGCAGCTCGCGCTTCGCCTCGATCTCGTCCGCGGCGGATCGGATCCGGGGAGCCAGCTCACGTGCCGCGTCGAGAGGCGAGCGCACCGGGGAAGGATGTCCCGCGGCGAGAGTCCTGTCAAGTCGCCACCGAAGCGGGTACCATCCTCTGACGTCATGCCCCCCAGCCCGGCCGTGCTCGAGGCGATGGATACCCTGCTGCCGCCGCTACTCGGTGCGCTCGAGCGCGTGACGTGGGTGCAGCGGCACCTCTTTCCCCCCCGGGCCGGCCGCTTGGCATCGGAGCTCGCGCCCCGCGCCGCCGCGCTGGGCCCGCCGCTCGCGGCCCTCGAGGCGATCGAGTGGCCGGCCGACCTCCGCTTCATGCGGGACCGCTTGGTGGAGGTGACGCGCCAGACGCTCGCGCTGGTCGAGGCCTTCGTGACCGCGGCGCGGACGCCGGAGGACCCCATCGGTCTCTATCGCGCGCTGCGACGCTTCGCGCCGCTGCAGGAAGCGCTCTATCCGCTAGCGCCGGTGCTCGATCCGGTGAGCCGCTGGTTCCTCGATCCCGCGCGGCGCGACGACGCTGCGCTCATCGCGCGGCTGCGGGCGGCCGCCCTGCGGGACGACGACGTTCGCGTGGGCGTGCTGCATTCGAAGAACGAGCGCGAAGCTCGGGGCGGGTTCTCCCTCTACGTGCCGGAGACGTGGGACGCGGAGTCGGCCCCGGCGCTGATCGTGGCCCTTCACGGCGGCCACGGCCACGGGCGCGACTTCCTGTGGAGCTGGCTCCGGGAAGCGCGCGCCCGCGGGATGCTCGTGCTGGCGCCCACCTCGCGGGACCGCACATGGTCCATCATGGGCGGGGAGGACGTGGACGCGGACAACCTGCGCGCCACCGTGGAGTCGGTGGCCGACCGCTACGCGGTGGACCGGACCCGCGTGCTGCTGACCGGGATGTCGGACGGCGCCACCTACACGCTCCTCGGCGGGCTGGGCGACACGATGCCCTTCACCCACCTGGCTCCGATGTGCGGCGTGCTGCACCCCTATCTCCTCGCGGGCGGCATCGCCGGGGCCCGGGACCGCCCGATCTATCTGGTCCACGGCGCGCTGGACTGGATGTTCCCGCTGCCCACCGCGCACCTGGCGCGCGAGACCCTGCTCGCGGTGGGCGCCCGGCTCGTGTATCGCGAGATCGAGGACCTCTCCCACACCTACCCGCGCGACGAGAACCCGCGCGTGCTCGACTGGCTCATGGCGAAAGCGTAGTCGTCGCCGGTACCTCGGCGCGGCGGCTTCCGGCGGCGAGGAGCGCGGGCAGCACCGCGAGCGCGGCGACCAGCCCGGCCAGCGCGCCGAGAGTGAGGAGCAGCCCGAGGCTCCAGATGCCCTGATGCCGTGCCACGAGCAGGGCGCCGAACCCCGCCATGATCGCGAGCCCGTTGAGGAGCACGGCCAGGGCCGTGCTGCGAGGCAGGATGGTCCCGGCGCCGTCCTCGCTGGCTTCCATGTGGCGCACCATCACGTTGACCCCGTACTCGGCCGCGATGCCCATGATGAGGGGCAGGCCCCACACGTTGGCCATGTTGAACTTGAGGCCGAGCGGGATCATGAGGCCGAGGGCCCAGATGGTGCCCAGTACGAGGGGGGTGAGCGCGAGCAGGGTCTCGCGCACGTGGCGGAGGACGAGCCGGGTGACGGCGGCCACCAGGAGGAGGGCGTACAGCGTGCCTTCCACGTAGGCGCGCTCGATCAGCCGGATCGCCTCGTAGGTGATGACGGGAGAGCCGGTGACGTCGGGGTCCACGCTGCGCAGCTCGGTGGTGAAGCGGCGGGCGGCTTCGCGCTCCCAGATGTTCACGGCGGGATGGATGCGGATCAGGAACTGCCCGCTGCGGCCCACGTGCCGCTGCCGGAGCCCTTCGGGCAGGCTCTCCGGCGTGACGGGGGCCGGGTCGAGGCGCTCCCGGAAGGTCTGCATCTTCTCGGCGAAGTCGCGGGCGAGCGCTTCGCCCAGGGGGTCGAGGTGAACGCGTATCGCCACCGGCTCGGCACGCGCGAGCCACCCGGAGAGCGCGCCGAGCCGCGCGTGCAGCGCGGCCAGGGGAGCCGCGGCGGGATTCCCGCGGGCTTCCGACACCGCCAGGCCCAGACGCCGGCGAAGCGCGTCCACCGCGGTGCGCAAACGCTGAGGCTCCAGCGGCACGGGGGCCGCCACCCGGATGTCGGCGACCTCGGGGGCCATCTGGCGCAGGATGGCGCGCTTGGCCTCCTGCTGCTCCGGCACCAGCGGCAGCACGGTCTCCACGCGCGAGACCGACCCGAGCGCGGCGAAGGCCGCCTGCTTCGCGCGCAGCTCGTCGAGCGTGCGGGCGGTGGCGAGCCCGGTGAACCCGGAGCGCCCGGCCCGCTTGAGAATGCGTCGCTCCCACTCGACGGACTCGGTGCCCTTGGCCTGGAGGTTGAGGAGGTTGTAGTCGAAGCGGACGCGCGGAATGGCCACCAGGGCGGCGAGGGTGAGGGCCGCGGCCACCGCCAGCACGGGGACCCGATGCCGGGCCAGCCACTCCAGCGCCGGCGCGTCCAGCCGGGCCCGCGGGTCCGCGGCGCCGCGCGGCACCCACGCGCGGCGCCGGTCAGTGAGGGCGAGCAGGGCGGGGAACACCGTGAGCATAGCGAGGAAGGCGACCAGGATGGCGATGGCCGAGACGATGCCGAACTCGCGGATGCCGCGGAACTCGGTGAGCCCGAGGACCGCGAAGGTCCCCGCCGCGGTGAGCGCGCCGAGCAGGATGCCCGGCCCCGCGCGCTCCGCCGTCCGCTCCAGCGCGGGCCCCACGTCCTGCCCGCGCGCGCGCTCCTCCTCGTAGCGGTAGAGGAAGTAGATGCCGTAGTCGATGCCGATCCCCACCATCAGCGAGATGAACATCACCGAGAAGACGGTGAGCTGCCCGATGGTCAGGGTGATCACGCCCAGCGCGCAGAGGAGGCCGAGCCCCAGCGTGACCAGCATCAGGAGCGGCCGCCGGATCTCTCGGAAGGCCAGGAGGAGCAAGCCCATGACCACGGTGACGGCGAGCGCGGTGGCCAGGCCGCTGTCCCGGAAGGCGGTGGTCATCTCGTCGTTGGACAGTGCGGGGGCGCCGGTCACGCCGACGTGCACGCCCGGGAACTCCGCGCGGAGGCGCGCGATGACGTCGCGGAGCGCGGCGATCCTCTCCTGATTGTCGGTGAAAGAGCCTTCGCGCCGCGTCGGCTCGATGAACACGAAGAGCAGGCGGCCGTCCGGCGCCGCGAAGTAGCCGTCCCCGCCGCGGCCCGGATGGGGAGCGGTGAAGAACTCACCCCACGGGGACTGGTAGGGAGCCGCCGTTCCCTGGAGGCGGGCCTCCATCTGGGTCAGCAGCCCGTCGAGAACGGAGAAGTTGGGCGGCGCGGCCTTGTCGTCCAGTCCGGGGCCGATGAAGCGCGACACGAAGGCGCGTCCCACCTCCTGGTTGATGCCCTCGAGCAGGCCGTCCAGGCTCGGCCCGGCCGCGTAGGAGGTGGCGAACGCCTGGTGATCGAAGAGCTGGTCGCGCAGGGACGCGAGCGTGTCGAGGGAGAGGTAGAGGAGCCCGTGACGCTCGAAGAATCCGCGGTCCAGCCGGTAGGTGATGCGCGAGAAGCGATCGGGCTGCGCGGCCAGCGCCTCCGCCAGACGACCCGCGAAGCGCCGCGATTCCTCCCCGTTGTCTCCGTCCACCGCCACCACGATGTCGTTCAGCTCGCCGAAGTCCCGGAGGTACTCGCGGTAGAGCGCGGCATAGCGCGCGCTGGCGGGGAGGAGGCGGGCGGTGGAGGCCTGGAACCCCAGCGCGTGCATGGTCCAGAGGCTCGCGGCCGCCGCCAGCAGCACGGCCACGCCCACGGTGACCCACGGACGGCGCGTCGAGAGCTGGACCAGCCGGAGGAGAATCCGGCTGCTGGGCCGAGCTGCGGTCAACGGCCGTCCGGCCCGGGCGCCAGGACGGGAAGAGCGGAGGGCAGCACGCGGAGTACCTCCGCGGGCTCACCGGGGGCGGTCACCGACACCTGGGCCCCGCGCAGGCGCTGCACGTGCCGCCACCGACCGGGGTAATGGAGCAGGAAGCCCACGAGGACCGCGACGGTGGCCAGGTTGGACCGCGGGGGCACGATGAGCACATCGAGCAGCCCATCGAAGGGACTGGCGTCGGGGGTCAGCGGGAGATACCCGCGATAGGTCGGCACATTGGCCACGATCGCCATCACCGCGTCGTTCGTCACCCGGCGCCCGTCCACCGCGACCTCGATGGACGGGGGTGGGGCGGACCGGATCAGCTCCACCGCGGCCCGCACATAGGTGAGGTAGCGGAGCATCCCCGACCTCGGCGGCACCCGCTCCTCCACCCCCAGCTTGATGGTCTCGAGGAAGCCGAAGCTACGGCTGGAAAGGAAGAGCCCGCCGCCCTTGTCTTCCTGTCCCACGTCGGCGGGCAGGACCCGGCCCCCACGCAGCAGCCGCAGGACGAAGTCGGGATCCGCGCGATGGCCGAAGGAGCGGGTAAAGATATTGCCGAAGCCGGTGGGGACGGGGAGGAAGCGGGTCCCGAGCCGCACCGCCACCGGCGCGAACTCGCTAAGGGTGCTGTCGCCGCCCACGCAGATCAGGGTGTCGAGTGGCTCGCGGGTGTCCTCGACCCAGATGCGGGCCTCGGTCGAGTCCTCGAACACCCGGGTCCGGGCGTCGTACCCCTCGGCGCGCAGACGCCGCTCCAGGCCCCGGGCGACCGCGAGCCCACGACCATTCCCGGACACTGGGTTGACGACGAGCTGAAGAGGACGCACCGACACGCTATGGTAATATGAGCGCCTGCCGTCGGCGAACGCATTCATGGTGAGACGACTCGAGCCGAAGGACCTCCCCCATCACTTCGGCGGGTCCCCCGCGGAAGTCGGCCGCAACCTGGACAGCCTGACCAAGGCCAACCGCTACTTCGGCGGTGTCCGCAGCCTGGCCCGGCCACTGCATCGGCTCCTGCTCCGGCACCGCGGCCGGCCCGTACGCTTGCTCGACGTGGGCTGCGGGCGTGCCGAGGCCGCGCGCCGACACGTGGACTGGGCGCGCGCGCAGGCGATCGACCTGCGCGTCACCGTGATCGATCGGGACGCCGACGTCATCGCCCAGGCCCGCCGGGGCTGCGCGGGCTATCCCGAGATCCGCGTCGTTCGCGGCGACGCGCTCGGGCTCCCGTTCCGCCCGGGGACCTTCGACTATGTCTCGGCCTCGATGCTGCTGCACTACTTCGGTACCGAGGAGGCGGTGGCGATCGTGCGCGGCTGGGCGTCGCTGGCGGGACGGGCGGTCATCGTGAGCGAGGTGCGCCGGCACTGGTTTCCCTGCGCGGCGATCTCGGTGCTCTCGCGGCTGTCGGGCAGCCCGCTGTTCGGGGCGGGTTCCCGCCGGACCGTGCTGCGCGGCTTCACGCCGGCCGAGCTGCGCGAGCTGGCCCGCGAGGCGGCACTGGGTCGGTGCAGGCTCACCCGTCACTTTCCCTTTCGGCTGGCGCTGGTGGGGTTCGTGACCGCGGACTAACGCCGCGCGACCAGACGCCGGAACACGGCCCCACAGGCGAAGCCGTACGGGGCTCCCAGCTCGGCGGCATTCTTCTTGACGCGCGCGCCGATGGTCTCTCCCGACGGCACGTTGAAGCCCGCCACCTGGCTCTCGTGGCGGACGAGGGCGGCGATCTGCCGGTCCACTCCATCCGATACGTCCACGATCACGTCCGGCTCGTCGGCCCCCCAGTACCAGAGCTCGCGGACCTTGTGGGGCTCGAGCCCGTCCCGCGTCACGTGCTCGGGAAAGTGGAGATGGTCGCGCGCGAAGGGATATACCGCATCCGTGGTCACGATGCCGGCCTTGCGGTGGTCACGGTGCTGGAAGCCCTTCATGCGATACGGGTCGTGGACGAATACCGTGTGCGGGCGGTGCTGGCGGATGGCGCGCACCACGTCGCCCAGGAAGGCGCGCGTGTCCTCCAGCTCGCCGTCGGGATAGCCCAGCATGACCAGGTGTTTCACGCCCATGAAGTCGGCGGCGGCCTGCTGCTCCTCCGCGCGGCGCCGGGCAAGCTCGGCCGGGATCAGGGTGCGGTCGGCGCTGCCGGCGTCGCCGTTGGTGCACAGCACGTAGGTCACCTCGCAGCCCGCCGCCACCCACTTGGCGATGACGCCCCCGGAGCCGATCTCGGCGTCGTCCGGGTGAGCGAAGACCACCATGGCCCGGTCGGGCACCTCCGTCACCACCTCGAGCTTCCCCTTGTCCGCGCTCATCGCGGGCGCGCCGCCATCTGGGCGGGGTCCATCCCGTAGAAGAGCCCGCCCCCGGTGTCGCCCGGTCGGGGCCACGGGTGCTCGCGCAGGACGCGCTCGTCGATCTCCGCGCCCCAGCCGGGCGCGTCGCTGAGCCAGATGTGGCCGTCGCGAATCTCCGGCGGCTTGGTCACCAGCGCGCCCTTCCAGGGCACGTCGTCCACGTCGATCTCCATGATGCGGACATTGGGCAGGACGGCGCAGAGGTGCAGCGAGTGCAGGTCCGCGAGGTGGCTGTAGTAGTTGTGGGGCGCGATGTTGATCTCGCAGGCCTCGGCCAGCCGGCCGATCTGCACGCCCTGGGAGAAGCCGTTCCACGGCACATCGATGATGGCCACGTCCACCGCGTGCTTTTCCAGGAAGGGCCGATACTGCCGGACCGTGACCAGGCTCTCGCAGGAGGCCAGCCGGGTGGAGGTGGACTGCTTGATCTGCAGCAGCGCGTCCGGGTCCCAGTTGTCGTACTCGAGCCACTGCATGTCGTACTTCTCCAGCAGCTTGGCGATGCGGAGCACCCCCTCGGTGCGGAAGTTGTAGTTCAGATCCAGGCAGAGCCCGACCTTCGGCCCCACCGCTCCGCGGAACGTCCCGATGAGGCGGTCGATGGCGTCGAGGATCTCCACCGTGGGCGCGCCGTCGGTGGTGTTGATCCCGCTGGCGAAGCCCGGGAAGTAGACGGTGGCGGGATCGCCGGGGATGACCATGTTCGTCTTGAGCGCGGTGAAGCCTCGCGCCACCACCTCGCGCCCCAGGGTGGCGATGTCGTCGTACGTCTTGATCGGCGGCGTGCCCAGCACCGTGCCCATGCGGGCCCGCGTGGTCCCGCAGTGCGACCAGTACAGTCGCATCCGGTCGCGCAGGGGTCCGCCGAAGAGCTCGTACACCGGCACCCCGAGCGCCTTGGCCTTGATGTCCCAGAGGGCGAGCTCGATGCCCGCGATGGCCTTGTGGGAGACGCCGCCCAGGTTCTGCCGCGTGGCGCGCAGCATGTCCCAGTACAGGCGCTCCACCGGACGCGGATCCTGGCCCACGAGCAGCGGCGTCAGGTCGCGCACGCAGCCGGCGATGCCGTGGGGGCTGCGGTTGTCACTGCACTCACCCCAGCCGACGAGGCCCTTGTCGGTCTCGATGCGGACGAAGGTCCAGGGTCGCCAGCCGCCGTCGCAATGCAGCGCCTCCACACGCGCGATCTTCATCGGGCCTCCTGGTCGGGAATTGCGGGCAGGCCATCTTACCCCAAGGCGGCGGCGGGGGAGCACGGCGGCGCTATACTGCCCCCATGACGACACCCAATGCTCATGCGTTCCGTCCCCACCGGGGCCTGCGCCAGGGATTCTCCAGCGAAGTGCCGCTGCCGACGCGGCTCGTCTCCAACGAGGAGTTCGTGCCGCTGCCGCAGACCGCCGCCCAGCGGCGCGTCGAGGCGCGCATCCTGGCCGAGGCCGGGCGGCTGGCGCCGAGGCTCGGCCTGAGTCGTCGCGAGTTCCTGCGCACGGGGGGAGGCATGGCGACCTCGCTCCTGGCCATGAACGCGGTGTTCGGGCGCTTCTTCGACGTGCTCCCGGTGGAGGCGGCGGATCCGGCCGCCTTCCAGGCGCGCAAGGGTGACCCCGCGTTCATCTTCGACGTGCAGCTCCACTACGTGGGCGCGGGCTACGATCCCGCCGACACCGAGCGCGCGCGGGGCGGGGTGAGCAAGCAGGGGCTGCTCGGGCTGCGCCGGAACTCGCGGCGGCTCAACCCGGCGCTCGGCACCGACCGCGGCACGCTGGCCGATCTTGCCTGGGACAATATGGTGAAGGAGGTATTTCTCGACAGCGAAACCGCGATCGGGCTCATCTCCACGCCGCCCGGGCCCTATCCGCAGGAGGCGGTGGTGCCGCCCCGGGAGATGGCCCATATCCGGGACGAGATCAACCGCGTTACCCAGTCGCGCCGCATGCTGGCGCATGGGCTGGTGACGCCGCAGCTCGGCCAGGCCGACCTCGACTTCATGGACATGCAGGCGGCCACCCTCAAGGTGGACGCGTGGAAGGGGTACACCGGCGCCGCGCCCAAGGGCTTCGACCGCGGCTGGTTCGTGGACGACGAGAAGATCGCCTACCCCATGCTGGAGCGGGCCCGCCGTCTCGGAGTGAAGCGCCTGTGCGTGCACAAGGGCCTGCCGCTGGGGCCGGTGGCGGACTTCAACCACCCGCGCGACTTCATCAAGGCGGCGCGCGATTTCCCCGACCTCGACTTCCTCGCCTATCACGCGGGCCTCCTCTCCGTATCCGCCAGCGGGCAGACGGCGGAGGTGCCGTGGACTAGCGAATTCTGCCGGATGAAGAAGAAGGAGCCCGGCCTCCGCAACATCTACATGGAGCTGGGCTCCACCTTCGGCCAGCTCGTCACCACCAACCCCACCGCCTGCGCGCACCTGATAGGGCAGGTGGTCGACGCCTTCGGCGCGGATCACGTGCTCTGGGGCACGGACTCCATCTGGTACGGGTCACCCCAGTGGCAGATCGAGGCATTCCGGCGCTTCGAGATCCCGCCCGCGCTGGTGGAGAAGCACGGCTATGCGCCGCTGACGCGCGCGATGAAGGAGCAGATCTTCGGGCTCAACGCGGCGCGCGTGTTCGGCGTGGACGTGAACGCCGCGCGCCACGAGATCCCCAAGGACTACGTGAGCCGGATCAAGATGTCCTATCTCGACGAGGGGCCGGTACCCAGCCATCGCTGGTACGGCTGGGTCACTCGCTGAGCCATACCGTGTCGAGCTGCTGATTGAGGTAGTGGCTCGGCGTGATGGTCCAGCCGCGCACCTTGGCGAGGTGCGGGACGATGCGCTGCCACTGGAAGGTCATGATGTAGTGCACTTCCTCGTCGTATAGCCGCTTCTCGAAGGCGCGCAGCAGCTTCTTCCGCTCCTCTGGGTCCACCGCGCGGGACTGCTTTTCGTAGAGCTCGTCCATCACGGTGTCCTTGTGCCGGCTGAAGTTCACCGGTGAGGTGGTGAGGAACCAGTGCAGGTCCATGTCGGGCTCGACGATGGAGTTGCAGGGGGCATTGGTGGACACCTCAAAGTTCCCATCCTTCTGCATCTGGAGCCAGGCCGCCGTCTCGTGCACCACCTGCTTGACGTTGAGCCCGACCTGCCGCCACTGGTCGATGAGCCAGATGCCCACCGGCTCGTAGGGCTGCGGCACCCCGCGGTTCAGGAGCGTGAAGGAGAGGCCCTCCGCGCCGGCGTCCTTCAGGAGACGCCGCGCCTCCGCGCGGGCGGCATTGATGTCGCGCCCATAGCCGGCCAGCTTCACCAGCTCCTCCGGCGGGGTGGCCCACGGGGTGCCCGGCACCTGGATGCCGGCGACCTCCTTGACGACCGCGATCCGTGACAGCGCCTTCGAGCCCTCGTACCGGTCCAGCGCGAGGCTGAGCGCGCGGCGGACCCGCTTGTCGTCGAACGGCTTCTTGTTCTGATTCATCGCGACCTGGATGGAGCAGTTCCACGGGCTCTCCTGCACGGTGAGCTTGTTGCCGAGCGCGGCCACCATGGAATCTCGGTCCGCCGGCGTGAAGCCGCGGAACTGGATCATGGCGCGCTCCCCGCGGACCGCCTGCACCTGGGCGGAGGCGGCGGCGATGAAGATCGCGCGGAAGCCGTCGAGGTAGGGCTTGCCCTTGTCCCAGTAGTCCGGGTTCTTCTTTCCCACCCAGTGCGAGCCACGGACGTACTCCACGAACTTGAAGGGCCCCGTGCCCATCACGTTCTTTTCGTACCAGCGCGGGTCGGCGGCGAGGAGATCGGCCTTGTAGATCCAGTTCCAGGGTGAGGCCAGGCTCGCCATGAAGGAGCCTTCATACCACTTGAGGCGAAAGACCACCGTGTCGGGGGTCGGCGCCTCCACCGCCTCGACCGCGCGGTACTGCTCCTTCCGGCTCGACACCACGCCCGGCGGCGGGAAGATGATGTGGTCGTAGGAGGCTTTGACGTCCTTGGACGTGAGCAGGCTTCCGTCGTGGAACTTCACGCCCGGCCGGATCTTGAACGTCTGGGTGCGCCGGTCGGGAGAGGCCGTCCAGGACTGGGCGAGGTCGCCGATGAACTTCGTGCCGGTCCGGTCATTGGGGTCCACCCGGATGAGGGTGTTGTAGTGCGGCGCCCCCGGATGGAGCATCGCGAAGGTCTCTTCCCGGTGGGCGTCGAAGCTCGGCGGCTCCGCGGGCACCACGAAGACGAGCTCGCCGCCGGAGCGGGGTTTGTCCTGGGCCAAGGCTGCCACCGGGGCGGTGAGGGCGAGGACGCTGCCGACGAGGAGCGAGACGAACCGGATGGGGGTCAGGCGCACATTCCACCTCCCGCGTTGGTAATGGGTGCTGGGTACCATAGCAGAACCCCGGCGCGGGGGTGTGCGGTATGATCCCTCCCGGCGTAAATGCAGTGTCCGCAGTGTCCCAGAGGAGGAGCGACCGATGAAGGTCAAGGCGGCCAATGGCTTTGCGCGGATCCTCAAGTCGGAGGGGATTCCGTGGGTGAGCTGCTATCCCACCAACCACGTGAACAATGCGCTGGGGGAGGAAGGCGTCCCCATCCTCATGATGGGGGAGGAGCGCTTCGCGGTGGCGGTGGCCGACGGCGTCTCGCGCGTGACCAACGGCAAGCAGATCGGCGTCTGCACCGTGATGGCCAATCTCAACGCCGCCGGCATCCAGATGGCCTATGGCGCCATCGCCCAGGCCTGGGAGGACTCCTCCCCCCTGCTCGTGATCGCCGAGGGCGTCGGCGTCGGCGCCAGCCGCCACACCCACTACGACATGGCGGAGGCGTTCCGGTCCGTCACCAAGTGGGTGGGCAAGGTGGACCGCGCGGACCTCGTGCCGGACTACGCGCGGCGCGCCTTCACCCATCTCCGCTCCGGCCGGCCCGGGCCCGTGCTCCTCATCATTCCCCGCGATCTCGGCGAGTACGACGAGGCCGAGCATCCGTACTCCACCGTGAAGGGATGGCGGTCCGGTCCCGACCCGGACGACGTGCGGTCCGCGGTCAAGGCGCTGCTCGCGGCCAAAGATCCGCTGCTCTACGTGGGCGAGGGCGTGCTCTACGCCGACGCCAGCGCCGAGCTCCTGCAGTTCGCCGAGGCGGCCCAGGTGCCGGTGCTCACCACGCTGAAGGCCAAGGGCGCCTTCCCCGAGAATCACCCGCTGTCGGTGGGCGTGCGGGGATCGCTCGCCGAGCACTTCCTCCGCAAGGCCGACCTCCTCTTCTCCATCGGCTCGAGCCTCTTCCCCAACCGGTTCAGCCACGCCATCCCCGACGCGGACAAGAAGGCCATCGTGCAGTGCACGGTGGACCTCCTGGACATCAATCGGAGCTACGAGACCCGCCACGCCGTGATCGGTGACGCGAAGCTGACGCTCCAGGCTCTCCTGGGCGAGCTCTCGGCCCGGACGGGCGGGGCGCGGAAGAAGCCCGAGCTGATCGAGGAGATTCGCAAGGGCAAGGCGGAATTCCTCGCCAAGTTCCGCCCCCTGATGGAGTCGAACGACACCCCGCTCAACCCCTATCGCGTATTCGGCGACCTCATGAAGGTGCTCAACCCCCAGCAGTCATTCCTCACCGCGGATTCCGGCAATACGCGCGACCAGACGAGCACGGTGTACGAAGCGCAGATCCCGCGCGGCTATCTGGGCTGGGGCAATGTCTCGACGCTGGGCTTCAGCCTGGCGGGGGCGGTGGCGGCCAAGCTCGCCTATCCGGACCGGCAATGCGTCAACGTCACCGGGGACGCGGGCGTCTGCTACATGATGGGCAATTTCGAGGCGGTGGCGCGCTACAAGATCGGCATCACCACGATTCACATCAATAACGGCGGCTACTCGGGATATGGTCCCGGCTTCTGGGGCGCCGGGCACGATCCCCATACCTGGCAGGTCTCCGACCATGGCGCGGCCTGCATGTCCTCTATGGCGCGGGCGGTGGGGTTTCACGGCGAGGACGTGAGCCAGCCGTCGGAGGTGATTCCGGCGATCCGGCGCGCCCTCGACGAGAACGCCAAGGGGCGGCCGGCCTTTCTCGAGTTCCTCTGCTCCCATCACCCGGTTCACGGCGGATGGGTGCGCCCCGGCGCGGGCGGCCATTGATCAAGGTCACCCGGCTCATGCCGGGCTTCGCGGCCCGGGTGGAGGGCGCCGACCTCACGCGTCCGCTGGACGGGGCGACGTGGGGGGAGATCCGCGCCGCCTTCGAAGAGCACTCCGTGCTCGTCTTCCACGGCCAGCCGCTGGATGACGAGTCGCAGATCGCTTTCAGCCGCCGCTTCGGCCCCCTCGAGGTGAGCGGGAGCGTCAATCCGGCGGCGGGCACGCATTTCGCCCGCCAGTCGAACCTGGACGTCCAGACCGGCGACCCGATCCCGGCGGAGGACCGCCGGATGGTGTATCAGCGGGCCAACATGCTCTGGCACACCGACTCCTCGTTCAAGACGGTGCCGTCGCTGTGCTCGCTCCTCTCCGGGCGCATCGTGCCGCCGGAGGGCGGCGACACCGAGTTCGCGAGCACGCGCTGCGCGTACGCGAGCCTGCCGGAGGGCCTGCGGCGGCAGGCGGAGGGGGCCGTCGCCGTGCACAGCTTCGCCTGGTCGCGCGATCAGGTGCAGCCCGGTTTCTTCACCGACAAGGAGCGCGCGGAGTACCCGCCCGTTCACCATCCGATGGTGCGCGTCAATCCCGTCAACGGGCGGAAGTCGCTGTTCCTGGGCGCGCATGCCTCCCACATCGAGGGGATGCCGGTGGAGGAAGGCCGCGCCATCCTCGAGGCCCTGCTGGACCACGTGACCCGGCCCGAGTTCCGCTACCGCCATCGGTGGCGGGAAGGGGACTTGGTGATCTGGGACAATCGCTGCGTGCTCCACCGCGCGACGCTGTTCGACACCGGCCGGCACCGGCGCCTCATGCAGCGCACCACGGTGTCCGGCGACCCCGCCGAGCCGCGGCCGCGGCGCGTCTAGTCGAGCGCTCCCGCCTCCCGGCCCCGCGAGACGGCCTCCTCTGGAGTGATTGCCCGGCTGCGGCTCCCCTGGAGCAGTGACCGTGCCAGGCATGGACCTCCAGGAAATCAGAGAGTTGGATGTGGTCAGAGGTGATCAACCGCTGGGCGATCGCCACCCGGATCAGCACGGGGAAGGCGGCGCGGTCGGGTTGGCCCGCGCGCGGCAGGAGGCTATACTGAGGCCCACATGGCCTACAACGCTTGGTTTTCCTGCATCAACGGCTGTCCCGGGGAGTACGACCTCCGGGAGGTCATTTACCGCTGCCCCACCTGCGGCGACCTCCTCGAAGTCCAGCACGACATGGAGGCGCTCAAGTCGCGGTCCGCCGCGGCCTGGATCCAGCTCTTCGACGACCGTTACCGCCGCAACATCTATCCGTACGGCTCCGGCGTCTGGGGCAAGAAGGAATGGGTGGTGCCCTTCCTCGACAACGAGAACATCGTGTCGATGTACGAGGGCAGCTCCAACCTCCTCTGGGCCGACCGCTACGGCAAGGCGCTCCGCATCGACGATCTCTGGGTGAAGCAGTGCGGGAACTCGCATACGGGGTCGTTCAAGGACCTCGGCATGACGGTGCTGGTCTCCGTGGTCAAGCAGATGATCGCGGGCGGCGTGCCCATCGACGCGGTGGCCTGCGCGTCCACCGGCGACACCTCGGCCGCGCTGGGCGCCTACTGCGCGGCGGCCGGCATTCCGTCGGTGGTGCTCCTGCCCAAGGACAAGGTCTCCATCGCCCAGCTCGTGCAGCCGCTCGCCAACGGCTCCCTGGTGCTGTCGCTGGACACCGACTTCGACGGCTGCATGGCGCTGGTGCAGGAGATCACCAAGGAGAA
>Ga0137404_10001620_pt1 | contig 14815 bp, 11 predicted proteins | sample CZOMad2_1_16fung_FD_108285 | JGI IMG/M metagenome (GOLD analysis project Ga0137404, IMG submission 108285) | Vadose zone soil fungal communities from Angelo Coast Range Reserve, California, USA - CZOMad2_1_16fungal (Illumina Assembly) | ecosystem: Environmental > Terrestrial > Soil > Vadose...
CACGGAATCCGCGCAAACGCCGTGTTGCCGGGTGTGATGGATACCCCGCTGATCTACAAGCAGATTGCGGGCCAGTTTCAAAATACAGAAGAGATGATCCGCTCGCGCAACGCCGCGAGCCCGATGGGTCACATGGGCACGGCATGGGATGTCGCCCATGCGGCACTTTTCCTGGCGTCCGATGAGGCGAAGTACATCACCGGAGTCTGCTTGCCCGTCGACGGCGGCAAGAGTTGCACCGGGCGTTAGCACCACGACTGGAGAGAGCCCACACAGCAGCAAGAAAAAGCCAGCCCGGTCATACCGAGCGCTACCGACTGACGTCAATCAAGGGAGAGGAAATCATGGATCGCAGAACACTGCTGTTAGGCGGCCTTGCCGGCGCATTGTTGCCTGGACTAGCCGCGGCGCAACCCGGATATCCCGATCGTCCAATCAGGATGGTCGTGCCGTTTGCCCCGGGCGGTGCCACGGACGTTGCCGGCCGGGTCGTCGCAGATGCACTCTCGGAGATACTGGGCCAGCCTGTTGTGGTCGAAAACCGTTGAGGCAGCGGCGGAAACATTGGCGTCACTGCCGTAGCAACGTCGGCCCCCGACGGCTATACCCTCATGATGGGAACGCAGGCATTGCTGACTCAAAACCCCTACCTCTATGTCAACCTCGCCAAGAACCCGCAGACCGATCTCGTGCCTGTCGCGAATGCCTTCAAGACCGACATGATCCTGGTTGCGAGCCCAAGGCTCGGCATTACCACGGTGCCGGACATTGTAGCGCTTGCCCGCGCCAAGCCGGATACACTCAACTACGGCTCTGCCGGCAACGGATCGGCCGCGCATATTCTGATGGAGTTGCTCAAGAGCCGCACCGGCACGGTGATGCGGCATGTGCCATATCGCGGCACGGCTCAGGCGATGACGGACCTGGTTGCGGGAACGCTCGACCTGATGATCGACTCGATGCCGTCAGCGCTCGGGCAGATTCAGGGTGGCAATGTGGTGCCGATCGCGGTTTGTGGTCCGACGCGCAATCCCCGCCTGCCCGCAATTCCGACAATGACCGAGGCGGGCATCAAGGATTATCAATCCATCGCATGGCTTGCAGTTTTCGCTCCCACGGGGACGCCGGAAGCAGTTGTCGCCAAACTCGATGCGGCCATCAAGACCACGCTTGGCAAACCACAGGTCCTGCAACGAGCCGAAACCTCCGGTCTTGATGGCGATTATGCGTCTTCAGCCGATCTCGGCAATCGCATTGCTTCCGAAGCAATGTTGTGGTCGCAAGTCATCAAGGCGGCCGGCATCAAGTTGTAGACTGGCAGGCGGCACTCGCTGGCTCGAGGCCGAGGTTCAGGACGACGAGTTCAGCGCATCCCGATAGGCACCCGCTAATTTACGATAAATCGGCCCCGGCTTGCCGTCACCTATTCGCCGTCCATCAAGTTCGACAACGGGGATAAGTCCCCCGGCGGTGCTGGTCAGGAAGATTTCGTCCGCGGTGTAGGCGTCATAAAGCTCCAGGTCACATTGCTGCGCCGAGTACCCCAGCTGCGGCGCAAATCCCATAACGGCCTCCCGCGTGATGCCCCGCAGGATATCTCGCGCCGGCGTTCGCAAGGCATTGCTGTTCACGACGAACACATTGAATCCGGGCGCCTCGCAGACGCGACCGCTGACATCCAGCATCAGCGCCTGATCCGCACCTGCCGCCTTTGCCTCGATCTTGGCCAGCACCAGGTTGAGATAGTTGAGGCTCTTGATCTGGGGATCGAGCACATGACCGGATGGACGGCGTACCGCAACCGTTTTGACACGCAAGCCGTTCGGTGCATCTCGATCCATGTAAGGACGCGTGAGGATCACGAGATTCGCCACACACCCCGTGGGGTCCATCAGCGGCGTCCCATTCGACCCACGGGTGCCTATCCATTTGATATAGGCGTTATCGAGTTCGCTGCGCTGGAGTGCCTCCAGGATCAGATCCTTCAACTGCCCGCGAGTGACGGGCGACTCCATCGCAATGGCAGCCATGGAGCGGAAGAAGCGATCGACATGGGCGTCAAGCTCGAACACATGCTTGTTCCAAGCCACCGCCGTGTCGAAAACACCGTCGCCATACAGGAACGCATGATCCATGACCGAAATGCGAGCCTCGCTCTCCGGCACGAACGTGTTATTGACGTAAACAATGGGTTCTCCCATGGCACCTTCCCGTTGAGACTACAAAAATCCAATTGAAAGCCAGGGAAACGCCGCGATCAGCGCCAGTCCCCCCAGCAGGGCCAGCATGTAGCCCCAGATCGGGCCGATGCCCTCGCTCGGATCGACACGGCCGATGGCGCATGCAACATAGTATCCGACGCCAAATGGTGGCGCGAACAGGCCGATACCCATCGCCAGAATGACGACCATCGCGTAATGCACTTCATGAATGCCGAGCTGGTTGGCGATCGGGAACAGCAACGGCCCCAGCAACACGATTGCCGGAATACCTTCCAAAACGCTTCCCAGAATAATAAAGGCAACCAGCGAAACCGCGATGAACGAGTTGCTTCCACCAGGCAGCGAGGACATTATTTCGGCGAGCTTGGTCGAGAAGCCCGATTGTGTCAGTGCCCAGGCCATCGACGTCGCCACACCGATAATGATCAATATTGCGCCTGACAGCGCCGCGGTCTGGACCAGCATCGGCTTCAGTCGCCGCCATGGAAACTGCCGATAGACGAACAGTCCCACGAAAATTGAGTAAATGATTCCGATCGTCGACACTTCTGTTGCGGTTGCGATACCCTCGAGTACTGCCGCACGAATGACAAACGGCAAGAACAGAGCGGGCAAGGCAATGATCAGCGATTTGAACACCTCGCGACCGCTGGCGCGCTTTACTCCGGTCAGGTCTTCCTTGCGGTAACGAAACCAGACAACGATCGAAAGCGTCGCTCCTAGTATTACTCCCGGAAGCAGCCCCCCTGTAAACAGCGCGGCAATCGACACGCCCGTCACCGAGCCGACCGTGATCAAGACCAGACTTGGCGGGATGGTTTCCGTTTGTGCGCCGGTGGCGGACAGCAGAGCAACCAGGTCACCCGGCTTTGCGCCCCTCGCCTTCATCTCCGGAAACAGTACCGGCGCCACGGCCGCCATATCGGCCGCCTTTGACCCGGATATTCCCGATACGAGGTACATCGCGCCGATCAACGTGTAGGTCAGGCCGCCGCGGACATGCCCCAGAATACTCACCAGGAAACGAACCAGGGCGTGGGCCATCCCGGTCATTTCCATCAACACGCCGAGAAAAATGAACAGCGGCACAGCCAGCAGGATGATGTGCGACATTCCCTCGTCGATCCGGCCGATCATGACGATCGTGGGCAAGTGAGTAGCGAGCGCCAGATAACCAAATGTGGCAAGGCCGAACGAGAACGCGATTGGCACCCCCGCAAAGATCGTAACCGCGACGACGCCTACGAAAAAGATCAAGAGATTCCACTGACCCAACGAACGCATATTCGTACCGATTGCGTTTGCCGCAAGAAGGATGGCTACACTCACGACCAGAACAATCGCGATTGAAACAAGTGAGATTTGCTTAAAGAGCCGTACCAGGCCCAAATAGAGCATGAACAGGATTCCCACCGGCAGCGCCGCCACCCGCCAGCTGTTTGGGATGCCGAGCGCAGGCGTGGTGATGAAGCTCTCGCTGATCGCGTATTCGCACGCTGGAGCAATCGTCAAAGCGAGGAACGCCAGGGATGCTGCTGTTGCTACGAGCTCAAATGCATCGCGGTAAGCGCCATCCAGCCTTGCGACACAAGCAGTCATACGCATGTGTTCGTTGAGGCGGATGGCGATAGCCGCGCCTATCATCGCAAGCCAGAGGAAAAGTATCGACGCCAGTTCGTCAGACCAAATCAGGGGCGTTCGCAACACGTACCGCGCAACGATCCCTGAAAACAAAATCGCCACTTCGGCAAGTACCAGACCCGCGGCGACATATTCCAAAAATGTTCCAACCCCCCGATCGATCATCACGAGCCATTGCCTGCCGCCTTTGGGCGGCTGGCGCCAGGCAATAGCTATGGCATCCGGCCCAGCCATCCTGTCAGGCCAACTTGCCGGAATATTTTTCGAGCAGCGCCCAGGCCTCGTCGCCGAACTTCTGCTTCCATTCAGCATAGAAGCCCGATTTCGCCAGCATGTCGCGGAACGGCGCAATCTCCGGTTCGTTGAAAATCATCCCCTTGCTGATCAATTCGGTCCGCGAGTCCGGATCGAACTTCTCAACGTCTGCGCGCTCTGCAACGGCCGCCGCATTGACGTTCTTCGAAAGGATCTCGCGCAGGTCATTCGGCAACCGCTCCCAGGCAGGACGGCTCAAGACAGTCCATTGACCGGACCACAAATGATTTGTGATCGAACAGTACTTCTGAACTTCAAAGAGCTTTGCCGTCAGAATCAGAGACAATGGATTTTCCTGACCATCGACGACGCGGGTTTGCAGGGCGGTATACAGCTCGTTGAAGTTGATGCTGGTCGGCGCCGCTCCCAGCGACTTGAACATTGACGTCCAAAGTGGCGTCACTGGAACACGAATGCGGAAGCTCTTCAGGTCGTCGGGCGATTTGACGGGTCCTCCGCTCGTTGTAATTTGGCGAAAGCCGGTGTTCCACACCTTCTCGATGGAAATGATATTGGCCTTGCTCATCTGCGCCCGAATGTACGCCCCGAGCGCACCGTCCATCGCGGTCCACACATCGGAGTAACTCTTGAAGGCAAACCCGATCGTATTGATTGCCACAACCGGAATCAGCGTCGAAATGATCGTCTCGGGAAGATTCGCCATTTCAAGGGCGCCGGTCCTGATCTGGTTCAACGTGTCTGAGTCGGAACCGAGCTGATTGGCCGGAAATACGAGGACCTCAAGACGACCGCCACTTTCGGCCTTGACGCGCTCGGCTGCCTCTTTCGCACGCACAATCAACGGATGAATAACCGGCAGGTCATGGCCCCACTTGAGGACAAATTCTGCTGCATTGGCGCGACGTGTATGGATGTTGAATGTCGCTAAAGCCGCGGCGCCAACGGAAAGCTTGAAAAGGCGCCGCCGGGACATTCCTGCAGGAAGAGCTGCTTTTTTCATGATCGAACACCTTTCCAGGTTGGCAACATGGCTGGTGGTGGCGTTGCCGTTGATGGGACGAGCAAAGTTACGGCTTGTGGTCCATCTGGTTGCGAAGCGAGCGGGTTCCTTCGACATCGACTACGCCAGCAGAGGCGAAGACGACACCGTATTGAGCAGCGGCCTGTTGTTCGGAAAAATATCCGCGCGCGACGTCCCTTTCGACAAGAGACGGCTCACGATCGGAGGGAAGACCGAAGCCGCCGCCGCCGGGCGTGCGCACGCGAACGACGTCACCGGCTTTCAGCGAAATATTTTGATCCTTGGATAGATGCGGCGGCACGTAGATCTCGCCGGATCGGCGAATTTCCACCTTGTTGACCGCGGCGACCTGCCCGCCTTTGGCGCCTGGAGGGCCGAACCGGCCGTGATCCATCACGAAGGACACGAGCGCATCGCCCTTTAACCGGATGGCGTACTGCACGCCGAAGCCGCCCCGACGACGTCCCGCGCCTGCGGAATTCTCGGCGAGCGAAAACTCTTCGAATATCACTGGAAATTGCTGTTCGAGGATTTCGATGGGCATCATCTTCGAGATGCCGGTGACCGAACACCCGTTCGACATGCCGTCGATCTCAGTGCTGCCGCCGTATCCGCCACCGGTGAAATAATACATCACGTAGCGTTTGCCGGTTTCCGGGTTGAGGCCGCCGATACCCATGTTGCCGCATGTCCCAGCCGACGCGGCAAAAAGCCGATCCGGAATTGCCGTGACAAGGGCGTCAAAGACCGCCTCGGTTATTCTTTGGCTTACTTCCGCCGAACATCCCGAAACCGGACGCGGATATTCGGCATAGAGGAACGTTCCGTGGGGCTCCCTGATCCGGAGCGGTTCGAAAATTCCGGAGTTCATCGGAACGTCCGGAAATACGTGCTTCATCGCCAGATAGATTGCCGAACGGGTTGTGGAAATCACGCTGTTCATCGGACCGCGGCAAGGCGGGCTCGATCGCGACAAATCGAACGTCAGCACGCCATCCTCTTTCTCGATCGACAGCCGAACGACCAGCGGATCCGGATCGATGCCGTCGGAATCGACGAACGTTTCGCTCTGGTAAATGCCGTCGGGAATCAGCGCAATTTTCGAGCGCATCTGCTGGGAGCCGCGAGACTTGAGCTCAACGATCGCCTCCTCGACGACGTCGACGCCGTAACGATCCAGCAAAGAGGTAAGACGGCGCTCGCCCACCGCCAGCGCCGCCACATGAGCCTTGATGTCGCCACGCCGCTCTTCGGCAACGCGAATATTGGATAGAATGATCGACAGGATTTCCTCGTCGAGGACCCCCTCCTTGAACAGCCGCACCGGGGGCAGCCGCAATCCTTCCTGTTCGATTTCGGTGGCTTGAGCCGAATATCCGCCGGCGACGGCCCCGCCGATATCGGGCCAATGTCCGGTATTCGCCAACCAGTGAAACAGCCGCCCCTCATAGAAGAACGGTTTGACGAATTTGACGTCCATGAGATGCGTGCCGCCGAGATAGGGATCGTTGACGACATAGATGTCACCTGGTTTGGGATCGCGCGCGACCGCAATGACCGATTGGGTGGTTTCCTGCATCGTTCCGACGAAGATCGGCAAACCGAAGTCGCCCTGCGCAATCAGTTCGCCATTGTCCCGGTGATATATCCCGTCAGATCGGTCCTGGCCTTCGGTGATGACAGGGCTAAACGCCGAGCGCACGAATGCCAGATCCATTTCGTTGCAGATCTGCTGCAGGCCGTTCTGGATCACGCCTAGCGTGATCGCGTCGAGGCGGTTGGATTTGGTCATTGCTTTTGCGCCATGATTTCTTGAACGGGCTGATTGATCTCGACAATCAGGTTCCCGAAGCCGTCGACCTTGACGTCTTGACCAGGCTCGATGACGATCGTGCAGTCGAGTTGCTCGATGATTGCCGGCCCCTGAAACTCGGCGCCGATGTGAAGATCGTCGCGCCGGTAGATCGGCGTATCGCACCAGCCCGCTTCGAACCAGACTCGGCGGAAATTTCCCGCCGCAGGCGAGGAGACCAGCGAGCTTGAATTGACAAAGGCCTTGAGATCGATCTTTTTTCGATGCCCGATGACCGCCGTATGCAGCGTCACAACGACCGGGTTTCCCTCCGGCATGGCAATACCAAAGCGCTGCCAATAGGCATCTTCGAATGCGGACCTGATCTTGTCGAGGACCAGATTGCTGGCCGCCATCTTGATCGGAAGTCGATGGGTCTGCCCTTCATACTGAAGTGCAAGCGTATGGATATGGCTGAAGCGCTCGATCTCGGCAGATTCGCGCGTGAGCAGGTTTTGGCCCTGCTCGCTCTGTCGCCGGGCGATCGCCTGAAGCGCCAGGGGGTCGGTTTTCCCAAGCTGGGAATTCAACGTCGTCACCGTGTCCTGGCGCAGATCCGCGACAACACAGCCTAACGCGTTCGTCATCCCGGGCCTTGCCGGGACGATCATCCGGGGGATACCGAGTTCGCGCGCCAGCACAGAGGCGTGCAGTGGACCGGCTCCCCCGAACGGAAATAAAGCAAAATCGCGGGGATCATAGCCTCGCGAGAGCAGCGTCAACCGCAGGGCTCCCGCCATCTTGTCGTTGGCCACGCGCAGAATCGCGGTCGCAGCGTCATGCGCGATTAGTCCCAGCGGTTTGCCGATCGCGTCGCCGATGCGTTGCAGGACCGCCGCGACTGGCACGGGGTGATCGACACCGGTCAACTGTGCGGGATTCAGCCGGCCGAGCACCAAATTGGCATCGGTGATGGTCGGCAACTCTCCGCCACGGCCGAAACATATCGGTCCAGGTAGCGCACCGGCACTCCGCGGTCCGACTCGCAACAGGCCGGCTTCATCTACCCATGCGATCGAACCGCCGCCGGCGCCGATGGTGTGCACATCGACCATCGGCACATGGATAGGCATGGCATATTCGATTTCCAGATCCGTCGAGATGAGCGGCAGCCCGGACTCGATAACGGCGACATCCGTTGACGTACCGCCCATGTCGTATGTCACCACATTGGGAAAGCCGGCCGCTTTGGCGGTATAGGCGGCGGCAATCACGCCGGAAGCCGGCCCGGACATCACGGTCGAGACAGCCGATTTGCCGACGGTATTGGCCGACAAGGTGCCGCCATTCCCCTGCATGACCAGGAGGTCGCGGACAATGTCATTGTCGCCCAATGCCTTTTGAAGCGCGTTGACATATTTGTCCAAGGTAGGCTGCACCGCCGCATTGATCGACACTGCGACGCCGCGTTCGTATTCGCGGAATTCAGACATGATCTCGTGGCCGACGGACACGTAAGAGGTCGGCCATGCACTTCGGACAATCTCGGCGGCACGCCGTTCATGCACGGAGTTGCGATAGGAATGGAGGAAGTGGACAGCCACCGATTCAACACCCAGTGCCAGCAATTTTTTAACGGCGTCCTCGACGTCGGCCTCGTCGAGCGGGCGCAGAATATTGCCAGCCGCATCGATCCGCTCGTCAACCTCTATACGACACTCGCGCGATATCAGCGGCTCGAACTTTGCAATCATCCCATAGGCCGTCGGACGCGTTCTTCGCCCCAACTCCAGGATGTCGCGAAAGCCCTTCGTCGTTATCAGCCCGCAGCGCGCAATCTTCCGCTCAAGCAGAGCATTGGTGGTGACCGTCGTTCCGTGGATGAAGAGGTCCAGTCCCCGGGCGTCCACGCCGGCCTCCGACAGAGCTTGCATCACCCCGTGAGCCTGATTGTCCGGCGTCGTAGGTACCTTGACCAGCGTTGGCAACGAGACGTCCGATCTCATGAAGATGAGATCAGTGAACGTACCCCCGACGTCGCAACCAACAATCTTCATGCAGATCAAACTTTTCCGTTGAATGGAAATTATATTCGGTTTAATGGATACTCAAGATTGTTATGAATGCGACGTCAAGCAAAACTTTTGCTGACGCGATGCCCGCGCGCGTTTTGAAAGGTGGAAACGATGGCCCGACGGCAACCCAAGGCAGATCCTTCCGATCGGCCAGAAAAGGGACTGCACCAAAACATCGCCCGGGCAACACTCGTGCTTTCGACGCTGGCCGACGCGGCGCATGAGGGCCTGCGGCTCTCCGACGTCATGCGGTCTACGGGCTTGAGCAATGGCACGACCCATCGGCTGCTTGAAGGACTGGTCGAGCACGGATTGGCCGACCTGAAAGCAGATTCCGGCCGCTATTTTCTGGGCATGAAGATTTTTTCCTGGTCCAAATCAGCAAGCAACAGATTCGGACTGGCGGAACGAGTGGCCCCCGTTCTTCAACGCCTGGCTGATCAGACCAACGACACCGCCTACTTCATGTTGCGGGTCGACGATGACTCATTATGCCTGGACTGTCGCGAGGGCAATTTCCCGATCAAAACCATTTCCGTGCGGGTCGGAAATCGCTGGCCATTGGGGGTCGGCGCGGGTGGACTGGCCTTGCTTGCTTTCCTGCCGGATAACGACATCGCGCAAATCATCAGGGATCATCGCATTGGACGAGAAAAATTCGGCATCAAGGAAGCCGTGCTCAAGAAGGAAATCGTCAACGCCAGAAAGTTCGGCTACGCGGTGGTCGACGGCACCGTGATTCCGGGCATGAGCGCCATTGGCGTCCCTATTCAGGGAAAGGATCAAAAGCCCATCGGAAGTATTACGCTTGCAGCCATCACGCCGCGGCTAACGCAGCCTCGACGAGACGAAATAGTAAAATCGCTACTCGATGAAGCACGAGCAATTGAGCACTTGCTGGCGAACTGAGCTGGCGCAGGACCGGGCCAGCGAAACGAGGCCAGGTCATCGCCTTTTTCGTTCGCTGCCACCCGAAACACATCTCAAACAAGAAAATTCGAATCGGTCTCCCAATTCGAAGTCAAATGAAGGGCGCCTCCACCGTATCCAGGGACTTTGCCACACGGGCGTTCTGACGCAAAAGCGCTGGACCTGCCCACCTACCGCAGAACGATCGAGGCGCAACATGATTGATCTAAACCGGATTACGATAGAATCCCCTGCCCTTTTCCGTACCAAGTCTATCTTAATTGTGAGGACGGAGAGCGGAGTCTTGAAGACTTTCAGGAGATCGACCGCGCGACTCTTACGCGTTACCCGATTGCTCTTCGAAGGTATTTTTCGTTCCCTAAGGACGATAGAGAGCGGTAGCCCGCGAACCTACGCAGCACTCGCCGGGGACGGATTGATGCCGGAGGTAATGCCACCCTTAGCAACCGACGAATAATTAGAAACAGTTCCGGACGAAACAGTGAAGGTGGAAAAGAGAGCCGAAACCCGCGACCGCCCCGCGAACGCCCGATCCAGGTTCAAATCGGGGACAGAATTTGAACCCGTGACCTTCAGTTGTGAGTCGATGTCCCGAGCCTGGTTTAAGCGACCAATCAAATCCGAGCGGCTCAATCAGTTCCGGAACCGAGGTGCAGATCACCGTCGCAGAACACTACCGCCGACTGATCGTCTGACCACTTCATCTGCGCAAATCTTCGCAAGCCCTGTGTTCGACCTGCCCCATTTTTACGCCATCGTCGCCGATTTCCACGCGCGCGTTCAGTACCTCTTCTCCAAACCAAGATATTCGGTTTTGATGAGTTCGCACCACAGTCGGTCTAGAGCAGCGCGGGGAATACGACGGCGTATCAAGAGATACGCGAAACAGTCGATCGGAAAGCGAGCATCAGAACTCGTAAACAGCCCATTCGTCAGAATGAAACCCGACCCCTCTCGCTAAGTCTTTGGAAAGGCTGGAGCGGGTGAAGCGCGCCGATTCGAATTATCCGATCGGCTTTTCGATTGTATGTCATAGGCTTAGACGCGCAGCCAGTTTTTGTGTTGGACGCTTTGTTGGACGTTTTATTGGACGCAGTTAACGGAACGACATGAGGTCTGGCATCGGCGCGCGAGCTGCCCCGTCAGAACCGATGACACACATGGCCGGATCGGCACGGTGTCACACCAGAGATCGAAGTTAAGGAGCCCAGGACTCTCTGGGCGCTCGCCACGACGTTGCGCGTTGAGGTGTGCGGCCTCGATGCGCAACTTCGGACGCGCATTAAATGTCCAGTATTTCGAACAGTGCGTTCCAATCAGACTAGCTTATTCAGGATTCTGAAACAGAGTAAGTCAGTCGCGTAATCGGAGGGCGGCTGCCAGATCACATGACTTACGACCGAGTTCTTCGCGTCTTTCACTGGACGATGGCCGTTATCGTTATTGCAGCCATGGTGCTTGGCACGCTCGCCGCGTTTCTGGTGCCTGGCACTCCGCTGCGCAAAGCGCTGTTGGACGTGCACAAGTCGCTGGGACTTACCGCTGCTCTCCTCATCTTACCCCGGACCACTTATCGATTGCTGTCGAAGGCGCCGCGTCCGATTGATGACGTAGGACACTTGACGCGAGTTGGCGCGGCTGTTGCTCACGCCGTCCTCTACGCCCTGATGTTCTTCATGCCGGTCACGGGCTACATGTTCTCCGCGGCCGGCGGCTATTCTCTTCCGTGGTTTGGCCTTTTTCAGTGGCCGCGCATGCTGGACCTCAATGCGGTGACCGCCTCTCTCGGCGAGTGGCTCCACGATCGCGGTGCCTGGCTGACCTACGCCGTTGTTTGTCTGCACATCGCAGCGGTCGGATGGCATCACTTCTATCGAAAGGACGCCGTTCTGAGCCGCATGCTTGGGCCTCGGAAGCCGAAGGATGCTCTTCCCCAATCCGTTGCGCCCGGAGTGCGACGGGATCCCTCGCCAAACTAGAAAAACCTCATAGAAAGCAGGACAATGACGTACCTGATAAGACTATCGGCCCTCGTGCTCGGCTTCATTCTGTCAGATCTACCGGCATTTGCTGCCGATGATGGGATTCCGGTTGACCGCGCCCAATACACGAACCGCCAGACCGTGCCCGATTTCACCGCCGCAGCCTGCCCTGACAATCCCCGCGGCCTGGAACAGATCAAGGGCAATCTCTATCGCCATACTACAGGCGCAGGGCTTGCGGTTCACAGCGGTCTGGTACTGGTCACCAAAGAAGGTGCACTGGTGATCGACCCGGCAATGACCTGCACATCGACCTGGTTGCGCGACGAAATCAAGCGCCGCTTCAACGTTCCAGTTGCTTACGTTGTCTACACGCATGCCCATGCGGACCACATCCTCGGCGGTCAAGTGTTCCAGAAGGACGGTGCGATCATTGTCGCCAATCAGCGAGCGATTGAGCCGATCATTGGAGAGAAGATTCCAACCGCAATACCTGACCGGGTGTTCGATACGGACATGACGATCAATTTGGCCGGCGAGACCGTGAAGTTGCACCGCGTGGCACCAAGCCACTCTGACAGCATGGTCATGGTGCAATTTCCGTCCTACAAGGCCTTGCAGTGCACCGACGTTTGCGAAAGCAAGTCGATGCCCTACAACGACTTTCTTGATTTTTACTATGACGGTTGGATTGAGACGCTTGATTGGGTGATCAAGCAGGACGTCGAGACCATCGACGTTGGCCACTATACCCCTGCGACCAAGGCGGACATCGTGGCCGAGCGCAACTACGTGGTGGATCTACACCGGCAAGTGCTCGATCTCGAGCGTGCGGGCCAGACCTGGGACCAGCTCTATCGCAATGTGAAGTTCAGCGAGGAAGTCCAGAAATGGACCGGGTTTAGTACGATGAAGACGCTGAATGTTCTCGGCATGTATCGCTGGGTGACAAACCATCGCCGTGGCGAATGGTAGGCCTCGGGTCACGCGATTGTGTGAGACACCCGAAAATTCACGGCTCCTCCCGCAAGGCCACTGAACGGATCGATGGACCGCTCCCGTGCTTTGCGCGGCTTCCGCTTCAATCAATCAAAAAGGCAAATGCAAATGAACAGATCACGGCGAACTCTGCTCCAAGGGGCAGCGGTTGGGCTGGCCACGGCCGGGCTTCAGGGAAGCACGGTTATGACGGCGAACGCTCAGTCGACGACAACCGCACCAGAAAAGCCTCTCGCGCCTTCCGCGCCAAACCAATCGCTCAACATCATTAACTTCGATTTGCTGGAGCAGGAGGCGAAAAAGGCTATGACCCCCGCGGTCTATGCCTTTATCGCCCATGCTTCCGCCGATGAGTGGACGATGAGAGAGAATCGGCGCGCCTTCAATGATTTTCCGATCCTTCCACATCGGCTGGCAGGAGTCTCCGCACAGAAGGTCGACCTAAGCATCGATCTTCTCGGGCATAGACTGCCCTTTCCCATAGTCGTGGCCCCGATGGGGGCGCATATGTTTGCGCATCCTGACGCGGAGGTAGCGACGGCGTCCGGGGCTGGACTTGCAGGTACGCTATACGAATCATCCGGCGCCTCCAACAAACCGCTGGAAGACATTGCCAAGGCGACGCCGGGACCAAAATGGTTCCAGCTCTATTTCAATGCCGATCTCGGCGTCACCCGCAGCCTCCTCCAGCGCGCACGTGATTCCGGATACAGCGCGATCATCCTCACTGCTGATGCATTGGGACCTGAGGCGAGCGATGAATTCATTCGCCTTGGCAGACCATTTCCGCCGGGCTTTGCTTTCGGCAATCACGACCCACAACGTGGCGGTATCGGCAACTTCCGCAACCAGAAGATTGATCTCACGCCGGATGATATTGGCTTCATCCGTTCGGTCTCGGGGTTGCCTGTGATCATCAAGGGAGTTCTGCGAGGCGTTGACGCGGATGTTGCAATTAAGGCCGGTGCGTCCGCAATTCAGGTTTCCAATCACGGAGGGCGGCAGCTTGATGGTGTACCCGGCGCGATTTCCGTACTTGGCGAGGTGGTGAAGGCGGTCAATGGTCGTGTCCCAGTTCTCTTCGACAGCGGCATTCGCCGCGGCATCGACGTTTTTCGTGCTCTCGCCTTGGGCGCCAGAGCGGTGGCCGTTGGACGGCCAGCACTTTATGGTTTGGCGATGGGGGGAGCGCTTGGCGTGCAAAGCGTCATCGAGCATTTGCGTGATGAATTGCGCAGCGCAATGCTCCTGGCGGGTGCAAGATCAATCGGCGATTTGTCTCCGGCCTATTTGCGTGCGCAACTGGGCGGCATCCCGCAAGGTGATCACCCAAACAGGTGATCACCCAAAGCTCAGCTGGTTCTGACGAGAAGCAAGGCGGCCGGCCATGAAGTCCATGAAGCTTTGGACCGCACTCGAAAGATATCGCCGCGTCGGATAAAGTAGATAGAGCGGAACATCTTCGGGTTTCCACTCGGGAAGAACGGGCACGAGTCGCTTGTCGCCCACGGCGTCGCGGCAGAGGTAGCTTGGAAGCAGCGCTATGCCCGCCCCGGCGATTGCGGCGTCGCGCAGCAGGCTGTAGTTGTTGGCCGCGATAGGTCCCGTAATCGGCACATTGCGCTTGCCAGTCGCACTGACAAGCGTCCACTCGGGTGTTCGGCTTCCGGCCTGGAACCACAGGCAGGAATGCTGGCCTAGATCGGTTGGCCGTTTCGGCTTTCCCTTACTTTTTAGGTAGGTCGGGCTGGCGTACAGTCCTCGATGCATCGCCAGCACTTTACGCGAAATGAGCGAGGGGCTCCCAACGAGGTTCACTCGAATTGCCAGGTCGGCGCCCTCCTCGACGAGGCGGAGGGCGTGGGCGACGGCGGCGG